>Ga0272446_1000225_pt1 | contig 89270 bp, 76 predicted proteins | sample YNPCB0061_FD_194587 | JGI IMG/M metagenome (GOLD analysis project Ga0272446, IMG submission 194587) | Hot spring microbial mat communities from Yellowstone National Park, WY, United States - YNP-CB-006-1 | ecosystem: Environmental > Aquatic > Thermal springs > Hot (42-90C) > Sediment | place...
AGACTTACCTATGAGAAGGGAAAGCGGGCAAACGCAAACCCTTCTCCGTTTGCGGCTCTGTGCGGCCTCCCGTTGGTCGGCCCCGAGCTGCTCGATAAATGTGGAGTTGACAAACCATCATAGGAGCAACTATGAACAACGAAATCACGGAAACGTCGCTGGCGCCGCTGCGGACAGAGCCTTTGCCGCTGGAGTTCCCCGGCGTGCACCACATGGATCACGAGGAGATCGAGGCGGCGGCGCGCGTGCTCAAGCACCGGTCGTTGTTCCGCTACTACGGAGTGGATTTGCAAGGCGAGGTCGAGTCCTTCGAAGCGGAGTTCGCCCGGGAAATGGGCGTGCGCCATGCGCTGGCGGTTTCCAGCGGGACCGGGGCGCTGAGCACGGCCCTGGCGGCGCTGGGCGTCGGACCGGGGCAGGAGGTGATCATCCCGGCCTATTTGTGGGTTTCGGTGGCCTCTGCCGTGGTCAACCAGGGGGCGATTCCGGTACTGGCCGACATCGACGACACGTTTTGTCTGGATCCGCGGGACGTAGAACGCAAGATCGGACCGCACACGTCGGGCGTCATTTTGGTTCATATGAGCGGGGCGCCGGGCGACGCGCCCGCCTTGCGCGAACTTACGGCGCAGCGCGGCCTGTTTCTCCTCGAGGACTGCGCGCAGTGCGTCGAGGGACGGATTCACGGACGCGCCGTAGGCTCCTTCGGCGAGATGGGGATCTACAGCTTCCAAATGAACAAGAACATGACCGCCGGCGAGGGCGGCTGCGTGGTGACCAACGACGAGCGGCTCTACCGGCGGGCGTTCGCCGCGCACGACATGGGATATCCGCGGGACGAACAAGGGCGGCTCTCCTTCTCCGAACCCGATTTGTGTCTGTGGGGCAAGGGCTTCCGGATGGACGAGTTGCGGGCGGCGGTCTTGCGCGTGCAATTGCGGAAGCTGCCGGCCATCACCGGCCGGATGCGGGCCAGCAAGTGGCGCATCCGGGCGGCGCTGGAAGGCCTGCCCGGGCTCAGCTTTCGCCGCGTCCTGGACCCGGCCGGCGATACGGGCTGCTTCCTCATCATGACCTTCCCCAGCGCGGCGCAGGCGCGAATCGTCAATGAGCGGACGCGAGCGGACGGCATCCGCACCTACCCACAGGGCATTTCCAACATCCTCATGACCGACTGGGGCCTGCACATCTACTGGAACATCGTCAGTCTGGCGCGGCGCGCGGGCGCCGGCGCGAGCGGCTTCCCCTGGAACTTGGCGGAGAACCAGGGGCTGGGCCATGACTATCGCCGCGGCGCCTGTCCGCGTGCCGACGGCCTGTTCGAACGCAGCATCCTGCTGCCGGTTCCTTCCTGCCTGACCGAGCAGGACGAAGCCGACATCATTGCCGCCTTCCGCAAGGCGGCCCTCGCGATGGCTCATTAGATGGAAGGGAGATCTTTTATGCGTGACAACGGAACCGCCCGCCGGGCGGCGTTGCTGGCCGGAATGTTCCTGCTCGGTCACGTGCAGGCCGCGGCGCGGCGCATCGAGGTGATTGCCAGCACCAGCACCGGCGCCCGCCTGCAAACGCAGGCGCCCCTTAGCTGGCAACCCGCCGCCGCGCGGAATACGCCGGTGATCACGGTGGAAGAGAACCAGCGCCGGCAGCTCATCCGTGGCTTCGGCGCCACCTTCAATGAAGCCGGACTCATCAGCCTGAACCATCTGCCGCCCGCGGCGCAGGAAGAGACGCTGCGCCGGCTATTCGACGTCAACAAGGGCGCTGGTTTCAGCATGATGTCGGCGCCCATTGCGGCGTGTGATTTCGCTTCCGCGGGGCCGTGGTATAGCTACGCCGACACGCCGGGCGATGTGGAGATGAAGCACTTCACCATTCAACGCGACCTCGGCCCCAACGGGCTGATCACCTATATCCGGCGCGCGCGCCGCCACGGGCGGTTCCAGTTGCAGACCACCAACGACTATCCGCCCGACTGGATGATGGACGAAAAGACGAATGTCTTGCCTCAGTACTATCCGGCGCTAGCCCGCTACTACGTGCGCTATGTCCAGGAGTACGCCCGGGCGGGCGTGAAAGTGGATTACCTCAGCCCCTTTAATGAGCCTTGGTACGTCTACGCCAAGATCACCTGGCCCGAGATTGCCAGGTTTTTGCGCGAGCATCTGATTCCCGCCTTTCAGCAGGCCAAGCTCGCCACCCGGCTCCAGCCCAGCGACACGGATAAGCGCCGCGTGGCGCTGGAAGTGTTCCCGCCGATCATGCGGGACCCGTTTCTGCGGCGGCATTTGCACAGTTATCCTTTCCACGGCTATCAATGGGACCGTGATGGCGTGGCCCCCCTGGCGAAATTGCGGGAGTTGGAGCCGGAACTCGAACTCTGGCAGACCGAAGTCTGCCATATGAAGCGGACCACGGAGGGGGGAAAGCGGGTGCCGCTGGCCGATTTCAGCGATGGCGATTGGTGGGGGCGGATGATCGTGGCGGATCTGCGGATCGGCGTCTCAGTCTGGCTGTACTGGAACATGATTCTCGACGAGACGGGCGGCCCATGGATGGTGGATCTCAAGCACTCCAACGAGGACAACAATTATCAGCACCCGGTGGTCATCATCGACCGGACGAAACGCGAGGCGGTTTACACCGGCTTGTATTACTATCTGGCCCACTTCAGCCGCTATGTGCGCCCGGGCGCCGTGCGGCTGGAGACCCAGGGTGCGCCAGCGCCGCTGCACCACGTCGCGTTCCAGAACGCGGACGGGCGCAAGGTGCTCGTGGTGGTGAATAGCGCCGATGCGGCGACGCGCTTTACGATCCGCGCCCAGGGCCGGGACGCCGAGACGGAACTGCCGGCGCGGAGCGTGGCCACCTACCGGTGGCGCTAGGCAGGCGGTCAACGCCGCTCAGCGCGGCGGTCCCGCGGACCGCAGAATCTCGACGTAGCCGTGCTTTTCCAGAAAGCGGAAGTAGCCAACGAAATCAAAGTCCGTTTCGCCGACTTCAAAGGTGGTGAGCCGGATGACCTCGCTGAGCCTGCGCCGCCCGTCGCACCACCACAGAGCGATGACTGCGGGACCTTCAAACGTCGCCGCCGGATAACCCTCCCTCTGTTCGGGTGGCAGCGTGTCCAGCGGAATTGTGCCGAAACGTTTGCGGCGGACCACCAGACGATCCGCCTCGCCCTGGGTAGACCGAAGGCGACGTGCGGCCGGACGGCCCAAACTCGCGGCTTGAAATTCACCCGCGCGGGCCAAACCCCGCCGGTGTTCGTCGACGGCGGCGCGCAACGCCGGACTGGCCTGTGCCCCGGCCACACCGAGGACACTGGCCACGGCCGCTTGCGCCCGCTCCGAGAAGAAGAGAATCCGGTCCCTGGCCGCCGCCTGCTCCGCCGGGGGTTGCTGCCAAGCTTGGAGGGCGGCGCGGGCCACCAGTTCGTGGCCGCGGGCGGCTGCGGCGGCGGCCATCATCTGGTATTCCGCCTGTTGGGCGGCGGCGATGCTGTACACGAATGCGGCGGCGATGACCGTCATGTCGCGCAGCGAGCGTGGATCGACGGCATCCGGGATGTCTTCGCTGTTGTGGTGAGTGTGCACGCCCGAGCCGCTGTACGGGAACACGACCGGCACACCGATCATGGGCTCGCCAAGGTAATTGTCGGTTCCGCTGACGAAAGGTTGCCAGCGCCATTTGCGTTGGCGTGCGTGCCGGGAAAAGTACTGCTCGGCGACGGCTGCAATCCAGGAGTCCGCAAACGAAGCCGCCACGAGCGGGTTGACGTAGAACGTGTACTCGGTATTAGCCAGTTCGTAATTGCCGGCGGGGGTATCCAGACAGATCGCGGCTACCGTGCGCCGCATCCGGTCCGGATACCGCGCAATGTAGCTCAGCGAGCCGAACATCTCCGGCATGGCCAGCAGGCGGATGGACCGGCGCGGAGGCGGAAGCTTGCCCGCACGGATGAGGCGCTGCAGGAGCGCCATCGCTTCGGCCATCATGGCGACGCCCGTGGCGTTGTCCTGCGCCCCCGGTTCGCTTGTGTGGCCGAGCATCAATACCTCCTGGCCGGGTGCGGTTCCGGGGATCAAACCCGTGACGGCGTACAAGTCGCCCTTATAGTGCCGGGTGGCGGCGCGCGCCCGTAGCACGACGCGTTCTCCCGCCGCGAGCCGGGCGCGGAGAAGTCCGGCCGCCGCGGGCGTGATGGAAAAGCATGGGAGGGGAGTGCTGGCCGCCGTGAACGCCCACGAGTAGTCGCCCCAAGCGGCGATCCAGTGATGGCTGTCCCGCAGTTGGGGATTTTCGTTGAAGGCGTTGACGGCGCCCGCGGCGCCCGCCTGCACCAGCGCCCATTTGTGTTTAGAAACATCGCGCTCGGTGAGCACGAACTTGCCCCGATAGGCGGCCAGCGGCAAGCCGTCGCGCCACTCCACCAGTTCCGCCTCCACTCCCTCCGGCCGAGTCGCGCCGCTCCCGGTGCAAAGTGATTGCGGAACCCGCCGGTAGTCGGCCAGGACGCGCTGGGCGGCGGAAACGGCGGGGGAAACGATCTCTAGCGTGGCGTCTTCCGCATCCCAGGCCAGGGGCATGGTCCAGAAGCCCGCCTGGGTGCGGCCGTCGGCGGGGAAAGTGAGCAGCTCGACACCGTGGAGCCCGTTTTCCTGCAATCGGCCGCGTAAATACTCGGCCGTGGCGCGGAATCGCGGCGTGGTGAACCAGCGGTCGTTGGCGTGGATCTCGCGCACCAAGGTCAGCGTTTCGTCGGCGCGGAATTCCGCATGAACCTGGTCGATCACATCCGCGAGGGGCTTTTGGGCCGGCGCGAGGCTGGCGGCAAGCGGAAGAAGAAGAAGAAAGCGGGCCGAAGGACGCTTGGTGCACGGCATGACAAAAAAGGGCGGCGGAGCGGCGACGCGACCGCCCCGCCCTTTTCCTGAGCTGTCCCCGGTCAGAATTCGTAGCGCAGGCCAAACTGGATCTGCCGCGGGGTCGACCGGGTATAAGAGTAGCGCCCGAAGGAACCGGGCGAGGCCAGGTTCAGCGATGGCGATCCGAAATAGGCGGAATTGGCCAGGTTGAGCACTTCGGTCCGGAATTGCAGGCTGTGCGAGTCGGCGAACGGCATCACAAAGCGCTTGGCGAGACTGAAGTCAATGTTCATGAACTTGTCACCGCGCAGGCCGTTGCGCTGGCCGGTCTGACCCGGAGGAGTGTAATCGTAGGCGGCCCGGGCCGCCGCCGGGTCGGCGAACATGTTCGGGCCGCTGGGGCCGGAAATGGCCGGGGCATCACGTGTCGTCTGGGTGGGGGGAACGACTCCCACCGGGGTGGCGTAGGTCGGGATGTTGTAATTCGTCGGGTAAAAGCCGCTGTTGACGCTGTACGGCAGTCCGGTACTAAAGAAGTAGATACCCGCCACTTGCCAGCCGCCGACCAAGGCATCCGCCAGCCGGCTGACGTCGCCCAGGATGCGCTCCCCCCTGCCGAAGGGGAGCACATAGACCCAATTGGCATTGATCATGTGCCGCGCGTCATAGTTCGATACGGCGCGCATCTGGCGGGGCTCCCAGGAATTGATGATGATGGTGGCGCCATAGGACAGGTCGGCGCGCTCGGGACGGCTGGTCAGGTCAATGGACTTCGACCAGGTGTAGTTGAAGTCCGCGGTGGCGCGGCCACCCATGCGCTTGCGCACCGTCCATTGCATTGCGTGGTAGTTGCCGTTGCCAACGTTGTCCCAGATCCCGAGCGAATAATACTGCGGGTGGAAGAACGTATAGCGGCCATACTTGCTGCACACGGGCGAGCAGGAGGTATCGAGGGGGAAGATGCCCATCCACCGGGCGGGCGCGCGCCCCCGGTAGACGTTCTGATACAGGTATTGGGTGGGCGTTAGGCCCCCAATCGCGGCGTTGGAGAAAACATTCTCAAACCAAGGGATCGGTTGGACTTGGTTGACGGGTAGCCCCGCCTTGACCTGGCGGACCATTTCGGCGACCCCCTCGGTGTAGCGTTGTCCGGACACCGGGTCGCGGAAGTCCACCGGCATCGCGATGTCCACCATCGAAAGCGAACGCCGCGACAGGCGCCCGACATAGGAACCCTGCACAAACCAGCCTCCCCGGTACTCCCGGGCGATGCTGAAACTCATGGTCATGTTGTAGGGCGGCAGCAGCCGGTCATTCGGCAGACCGGTGGTCGTTTCGCCAGCGCCCGGGGGAAGCGTCACCGGCCAAGTCGGGTTCGGCGCAGCCGGCAGGAAGTTGGGAGGGATGTTGAACAGGCCAGTAAACCGGGGCGCGGTGATCGAGCTGTAGGCCGTGCCCGGCGTGAAGAGCCGGAAGGAGAATCCCGGCGCCCGGTCGTCAGCCCGTTTCATTAAACCGGAGCCGAACAGGTCATACAGCATGCCCCAGCCGGCGCGGAACGAGGTCTTGCCCGGCCCGCCAAACAGCCATCTTTGCCAGCCCCCTGCGGGCGACGGCGAGTAGGCGAGCGAGAACCGCGGGGCGAAGTTCTTCTTGTGGAACGGATACAACGGACGGCCGGCGGCATCGGAGCGCGGCACGTAGCTGACCAGACCGATCTCTCGGGTAGGGATCCCCGCTTCGGCGAAGGCGGCCCGCTGGTGGAAGAATTCGTTCAGTTGCGGCGTGGCGGTGATCTGCTGCCCGTTCGCTTCTTCAAACGGCGGCATGAGCGAGTACCGTAGGCCGGCCACTATGCTGAGGTTGCGGGTCGCGCGCCAAGTGTCCTGGAAATACATCTCATACTCTTCCGCGTTAAAGGACCGCGAAATCGGCGCCGCCTCGGGCAGCCGGTTGCGCGCGACGTCAAAGTTGTAGCGGGCTTGTCCCGAAGTAATGATGCCGAGAATGTTCGTGATGGCGTCTCCAAACGCCCCGGCGAAAGACGGGTTTAGGGTGGGCAGGGCCTGGTTTTCATAAAAGCCGCGGTCCTGCATGTCCGTGCTGTCTACGTTCACGCCGCTGATCGAATTCTCGTTCGTGCTCCTTTGAATGGCTAGCTGCCGCGTAATGAAACCAAATTGGAAAGAGTGCGCCGCCGCGATCCAAGTGAAGTCCTGCGAGAACGTATGGGTGGGCACAAAACGGACGGCCTGGCGGCTCTCCGGAACCAGTGCGCTGATGTTGCGGAAGCTCACCATCGCGCGGTCTTGCAGACCCGTGCTTTCCAGACCCTGGCGGGTGAAACCGTAGCGGGAGACGGCGATGAGACTCGGCGTCAGGACCCCGGTATAGCCGATCGCCAGGCCCTTGCTGTTATTCAGACTTACCGAGCTTGGGGGTAGTCCCGGAAACTGCGGCGCACTAAGATACCGGTCATTCTGAAGATTACCGCGCACAAACAAGTTGTGACCGGCTTTGCGGTCAATGGCATAGTCCCAGCGCGAAATGTAAGTGTTCTCCCGTCCACTGGTCGGGGTCACGAAGCGGTACCCGGCCAGATTCAGTCCGTCGCCGACTGTCGTGTCATTCGGTTCCGGGTATTGCTGGAAGAGCCGCAATATCTCAGGATTGACGCCTACCCCTAGCCGGTCGATCTGGCGGATGTCAGCCGGCGACAACGAACTGACCCCGCCGGAGCGGTTCGGATACAAGATGGTCCCTTGGCGGAAGGTCATCGTGGGTACGGTGCGGACCGGGGTGCTGTCGCTGGCGTCGCGGCGTCCTTCGAAGTTAAAGAAGTAGAACAGGCGGTTCTTGACGACGGGTCCGCCCAGAGCGCCGCCAAACACGTTCACCAACAATTTCGGCCTCGCCACTCCGGACCGGTTATTGAAGAAATTGTTGGCTGCCGTAATGGTGTTGCGGTGAAACTCGTACAGCGAGCCATGCAACTCGTTGGAGCCGCTCTTGGTCACCAGGCTGATCTGTGCGCCGGAGCTGCGCCCCTGGTCGGCATTCGGATTGGCCGTGGTGGAGCGGAACTCCTGCACCGAGTCGAGCGTCACCCGGAGGACGCTGGTGAATGCTGCACGGTTGAGCTGGTCGTTGACATCCACGCCATCCAGCGTCACATTCGCCTGATCGACGCGCCCACCGTTGACCGCGCCGTTGACGTCCTCGCCGCCGGCATTGCCGAACTGGGTGACCCCGGGCTGGAGGGCCAGCAGGTTGGCCGGATTGCGCGCGAAGAGCGGCAATTGCAGGATCGGCGTGGTCCCGATGACGTTGCCGATGGTCGCGTCGGTCGTATTGATCTGTGCGCCCTCGGCGGCCACGGAGACGGAGGTGGCGACCTCACCCACACTCTTGAATTCGATATTCAGCGAGACCGGGACATTGACCTCCAGCGTCACTCGCTCGTAGGTTACCTGGGCGAAACCAGCGGCGGTCCCCGTCACCTTGTAAGCCCCCGGCGGCACCTGCGGAATCGCGTAGCGGCCGGCGCTATCCGACTCGGCGCTGCGCGCCCACGCGGTGGTGAGGTTCTCGATCCGCACAGTGGCCCCAGGAACGACCGCCCCGGTGGGGTCGGTCACCACCCCGCTTAAGGAACTCATCGACTGAGCAAACGCAAAGCGCGTAGCAGCGACCAGAAATACCACAGCCAAAACCCCTGGTTTCATAAGGCTCCTTTCCCTGGATGGACTAAGCCATCTCTCCTTCTGGGTTGCCATACTAAGTTCAACCCTAGGCGAATTGAATGCACATAACTGTCAAATTCTGTATTCGAAGAGCGATGAGGCGGGTTCCACTGGCCCGCGAAGAGTCGACCACCTGGCGGGACCGCTGACCGGAACTCGCCAGCTACGCTATCGGGAAAACGCCTGATAGGAATGCCATCGAAGCGTGGTGGCGATCCGTAAGTCTGCGGATGTCTTACGCCGCGCGCGCGATGGCGTCCAGGCCGCAGATCTCCGCGCGGTCCGCGTGGCGTTCCACCAGGGAGCAGATCAGGCGAATCGCCTCGAATTTCGGGTCGACCACGCCCAGACAGGACGGGTGCGCCAGAAAGTCGTACACCGCGCGGCGCCGGATTGCCCACTCCACTCCGTAGCGGGTCGCCTCCAGAAACCGCGCCAGCGGCCACCGGGCGGACCGGAACGCGTTGATGTCGCTCACCGGGCTCATGGGGATCTCGAGCAGTTCCGTCTCCGGGTACCGGAACGGCTGCGCCTGTTCGAGCGCGTCGGCCAGATACTCGCCGTCCGGCCGGTTGGTGGGATGGCGCGGGTACTTCCCGCTGCACCACCGGTAGCCCTGCTCGAGTAACATCCGCTGGACATCCGGGCGGCCGGCCAGACCCTCGGCAAACCCCCCGGGCGTGCGAAACCCGTTCGGCGCAATGCCCAGGCGCTCGCGCATGGCCTCGGCAGTCATGCGGATATTGTCGGCGATCACCTCGGCGGGCGGTCGGCGGCGCATCAGCCAGGGCGCGCGCTGGAAGCGGAACTGGACGTCCTGCGGCCGGGTGGCCAGCACGTTCACATGGTCATAGGTGTGGTTTCCCACCGGGTGGCCCATGGCGATGATCTCTTTGAGCCAGTCCACGTTCTCCTGTTCCAGCACCCGTCCGACCAGAAAGAAATGCAGCACGCCCCCGCGCGCCTTCACCAGCCGTGCGGCTTCCAGGGAGTAGCGCTTGGCGTGATCGTCCAGATTGCCTTTCTCGTAGTCCCAGTGCGTGGTTTCCCAGGTGGGGAAATTGCGGCTCATCTCGAGATCGAAGGTAATAGCGATGCGGGCCTTGCTGCTTTGGGCGCGAAGGTACGATCCGCCGGCGGCCGCGCCGAAGGCCGCGGAGAGGAACATCCGGCGTTTCATACGAGCATCTTTCTGACCACCTGGCCGGCGACGTCGGTCAGCCGGAAGTTGCGTCCCTGAAAACGGTACGTCAGCCGCGTGTGGTCGAGGCCAAGGCAGTGGAGCAGGGTCGCGTGCAGGTCGTGTACTTCCACTTTGTCCTCCGCCACGGACAGGCCCAGGTCGTCGGTCCGCCCCACGACCGTGCCCGGCCGGATGCCGCCGCCAGCCAGCAACATCGTGAACGCATCCGGGTGGTGGTCCCGCCCGGTGGCCTCTTCGCGTCCGGGTTCGAGGGTCTGCGCCAACGGGGTGCGGCCGAATTCCCCGCCCCAGATCACGATCGTTTCGTCCAGCAGACCGCGCTGCCGGAGGTCCTTGATCAGCGCCGCGCTGGGCTGGTCGACGATCCGGCAATTCTTCTGGTGTCCGCTCACGAGACTCCCGTGATCGTCCCAACTGCCGTGCGCACAGAGCACAAAACGCACTCCGCGCTCTACCATGCGGCGAGCCAGCAGACAGTTGCGAGCGAAGGCGTTGTCTTGATCCGCGCCGTACAAGGCCAGCGTTTCTTTAGGCTCCTTCGACAGATCGAGCAGCTCGGGCGCCGCGGTTTGCATCCGAAAGGCCAGTTCGTACGCCGCGATGCGGGAAGCAATCTCGCGGTCGCCGGTCTGCCGGTAATGCAGTTCATTGAGGCCGCGGATCGCATCCAGGCGTTCGCGCTGCTCGTCCGGACCCAGCCCGGGCGGATTCGACAAGTACGCGATCGGCTCGCCCGAGGTGGCGAACGGTACGCCCTGATACATGGACGGCAGGAAGCCGCTGGTGAACAGCCCGGAACTGGCAAACCCGCCGCGCCCGGAGTTCAGCGCCACAAACCCGGGCAAATTCTCCGACTCCGAGCCCAGGCCGTACAGCAACCACGCGCCCATCGCCGGGCGGCCGACGAGGGGACTGCCGCAGTGCATCAGCAATTGCCCGGGGTGATGGTTGAACTGGTTGGAGTGGACCGAGCGCACCATGCACCACTCATCGGCGATGCCGGCCATGTGCGGCAGCAGCGAGGAGAACTCCAGGCCGGACTGGCCGTGCTTGCGAAACGATTGCCGGCTCGCCCACACTCTGGCCGTCGGCTTGATGAACGCGAAACGCAGATGAGCGCGCAGCGACTCCGGGAGCATCTGGCCATCCCACCGCGCCATCTGCGGCTTGGGATCGAACAGATCGATCTGGCTGGGGCCCCCTTCCATGAATAGAAAGATGACGCTGCGCGCCTTGGCCGCGAAGTGCGGGGGCTTGGGCGCCAGCGGCCGGGCGCCGGGCAGCGGCGGCGGCGCGGTTTGCGAGTAGCCGTCGCGCGCGAGCAGATGCCACAGGGCCAGCGACCCCAGGCCGCAAGCCCCGTGCAACAGAAAATCGCGACGGCGATCGAGTGCGGACATCTTTTTCACTCCCGCGTGATGAACTCGTCCAGGTTCAGCGCCACGCTGGCCACCCCGGCCCAGGCGGCCGCCTCCACCGGATCCAGGCCGGCCGCGGAGGCGCCGGGAAACTGCCGGGCGCCCAGCGCCGGGTCCTGCTCCAGACGCTGGCGTTTGCGCACGTAATAGCGCGTCAGCAGGGCCACCTCGTCGGCTCGCGGCGGACGCGCCAGCGCCAGTTCCATCACGCGCGCCACCCGTCCGGACAGATCCGCCCGTTCGCGCATCACCCGCGCGGCCAGCGCCTGCGCCGCCTCGTGAAACTCTGGGTCGTTGAGCAGGTTCAGCGCCTGGAGCGGCGTGGTGGAGCGCTGGCGGCGGCTGCACGTGGTCAGCGTATCGGGCGCGTCGAAGTTCATACGCTGCGGATGAGGCACCGAGCGCCAGAAGAACGCGTATAGTGTCCGCCGGTACCGCTCCGGACCTTCCGAAACCCGCCAGTCCCGCGACCGGTACGCCACGTTGAGCAGCCCGGCGGGCATTGGCGGAAAGAAACTGCGCCCGCCGACGGACGGGTGCAACAGGCCGGAAGCGGCAAGGGCGCTGTCGCGAATCAATTCGGCGGGTAGGCGCAGCCGCCGCTGGCGCGCCAGCAGAGTATTCAAAGGATCCCGGTTGTCGAGATCCTCGCGCGCACGCGACGACTGGCGGTAGGTGGCCGATTCCACGATCAGCCTGACGATGTGCTTGAAATCCCAGCCCGAGTCCATGAACTCCGCAGCCAGCCAATCCAGCAATTCCGGATGCGAGGGCGGATCGCCCCGCGTGCCGAAATCCTCGGAGGTGGCCACCAGTCCGCGGCCAAACAATTCCTGCCACACCCGGTTTACGGTCACGCGCGCCGTCAGCGGGCGGCCGCGCTCCACCAGCCACCGCGCCAGGCCCAGCCGGTTGCGTGGCGCTCCCGCTGGCAGCGGCGGTAAGGCGCCGGGCACGTCCGGCTCCACCTCGATTCCCGGCGAGCGGAAATCGCCGCGCAGCAAGATGCGGGTCGGCCGCGGCGTGGCGCGCTCGGCCAGTGCGGCGACCTCACTCAAGCCCGGTAGGTCTGCGTCCAGTTCTTCCAGCTTCTGGAATCCCTCGGCGAATTTCACCCCTTTGGCCTCCGGCCAACTCGCCAGCGGTCCCGGGTATTTCAAAAACACGCGCGTCAGATCGTGCGCCTGGCGGAACGTGCGCTGGGCCGCCGGCGTGTGCAGGATCTCGTGCCCGTGGTCCTGGTAGACCTTAACGTAATCGGCCACCTGCGTCCACTCGAGCCGAGCGGCGGGATCGGCGATGGCGGCCAGCACCTCGCGCTCCCAGCGCGGCTGGAGTTCCGCGACGCGGTAAGCAGAGAGGATTTCGCGAAACCGACGCTCATACTCCGGACGTTTTTGCAGGTACGGCCCCACTTCGCCCTCCACCGGCGCCAGGTGGTTGACCTCATCGGCGGAGTTGAAAAACGCGTAGAGCTGATAAAAGTCCCGCTGGGAAACCGGGTCGTATTTGTGATCGTGGCAGCGGGCGCACTCGAGAGTGAGGCCCAGCCACGCCGTGCCCACGGTGGCGACCCGATCCGCCACCTGCTCGGTCCGCAGTTGTTCGGTGTCCAGGCCGCCCTCGCGGCTGGTGAGCGTCTGCCGGTGGAAGCCCGTGGCGGTCTTCTCCTCCAGGGTCGCGCCCGGCAGCAGATCGCCGGCAATCTGTTGTACGGTGAACTGGTCAAACGGCAGATTCCGGTTGAACGCGCCAATCACCCAGTCGCGGTACCGCCACGCGTGCGGGCGGAACTGGTCCTGCTCGTAGCCGTCGGAATCGGCGTAGCGCGCCAGGTCGAGCCAGTGGCGCGCCCACTTTTCCCCGAAGTGCGGCGACGCGAGCAGGCGTGCCACCGTATCCTCAATTCCGCCCAGGGCTTCATCCGGCGCGGGCGGCAGTCCGGTGAGGTCGAGGTGCAGGCGGCGAATCAGCGTGCGGGAATCCGCCGGAGGAGATGGCGCGACGCCTTCCTGTTCCAGCCGCGCCAGCACGAAGCGATCGATGGGATTGCGAGCCCAACTCGCGTTGCCCACCGGCGGCACGGCGGGCCGCCGTACGGGTTGGAACGCCCAATGCGCCGGGCGAGGTCTGGCCTCGGCGGCGGACTCCGGCCGCTCCGGCCACGGCGCCCCCGCGTCGATCCAGCGCCGCAGCACGTCCACCTCGCCAGCGCTCAGGCGCGGCCCGGCGGGCGGCATCCGCACGCCGGTGGACGCGGTCACCAATTGCCACAGCCGGCTCCCCCGCGCGTCGCCGGGCACAATTACCGCGCCCGAGTATCCGCCGCGCAGCGCATCCGCCCTCCGGTCCAAGCGGAGCCCGCTCAACTGCTGCGCGGCCCCGTGGCATCCGCTGCACCGTTTTCGGAGCAGCGGCTCGACATCGCGCGCGAAATCCACCGGTTGCGCCAGCAACGCTGCCGCCGCGCCCGCCATCAGAACGACCACGCGCATGGTACCGGCAACCTAACAGGTCGCGGCGCGGAGGTCAAATCGCATGCCAGAATCATTTGCATCTGCGATTTAGATCGTTCCGGGGGTCTTTGTGGCCTTCCCGGTATGGACCGTGCCCGCGCCGTGGAGCTGTGGCGCCGGGCGACCTTTTCTGTCGCCCGGCGCACTACCGGCCTTCGCGTGCCGGCCGCGGGTTACAAGGGTAAGGCGTGCTTGGAGACGTACTCGTCCACGGCGGACTCGTCCGGACCAATGTAGTGGAAGAGTTCGGCAAAGTCGAGTCCGTACTGCTGGCCCCGCGCCCGGTCGCGGTCCAGGGCGAAGTATTTCGTGTATTGCCGGTTGGCAGTTTCATCGTCATTACCAAGCAAGGGAAGCCGCTTGCCCTGTTCCGCCAGCCGCCGCCGCAGCCGGGCGCCTTTATCCCCCGCGGGACCCTGCGTGACATTGGCGATGTTGGCCCATACCTTCTGGTCCATGTAGGGTGTAATGTCCACCACGCGATTCACCAGTTGCGGCCCCCGCGAAAAGTAATAGCGTTCGCGCACCGGGTGCGGCGTCAGGCCCGCCTTGAAATGCTCCGGGTAATCCCAGGTAGAACTGCAAATGGCCGCGGCCCACTCGACCGCCCGCGCGGTGACGTAGTGGTCGGGATTGCGTTCATACAACCCCGAGGGGTCGTACACCAGCACCGTATCCACCTTGAGCAGCCGGAACAGGAAGACCAGCCGCGCGCGAAGCTCAACGATTGGCCAAGCGTCCAGGTTGTGGTTCGGGTAGTTGAGAAAGAGCGACTCCTTGCAGTTCAGCCGCTTGCCTACTTCGATGGTGTCTTTCTCGTTCCGGAGCACGATTTCGCCGTAGGTCGCGCCCTCGCCGGCCATGGAATCGTCGGAGACGGTGATGAGATAGCCGGTGTAGCCTTCATCGATCAACTTCAGGACCGTGCCGCCAGCGTAGATCGGGATGTCGTCGCAATGGGGTTGGATGGCGGCGAGCACTTTGCCCTGATGGGGCTTGCCGGTTTGACGCCGCTCGATGGTGGCTTTTACCTGGTACGAAGTGCTGCCGCCGCCGCCCCCGCTGCTCTCGCGAACGGGAGGGAGGGGCTGCGCGGCGGCGGGCGCGCCGGCCAGCAGCGAGGCTTCCAGGAAGTGTCTTCTGCGCATAGAGATTTCCAGTCCTTCTTCGGGAGGCGCCGCCGGGTCGCGGCGCGTGTCTTCGGGACACTCTACCATCCCCGCTGCATCCGGCGGCGCGGTGGGATATAGTGCCCGGGAGGAGTGCACCGATGCAACGGCGAGGATTCTTAGAGGGATTGGCCGCGGCCCCGGCCGCAGCGGCGGCTCAGCAGTCCGCGCAGCAGGCGACGGCCCAAACGTACGCCGGCCGCACCCGCGGCCTGCCGCGGCTGACGATCAAGGAGGTTTATCCCATTGTCACCAGTCCCTTGGGCCGCTACCAGTGGGTGATCGTGAAGGTCATCACGAGCGAGCCGGGATTGTACGGCATCGGCTCAGCGAGCAATGTGCACCAGGCCCTCACCGTGGCTACGGCGATTGAAAAGCACCTCGCCCCCTTTTGGGTGGGTAGAGAAGTCGACCGCATCGACGACATTTGGTACGCGACCCAGTACCGCTCTTACCGCCGCAGCGACACGGTGTTGAACAACGCGCTGAGCGGACTCGACATGGCCCTGTGGGACATCAAGGGTAAACGCGCCGGCATGCCTGTGTACGCGCTGCTCGGAGGCAAGGTGCGCGACGCGGTGCCGTGCTATGGCCACGCGGACGGGCGCACGATGGACGAGGTGGCGGACAACGTAAAGTCGTTCCTCGATCGCGGATTCCGTCATGTGCGGGCCCAAATGGGGGGCTACGGCGGCGGCGGCATGATCCCGCCCGGGCAGGGTCAGCGCATTCAGGGCGGTTTTGCCGGGCCGGCCTTCGACGAGGAGAAGTACATCGCCGCGATCCCCAAACTGATGGAGCATATCCGCGTCAAGCTCGGACCCGACGTCAAGCTGATTCACGACGTGCACGAGCACCTGTCGCCGACGCTGGCCGTCGAATTTGCGCGCCGTATGGAACCGTACGGCATGTTCTTCGTCGAGGACATCCTGCCGCCGGAGTTGATCCAGTGGTTCCGCAACATCCGGCAGGTCACCTCCACCCCGATGGCCATGGGCGAGATCTTTACGAACCCGCAGGAGTGGGTGCCGTGCATCACCGAGCGGCTGATCGACTACGCGCGTCATCGCGTCTCGACCATCGGAGGCATCACCGCGGCGCGGAAGGTGGCGATTCTGTGCGAAACCTTCGGCGTGCGCACCGCCTTCCAGGAAGGCGGCGACAACGACCCAGTGAATTTCGCCGCCGCGTGCCATGTCGACCTGGCTTCCACGGGCTTTGGTATCCAGGAAGAGAACCGCTGGCCGGACCTCATCCACGAACTGCTCCCCGGCACGCCGAAACTGCCCGATGGGTACGCTTACGTCAACGAGGCGCCCGGGCTCGGCATCGATATCAAAGAAGACATGGCGCGCAAGTTCCCGCTTACGCCCCCACCAGGACGTGAAGATGGGTTTACCGTGCGCGCCATCGATGGCAGCCTGGTGCGGCCTTAGGCGCTGCCCCGGGACGCGCCTTGCGGCGGGAGTACCAGATCCCGGCCGAAGTACTAAGCGGCATCCCGAAGCTCAGGTTCATGTCTATCCCTCACCAAAGAGAAGATTTGCGATCTCCTCCGACTATGTGTTTGTGAACGTTAAGCTCTGGTTGGAATTCGGCCCGCTGCCGCTGTTGGCGCTCCTGATCGTCTATCTGTTTTGGGCCGGCCAAGGCGTGCGGCCGCCGGGCGCGGCGGCGCCCGATAGCCCTTTTCTGCTGGTCGAGGAACCCGCGCTGGTTGACTTCCGTCTGAATCGATAGCAGGATCGAGGAGAGGAGTCCCACCATGCCGCGATGGATTGGGCTGGCTTTGTTCCTTGCCGTGTCGGGCGCATCCGTGCCCGCGCTGGCGCAACAGGTGATCTCCGCGCAAGCGGGGTTGATTCACTATGTGGAGGGCCAGGCGTTCCAGGGTGAGGAGCCTGTCGTGCTGAAAGCCAGCACGTTCCCGTCGTTGAAGGCGGGCGAAACGTTGCGGACTGCCGCCGGCCGCGCGGAGGTCCTGCTAAATCCCGGGGTTTTTTTGCGTTTGGCGGAGCAGAGCGCCGTGCGGATGCTGGACACCCGCCTGACCAACACCCGGGTCGAGGTGGAGAGCGGCAGCGTGCTGGTGGAAGCCGGGCTCCAGGATCCTAACAGCAATCAGGTATTCCTGCTGTACCGGGACGTTACCATCCACCTGCGGAAGTCGGGCATCTTCCGGCTGGACACCGATCCGCCTGCGTTGCGGGTCTACGAGGGCGAAGCGCTGGTGCGCAAGGGAGATGATTCTGTCACCTTGAAAAAAGGCCGCGTACTCCCCCTCGAAGGCATGATGGCGGCAGGCAAGTTCGATCCCAAGGTGGGCGATCCGTTTTACCGTTGGGCGGCGCGCCGGGCCGAATATCTGTCCCTGGCCAACATCTCCGCAGCGAAGCGTGCTCGGGATGGGGACTTGTTCTGGGGAGGCGGCAGCGGCTGGGTGTTCAACCCGTATTTCGGCATGTTCACTTACCTGCCGGGCGGCGGCGGGTGGTTGAGCCCGTTCGGCTATCGTTTCTACTCCCCGCGGACGGTCTACCAGGTGTTTGAGCGGCCTACGTTCGCCTCCGACCGGATGTGGGACCGTCCGGCGGTGATTCCCCAGAGCCGGTCCGGCTATGCGGGCGTTCGCTCCAGCGCGGGCATGGGCGCAGGTGCCGCGGCGAGTCCGTCCTCTTCCGCCGGAGCCGCTCCCAGCGCGCCGATTCGGGGTGGAGAGGGACGCGCGGGCGGTTCCGGCCGATAAACGCGGCCGCCAGCCTCCCGGTCGCCACCGGCGGCGGATTCCCGTATCATCCGGTTCGGCCTGCCCACGGACGGCTAGTCCCACGTATCCGCGTTCCGGTACTCGGCAAAACACTTCCGCAGCCCCGCCTCGCCGGGTCGCGAGAGGCCATGTTCCATGCCCACGATGCCCTGGTAACCCTTGTCGTAAATCGCCTGGAACACATTGCGGTAGTTGATCTCCCCGGTGCCGGGTTCCTTGCGCCCCGGCACGTCGCCCACCTGGAAGTAGCCGATCCAGTCCCAGTACTGGCGAATGTGGTTGATCAGGTTCCCCTCGGAAATCTGCTGGTGGTAGATGTCGAACAGGATCCGGACGTGCGGGTGATTGACGCGGCTGACGATTTCGGCGGCGTGCGCGGAGAACTCGAGAAAGTAGCTGCCCCCTTCGACGCGCCGGTTGATCGGCTCGAGCACCAGCACCATCCTGGTTTTTTCCACCAGCTCGGCGGCGCGTCGCAGCGCTTCCACGCAATGGTTGGTCTGCTCGGCGACCGAGAGGTGGGCAAGCGCCTCGCCGGTGGTCACCGTGGCGCACTCGTTGCCGATGAGCTGGTGGATCTCCACCGCCCGGCGGACATCGGCCAGAAACTGCCCGTGAAACTTGGGATGCACCAGCGCGCTCGCCCGCCAGCCGCCGGAGTTGACGACGAACACGCCCATGCTCATGCCGAGCCGGTCCATGGTCTTGCGGAAGGCGGCGATCTCCTCGCTCGCGTGGCGCGGCAAACCGTTGTACTCGAGGGCGCGAAATCCGTATTCGGCGTAGATTTCCAGTTGCCGGGGGACCGGCAGGTCATTCAGAAAACCGATGCGGGGGGCGTAGCGGAGATGGTAGGGGCGCGGCGCGGCCGCGGCCGCTTCCATCGCGGCGGCAGCCAGGGGTCCGTGGAGGAAATGTCGGCGCTGCAAGCAGTCTCCCTTGCCTGATGTAACGACACCAGTCTGACAGAATTTCGCGGCGGCGCGCAGCGTGCCGCCGGCTTCCCTGAAGGGGACGGTAGCAGTTCCCGTTCCGGCCTGCGGGCCGCCGCCCGGAGGCGCAGACGGCGGTTTACGCCGCCTTGATCTCCGTCCAGATGCGGTCGCGGAGGCGTTGTGCGGAGGCGGCGAGCGGCGCGAACCATTCTCCGCGCGCCAGGATTTCCGGCGGCGGGTACAGCGCCGGGTCCTCGCGCAGCGCGGGCGGCAAGAGCCGCCAGGCATCCTGGTTCACCGTGGCGCTCTTGGTTGCGATCACAATGTCGGCCGCCACCCGGGGGCGGAGAAGATAATTCACGAACTCGTGCGCCAGCCGTGGGCGCCGCGACTCGCGCAGGATGACCGCGTGATCGCAATACCGCGCATAGCCTTCCTCCGGATACACAAAGCCCAGTCCCGCGGCGGCGTGCATCGCCTGCGCCGAGGTGGTGGCCCAGAGTTGCGCGGCCAGCACGTCGCCCGCCACCACCTGGTCGCGCACTTCGGCATTCAGGTACGCGCGCAGCAGTTTCTTCTGCGCGATGGCTTCGCGTTTGGCCTGCTCGAGTTCCCGGGGATCGCCCGAATTCAGCGAATAGCCCAGTTTTTTGAGCGCCGCGCCCAGCACTTCGGCCGGATCATCGAGCATGGTCACCCGCCCCCCCAGCCGCGGATCCCACAAGTCCGCCCACCGTTTGGGCGCCGGCGGTACGCCCTTGCGGAAGAGAATGCCCGATGCGCCCGCCATGTACGGCACGGCGTGGCGGAGATCCGGATCCCAGGGCGGAGACCGGAACGCCCCCTCCAGGTGATCGAGCAGGGGCAGCCATTCGTGCCGCAGCTCCGCCAGCAACCCCGCGCGGCGCATCGGCTCCAGCAGGTAGTTGCTCGGGAACACCACGTCCCAGCCCGAGTTGCCCGCTTGCACTTTCGCCAGCATCTCTTCGTTGCTCTCGTAGATGCGGTAGCGCACGTCGACGCCGAATTCGCGCGCGAAGTTCGGGATGGTGTCGGCGGCGACGTAGTCCGACCAGTTGAAGACGTTGAGCCGCGGGCGGCTTTTCGGGGTACAGCCCGCCAAGCCGCCGAGTCCGAGAAGGAAAGTGCGGCGGTTCATCTCGTCCGGCCGTTCCGGGCGCGGCGCTGCAACGCCTCCGACAGCAGGATCACCAGCCCGAAGAACATCACCACCAGCGCGGAAATCGCGTTGAGCACCGGGCTGACGCCCCGCCGCGCCGCAGCGTAGATCCACATGGGCAGCGTTTCCGAGTCCACGCCGGCCACCAGGCTGGTGATCACGTAATCGTCAAACGACAGGGTCAACGCCAGCAGCGCCGCAGCCAGGATGGCCGGCGTCAGCGCCGGCAGCGTCACCAGGCGGAACGCCTGCCACTCCCCGGCGCCCAAATCCATCGCCGCTTCCTCCAGCGAGCGGTCCAACGTGCGGAGGCGCGCGGAAACGACGATGACCACGAAGGCGAGGGAAAACGCTACGTGCGCCAGCACGACGGTGAACATCCCGAGCTGTAAATCCAGCCAGCGGAACGCGAACTGGAACAGCGCCAGCAGCGCCACGCCCATCACGATCTCCGGCGTCACCAGGGAAAGATAGAGGCTGCCCAGCAGGATCCGGTCCTGCCGCTTCCACATACCGTAGGCCGCCAGGGTGCCGGCGGCGGTCGCGACCGCGGCGGAGACCAGCGCGATGAGGAGACTGTTGCCCGCCGCCTCGGCCAGCGCCTGGTCGCGCAGCGCCGCCCGATACCAGCCGAGCGAGAACCCCTCCCAGACCGTGAAGCGCGACGCGTTGAAGCTGAACAGCGCCAGTACGGCCAGCGGCGCGTGCAGAAACGCGAACACCGCCGTCGCCGCAAGGCTCAGGGTTAGCCTCATAGCGCTTCCGCGTCCCGGCGCAGCAGGTGCGTCACCAGCAGCGTCACCAGCATCATGAGCGCCAGCGCCAGCGCGGAACCGAATGGCCAGTCGCGCGACGTGGTGAACTGATTTTGAATCAGGTTGCCAATCATGACCGTCTTGGCCCCGCCCAGCAGGTCCGGCGTCAAATAGGCGCCCAGGCTCGCAATGAAGACCAGGACCGAACCGGCGCGGATCCCGGGCCGGGCCAGCGGGATCACCACCTGCCACAGCGCCGCCCAGGGGTGCGCGCCCAGGTCCGCGGCGGCCTCTTCAAGCGCGGGGTCCAGGCGTTCGAGCGCCGCGTAGAGGGGCAGAATCATGAACGGGAGGTAGCCGTACACCAAGCCCAGCAGCACCGCCCCGTCATGGTAGAGCAGCGGCAACGGTTCCCGGATCACGCCCAGCGCGAGCAAAGTGGTATTCACCAGCCCGGTGTCGCGCAGCAGAAAAACCCACGCGTAGGTCCGTACCAGAAAACTTGACCAGAAGGGCAGCATCACCAGTTGCAGCAGTAGATTGCGGTAGCGCCGCGCGCGGGCGATGGCCAGTGCAGCAGGAAAGCCCAGCGCCAGCGCTAGCGCAGTCGCCGCCGCAGCCAGCCCCAGCGAGCGCGCCACAATTCGCAGATACAACGGATCGGCCAGCCGCTGGTAGCTTTCCAGCGTCCACGGCAGCTCCAATCCCCCGTACGGGCCGCGGTGTAGCAGGCTATAGGCCACAATGATCGCCAGCGGGGCCGCGAGCAGCACGGTCATCCCCAGGCGAGCCGGCAGGAGGAACCAGAAGCGGAGGCGCATGGCGGCCTAGGGAAAACGCATCTCGTCGTGCGGGTGCCACCAGACGTCCACGGGCGTCCCCGGGCTGACCGCGGGAAACGGCCGGCTGATCTCGATCACAGCCGGATCGCCGCTTTCCAGCCGCGTCTCGACGTGCAGGCAGTTGCCAAGGAAGGTCGCGCCGACCACTACCGCGCGCCGCCGTTTTTCCCCGTTGCCCGGCGCGCCATCCAAACCCAGGCGCAGCGCCTCGGGCCGGATGCCTACGCCCTCGATCCAGTTCACCGCGCCAAGAAAGCCAGCCACGAAGCGCGTGGCCGGCCGCAGGTACACCTCCTGCGGCGAGCCCACCTGCGCGATGCGGCCGGCATTCATCACCGCCACGCGGTCGGCCAGCGAGAGCGCTTCTTCACAGTCGTGCGTGACGAACAGGAACGTCGTGCCCACCCGCGCTTGAAGTTCTTTGAGCTCACCGCGCATCTGTTTGCGCAAGGCGGGATCCAGCGCCGCCAGCGGTTCGTCCAGCAACAGTACGCCCGGACGGAGCACCAGCGACCGGGCCAACGCCACCCGCTGCCGCTCCCCGCCGGACAGTTGGGCGGGATAGCGCTGCTCTTTTCCTGTCAGCCGCACCAGTTCCAGGCCCTCCCGCACCTTGCGGCGGATGTCCCGCTCGCCCCGCCGCTCCAGGCCGAAGCCGACATTCTCCTCGACGGTCAAGTGGGGAAACAGGGCGTAATTTTGGAACACCGTCGAGACATTCCGGCGGTAAGGAGGCAGATCGTTCACCCGCCTTCCCTCCAACAGAATGTCTCCCTCAGTGGCGACTTCGAACCCCGCCACCAGGCGCAGCAGCGTGGTCTTGCCGCTGCCGGAAGGCCCCAGCAGCGCCTGGAACGCGCCCGCCTTCACCTCCAGACTCACCCGGTCGACGGCGCGGTGCTGTGGGAATGCTTTGCTGACGCCGCGGAGTTCCAGGATCGCGTTCATCGTGATTGCAATGCTTCGTACCGCATTGCAAAGCATCGTACCGCAAACCGACCGGCGGCACTCAACGGGACCCGGCGCGGCGGGGGTGGCGGGTAAGATGCGGCGCCCGGCCTGCGCCCACATCCCTGCACGCAAACGATTGCCGCGGCGCGCCCGCGCTTGTTATGATTAGCCCAAGAGCCACCCTAGCTCAGTTGGTAGAGCGGCTGATTCGTAATCAGCAGGTCGCCGGTTCGATCCCGGCGGGTGGCTCCATCTAATTCTCGCCCCGTCAAACAGATGCGGGCACCTCTCCAGATTAGTTGCCAGTAGCGGTTCTGGCACTGTGACCAAATTTGTGCCCACCCTGTGACACAGACGAGCCTCAAACTTGCCCGAGTCTCTTGTGTTATCATTGTGTACACAAAGGAGGCCGCGCTTAGATGGGAGGCACCAAAATCGGCATCCGGGAGTTTCGGGAGAATCTGGCCACCTACCTGGAATCCGGGACTCCCGTTGCCATTACGCGGCATGGCACGACGATCGGTGTCTATGTCCCCACTCAGCCTAAGCCCAGTCAGGCAGACCTCGAAGCCCTGCGCGTGGCCGGTGAGAAGATGCAAGAACTGGTAGCGGCCGCGGGAACCAATGAGGATGAACTCGTCGCCGATTTCAAAAGCCACCGGCGTGAACGGCGGGCACGAAAGAACTGACCGCGCTTGTGCTCGATGCGAATATCCTGATTCGCACGGTGCTCGGGAATAGGGTCCTCACCCTGCTGCGGCTCTATGCCGGGCAGGTGAAGTTTTGGGCTCCCGAGGCGGCCTTTGCCGAAGCGCGCGAACATCTACCGGCGATCCTTGCGGCACGGGGCATCGCAGCGGATGCAGCGCTTGAGTTGCTCGACCTCATTGGCCGGATCGTGCAGACCGTCGAGGCTGAGACTTAGGCGCAATTTGAAGAGACCGCCCGGGCACGCCTCAAACAACGCGATGAGGATGATTGGCCTGTACTTGCCGCCGCACTGACCTTGAGCTGTCCCATCTGGACTGAGGACACGGATTTCTTTGGTTGTGAAGTGGCGACTTGGACGACCGACCGAATCGAGTTGTACTTGGCAGCGCCGGACGAATCCCAATCGAGCTAAGGGCGGTGATCAGACCAATCCGGAATCTCGTCGGCAATAACACCCTCGCCTTCCGGAAAAGCTTCCAGAAGTGCAGGCCGGGATATTGTGGACAATTGTCCTGAAGTTGCCTTCAGGCATGGCGGGGCTAAACGACGGCGAGTGGCGCGATGAAGGGAGTCCGGCCGTTGTCCGCGTGCTTTGCCAGGCCAAGTTGCACTCTCTCCATCGCCTCCCGGATGTCCACCTCGCTCGGGTGGACGTAGCGCTTCGTCGTGTTCATGTCGGTGTGGCCGGCCAGGACGTGGAGCGTGAACGGATCCATGTGCTTGGCCCACCGCGTGATGCAGGTGTGCCGGAAGGTGAAGAGGACGAAGGGCGCGACGCCAGACGCCTTGAGCGCTGCCGCGTGCTGCTTCTTCAAAGTGGACCCTTCGATGTGGCCGCTCTTGGTGGGTGCCGGGAAGACCCATCCGGACGTCGCAGTCGCACGGCGCATTTCCAGAACGTCGAGCACTCGATTCGAAGCCGGGATGCGGCGTCGGGATCCGCGTGGCCGTTGCGTTCGGCGAGCAACAAGGGCGAAAGCCCCTCGCGCAACGGACGGCAGCATGTCCTCGCAGATTTGCTCTTTTCGGCCCTCACCCAGGCTCAATTCCTTGTAGAGAGCTTAGAATTCCTTATTAATAGTTAAGTCTCCGGCTGCTCGCCCAAGAAACGCACCCGGTCCCCGATCAAGCCGTACGAGCGCCGGTAGACGCGTCCATCGCCCTTCTCGATCCGCAAGGTGAACCCGGGCGCTGGGCCACTTCCCCGCGGACCGCTGACGGGTCCCACCACCACGGGAAACAATCCCTTCCAGTTGCGATCGATAAAGCCCGTCTCGTAACGCTGCCGCCGCGGGTTCCACACGAAGACCCGCGCCGAATCAAAATCGTAGTCGCTCAGCCGGCGATCCACGGTGGTCCAGAGCCAGACCGGGCGGACGTGCTCCCGGTCCCGTGTTTCGCCAATCTTGAAGAAAGACGTGATGCGTTTTCCTTCGGCGTGCTGGAGGATTTCATCAGGCAAGGTCAGCACCAAACGGTTGCGCAACACCCAGCCGCACTGGCCGCTGCGCGTCCGAATCAGAGTCCATTCGTCGCGGGGGGGAGGCGGCGGCGGACTGGGCGGCTTGCGGTCCTTGCGCGTTTCCGGCGCCTCGGCGGGTGCGGGGCGGCGGCTGACGTCGGCCCAGTCCTCCGGCGGCGGCGGCGGGCGCGGCGGCGGTGGCGGCGGAATCTCCGCTTCCTTGGGCCGGAGCCGCCCCGGCATTTTCGCTGGCGCCGGTTTGGCGGGCGGTAGTAGGCTCTTGCGCGGCGGCGGCTCGCCGCGGAGCACCAGCTTGTGCCGCAGCATCTCGACCTTCTCCCCCTCCTGGATCTGCGTAAACGCAGGGGAGGAGCGAAAGGGTTCCGTATGCACGTTCAAGGGCCCATACGTGGTCGCTTCGCCGTGGCTAGGCCACCGCTCCGCCCGCTCCCGCAGGTCCCGCAGACTTTCCATTTCTTCTCTGGTCAGTAGCGAGCGCTCGTGCGTCCACCCCTCGGCGCCGTCCGCCGTGCGGACCTTCACAAAACGCCGCCGCGTGCCGATGATGTCGAGTTTGTCGCCATGTTTCACGGTGGCGACTGGCGGGGACTTCAAGGAAATCGCTTCCCGCAGCGTCAGCGTCGCCGGACCTGCGTATGCTTCGCCCAACACCGCCGAGCGCGGACGCTCTGTACTGCATGACGCCACGCAAACGAAGAGAACCATGAGCGCTCCACCCGCGCGGCCGGAGAATGCCATTCTCGCGGTCTGCGTCCGGCGCTGGGACGGCCGAGCCATTCTTCCCCAGTGTAGCCGCGCCGCCCGCGGGACCGGCCTGCCCGCACCCCGCGCGGCGGCGTTCGGGTTAAAAGAACGCCTTCAACAGCCGCGTCTGGATCTCCCGCAGATTCGAATTCGCCATCGCCAGTTCGTTGATTTTGTCGCGCAGGTCGCGGTATAAGTTGGCCCGTTCAATCGCCGCCTGAATCACCAGCAGCAGTTGCGCGTTGTCCCACGGCTTTTCCAGGTACTGGAACAAGGCCACCTCATTGATCGCCTGAATCGCGCTTTGCTTGTCCGCGTGGCCGGTCAGCAGCACCCGAGGCGTTTCCGGCTGCAATTCCTTGGCCCGGGCCAGGAACTGGATGCCATTCATCTTGGGCATCAGGTAGTCGGAGATGATCACGTCCGCGCGCTCGGTGCGCAGGCGGTCTACGGCCTGTTCCGGGTCGGCGAACGTGGCGACGCGGTAATCCGTCTCCAGGCTCAGGAAGGCGCGAATCGAAGTCAGCACCATTTCCTCGTCATCCACTAAAAACACAGTGGGGGTTAGTGCGTTGGCCACCTAGGTTGACTCTCCTTCTCGGGCCGCCCCGCGGTTCGGCGGCTGCTGCCTGATGGGCACCAGAATGTGAAACGTCGTCCCGGCCCCCTCCGCGCTTTCCACTTCGATGCGCCCGTGATGCTTGTCGATGATCTGCCGGGAGATGGACAGGCCGAGCCCGGTTCCTACGCCGACGGGTTTGGTCGTGAAACCGGTTTGGAAGAGTTTGGCCATACGGTCGGGCGGGATGCCATGGCCCGTGTCGCTGATCGACACCCGCACCATCTCCCCCTCCCGGCGCGTGCGCACGGTTACGACGCCCTCCCCTTCGATCGCCTGGCCCGCGTTGACCAGCACATTCAAGAACACCTGATTCAGCAGTTGGGGATAACACTCCACCGGGGGCAGGTCACCGAAGTCCGTTTCCACGCGAATGCGCTGCCGGTACTGGCAGGACACCAGTTTCAGCGTGTCGCTGATCTGCTCGTGCAGGTCGGTCTCGCGCGGCTGGCCGTCGTCGGCCCGCGAAAACGTCTTCAGCCCGCGCACGACCGACGAGATCCGCTCGCAGGCGATCTTGTCCACCGACGCCAGCCCGCGCATCATCTCGATGATCGACAGCGCCTTCTTCAACCCGGGGCTGTCCGCGTCCGGGCTCGCCGCGATCTTCTGCTCAATCGCGTTCAGCGACCGCAGCATCACTTCGTTGTTCGACAGGATGGATCCGATGGGCGTGTTGATCTCGTGGACGATCGAGGCCATCAGCCCGCCTAGCGCCGCCATGCGGGAGGCGTCCACCAGCTTGGCGCGAATCCGCTCCACCTCCTCCCGGTCTAACTCACAGGGTGGCGTGTTCTCGGTGGCCATCGTCGCCGCTTGAGACTCCGCCTTCATTATCCCCTACCGCCACGCCGCGCGCGGCCTAGCCCTCTACCAGCTTCCGAAAGCGCTTCACCAGCGTCGAGAAGATTCCGGCCGCGATCTCAATATTGTCCGAAAGCAACTCGTAGAAGTCGCTCCGGCTGATTTTCAACACGCGTACGTCCTCGGCCGCGGTGGCCGTGACCTGCATGGGTTCGTCGTCAAACAGCGCCCACGCTCCGATGACCTCGTTCTGCTGGGCGTGCGCCAGCACTTCCCCGCCCCGGCTCACCGCCACCGAACCATCCAGGACGACATACAACGCATCCACGTCCTTGCCCGCCTCAAAGATCACTTTGCCCGGGGGAAAGTGGACTTCCTGCGCAATCGAGGCCACCCGCGCCAACTGGTCCGGCGACAGACTCCGCAGCAGTTCCACGGCCTCCAGCGCGATGACTTTCTCGACCAGATTCAGTTCCGCCATGCTCTGCCCTCCTCCTCGGCTAGCGCCGCCAGCGCCGTGCGGGCGACCGCGCCGACCTCCGCGCCTGCGGTCCGCTGTATTTCGCGGATTTCCGGAACCAGCGCCGAAAGACCCGCCTCGCCGGCCGCCGCGATCGCGCAGGCCACCAGCCAGGGATCCTTCGAGCGCACCAACTCCCGCAGCGCCTCGGCCGGCGACGGGTACTCAATCCCGAACAACTCCTTGGCCTTCTCGGCCACGTTGGCCGCCGGTTCCAGGATGGGAACCACCACCCGCCGCAGCGGCCGGTCCAGTACGCCCTCCAGGAACTCCACCGCCGCCGCCAGGTCCTCCGGACTCTGCCGGACCACCGAACGGTACACGGCGTAAATATCCTGCGGAGGATACCGCAGGCCCAGCAGCCGGAACAAACGCTCTACGGTCTGCTGAGAACGTTCTTCCAAGGTGCGCCGCAACAGCCGCACTGCGCGGTGCGCGCCGTCGTGGGCGAGCGGGGCCAGGGCGGCGTGCAGTTGGCAGTAATGCTTGGCTTCGGCCAGGATCTGGGGCGTAACAAACTGCGGACCGAACTCCAGGTGCGGCGCGTCCTCCCGCAGCCGGTTGAGGGCGCGCAGCACGGCCGCCCGCACGCTCACGTCGCGGTCGCCGATGGAGGCCAGCAGCACATCCACGCTGCGCTGTTCCCGAATCGAGCGGAGCACCCGCGGAATCTGCCGCCGCAGCGAGGGCGGCGCCGTGTCGTCTTGCAAAATGTCCCCGAGCGTGCCCGCGATGCGCACGCCGTAGGCTGTCAGCGCCGCCAGCGCGCACCCGCGGTAGCGCCAGTTCGCCAGCAGCCCCAGGAGCGCGGGCAGATACACGCGGTTCTTCAGTTTACCCGCGGCCGCGCACGCCGCTTCCAGCACGCGGGGGGTCGTTATCCTCGAACAGCCGCCGGAGCAACTCCGTCCCCTGGTCCCCGCGGATCCCAAGGGCGAACGCCGCCAGGCGGCGCTTGCCGGGATCGGGCGCGGCGGCCAACGCCGCAAGCCACTCGACCGTGACCAATTCCTGCGCCAGTTCCGGCGTTTCCCCTAACCCTTCCAGCGCGCCTTCCACCGCCAGCGGGTTCGGGTGCCGCAGCCAGCGCGCGCCGGCCGCCCGCCGGTCCTCGGCGTGCAGGGTCCCGTACCACGCCGCGGCCCGCACCGCCGCCTCTTCGCCGCTGTCCACCTGCTGCTCCGCCTCCCGGACCAGGTTATTGATTCCCGCCCGGTGCGCCACCTCGAATACCTTCGCCACCACCTGCGGCGGCGCGGACACGGCCAGGGAACGCAACAGCGGCTCCAGATCGTAGCCGGGCGATTCGGCCAGCAGCGACAGCGCATAGATCGCTTGCGGCGCCGCCGGACCGCGCGCCGTCTCCTCGAGGAAGCGCAGCGTGGCCGGATCGCTCACCGTCACCCGCGCGTCGATCAGGTCCAGCCGCCGCCGCTCCAGCCGCCGCCGGATCGTCCGTGCGTACTCACGGTGGGCCAGGCGCGACAGAACGACCCACCCCGCGCACAACGCCGCCACCACCAGGGGCAACTGTTTCGGGCCCACCAGCCCCAGCCAGGTCAGACCGACCAGCGCCATGCCGCCAATTCCCCGGCCCACCCGGTCGAAGGCGATATCCACAAAAGCCTTCGTCCGGTTACGCAGTTCAGTGGGCAGCGGCAGATACAGCAACTCCATTCCCGCCCGGTTGAACGAATAGCGGCTGGAAGCTTCCACCATGCGCACCAGCGCGGCCGCATAAACACCGGAGAGAAACAGCGCCGCTATCGAAGCCAGCCCGATCGACACCGGCATCACCAGCAGCGTTCCGCCCACCCCAAGCGCCCGCACCATGACGCTCGTCAGAAACAGTTGCAGGAAAAAGGTCGCCAGGTTCTGCCAAAGGAAGTATCCGCCCATAAAGCGGGTGATGCCGCTCGCGTCGTCCCCGTATTCGATCTTCGCCGCCGCCTGGAGCTGATACTCCACCATCACATCCACCAGGAACGTGATCAGCACGATCAGGATGATCACTTGCAAGTGGCGCGTGTTGGCAATGTCCCGCAGCATGCCGCGCGCTGTGAACGACTCTTCTTGCCCGCCGGAGGCCTCGGCGCGCGCGCCCGCCAGCGAGACTCCCTTCTGCGCGATCGCGATCCGGAAGGCGCCGTACGCCATCAGCATGAGCGCCGCGCAAACCAGCAGCAGCGTCGCCGGCGCCAGATGCTTCACCATGAACGCCGTGAAGCCGCTTCCCGCCCAGGCGCCCACCACTGCGCCCAACCCCACCAGCCCGTACAGCCGTTTGGCGGCGCGCGCATCGAACACGTTCGCCGCCACCAGCCACCCCTGCGCCACCGTCACCACGCCGAACAGGCTCGCCCAGATGTTGAACACGTACAACATCCAGGGGATCTTCCATTGCAAAATCCACCAGAACAGGATCAGGCAGCCGATCGCCGCTGCCGTCGTCCAGGTGACCGCCGCCCGCAGCGACCACTTGGCCGCGGCCTTGCTGTAGTACGTGGCAAAGATGCCGCCCACCACCGCGATCAAAATGTGCAGATAGGGCACGCGGTCAATATCGAACCGCGCCAGAAACAGCGCGCGCGAAACCGGCTTCAGAATGTAATACGCGAACAGGACCAGCAACAGATAGGCTGCCATCGAGAATGCGCGGCCCGCTTCCCCCGTCCGGATGTCAAAAACTTGCCGCCAGTATTTCGTCATGGGTCAATTGGGCTGCAACCGCGGACTGGGCCTCCCCGGGGCTGCGAGGTAAAAAGTAGCCCCCCCCATCGGCAGCCCGCGTCACCCGGAGCGGATGGAGCGCCACGATCGGAATGCGCCCGGCGCGCCGAATCTCAGCCTAGCATACCCCCTCGCCTCGCTCCTTCCATCCGTTCGCCAAGACCCGCGGCGCGGTCCCCTCATCCCTCGTGGTACACTCACCTTTGTTAGCCAACGCTTGATTTTGAAGGTCCTTGGCCATCCCGGTCCGGCACTTCTGGCGCCCGGGTGGTGCATTCCGAACGAACGGTGTTGGCCCGCCGCTTTTCTGGGCTCGTAGCTCAGTTGGTTAGAGCGCCTGCTTGACACGCAGGAGGTCTGCAGTTCGAGTCTGCACGAGCCCACCATCTGACAGCAAATCGCGCTTTGCTTGCCAGAGCAGGTTTTCTGCCCTTTCCCGCTTCGCGGGCGGAGCGCAACCGCGTTACCTTGAATGCATGCCGGAGGCCTGCGGCGCGGTGTTGGGCAAGGTCCTGGGCTGGGGCCTGGCCGCGGCCGCCGTCTACGCCGCGCTGGCCTTGCTGGCGCATCGCAGCGTCTTCTATCCGATGAAGTATCCCGGGGGACTCTGGCATCTCCGGGACCGGCTGGGCGCGGAGGACGTCTGGCTGACGGCGAGCGATGGCGTCCGGCTGCATGCCTGGTGGGTGTACCGGCAGGACAGCCGGATCGCGACGCTGTTCCTGCATGGCAATGCGGGCAACGTCACCCACCGGTTGACCGCGCTGGAAGCCATTCCGGCGGCGGGATCGTCGCTCCTGCTGCTGGACTACCGCGGCTACGGGCGCAGCGAAGGATCCCCATCCGAACAGGGCGTCTATCGCGACGCCGAAGCCGGTTACGAATGGCTGCGGGCGCGCGGCTACGCCCCGGAACAGATCGTATTGCACGGAGAATCGCTCGGGACCGCCGTGGCGGTCGAGTTGGCCAGCCGCCGCCCGTGCCGCGGACTGGTGTTGGAGGCGCCCTTCTCCTCGGCCAGAGCAGTCGCGGGGCGCGTACTGCCCTGGTTGGGTCCCGCCTTGATTTCCGGCTTCGATTCGGCCCGGCGCATCCGGCAGGTACACGCCCCCATTCTCATCCTGCACGGCGATCGCGACGACATTATCGACATCGCGCTGGGCCGCGAACTGTTCGCCGCCGCCAACGAACCGAAGACGTTTTGGGAAGTGCCCGGCGCGGGGCACAACGACCTGCCGGCGGCGGCGGGCCTTGCTTACGAGAAACGTCTCGCGGCGTTCTACGCGGGCGGACGTTAGCGAAGGCCGCGTCAGCGCCAGGTCCCCAACCGCACCAGGGCGCGGTCGTGCGCGCGCCGCAGCGCGAGCTGGGCCGTCACCGCGCCGATGCCGGCCAGCGCCATGTCTTTCTGGGTGTCCCACGGGTCGCCTTGCGTGCCGAGAAAATCCGCGGCGGCGTCCCCGGTGAGCTCGCCCGCCAGCCACTCGATCACTTCGTAAGCCGCGCTGATGGCCAGGCAGACGCACCCCACCAGAAAGAAGAGCATCCGGCCGCGTTTCAACGGCGTGGTCCGCAGCAGGATTTCCCGCGCGATCATCGCGGGCACGAACCCCTGCGCGAAGTGGCCCAGGCGGTCGTAGTGGTTCCGCTCGAGTCCGAACGCGTCGCGCAGCCAGTCGAACAGCGGCACCCGGGCATACGTGTAATGGCCGCCGACCAGCAGAATCACGGCGTGCGCCGCGATCAGCGCATAGACGAGCGTGGTCAGCCGGAAACGGAAGTACGTGACGCCCAGCAGCGGCAGCGAGATCAGCACCGGCGCCACCTCCAGAAACCAGGTGTAGCGGTCGTAGGGGCCGATACCGGACCACACCAGCATCAGCAGCACCGCGCCCAGCAGCGCGCCGTGAACGTGAAACGGAGGCATGCGCCGCCCATCATACCGCGACCCCCTTGTTATGCTTGTTGGTTTATGAAACTCACTCATCTGTCCACGGCGGTGCTCGAAGCCAATTTCGACTGGGTCTTCGTGCGCATCGACACCGATGCGGGCGTCACCGGCTATAGCGAGGCCTTTCTGGGCCCGGGCGTCACATCCGTCATCCACCAGTATCAGCAGGTGCTGGAGGGCGAGGACCTCACTTCGATCGACCGGGTGCTGCGGCGCTTGCGCAGCGTCTGCGTGCACGCCTCGCCCGGCCTGTGCTACCACGCGATCAGCGGGATCGAAGCGGCTATCCTGGACGCGCTCGGCAAACGGTGGAAAATGCCGGTGTGGCAGATCCTGGGCGGCAAGTACCGCGACTCCGTCCGCATCTACGCTGACTGCCACGGCGGCGAGGCGCTGGAAAGCATCACCCCCCTGCTGGTGCCGCGCACGCCGCATTGGATGCGCGCCGCGGGCGAGCCCGAGCGCAAGGGCAAGGTCAGCCTCAAACACCACGGCTGGGATGCTTCCGAGGACGACCCTACCAGTCCGCACGCCTACCAGGAGCGGGCGAGGGCGATGGTGGCGCGCGGTTTTCACATCCTGAAATTCGACGTGGACGTACCCACGCCCTACGAAACGGACGAGTACAACCGGCACCTGTCGGCGCCGGAGATCGAGCATATGGCGTCGTTGGTCCAGGCGACGCGCGACGCGGTGGGTCCGGAAATCGGCCTGGCGATTGACTGCCACTGGAACTACAACGTGCAGTCGGCGATCGAGATGGCGCGCGCCGTGGAACCCTACCGCCTGATGTGGCTCGAAGATCCGATCCCGCCGGAGAACATTCCCGCCATCGGCCAGGTGCAGGCGAACACACGCACGCCCATCGCGACCGGCGAGAACCACTACCACCGCCTGGATTTCGAACGGCTGATCACCGAGGCGCGCCTGCGCGTGCTCGCGCCCGACGTGCAGAAGATGGGGTTGTGGGAAGGACGCAAACTCGCCGACCTGGCCGAGATGCATTACGTCAACCTGACGCTGCACAACATCGCGGGTCCGCTGGGCACCATGGCGGGCGTGCACCTGGCGGCGGCGATTCCCAACCTGATCGCCCTCGAATGGCACGCGGCCAGCGTGCCTTTCTTCGACAAACTGGTGAAGGACGCCGAAGGTCCGCTGATCCGGGACGGGCACATCGCGGTGCCGGACCGGCCGGGTTTCGGGATCGAACTCGACCTCGACGAAATGTATAAGTACAGGAAGCCCGGCGAGCCGTTCTTTGAGTGAGCGGCCGCGCGCAGGGCGGAGGATCCAGAGGGAGAACGGATGGGAAGCGGCGCAACGGCGAAACGGTGGTGGCAGGAAGAAGACTGGCTGGCGGTGATCCTTGGATTCGCCCTGATCGCGGCCACGCTGGCGGGCGCGCGCTGGCTGACGCCGCGCTTCGCCTGGTCGGGCATGGCGGACGCCGCCGCCCTGGTTTCCGGGGAGAACCTGGCGGTGTCTTTGCAAATGGGCGCGATTCTGTTGCTGGCTTCCCTGCCGGGCGTCCGGGCGCTGGGCGGCGATCAACGGCGGTACGCCGTGGCGTTTCCCGCCGTCTTCGCGCTGGCGTGGCTGGCCCAGGCGCTGTCCGGACACCGGACGATGGTGTACTGGGGCATCGAGTACATCATTCCCGCGCTGCTGCTCGGATTGCTGGTCAGCAATGCGCTGGGGCTCCCGGCGTGGCTGCGGGAGGCGGTCCGCACCGAGTTTTTCATCAAGACGGGCATCGTCATCATGGGCGCCACCATGCTGTTTTCCGACCTGGTGGAGGCGGGAGCGCTGGGGATGTTGCAAGCGGTGCTGGTGGTGGCCGTGGTGTGGGCGGCGGCGTTCCGGTTGAGCAAGCGTCTGCGTCTGGACGACGAGTTTGCGGCGATGATTTCCACCGCGGTCGCCATCTGCGGCGTGTCCGCGGCGATCGCCGCCTGCGGCGCCATCCAGGGGGACCGGCGCAAGTTGAGCTACGTCGCTTCGGTGGTGCTGATCGTGGCGATTCCAATGATCGTCCTGCAACCGTGGCTGATCCGGGTGATGGGCCTGCCGGACGCGGTCGGCGGAGCATGGCTGGGCGGCACGCTGGATACCACCGCTTCCGTGGTGGCGGCGGGCGCGCTGGTCAGCGAGCAGGCCATGAAGATCGGCGCGATCGTGAAGTTCGCGCAGAATCTGCTGATCAGCGTGGCGGCGTTCGCGCTTGCCGTGTGGTGGACCATGCGGGAGAACCCGGGCCGCGAGCGGCCCTCGGCGCGGGTCATCTGGGAGCGCTTCCCCAAGTTCGTCCTGGGTTTTCTGGCCGCCTCGCTGGTCTGCTCGATTTGGGTGGCGCCGGAAGCCGCCGCGGACGCCAAGAGCACGCTGAACGGCCTGCGGACCGCCTGGTTCGCGCTGGCCTTCACCTGTATTGGCCTGGAAACAAGGTTCACGGACCTGCTGACCATGGAGCAAGGAAGGCCGCTGGCGGCGTTCGTGGGCGCGCAGGCGGTGAACGTGGTCTGGACGCTGATTCTCGCCCTGCTGATTTTCGGCGGGTGGTTTTGGGCCGCGCCGCGGATCTGAATCCGGCTACGCGCGCAGGCGAAGCATCTCGCGGGCGCAGTTGTAGCCGGGCGCGCCCATGACGCCGCCGCCCGGATGGGCGCCCGAACCGCACAAATACAGGCCCTCGACCGGCGTGCGATAGCGCGCGTAGCCCGCCGCCGGGCGCAGCACAAACATCTGGTCGAAGCTCATCTCCCCGTGAAAAATGTTGCCGCCGGTCAGGGCGAATCTTCGCTCGAGGTCGAGCGGCGTCAGCACCTGGCGGTGCTCGATCCGGGACCGGAAGCCAGGGGCATATTCCTCGATCAGGTCGAACACACGCTCGGCGAACGGCTCCCGCAGTTCGTCCCAGTTTCCGTCGCGCAGCGTGTAGGGCGCGTACTGCAAAAAAATGCCGAGGATGTGCTTGCCGGGCGGCGCCAGCGACGGGTCGTACATCGTGGGGCAGGTCAGCTCGAGCAGCGGCCGCGCGGAAGGACGGCCATACTTGGCGTCATCCCACGCGCGTTCGACATACTCGATCGACGGACAAATGTGCATGGTGGCGCGGTGCTGCGGCGCGGGCGCGCCGGGCAGCGCGCGGAAGTCCGGCAGGCCGTTCACCGCCAGGTTGATTTTGAGCGAGGTGCCTTCGCACCGGAAGCGGCGGATGGCCGCGGCGAAATCCGGCTCGAGGTGCGCCTCCCCGACCAGGCGCAGAAAGGTCAGGCGCGGGTCCACGTTGGACGCCACGGCGCGCGCGGCGATCTCCTCGCCGCTTTCGAGCACGACGCCCGTGGCCCGCCCCCCTTGGATGCGAATGCGCGCCACCGGCGCGTCCACGCGGATCTCGGCGCCACGGGCGCGCGCCGCGGCCGCCAGGGCCTCCGACACCGCGCCCATACCGCCGCGCACGAATCCCCACAGACCTCGCTTGCCGCCCACGGCGCCCATCGAGTGGTGCAGAAGGATATAGGCCGTACCGGGCGAACGCGGCCCGCCGTTGGCGCCGATCACGCCGTCGGTGACCAGCGTGACCTTCAACTCGGGCGATGCGAACCACTCGTCCAGGTAGTCGGCGGCGCTCTGGGTGAAGATTTTCACCAGGGCCGTGAGGTCCCGGCGGCTGAGGCCCCGGGCCCGCGCGGCGATCTTCAGGTAGTCGACCAGATCCCCGGGTCCGCGCGGCGGGAACTCCGGCGGGGCCGTCAACAGCAGCGATTCAACAAACCGCGCCAGCCGCTCGATCTCCTCTTCGTAGCGGGGAAACGCCTCGGCGTCACGGCGGGAGAACTTGGCGATCTCCGCGAGCGTCCTGCGGCCGTCCTGCCACATGAACAGATACCGGCCATCGGGAAAGGGCGAGAAGAGCGCGGGATCTTTCGCATCGACGTGGTAGCCGTAGCGTTCCAGCTCCAGCTCCCGGATAATCCGCTCCTGGAGCAGGCTGGTCAGATAGGAAGCGGTCGAGACGCGGTAGCCCGGCCAGATCTCCTCGGTGACGGCGCAGCCGCCGACCAGGGGCCGCCGCTCGAGCACCAGCACGCGGCGGCCCGCGCGCGCCAGGTACGCCGCGGCGACCAGGCCGTTGTGCCCGCCGCCCACGATTACCACATCGTACGTGCCCGCCATCGCGCTACCCCCGCTGCTTGCGCAGCACCAGCACCGCCAGCGGCGGCAAGGTGAGCCGCAGGCTGTGCGGACGGCCGTGGTGCGGTTCCGGCCGCGCCAGCACGCCCCCGCCGTTGCCCAGGTTGCTGCCGCCAAAGTACTCGGAATCCGAATTCAGCAACTCCTGATAGAACCCTTCCTCGGGCACCCCAACGGCGTAATCGAACCGCGGAACCGGCGTGAAATTACACACTACCAGCAGAAAATCGTCCGGGTCTTGCGCCCGCCGGAGGAACGAAATCACCGAGTTGTCCGCGTCGTGGAAATCCACCCACTCGAAGCCCGACCAGTGATAGTCCACCTCGAATAGCGCGGGCTGCTGCCGGTAAAGACGGTTCAGTTCCCGCACGTAGGCTTGCAGCTTGCGGTGGTAGTCGTATTGCAGCAGGTCCCAGCGGACGCTGGCGTCGTTGTTCCATTCCTCGTACTGGCCCAGTTCGGAGCCCATAAACAGCAGTTTCTTGCCCGGGTGCGTGAACATATAGCCAAGGAACGCGCGCACGTTGGCGAAGCGCCTCCATTCGTCGCCGGGCATCTTGCCGATCAGAGATCCCTTGCCGTGGACCACTTCGTCGTGCGAAACCGGCAGGACGAAGTTTTCGGTAAAGGCGTACAGCAGGCTGAACGTGATGTGATTGTGGTGGAACTTACGGTAAATAGGATCCTGCTGGAAGTAGGCGAACATGTCGTGCATCCAGCCCATGTTCCACTTCATGGTGAAGCCGAGCCCGTTCAGATACACGGGCCGCGAGACGCCGGCGAACGCGGTGGATTCCTCGGCGATGGTCACCGCGCCGGGCACGGTGTGGGCCAGTTCGTTAAAGCGGCGCAAGAAGTCGATGGCCTCCAGGTTCTCGTTGCCGCCGTACTGATTGGGGACCCACTCGCCCGGCTGGCGCGAATAGTCCAGGTAGAGCATCGACGCCACCGCGTCCACCCGCAGGCCGTCGATATGGTACTTCTTCAGCCAGAACAGCGCGTTGGAAATCAGAAACTGGCGGACTTCATTGCGGCCGAAGTTGAAGATGAGCGTGCCCCAGTCGCGATGCTCCCCCTTGCGGGGATCCATGTGTTCGTAGAGCGCCGTGCCGTCGAACCAGGCCAGTCCGTGCGCGTCTTTGGGAAAGTGGGCAGGAACCCAGTCCATGATCACGCCGATCCCGTGCTGGTGGCAGCAGTCGATGAAGTACATGAAGTCTTCCGGCACGCCGAAGCGGGACGTCGGGGCGTAGTAGTTGGTGATCTGATAACCCCACGAGCCAGAAAAGGGGAACTCCATCACGGGCATCAGTTCGATGTGGGTGAAGCCCATCGAGCGGACATAATGCACCACGGATTCGGCCATCTCGCGATAGGACAGTGAAGTGAAGTCCGGCTTGCGCAGCCAGGACTCGAGGTGCATCTCGTAAATCGACAGGGGCTTCTTCAGCCAGTCGGTGGCCGCGCGGCGTTCCATCCAGGCATGGTCCTGCCACTGATACTTGTCGATATTCCAGAGGATGGAACCCGTGCGCGGCGGCGTCTCGCAGAAAAAAGCGTAGGGGTCAGTCTTCTCCTGCCGGTACCCGTGGTAGCGCGAGCGGACATGAAACTTGTAGAGAGCGCCCTCGGTCAGATGCGGAATGAAGAGCTCCCAGACGCCGCCGGAGCGCTGGCGCATCGGATGGCGCCGGATGTCCCAATCATTGAACGAACCCATGACGGAGACGACTTCCGCGTTCGGCGCCCAAACCGCAAAGCGCGCGCCTGAAACCCCTTCCGACTCGGTGAGGTGGGCGCCCATTTTGCTGTAGGTTTCAAAATGAGTGCCTTCGCCGTGAAGATACAAGTCGAAGTCGGTGAGTTGCGGCGGAAACCGGTAGGCGTCCTCGAACTCCTCGATGGCTCCGTGCCAGCGCTCGATGCGCAGGCGGTAGGGCTGCGGGCTGCCGTCCAGTTCGGCAAGGAAGAAACCCTGGTCGTGCAGGCGCTGCATCGGCAGGACGTCCGCGCCAAGGACGACGAATGCGTGACGCGCCTGGGGCAGAAACGCGCGCACCTCCCAGGACGGCTTGCCGCGCACTTTGCGTACGCGGTGGGGGCCCAGAATGCGGAAGGGGTCGCCGTGATACCCTCCAACGATGGCTTCTAAACCGGAAACAGAGATCATGAGAAAGAGCCGCTAAATGATTAGTGTAGCGGACCTGCCCAAGGCGGAACTGCATGTCCACCTGGAAGGCGCGGTGGAGCCGGAGCTGCTGCGCGAACTGGCGCCCGGGCTGACCGCGGAAGAAATCAACGCCCGCTACCGGTACGTGGATTTCGCCGGCTTCATCGAAAGTTTCAAATGGGTGACCTCGTTCCTGCGGACGCCGGCGGACTACGCGCGGGTGGCGCGGCGGCTGGGCCAGCGGCTGCGAGAACAGAATGTTTCCTACGCCGAGGTGATCCTGTCGGCGGGGGTGATCCTCTGGAAGAAGCAGGATCTGCCGGCCGTGTTCCGGGCAGCGCGGGAGGCGATGGGGGAAAGCGGAGTCGAAGTCGGTTGGATCTTCGACGCGGTGCGCCAGTTCGGCGCGGGACCGGCGCGGGAGGCTTTCGAGATCGCGGCGGCGCTCAAGGAGGAGGGCGTGGTGGGTATCGGCATCGGCGGAGACGAGTCGCGCGGACCGGCGGAATGGTTCCGGGAAGCGTTCGCCTGGGCCCGGGCGCAAGGCCTGCGCCTGAGCGCGCACGCCGGCGAAACGACCACGGCGGATTCCGTCTGGGAAGCACTGGACATCGGTGCGGAGCGGATCGGCCATGGGATCCGCGCGGCGCACGATCCGCGTCTGTTGGCCCACTTGCGCGATCAGGATATCCCCCTGGAAATCTCGATCAGCAGCAACGTGGCGACGGGCGCGGTCCGCTCGCTGGCGGCGCACCCGGTCCGGAAGCTGTTCGATGCCGGCGTGCCGCTGGTGCTGAACACCGACGACCCCGCGATGTTCCACACGACCCTGAACGCCGAGTACGAACTGGCGCGCCGCCAGTTCGGCTTTTCCGACGGCGAACTGCGGCAGTTGGCGGAGAATTCGTTCCGCTACCGGTTCACGCGTTGAGCGGCTTCCTGCAAGGCGCGCAACTGCGCCTCGAGTTGCTCCACGCGGCGGCTCAGCTCCTCGAGGGCCTGTCCCTCCGGATCGGGGAGTTTGCCGTGCTCGAGCACGCCGGTCTCACCGCGGGCGCGGACCACCCGCCCGGGAACGCCCACCACCGTGGAATCGTCGGGCACGGAGTGGATCACCACCGAGCCCGCGCCAATCCGCACGTTGTTGCCAATCCGGATATTGCCGAGCACCTTGGCCCCGGCGCCGACGACGACCCGGTCGCCCAGCGTGGGGTGGCGCTTGCCCTTCTCCTTGCCCGTGCCGCCGAGCGTGACGCCCTGATACAGAAGGCAATTGTCGCCGATCTCGGTGGTCTCGCCGATCACCACGCCCGTGCCATGATCAATAAAGAAGTTCCGGCCGATACGGGCGCCCGGGTGGATTTCGATGCCGGTGAGAAAGCGGCTGATCTGCGACAGGAAGCGGGGCAACAGCGGGACGCCCGCGCGATAGAGACGGTGGGCCAGCCGGTGGAGCAGGATGGCGTGAAAACCCGGATAGCAGAGCACGATCTCCAGGACGCTCTTGGCGGCGGGATCTTCCTGAAAGATCGTGTCCAGTTGCTCGCGAATCGCGCGGAACATAATCGAGGACCGGGCGCCGGAATCTTCCCGTGCGCCGGAACTAAAGTTATGGTGGGCAGGGGCGGAGGGCTTTGTCAACAATGAGGGCGGCGGGGAGCGCAATGCGCAGCGCCGCGGGCGTGCTGGCGGCCAGCGGGGGCCTGGTGTGGTGGGCGGGCTTAAACGCCCTCGATCCCCTGGTGCTGGTCCCGTTTGCGTGCCTCTCGGTAGTGTGGGTGGCGTCCTGGGCGGCGGCCCCGCTCGCCGGGCCGGAAGCCAGGCGGAGGCTGGCGGAAAGCGGCCGGGAGCCCGCTGGCTTGCCGGCGTCGGTGGCACTGCCAGCCGCTGGCGCCGGCTGCCTGACCGGCCTCCTGCTGACCGCGTCCGCCGTCGGCCTGGTCAACGTCACCAACTGGCACGGCCATTGGCTGCTGCCGTCTCCGTTCACCGTGGCGGCGGCGGGCCTGACTAGCCTTTCCGCCTCGCTGCTGGTGGCCTGGTGGAGCATGCTGGTCGCCATGGACAGTGCGGACGCCCACGCGGCGCGCGTGGCGATGCGCGTGCGGTTCGCGATTGGCTTGGGCGCGTGGGTTGCGGCGCGCGAGTACGCGCCCGTCGAGTGGACCGAGTGGCTGGCGGTTTACGCCACGACGCACGGGATCGCCCGCCTCACGCTGCTGGGGGCGCTGGCGGCGCTGGTGGTCTCCTGGTGGCTGTCCAGAGTGGCGGCTCGCCGGGTGGTCGGATGGGCGGCCGGGCCCGGCGGCGGCTCCTGATCCTCAACCCGCGGGGAGCGCCTCGACAACGGCGGCGGCTTCGTCCGGGCTTAGGTAGAAATGCGGCGATAGGCGGATCCATCCATGACGTTCGGCCGCCAGCATCCGCCGCGCTCGCAGCGCCGCCACCACCTGCTTGCTGTCCAAGCCCGGCTTGCGAATGGAGACAATGCCCGAACGCCCGGGACCCGAGGCAGGACCCAGCAGTTCGTAACCCTTCTGTTGCGCCCCCTCCGCAACAATGCCGGCCAGGTGCAGGACGGTTTCGCTGACCGCATCGATCCCGGCTTCGAGCAGCAAATCGATCGAAGCCCGCAATCCGAAGCAGCCGATCGTATTCAAAGTGCCACACTCATAACGCCCCGCGTCCGGCCGCAGCGGCGTATCCCGAACCTCGTAGTCCCAATAGCGCGCTACGTTGGTCCAGCCAAACTCTACGGGCGTGATGTCGTCCTGGACCTCGCGGGTGACATACAGCACGCCGCATCCTTCCGGGCCGAGCAGCCATTTGTGGCCGTCCGCCGCCAAGGCGTGGATGCCGGCGCGCCGGACGTCCACCGCGAAGGCGCCTAACCCCTGAATCGCGTCAACGAAAAAGAAGCAGCCGCGCCGCCGGCAAATTTCTCCGATCGCCTCCAAGTCGGCCCGAAACCCGCTTAGATATTGGACAAAACTGACCGCGAGCAGACGGGCGCCCCGCGCGGCGGCGTCGACCTTATCCAGCGGATCGGCTGCCGAGAGCCAGTCGATCCGGACGCCCCGGGATTCCAGGCGTTTCCAAGGCAGGAGATTCGCCGGGAACTCCTCGCGAAAACAGACGACCCGGTCTCCCACTCTCCAATCGATCCCCAACGCCACGGTGGCGATCCCTTCAGAGGTGTTCTTGACGATCGCTATTTCGCGCGGCGAAGCGGCGAGCAGGCGGGCCGCTGACACACGCAGCGCCTCGTATTCGGCAAGCCAGCGGTCATAATGGAGGCTGCCATGAGCAGCCACCTCCTCCGCCAGCCTGGCCATTGCCGCAGCCGCGGGCCGGCACAAGGGGGCGACCGCCGCATGATTCAGATAAATCAGGTTTTGCGTGACCGGGAACGCCGGCCGGTATCGCCGCCAGAGCGAATCTGTCATTATGCCAGCATAAGCGTTTTTTATGGATGTTGCCTCTTGCATTTGGGATTCTTTCAGGATACACTTTCGACTATACGGCGATGAGATCCCCGAATACAGTTCGGCCCTTCGGATCCGGCGCCGTTACGTCTGAACTCCTTATAGACATCGTACGCATTACGGTAGTGGTCATCGTAGCCGGCCCCGCGTGAGGCCAAGCGGCGAGAGGTTCCGAGGCCACCAGCGGGGTTAACCGATCCGGCTGGTGGCCTTTTTTCTTGTTTCAGACGAATTCTCAAGACTTGGACGGACCAAAGAAGACGGAAAGCATATGTCGACCCAGTTGATGAACGGTGCAACGATGTTGTTGGAGTGCCTGGTGCGGGAAGGCGTGGAGTGCATCTTCGGCTATCCCGGCGGCGTGACGCTCCCCTTTTATGACGCTCTGTACGATCATCCGATCCGGCACGTGCTGGTGCGGCATGAAGAGAACGCGGCCTTTGCGGCGGAAGGGTACGCGCGGGCGACGGGGAAGGTAGGGGTGTGCTGCGCGACGTCCGGTCCGGGCGCGACGAATCTGGTGACGGGCCTGGTGGACGCGATGATGGATTCGATTCCGATCGTGGCGTTGACCGGGCAGGTTTCGACCAAGCTCATCGGCAGCGACGCGTTCCAGGAGGCGGACACTTTCGGCATCACCCGTTCGTGCACCAAGCACAACTACCTGGTGAAGAAACTGGAGGATTTGCCGGCGGTGATTCACGAGGCGTTTTACCTGGCGGCGTCGGGGCGGCCCGGGCCGGTGCTGGTCGACATACCCAAGGACGTGTTTCAGGGCAAGGGCCACTACCAGCCGGTCGGCGCGATTCATCTGCCGGGGTACAAAGTATTCACGGAGGGGCATGCCGGCCAGATCCGCCGTGCGGCGCACATGATCTGGGAGTCGACCAAGCCGATGGTGTACGCCGGCGGCGGCATCATCGCGGCGAACGCTTCGGAAGAGTTGCGCGAATTCGTGGAATTGACCGACTTTCCCGCGGTGAACACCCTGATGGGCTTGGGCGCGCTTCCGGCCGAGCATCCGAATTTCATCAGCATGCCCGGCATGCACGGCAGCTACGCCGCCAACATGGGGATGTACAACACGGACCTGCTGATCGCGCTGGGAGTGCGGTTTGACGACCGGGTGACCGGGCGGCTGGCGGCGTTCGCGCCGCACGCCAAGATCATTCACGTGGACATCGACCCGGCCGAGATCGGCAAGATCCGCCAGCCGGACCTGCCGATCGTGGGAGACGTCAAGCGGGTGCTCCAGAAGCTCAACAAGCTGGTGGCGGAGCTCAAGCCGGAGTTGGCGCCGTTGCACGCGGCGGCCCGGCGCCAGTGGCGGAACGAAATCCAAAGCTGGAAGGAGCAATACCCGCTGGCCCCGGTGTACTCGGATACAGAGATCAAGCCGCAGCATCTGGTGGCGGAAATCGACCGGCTGTCCGGCGGCCGGGCGATTGTGTGCGCCGACGTCGGCCAGCATCAGATGTGGGCCGCCCAACTGGTGCGCTTCAACGAACCGCGGCTGTGGATCAACTCCGGGGGGCTGGGCGCGATGGGTTTCGGCCTGCCCTCCGCCATCGGCGCGCAGTTCGCGCGGCCGGACAAGCTGGTGTTCGCGCTGGTGGGCGACGGCGGTTTTCAAATGTCGATTCCCGAATTGGCCACCATCGCCGCTTACGGCCTGCCGGTGAAGATCGTCGTGCTCAACAACGGCTACCTGGGCATGGTCCGCCAGTGGCAGGAATTGTTCTACAACAACCGCCTCTCCGCGGTGACCTTGGACTGCTTCCCGGAAGCGGAAAAGCTGGCCGGGGCGTACGGCTTCAAGGGGCGCACGGTGGAAAAGCCCCACGAATTGCGCGCGGCGATGGAAGAGTGCGTGAACGAGCCGGGACCGTACCTGTTAAACGTCAAGGTGTCGCCGTACGAGAACGTGTATCCCATGGTGCCGGCCGGGGGCGCGATCAACGAGATGGTGATGGGTCCGCCGCAACCGGTGAGCGCGTAGGCCGAGGGAGTTCAAATATGCTGCAAACCATTGCCCTACTGATGGAGAACAAGCCGGGCGCTTTGTTGCGGGTGACCGGCTTGCTGAGCGCCCGCGGGTACAATATCGAAAGCCTGACGGTGGCGCGGACCGTCGATCCGCAGCTTTCGCGGATGACCATCGTGGTCGACGTGGACCCGGTCTTGCGCGCCCAGGTGATCAAGCAGATGAACAAGCTGATCAATGTGCTCCAGGCCACCGACGTGACCGATACGCCCTCCATTTGCCGCGAGTTGCTGCTGGTGCGGGTGCGGGCCCAGCAGGAATCGCGGACCGCGATTCTGAAAGAGGCCGAGATTTTCGGCGGCCGCGTGGTGGACTCGTCCACGGAAGGCTTCGTCATCGAGGTGACCGGGGAGGCCGAAAAACTAGACGAATTTGTCGACGTGATGCGCAGTTACGGCGATATTGAAGTGGTCCGCTCCGGCGCCACGGCCATGCCGCTGGGCTCGAAAAAACTCAAACTCCAGCCGCCGGTACCCACCCGGTCGGAGTTGGCCCGCGTTTGATTTCTCGCCGCCCGCCGCTTCCGGCGGGCGTGATGATTTGTACGGAATGGAGACACAGAATTAAAATGCCCAGACGCTTTTATGAGAAAGACGGCTCGCTAAAACCGCTGGAAGGTAAGACGGTAGCCATCATCGGCTACGGGAGTCAGGGTCACGCCCATGCGTTGAACCTGCGCGATTCCGGGGTCGAGGTGGTGGTGGGCCTCCCGGCGAGCAGCCGGTCGATTGGCAAGGCGCAGTCGGCCGGGTTGCGCGTGCTGTCCCCCGCCGCGGCTACGGCGGCAGCGGACTTCACCATGATCCTGGTGCCGGACCACGTGCAGGCCGACCTGTACAACCAGGAACTGGCGCCCGCCATGACGCCGGGCAAGACGCTGATGTTCGCCCACGGATTCAACATCCACTTCGGCGAGATCCAACCGCCCGCGGGCGTGGATGTGTCCATGGTGGCGCCGAAGGCCCCCGGCCACCGCGTCCGCGAACTGTTCACCGAGGGCGTGGGCGTGCCAGCCCTGGTGGCGATTCACCAGGACGCCAGCGGCCGCGCCCTGGAGAACGCGCTGGCCTATGCGATGGCGCTCGGCTGCCTCAAAGCCGGAGTGATCGAGACCACCTTTAAGGAAGAAACCGAGAGCGACCTGTTCGGCGAACAGACGGTGCTCTGCGGCGGCGTCAGTGAACTGATCCGCGCGGGCTTTGAAACGCTTACCGAAGCGGGCTACGCACCGGAGATCGCCTATTTCGAGTGTCTGCACGAGCTCAAGCTGATCGTCGATTTGATCTACGAGGGCGGCTTAAGCTACATGCGTTTCTCGGTTTCCGACACCGCCGAATACGGCGACTACACCCGCGGGCCGCGCTTGATCAACGATCAGACCCGGGCGGAGATGAAGAAGATCCTGGCCGAGGTGCAGTCCGGCGAATTCGCCCGCCAATGGATGCACGAGAACCGCACCGGCCGCAAGAACTTCCTGGCGATGCGCGAAGCGCAGCGGCACCAGCCGATTGAAGAAGTGGGCCGCGAACTGCGGGAAATGATGACGTTCTTGAAGCGCAAAAAGAAGGAAGCGGGCGTGCCCGAGGATCAACCCGCGGCCGCCGGCGCCTAAACGGTTTGCGCCGCGGGGAGGGGACTGCTTCCCGCCCCGCGGCGCGGGGAAGGCAGGGACAAGGACAGGCATGAAGATCTTTACGCTGGATACGACGTTGCGGGACGGCACCCAAGGGGAAGCCGTTTCGTTCTCGGTGGACGACAAACTGGTCATCGCGCAGAAGCTCGATGAACTCGGGATCGACTACATCGAGGGCGGGTGGCCCGGCTCTAATCCGAAAGACGAGGAGTTTTTCCGCCGCGCCCGCGACCTGCGGCTGAAGCACGCGCGCCTGACTGCGTTCGGCTCCACCCGCTTCGTCCGGAATCCGGTGCACGAAGACCGGAACGTTGCCAAGCTGATCGAGGCCGGGACTCCCGCCATTGCTGTGTTTGGCAAGAGTTGGGATCTGCATACCCGCCGCGCCCTCGGGATCACCGAGGAACAGAATCTCGAACTCGTCAGCGATACCGTCGCGTACCTCAAGCAGCACGGCCGGGAAGTGATTTTCGACGCCGAGCATTTCTTTGACGGTTACCTGAACAATCCCGATTTCGCCTTGCGGGTGCTGGAAGCGGCCAAACGGGCGGGCGCAGACGTCCTGGTGCTGTGCGACACCAACGGCGGCACGCTCCCGGGGCGCCTCAGCGAAGTTTGCGCCGAAGTCCGCAAACGCTTTGACGGCGTGCTGGGCATCCACGCGCACAACGATTCCGACGTCGCCGTCGCCAACACCCTGGCGGCGGTCGAGCAGGGTTTCACGCACGTCCATGGCTGCGTGAACGGCTATGGGGAACGGTGCGGCAACGCCAACCTGTGTTCCGTGCTGGCCAATCTGGAGCTGAAATTGGGCCACACCACGATCGGCGCGGAGAAACTTCAGTCGCTGGCCTCGGTGGCGCGCTTCGTCGCCGAACTGGCCAACCTGCCGCTGCGCCGTGATCAACCTTACGTCGGCCAGAGCGCCTTCGCGCACAAAGGCGGGATTCATGTCTCGGCGGTGCTCAAGGATTCGGCCACTTACGAACACGTCTCTCCGGATGCCGTGGGCAACCGCCAGCGCGTCCTGGTGAGCGACCTGTCCGGCCGCAGCAACATTGTCTATAAGCTGCAACAACACGGCTTGTCGGACCGGCTGACGGAAGACGCCCGGCGCACGCTGCTCGAACGCATCAAGCAGATGGAATACGAGGGCTACGAACTGGAGGCGGCCGAGGGAACCTTTGAATTGCTGGTCCGTGAGGCGCTGAATCCGGGCGTGCATTTCTTTGACGTGGAAAGTTACGAGGTCACCACGCGCATGCAGGCGCCGGGGTCCCGCTCCAGCGCGTCGGTCACCATCAAGGCGCAGGACGGCATTCACACGGCGACGGGCACCGGCCATGGCCCCGTGCACGCCCTGGACGTTTGCTTGCGCAAGTGTCTTTCCAAGCTCTACCCGCGCATCGCCGAGGTGCGGTTGACCGACTACAAGGTCCGCGTGCTGGACTCGAAGAAGGGCACCGCGGCGCGCGTGCGCGTGCTGGTCGAGTGGTCCGACCACCGGAAGAGCTGGTCGACCGTGGGCGTCTCCGAGAATGTCATCGAAGCAAGCTGGAGCGCCCTGGTGGACGCCATCCGCCTGGAGTTGATGCGGCTGACCGAGCAGGACGATTCCATCGAGAAAGCGGTGGAAGATTACTGCTGGGGAGTCTAGCGGGACTGGTCTGAACCGGGCTGCGGAACAAGCGCGGAACGGGGGCGGCCTCCGGCGCCGCCCCGCGCTTGCCGGGTTCTCCTCTTGCTACTCGCCGCTGGCCGGCGGTCCGTTCCAGCCGGGTTTCGCTTCCGAAACCAGCACCCGCCAGATCGTTCCCCGTTTGATGGTCCGTGTTTCCCGCGTGCGGTCCACCGCCGTGACGATGTTCATCTTCGGATGCACCTTGGCGAAGTACTCCGCGAAGTTCCCGCCGGTCCAGCCTTGCACCGCCTGCTCAAACGAATGGTGCGTGGTGACCTCGATGGCGTCGTGGCTGGCATCCATGCCGAAGGGAAACACCGCGGTCCAGGACGACCACCCGCGCAACAGCCCGTCTTTCACCCGCTGGCTGGCCAGCGGGCGCCAGATGGTGCGTTCCATTTCCACCCAGTCCGCCATGCGTTTGGGCGTCCGCCGCACCTGCGTAATCACCCGGTAGAACTCCTTGGCGTCGCGGGACGCGCTGACCATGGCCACATTGCGGTAGATGGTGCTCCCCGCCGTGGTCCGCATGCCTCTCAGCTTTTTCATGTACTCGTCGCGGCTCAGGCCGGAAGCTTTGCGAAACAGATCGTCCGGCGGGAGTTCGCCGGGATCGCGAGGAACTCCTTCCCACAAAGTGGCGGCCGCGAAATTGGCCGCCGCGGGCTCGTCGCCCGGGAATACGATGCGGGCCAGGTCCCAGTAAACCAGCTTCGACCCCGGTTGCGCCATGAGCTCCTGGTAGAACTTGCGGCTGACGTTTTTGACGTGCTCGACCTAGGGTCCTTCGTGCTCCGGCGTCACGTGGAAATAAGTGACCACGGCGTGCATCGCCGGATCGGCGGACTGCGCAAAGGCCGCGCCGCCGGCCAAGGCCAGCGCGGACACTAATAGTCTCATGTACATAGGTGTGTCTTACTTCTTTATTTGCTTGATTGGTACCTGGGGTAGGCCGAGAGTCATTTGAAGTATGTCACGGCGCGAAGGATCGGCAAAGAGATTTCGCATGGATGAACGAAAAATAATGCCCGGCGGCGGCCGGGCGCGGCTCCCCCTCCCCTGGCGTTAGACTGAAGACCGTGCGCATCGTCCGCCTCCGTACCCGCAACATCGGCTTTGACCGGGCGCCGGTGACCTTACGCAGCCATCTGGTCAGCAGCACGGCGCGCTTTGAGGATTTCCGGTCGAAACCCGGCGGCTGGTTCGGGCCGGTCGTCTTCACCCTGCTGGAGATCGAGACCGACACGGGGCATACCGGCATCGGCTCGGCGGGAGCGTTTCACGGCGGGGCTAAGAGCCTCCTCGATACGTACGGCGCTGACCTCCTCATCGGGGAGGACCCCCGGCGGCACGAACATTTGTGGCAGCGAATGTTCCGGGCCATGGTCCGCTTCGGCCGCTCCGGGTCGGCCCTGGCGGCCATCGCGGCCGCCGACATCGCCTGCTGGGACTTGCACGCCAGGGCGGAGGGAGTTCCCGTTTACGATCTGCTGGGCGGCCGCACGCAGAACCGCGTCCGCTGTTACGCCAGCCGCCTGTACGCGCTCGAGGATCTGAACGAGCTGGCGCGCGAAGCCCGGGGCTACGTGGCGCAAGGCTTCACCACGCTGAAGCAGCGCTTCGGCTTCGGTCCCGCCGACGGCCCGGAGGGCATGGCCCGGAACGAGGCGCTGATCCGCACCGTGCGCGACGCGGTGGGAGACGGCATCGAACTGGCCGCCGACGCCTACATGGGCTGGGACCTCGGTTACGCGCTCGAAATGGCGAAGCGCCTGCGGGATTACAACCTGGCCTGGATCGAGGAACCGCTGCTGCCGCACGAGTTCGACGGCTACGCGGAGTTGCGACGCCGCTGCGGATGGCAGCGCTGGAGTTGCGGGGAGCACCTCTACAGCAAGTGGGAGTTTCAGACCCTGATCCAAAAGGGCGGCGCGGACCTGTTGCAGCCGGACGCCAACCGCGCGGGGGGACTCACCGAAACGCTGAAGATCTGCGCGTTGGCGGAAACCGCCGGGCTGCCGGTGATTCCCCATTCCAACGAGGCCCATAACCTGGCGGTCGTCTTCAGCCGCCCGGCGCACGTTTGCCCGCTGGTCGAGTACTTCCCGCCGGTCGAGCCCGACACGGGCAATGAGCTGTTTTGGAAAGTCTACCGCGGGCTTCCCGAGGCCGAGGGCGGCTACCTGCGGCCCCCGGCGGCGCCGGGGTTGGGTATCTCGGTGATCGAGGAGGTGGCGGCGCGGCTCGAGGTACATACCGCCCCGCCGCCGGCGGACTGAAAAGCCGGACCGCGGCGCGCGGCGGTCCGCAGTAGCAGTCAGGAACTGAGCATCTGCAACGCGCCCTGGTCATCCACCACCGGCGAAATGCGAAACTCCAGCAGGTCTGACCATTGCATCATCCACTTGCCCAGCGCCACCGGGTTGCTGGTCTCGCAGATACAGAAGCCCTCGCCTTCTCCCAGCGTGTGCCAGCGCCCCAACATCGTCACGCCCTCCGGAGGCGGTCCTCCGGAGGCAAGGAAACGTTCATTCGCCGCGTCGCGGTTCTCGGGTGCAAACGTCCACGGGACGGCAAACAGCATGGTCTCATCCTCCTGACGGAAATCGCGCGGAGCTACCCTGTTCGCCTCCCCGCTCCGGCTGGACCTCAAGATCCTGCTAAGGATACACCCTCTGGTCTGAAGCGAGGCGTCAATAGTACAGCTTGAGCGCGAACTGGATCTGCCGCGGCGGAAAGTTGGCCGTCACCTGGCCGAAGCTGCCCGAGGATACGTTTGAGTTCGGTTCCCGGAAATTGGTCCGGTTGAAGAGGTTGAAGAACTCGCTGCGGAACTCCAGGCGCGAGCCCTCCCGCCGCAGCGGAAACTGCTTGTACAGTCCGAAGTCGGCTTGCGCGAATCCGCGGGTCCGCGCGATGTTCCGGCCGGCGTTGCCGAACGGGAAACGTACGTCGGTGGGCTGGCTGATGTTGGCCCGGATGAAGTGCTGAAAAATATTGCGGTCTGCAGTTTCGACGGGACCTGAGATGTTCGGCCGGGGACTCCCATTGAAGACCTGAAACGCGGCGGGCGCCGAGTAAATCAGGTTAACGGGGATGCCGCTGCGCAGGCTGTTGATCAAAGTCGTACGCCAGCCGCCCAGCAGGCCGTTGAGCACCGGATTGAGCTTGCTGCCCCAGCGCCGTCCGCGCCCGTACGGCAGATCCCAGATCACCGCGCTGACGTTGTTCAGCCGCAGGTCGTAGCTGGACAGTCCGCGCTCGCTCGCCAGGTTCTGCAAGTTCACGCGCGAATTGTCCCCGTTGTAGGTCTCCAGGTGGCCGGCGGCGTTGTCAATCGCCTTCGACCAGGTGAACGAGTTCAACAGGAAGAAACCCTGCGCATAACGCTTTTCGATCTTCGCCTGAAACGAGTGATAAGAAGACTCGCCGATGTTGGTCGAGATTTGAATCTCCGAGAACCCGGGGATGGGGCGGCGCTGGTTGATGCCCAGGCTCTGGCCGAGTTCGTTCGGCCGCGCCTGGTTAAAGTCGCCAAGGATCATCAGATTTCGCCCGCGGTTGCCCACGTACGCCAAGTCCAGCGCCAGATCGGAGGCCAATTGCCGCTGGATGGTGAGGTGCCAGCTTTGCACGGAGCCCGTGGGAAGCTCGCGCGGCGTGTAGTTGACGCGGGACCGGCTGGGGTCGTACTTCGCCTTGTCCAGGAAGTCGGCGGGGAACCCATCCTGCGTCCGGACGAAACAGTTCCGGGTCTGGCCGGCGGCGCACAAAGGCTGGCCGCCGCTGGCCACGCCCGGCGCGATTTGCGGTTGCGTGACACGAATGACGAACGGACCGGTGAACCCGAGGATATTCTCGCCGCCCATGCGGTTGAAGTGGATATAGCTGACGCCGAAGCCGCCCCGCACCACGGTCTTGGACGTGAGCTGGTAGGCGCCGCCCACCCGGGGGCCGAGGTTGTTGAAATCGGGATCGACCAGGGCGCGGTCGAAAAGCGAGCCGTTCTTGGCGAAGATGAGGCGCCGGCCGGCCGGATCGAAGTTGCCCAGGCGATTTTGCGCGTCCCACTGCGGCGTGGCGAATTCGTAGCGCAGCCCAAGATTCAACGTGAGCTTGGGGATGACCTTCCAGTCGTCCTGGAGGTAGAAGAAGTGCATGCGCTGGCGGTAGTCCAGCACCTCGAACGTGGAAAGCTCCAGTTGGCTCTGGGCGCCGACCAGGAAGTCCGCCAGGTTGTACAGTTCGGTGGCCGCCGCGCCGGGCGCGCGGCTGAACTGTCCGGCGTAGTTGCTCTGGCCCAGCACGGGACCGAGATCGTTGATCTCGGTGGCGATGCGCTGGTGCTCGTAGCCGAACTTCAAGGTGTGCGCGCGCACAATGGTGGACAGATTCACCCGCGGGTTGAGGACGTCGGGGTTTTGAAACTGGGGGTTGGAAGACTGCCGCCCGAACTGCGTATATCCCGTGACCGAGTGCGTATTCAAGCCGCCGCCCACCCGCGGGTCGCGCGGCACGCCGCGAATCCCGTAGGTCTCCTCGAGCGGCGGGGCGCCCGCGTTCACGGGGCTCTTGCCTCCGTCCGTCTGGGTGAAGCCCAGGCGGAACTCGGCCAGCGTGGTCGGGGTCAACGAGTAAGTGGTCCCCGCCGCGAAGGCGCGGTTGCGTACAAACACATTTCCATTGCTGTTCCCGCCGGACGGCCCAGGGATGTTGGGCGGCTCGAACTGGTTCAACTCCCGCTGGCTGTAGCGGAGGAAACTGGTCAGGCGCGAGGAGAAATAATGGTCGATCTTGAAGTTGCCCTTGTCGTCGGGGACACGCTTGGCGGGCAGCGACTCAAAGTTGCTGCCGATCCCGAGACGTCCCGCTCCCGGACGGTTCGGCTGCGGCAGGTCGTCGAGCACGCGCCGGGCAAACGGCGTGACCTGACTGGCGGGCACCCTCCCGCCCGGTACGGGTGTGCCGCTATAGGGATCCGCCAGGGCGACGCCGCTGAAAATTCCCTGCCTCATCTCGGCGGTGGGCAGGTCGGCGAATACCAGCGATTTTTCCACCCGCCGTAGCCCTTCGTAATCGGCAAAGAAAAATGTCTTGTTCCGGACTATGGGTGCGCCGGCCGCCGCGCCAAACTGGTTCTGAATCAGGGTGGGCTTGCCGAACTGCGGCTTGAAAAAGCCCACCGCATTCAGCTTCGTGTTCCGCAGGAACTGCCATAGGGTGAAATGCAGATCATTGGTGCCGCTGCGCAAACTGGCCACAATCACCGCGCCGCCGGCGCGTCCGTACTCCGCGCTGAAGTTGTTGGTGGTCACCTTGAACTCGCCCACCGCGTCCGGGGAAACCTGCACCACCTGGTTGGAGAAGCCTTGATTCGACGTGCCGTACGCATTGTTCTCCACACCGTCCAGCGTGAAATTGTTGTAGGAGCTGCGGAGGCCGTTGACGTGATACGAAGCGTCCCGCCCGTCGCGCAGGCCGCGCTGGGCCTGGGAGGTGCCCGGGGTGAGCAAGGTCAAATCGGCGTACGCGCGGCCGTTCAGCGGGAGGTCTTCGATCTGTTTGCGGCCGATGACGGTACCGCGCGCGCTGGTGTCGGTTTCCAGCAGCGCGGCTGCTTCCGTCACCGTGACGCTCTCGGCAACGTCGCCCACCTCCAGGCGCAAGTCGACCCGCTGGCGCGCGCTCACCGCGACGGCGAACGTTTCCGACGCCGCGGTCTTGAATCCTTCCCGGACGGCCTGTACCCGGTAGCGGCCGATCTTCACATTGAAAAACTGGTAGTTGCCATCGCCGTCCGTCAGCGTCCGGGCGCTGATGCCGGTGTCGACGCCCTCGAGTGTGACATTGCAGGAAGGCACCGCCGAGCCCGTCGCGTCCCGGACGGTGCCCAACACGGTGGCGGTCTCGAACTGGGCCCACGCCGGCGACAAGCCCCACACGCCGGCCAGGCACACGAATAGAAACGATCGATACACGCTACGCTCCTCTGGTTTGATTTCCCCCGCGCACGCTCTCACACGCTACCAGATCTTTGTGACGCCCTGATGACGGGGCGCGGGCGGCGCCACCAATACCGAAGCCCGGCGATCACCGGGACTCAATGGGATCGGCAATTTGCGATTCCGTTGCGGTCCCGGTCAGGGAATTCGGCCAGGAAGATCTGGCGGAAGTCTCCGCCGGCGGGCGGCGCGGGCGCCGTATCGGACACGGTCACCGGGTGGGGCGCGTACACCACCGTCTCCTCCCCCGTCCCCAACTCCACTTTGAGCAACCGGGTGGAGTTCGCCGGTCCCTGGCCGAGCGCGTCTCGCGTGTCGAAGCAGAGGAATCGCCCGTCGCGCGAGAAATTGTCGTTGTTGTCCAGCACGTGGTGCAGCGCCGAGGACGCCAACTGGCGCTCGCGCGGGGCGTCGCCGGCAAGACCAGACCCGCTGGCCAGCGCGACTCCGGCGGCCAGAACGCCGGACGAAAGAGACCTGGAATGGAGCACGACGCCAGGTGTAGCACGCGAGGCCGCCCCGGTCCAACGGGTCTCGCATCCGGCTCGCTTTATGATGAAAAGGATGTCTCCCCGGGGATGGATATTCTGCTTGTGGATGAGTCTGGCGGCGTTTGCCCAGGGTCCCGAACCGCGGCGCGAGTCGGTGGTGGTGACCGGCACGTTCGAACCGCTGGATCTCGAAGAGATGGACCGGGCGGTGCGCCGGTTCGAGGTGAAAGAATGGGCGCTGGTCGCCAACACCCCTATTGATTTCCTGAAACTCGATCCTTCGCTCGATCTCCGTCAGCGGTCGCCCAACGGGATCCAGGCGGACCTGTCGATTCGCGGCGGCACCTTCGGCCAGACGCTGGTGCTGATCGACGGCCAGCGGGTGAACGACGCCCAATCCGGACACCACCATCTCAATGTGCCGCTGCCGCTGGAATCGATCGAACGCATCGAGGTGCTGAAGGGCTCCGGCTCCACGCTGTACGGCGCGGACGCGGTGGGAGGCGCGGTCAACTTCATCACCCGCCGCGGCGAGCGCAGCGAAATCCGTTCCCGCGCCTCCGCCGGGAATTTCGGGGTCAACCAGCAACGCGTCACGCTGGACTACCTGCGCGGACGGCTCTCGCAAAGTCTCGCCGCGGACCGGGACTTTTCCTCCGGCTTCCAGCCAAACCGGGACTATCGCAATCTCTCGCTGCTCTCGCGCACCAACCTGACCAGCGGGTGGGGCGCCAGCGACCTTACTCTGGCGTACACCGACCGGCCCTTCGGCGCCGACCAGTTCTATGGCAATTTCAATTCCTGGGAGCGCACGCGCGCGCAGTTGGTCTCGGCGCGGCAGGCCTTGGGGACGCGCACACAGGCGGGATTTACGTGGCGGCGCCACACGGATCTGTTTGTGCTCTACCGGGACCGGCCGCAGGTGTTCACCAACCGCCACGCGGCGGAGAGTTATCTGGGTTCGGTGCGGCGAACGGAAACGCTGGGGACCAGCGCCAAGCTGTTCTACGGCGCGGAGGGCATCCGGGAATCGATTGTCAGCAACAACCTGGGGACGCACTCGCGAGCCCGCGGCGCGGCGTACGCCTCGTTCGACGTGCGGGCGCTGCGGCGTTTTTCGTTCTCCGCCGGCGCGCGTGAGGAAAGCTACGGCGCCGGCAAGCGGCAGTTCAACCCCTCGGCGAGCGCGGGCGCCTGGCTAGGCCCGCGGCTCAAACTGCGCGGCGGCGTCAGCCGGGCGTTTCGCGTGCCCACCTACACCGACCTCTACTATCACGATCCGGCCAACCGGGGCTCGCCCGACCTGCGCCCGGAAACCGCGTGGAGCTACGAGGGCGGCGCGGACTGGAACGCCGGGGGGCGCTGGCGAGCCATGGCGACCGTCTTCCACCGCCGCGAACAGGACGGCATCGATTATGTGCGGGCCAGCCCCACCGACCTGTGGCGCGCCGCCAACATTCAGCGCCTGCGGTTTACGGGTCTGGAGACGGGGGTGACGGTGCGCCCGCACCGGACGCACCAGGTGGATCTGCACTACACCGGGTTGCGCGGCGCGCAAACGGCCCTCGGCGGGCTGCAATCCAAGTACGTTTTCAACTACCCGGTCCACACGGGCATCGCCTCCTGGATGGCCGCATTGCCCGGACAATTTTCGTTCCGCACGCGATTGGGCGCCGCCGAACGCCTGCGGCGCTCGCCGTATGCCGTATGGGATGTGTACGCAGCGCGCGGAGGCAAGCGGCTGCGGCCGTTCCTCCAGTTCAGCAACCTGAACGATGCCCGCTACCAGGAGATTCCGGGCGTGGCCATGCCGGGACGCTCGGTGGTGGGAGGCATCGAGTGGGTCCTGTTCTCCGCGCCCTGATCCCTTCAGACCAGCACTTTAATCGCGGCGCTCACCGGTTGCGCGCCCACAGGGATCATGGTGAACAGCGGGGGAGGCGCGGGGCGGACCCTGCGGTTGCGCAGCGCCTCCAGCAGCAAGACCGCCACGTCGCCGCTCCGGCGGTTGAGGACCAGCGCGTAGCGGTCGTCGGGAGTCACGGCAATGCAGGCGGGCTCCTGGCCCACGGCGACCGCCGCAATCACCTTCGAAGTGATCACATCGATCACGGTGACGTCCCCCGACTCGGGGTTGGCGACAAACAGCAAGGGCTCGGCGCCGCCCGAAACCGCCATGGCCCCCGGCGCGCGTCCGGCCAGAAAGGTCTCCGCCACCACGCCGCGATACGGGTAAACGCTGACCACCGCGTCCCGGCCCGCGCCCGTCACGTACAGAATGCCTCCGTCGGCTTTGAAGCAGAATTGCTCGGGCTCGATTACCAGGGGCAGCCGGGTCACCGTGCGTCCGGACTCAACATCGGCGATGAGCAGGGTTTTCTGGCCGGTTAAGCCCGCCAGGACCTGCCGCCCGTCGGAGCGAAACCGCACCACGCGCGGCGTCCCGCCCGCCTCCGCCAGGTGCAACCGCTTGCCCGAGTCAAGGTTCCAGTAACCGAGGAGACCAGCTTCCGGGAACGCGACCGCCGCCACTCCCTCGCGCGACAAGTCGAAGTCCTCTGGTGCCTCCGGCAGCAAGATCCGGCGTCCCAGCCGCCAGCTTTCCAGATTCCACTCGACTAGCCGGCGGTCGTCCCGGGCCAGCGCCCATAAGGTCTTGCCGTCCGAAGCCATCCTCACCGAGTGCAGTGAGCCAGCCAGCCGATGGCGGCGGATCACGGAGAGGCCGGGAATGGCAAGCTCGTAAATCGTGCCCGAGTGCGGCGTCAGCACGTAACCGGCGTCGCGGGCGGGATGCGTGACCACGGCGCTGGGAGAATCCGCCAGGCTGACGTGGCGTCTCACGCTGAGGGTGTCCAGGTGAATCGCAGCGACCGATTTTCCTCCTTGGTTGGCGATCAGCGCATAACCCGGAAGACCGCCGGGGTTCGGGCGGCGGCACCCGGTCCACCCGATCAGCGCCGCCAGCCAGGCCCGGCGGCCCACTCCCAGCCGCGCGCGGCCGTCCCGGTAAGATGAAGAAGACGGAATGAGGCTGCTCCTGAGCGCTTATTTTACTCTGGCGGCTTTCGCGCCAGCCGCGGACGGCTCGCTGGACCAGTGGCGGCGGGAAATCGAAGCGGCGGGCGTGAAGCTCGCGGTGGTGCGCGTCGCGACCGACCCGGCGCGGCAGGAGATGCGGCTGCAAGGCGAGCCGCCCCACCGGCCGATCCTCGTCTCTTACCTGAGCAACGATCGCTTCCGGGCCGAACTCCTCGCCGCGCATGCCCTCACCGTCACACACCGGGCGGAAGGGCAGACCTACGCGTTTGTCGTGCTGAACCTGGCCCGCGAGGCCGAATGGCGGCCCTTCGAAACGGGCCTGCTGGCCCACGAACTCGGGCACGTGTGGCTGGAAAGCCAAGGTTACCAGGGTCTGCCGTTTTCCGGGGCGGAAGACGCTTGCGTGGCCGTGCACGCCAATGACATCGTGCAGCACATTCTGATCCGCGCCGAAACGCGGCGGCGGCAGATCGACGGCGTGGACTACTGGCTGGCAAAACTCCTGCCCCTGATCCAAGACCTGGAGCAAGACCACCCTCGGATGCCCCTGCCGGCGTGCGCCGAACTGACTTTGCTCAGCCACTGGCTGGACGCGCGGCTAGGCGTCGCCGCGGAGGACTGGCTACCGTTAACCCCGGTGGCCGCCCGGTTCGCGTCCCGGTATCCGGAACTGGCGGAGGTGGCGGATGAATTGGAGGCCGTTTTAAGGCCGGCGAACCTGATCGACCGGGATGCCTACCGGGCGGCGCTCCACTCGACGCACCAGCAGATCCAAGCCCTCTACCGGCGGCTGGCGGCAAGATCCGCCACGGCGCAGGCGGCGTCCGCACAAGGTGAGAAGCCTGAGCCGCCGTCCGGGCCGTGACTGGAACCCCCGCCGGCCCTACGCCGCGGGCTCCGGCTGCGGCGCCCTCAGACGCCGTAAGACCTGCCTGGCCATCTCCGTGCCCATGATGACCTCTTCGTCGATCGTCTCCGCCGCGCCGGCGCTTTTCAGCATGCCCGCGTACTGGTGGTAGCGGGCCCGGGCGATCACGGGCACGTGCGGCGCGATGCGCCCCACCTGTTCGATGATGACGCGCGCGGCGGAGGGATCCGGGATGGTGATGACCACGCCGCGGCTTTGTCCCACCCCGACGTGATGCAGGATCTCGGGCTGCGTGGCGTCGCCCAGTTCGATGGGAAGGCTCGCGCTGAAGGCGGACACCGTGTTGGGATTGAATTCCAGCACCAGAAAAGGCGTTCCCTCCGCCTGGAGCGCTTCCACCACGCGCTGCCCGGCGGGCCCGTAGCCGATCACGATCACGCGGTCCCAGCGTTTCTCCGTGGACTTGGCTTCCAGCCCCCGGCGCTGCCGCGCCGGCATCTTCCGCACCAGCAGTGCGGCCAGCCGCGGCGCCGCGCCAATCATGTACGGCGTGGCGATGAGGGTAATCATCGACACCGCCACCAGGAACTTCAGATCGGCGGCGCTCACCAGCCCGCGGCGGTTGCCGTTGTCCGCCAGCACAAAGGTAAATTCACCTAACTGCGACAGCGCGAGTCCCGTCGCCAGGGCGACGCGCACCGAACGTTGCAACGCCCAGACCACCACCGCGGCGATGGCCGTCTTCAAGAACAACACCGCCGCCGCGGCCAGCAGGACACTGCCGGCCTCCATGCCGCCCGGCAGGTTGACAATCGCCCCGATCGAGGCGAAAAAGGTCGCGACGAATACCGCCGACAGCGGCGTCAGGTCGGCGCGGATCTGCGTCGCAAAGGGGGACTCGGCCAGCACCACGCCCGCGCCGAAAGCGCCGATCGCGGGCGACAGCCCCACCGCGTGCGCGCCGACCGCCGCGCCCAGGCTGGCGCAGGCGGCCACCAGCACCGGCAATTCCCGGGCGCCGGAGCGGAGCGCCCGGGCGAACAGCGCCGGCGCGGCGAACTTCATCGCCACCCACATCAGCCCGCCCGCCACCGCAAAGCCAGCCAGCTTGACGCCGAACTGCGACAGCGCCTGCGGACCGCTGAGATCCTCCGCCAGGGCGTCGGTGGCGAGCAGCATGGGGACCACCGCGACATCCTGCGCGAGCAGAATGCCGACCGCCGTCCTTCCGTGCCGGCTGTCCAGCTCGGCGTTGTCCATCAGAACCCGCAGCACCACGGCCGTGCTGCTCATCGCCAGCGCCGCGCCCACCACGGCGGACTCCGCCAGCGAGACCCCGGCCACCTGGAGAATTCCCGCCACCACCAGCAGCGTGACGGTAATCTGCGCCAGTCCCCCAAAGACCGCCACCCGCCCGATTTCGCGCAGACGCGCAAACGAGAACTCCAGGCCGATCGAGAACAGCAGCAGCGCCACGCCGATTTCACTGACGTCGCGCAGTTGCTGGCCGCTGCCAATGAAGCCGAAGCCGGTCGGACCCAGCAGCACCCCCGCGAGCAAATACCCGACGACCGGATTTTGGCCAAAACGCCGGACCAGCACGCCCAGCGCCGCCGCGGTGCTAAGCAGCAGGACCACTCGCGTCAATGCGTACCAATTGTCCATGAGGATGCCGCGGCCGCCCCGCGGGCGCAGCGGCCCGGCGGGTCAAGCTTCCAGGTTACAGCCTTTCGCGGGGCGGCCGCGCCTCCGCCTCCCTAGCGGCTGGCGGCCGCGGCCGCGCCCGGCGCGGCCTCGCGGGGTTCGCCCGCCCACCGGATCGCGCTGATCACCAGTTGCTGGTAGTGGGGGTGGCGGTGCGCCTCGCTGCCGTGCCCAAGCTGAATCACTACCACGCGCGATTTGCGGTACGGGCTGATCCAAACCAGCGGGCCATCGCTGGTGGCCTCGTCGGTCGTCATCAGCACCTGGTTGTCGGGCGAAAACCACATGCCTTTGTACGTTTCATCCAGAATGTACATGGGCGGAACGCCCTTCACCACCGGATGATCGGCCACCGGGCGGGCGACGAGCGCGACGTCGTGTTTGTAGGTTGACGCCGGCATGCCTCCGGCCGGCTTCAGCAGGTACCGTACGCCGGTGAGTTCCTTCCACCAATCCCAATCGTTGAACGTCGCGACGGCGTGATGGACAACCACAATTCCCTTCCCGCTTTCGGCGAAGCGCACGAGGTTTTGCTTCTGCTCCTCGGGCGCGGACTGCGCCATGTCGTAAAACACGAGCACGTCGTAGCGTTTCGCCAGGTCGCCGCGGAACGCCGCCGGGTGCGGATTGATCATCACCCGCACGTCGCGGCGGCCTTCGAACATCGCGGGAAACGAAGGCGCATAATCGTGCCCTCCCGTCACCACCATGGCGCGGACCGCCCCGGGCTCGGGCTGATCGAGCGAAATCGCCGGCGGCAGGGAAACCTGGCCGGTGGCCGCCCACTCGACCGCGCGCGCGAACGACGCCTGGTAGCCGGGCGCTTGCATGGCCGCCATGTCGTGGCCGAGCGCCGAGTACACCGAACGGCCCTTGCCGTAGGCGACGGTCCAGACGATCGGCTCGTCCTTGCCGGTGCCCTTTTGCGCCGGGTCGTCATAGGCGGTCGCGATCACGCGGACGCCGGGCTGGAGGCGCAGGTTGTGATACAGCTCATCGCTGATAAGAAAAGACTCGTCGAGTCCCGCGGCGATCGGGTGCGCGCGGTCGGTCCATTTCACGCGGAACACATGACGCCGGCCGTGGCCGCTGGAGGGCGGGTCCTTCTCCCACGCGCCGCCAATCATCCTGGCGAACTCGGTCCAGGGCGGCTCGGTGACGCCGACGCTGACATGCCGGTCGCCCAGCACCGGCATCCGGCCGAAGCCGTAGACCGCGGCGTGCAGCCCCACCAATCCCTTGCCGCTGCGCACGAACTCTTCCACCGCGCGCTCGGTGGCGGAGCTCCAGCGGGGCCCGTTGTAGTCGAGCACCAGCACGTGATACGGCTGGAGCGCGGCCGCATCCAGGCCAGCCGGTTCCTCGTTCACGCGCACCACGAACCGTCCGGTGGACTCCAGAATTTGGCGCAGGTACGGCGTGGTGGTCCGCCAGTCGTGGTTGTTGCGTCCGGAGAGAATCAACACCCGGATCAGGCCGGGCGGAAACATCTTGTCCACCACCTGCCCGCACGCGAACGGCGTCAGCAGGAGCAGCCACAGCGCCGTGCTAATTCCGCGCCGCATGTTCGACCTCGGCGGGCGCTGCCAGCAGGCTCTGGAGATGTTGCAGGCTGCGCTCGGCTTGCTCCGGCGTGCCGCACTCCACAGACAAAACGCCCGCGGCGAACGGCTTGTCCTGCGAGCGGATGAACTCCATATTGATTCCCACCGCCATACTCATAAATCCCATTCCTTTCTCCAGCTCACCCTGGCTTTGTCGAGATACGCCTGGTTGCCGATGTGGCAAGCCATGGCGGCATAATGGCCGTCCACCGCGTTGGCGTTCGGCGTGCGGCGGCTCCGCATGCACTCCAGCCAGTTCGCCATGTGCGCCGTCTCCGGCGACGGGCCGGCGGTGATTTCCTCGGCGCCTTTCGCCCCGGCCGGCAGGAAACGGTAGCCGTAGCGGAAGATGTTCAGCCGGCCGCCGGAACCAAAGAACACGATGTCGGCGGACTCTCTGGGAATCAGGTCCGTGATCGTGGCCTCAAACGTGACGTTGAGTTTCTCCGGGTAGTCGAGGATCAAGTTGACGTTGTCCGGCGTGTCGCGTCCGTCGTTGTACTGGTAGATTCCGCCCAGGGCGACGGCCGATACCGGCTTGCTGATCCCGAGATACCAATGGACGACATCGGCCATGTGGACAAACAGGCCGCCGGTCTGCCCGCCCGTGGCGAAATCCCAATACGCGAAACGGTTGAAGTAGCGCTGGGGATCCCAGGGAATCTTGGGCAGCCAGCCCAGGCAGGCGTCCCAATCCAGGCCCTCGGGCTTCTTCTCCATGCCGGGCGGGACGGGCGTCAGGTAACCGCTGTTGGCGTTCCAGACCGTCCGCACCATGTGCACCCGGCCGATCAGGCCGGAATCGAAGAAGCGCTGCTTGGCTTCGATAAAGTGGGCTAGGCTGCGCTGCTGCACGCCGACCTGCACCAGTTTGCCGGTTTCGCGGGACGCTTTGACGATCTCATGGCCTTGCATGGGCAGCGAGGTCATGGGCTTTTCCACGAAAACGTCTTTGCCGGCGCGCAGCGCGTCGACGGTCATGGCGGAATGCCAGTGGTCCAGCGTCGCCACGATGGCGCCATCGATGTCCTGCCGGTCGAGCAGCGCGCGATAGTCGGCAATTCTGGCGACAGGCGCGCCCAGACGGTCCGCGGCTTGCGCCCGCCGGACGTCCCAGGCGTCGCAAACGGCGGCGAACTCCGCCCCGCCGGCCTGCTGGACCATGCGTATCAGGTGGGACCCGCGGCCGCCGCAACCAATCAATCCCAGCCGGATTCGGTCGTTGGCCCCCAGCACCCGGGTAGCCGAAACAGCGGTGGCGGAGCCGGCCAGGAAGGCTCGCCGGCTAACAGAAGAGTGCATCAAGCGTTCTCCAAGGGCGGCCGGATCGGTCTCCGGCTATTCCGTCTGGAGTATAGTGCCTCGCATCGCGGGGAGGAAGCCCGGTCTCCCGGCTTGACACTCGCGCCGAGTCTTGACTTAGAATCAATTCCATCCGGTGCGCTCGCTCGGGGGCGGCCCGGAACCCACCCAGAAGGAGACCTGACCATGTCGCTGCGCATTAACGACGAAGCGCCCAACTTCACGGCGGAAACCACGCACGGCACCATCAACTTCCACGAGTGGATCGGCGACAGTTGGGCCATTCTGTTTTCGCACCCCAAGGACTTCACGCCGGTGTGCACCACCGAACTCGGTTACGTGGCGGGGCTGGAACCTCAGTTCGCCGCGCGCAACTGCAAAGTCATTGGCCTGAGCGTGGACCCGGTCAGCGATCACGGCCGGTGGGCCGCCGACATCGAAGAAACGCAGGGCCACAAAGTGAACTTTCCGATGATCGGCGATCCGGAATTGAAAGTGGCCAAACTCTACAATATGCTGCCGGCGGACGCCGGCGATTCCTGCGCGGGCCGCACCGCCGCGGCCAACGCGACCGTCCGGACAGTGTTCATCATCGGTCCGGATAAGAAGATCAAGCTGATGCTCAGCTATCCCATGAGCACGGGCCGCAACTTCGACGAGATCCTCCGCGTGCTGGACGCGATGCAGCTTACCGCCAAACACCAGGTGGCGACCCCGGCGAACTGGAAGCCCGGCGGCGACGTCATTATCCTGCCCGCCGTCAGCGACGAAGAGGCCAAACAGCGCTTCCCGGAGGGCTGGCAAGCGCCCAAACCCTATTTGCGCATCGTGCCGCAGCCGAAGTAGCTCCTCCTCCGGAGGCTACTTCGGTTATCCACTGGGCGGACCGCGGGCTTCCTGCGCGCCTTCGTCTTCTTGGCTCCCGCTGCGGGACGCGGGAGCGGTCCGCTACACTCGTTACTTCACGATGCAACGCGCGGGACTGACCGGGTTGGTGCTGCTCGTCTACGCGGCGCACCAGGATGTGTGGTGGTGGCGCGAGACCGGACCGATGCTGTTCGGATTCCTGCCGCCCGGACTCTGGTATCACGTCGGCTACACGCTGGCGGTCTCGGCATTGATGGGACTGCTGGTGTGGCGGGCCTGGCCGGCGTGGCTGGAAGAAGAGGTCGAGCGCCACGCGCATCCGCACGAGGAGCGCGAGGTTTGATCCCCACGCTGATTGTCTTCGCCTACCTGGCTACGGTCGTTTACATCGGGGTGTTCGCTTTCCGGCACGGCGGGCGGAGCAACAGCGCCGAGCAGTTTTTTGTGGCTGGCCGGCAACTGGGACCGCTGGTGTTTCTGCTGTCGCTGTTCGGCACCAACATGACGGCGTTCGCCATCCTGGGCGCCTCGGGTTTCTCGTTTCAGAACGGCATCGTTACCTACGGGCTGATGGCTTCTTCGTCGGCGTTGGTGATTCCGCTGTGTCTGTTCCTGTTCGGCACGCGGATTTGGGCGCTGGGCAAGAAGCACGGCTATCTGACGCCGGTCCAGATGTACCGCGACCGGTGGCAGTGCGGCGACATCGGCACGGTGATCTTCATTGTGCAGGCGGTGCTGCTGGTGCCGTACATCATCATCGGCGTGATGGGCGGCGGCACGGCGCTGGCGGCGATTTCCGGCGGGCTGATTCCCTATTGGGCCGGCGGGGCGGTGGTGGCGGTGGTGGTGATGAGCTACGTGTTCTTCGGCGGCATGCGCGGCACCGCCTGGGTGAACACACTCCAGACGGCGCTGTTTCTGATTTTCGGCGCGGTGGCTTTCGTGCTGATCGGCCGCGGCATGGGAGGGTTCGGTGAAGCGGCCGCGGCGCTGGCTTCCGCCCCGGAAACCCGGGCGCTGCTGACCCGCGAGCGGTTCACGCCGGAGTTCTTTCTGAGCTACACGCTGATCCCGCTGTCCTCCATCACGTTCCCGCACATGAGCATCTTCTGCCTCACCGCGCGGCGGATGGCGCAGTTCAAGCCCACCGTGATGCTGTACCCCATCTGCATGGTGGCGGTGTGGTTGCCCAGCGTGTTCCTGGGGGTGGCGGCCAATCACGCCCGCGGCGTCCCGGCAATCGAACGGAAACTCGAGGCGCGCGCGCGGCTGGCGCAGCCCGGACTCGCCCCCGAACAACGCGCGGACCTGCGGCGCCAGGCCGGCGGCGATGACATCCTGCTGGTGCTGCTCCATCACTACGCGCCGGTTTGGCTGGCGGGTGTCCTCGGCGCGGGCATCATGGCGGCGGTGATGGCCAGCGATTCGCAGATCCTGGCGCTCTCGACCATGTTCACCGAGGATGTGTTCGCCTATTACGGAGGCAAGGAACGCTTCGGCGAAGCGGCGCAGGTGAATACCGGCCGTGCGTTCGTGGTGGCGGTCACCGCGGTTGCGTACCTGATTGCGCTGGAGGCGCCGGCGCGGATTTTCGACCTGGCCGTGCAGTACGCCTTCAGTGGTTTTGCCGCCATGACGCCGCTGCTGGTGGGGGCGTTGTTCTGGCGGCGGAGCACGCGGTGGGGCGCCCTGGCGGTCGCCGTGTGGACGCTGGCCGCGGTGGCGGCGGTCGCGGCGTTTCAGGCGTTCGTGCCGCCGCCAGCCAGCGGCCAGACCGTCGTCTGGGAGATGGGCGGCGCGGCGGCGCTGGCGCGCACGCCCGGCGGAACCACGGTATTCGGCTACCTGCCCGTGGTGCCGATGACCCTGATCTCGGCGTTGTTGATGTGGGCGGTCTCGCTGGCCACCCGGCCCCCGGACGCCGCCACCGTCGCGCGCTTCATCCCCGCGCGCCACGCGCACAGGTAAAGATTCAGCGCGCCCACCGACGCGAACATGCCCCGGTAGGCCGCCGCCGGCAGACGCGGCAGGCGGCGGCGGGCGCGGAAGTCGCGCGCGCGAAACAGGTCGGTAGCGGCAACGACCGCCACGCCCTGCGCCCGATACTCGCTGGTGCCTTGCGCCCAGGCCAGGTCGTGGTCAATCCACAACGCATAGCCCATCGCTCTATCCGCCCGCCTGCTGCTCCAGGCGCGCCGCCAGCGCGGGCAGCGACTGGTAGCGGAACACCTGGTCCAGCTTGTTGTGCTTCTTCAAAACCGGGTAGATCGTCTGAAGCGCCGTTTCCAGCGAACCTTTAATCTTGGAGTTCCACAGGCCGCTCAGCGTGCGGTTGTTCGGATCCGGCCGGTGGTTCATGAACTTGCCGATCAGCGGATCGTCGGGCGTGGTGTCGTAGCGCATCACAACGGTCGAGACGACGCCGTTGAAGAATCCCGGGCTGCCCGAGAAATAGTCGTCATGATTCTCGAGCGCCCATTCCATCACCTCCGGATGGGTCATGTTGACGATGGTCAGCGGCCAGGCGACGCCCGCCAGCATGGCCTCCTTCAACTCGGGCGTCGGCGCTTCCACTTCGCACATGTGGATGGCGCGGCAGGGCCGCACGAAACCGGGGATGAAATTGATCGGGTGGAAATACACGCTGCGGCCCACGCCGCGCCAATAAAAGCCCACGTCCTCCGGCGCGTACTCGAGTAGCGCGTGGTGCACGCGGCGGCAGAACGCCGCGTTCTGCATGAAGCGCGTCACCAGGCCGAGCGATTCGATGGCCGCGCCGTAGTAGCCTTCGCGCGAGTTGGCGCGGCACAGGTCGACCGTGCGCCGCACCACGTGCTGAATATCTTTGTCCGTGAAGTGTTTCGGCAGGCGGTCCATGTAGTGCTTGGCGAAGCCGATGCCGATGCCGGCATGCAGCATCAGCCAGGCGCCGTCCCATTTGGGGTCCAGTTGGGCGTCAATCAGCAGGCGCGTGGGGTTTTCGTTACGCGCCATGTGCCATTCGGCCAGATCCTTACCCACGCCTTCGATCGCCCAGAGGGCCGGGAACGAGCCCAGTTTGTAGCATCGCTCGACGATGCTTTCGAGCGGCGTCTTGCCCTCCGGGTCCATGTAGCTTTCCAGGTTCTGCACCAGCGCCATGATCTTGCACTTGTTCCGGCACTCGACGGCGGCCACGCGCGCCTTGCGCCCGGGCCAAAGCAGCGCGAACAGGTAGGTGAGGATCGGCGCGATGAAGCCGAACAGCTTGAGCACTGTGCGGTTTCTCATAAGATCGACTCCGACAGGTCGTAGTTGGCGGCGTCGCGTTCGCCTTCGGCGATCGCAGCCTCGATGTTCTCCCGTGAGAAGTTCAGGAAGCTGGCCCGGCCGCCCAGCACACGTTTGGGACGGAACTGGTGGACCACCACGCGGCGGTACTGGCCGGGATCGGGCAGGTATTCCCGGGGATCGGCGCCCGTAGCTTGTTTCATTCGCTCGAACCCCCCGGCCAGCGCGTTGATCCGCCGGCGGGCATCCAGATCGCGTTCCATCGCAGAGGCCAGCGCCACCGTGATCGAACGGTTGACCGCATCCAAAGCGCTGGCCGGTTCATCTCCCCGGGGGTCGAATTTCGGCTCATTGTGGATGACGTAGATCACGTCGCAGCCGGCGTCGATCGCCGGTTGCAGCGGCGTCTGCATCACCAGGCCGCCATAGATATACTCCTTGCCCTGAATGGTCACGGCGGGAAAGATCACCGGCAGCGCGCAGGACGCCAGGATAGCCAGGTAGCCCACCTCCTCGGTGAACTCGGCGTTGGTGAAGATTTTGGGCTGGCCGGAACCGCGTTCGGTGGCGACGACGCGCAGGATGCGTTTTTGCCGCGTGTCGGTTTCGCCGTCACGGATGACGCCCAGGTTCACGCTCTCGGTGATCAGCCGGCGCATCGGCGAAATGTCGTGCCAGATCGAAAGATCCAGCCAGGAGGCCACGCCTCCGCCACTCAAGGCGCGGCCCGTCCGCCGCGCCAGTTCGGGCAGCACCAGCGCCGCGTCGCCGAAGAACTGGATCCACGATTTCAGGGGCCGCCGCCACATAAACGGCAGATCGAAGAACTGGGGCCAGTCCAGGCGGCGGCGGTAGACGCGGTTGTTCCGCATGCGGCCTTCCTGCGGGATCTCGTCCGCCCAAAGCGACTGCAAATACCCGATCGGGGACGGAAACTGTCCGGGCAGGCGGCTGCAAATCACGGCGGCGTTGAACGCCCCGGCGCCGCTGCCGCAGAACACCTCGGGCAACGGCAACCCTTTGGCCGCGGGACAGGTCCCCTCGAAAATGGCCTTCAGCACGCCGACTTCATACGCTGCCCGGGCGCCTCCCCCCGACAACACCACACCTACTCTTTGACTCAGGACGCACCTCCCGCAATCCAGTCATCCCACACCTTCCGCGTGCCGTCCATGAGCGCCTGGTGCACACGGCAATGCTGCCCCAGCATGAACGCGTCGAGCGCGTCGTGCAACGGGCGGTCATTGAAGAGTCCAAAGGTTAAACGGCGGAGCAGCGCCGCGCCCCCATACACCGGGTCCGGCGCCGATTTGCCGAAGTCGAATACTTTCCGGCACCGGGGCGCGGCGGCAAAGTACATGCGCGCCCGGATCCGCCCGCCGCGCGTCAGAAAAAAACTATAGGTCTTGATGGCGATGTCGAATTTGCCCGGTCCGAACCCGAAGTTGTTCGGGATGGGGGCAAACTTGACGAAGGGGTAGCCGATGGTCACGCCAAACACACAGTCTTCGGGCAGTCGCTCTTCCTCATGCACGAAGTGGGGATTCGGCGCCACCGCGGCCGCTTCGGGAAAGCGCTTGGTGAAGGGCCCGAAATGCATCACGAAATCATGGATGCGGACGGTCACCAGCACCCAGTCGTAGCGGACGCCCAGCGTACGCCAATCGACGCAGCCCACCGCCTCGGACTCCGGAAACTTCCCGTATTCTCCCCCCGTGGTCCGGTAGAGCGACTGCACCAGGTCGAAGCCGCCGCGGTGACCGTCCGGATAGGTCCAATGGGCGCGCGGCAAAAACTCGGCGTAGACGAACTCCCGCAGCCGTGCGGCGGCGTCGCCGGCGGGCGCCGGCGCGAAGTCGACCGTCTGTACGCATCCCATCACCGAGTGAGGCACGCCGTTAATGGGAAGCTCATCGAAAAAGCCTTCCGCCACGTTCGGCAGCGCGAAGCGCCGCTTCAGGTCGAGGGGAAACACCGGGAGGGCGCCCGCCTGGTCGCGCTCCCGAAACCAGCGTTCCAATTGCAGTCCGTCGCGGACGGCTTCTTCCGTGCGGTCGATCAGAAACTGGTCCTGTGCCGTAAGTTGCGTTTCGGCCATGAGTTCTCGGGAAAGAAACGACTCCGCTATTCTTTCTCCCCGGGCCCCGTTGCGTCAAGCCAAAACATTGGCAAATGCCCGGAACCCACGCTTCTGCCGGACTCAACGGAACCTTGCTACCTCCGGGGGGCGCCCTTGTCGTCTGGCGGTTCGGCTTCGTTGGATCCCAGAATCTCCACTTCCGCTGGCGGAGGTCCCCAGCGGTAGAACCGGTGCCGGCAACCCCGGCAGCGGTACACGCGCAGCCCAAACCAGGCGCCCAGGTGCTCCACAAATCCGGATTTCATCGACGGCCGGCTTTTGCGTTGCCCGCACTGCGGACACGCGATGGTGGGGACAACCGCGTCTGCCCCGGAAGACCGGGGATCGGCCGGAGTCGGAGAGGTCATCAAGAAGTCCCGAGACCTTTTCAGGGGTTTCCTCATCAATCTATAGCAGCGCAATCTGGCTTTCGCAAAGTCCCGAATGTTGACAGAGTTTATGGGGATGTTACAATACCGGTGTAACTCGCCAGTTTTCAAAGAGATGCTAGCCACGGCGACCAGTCCGTCTCCCGCCGAGTCGATTCTCTCGAAGGTTGGCGGCACTCCGCTGTTTCGCCTCGGCAAGATTGACGCGGAGTTCCCGGCCGTGGCCATCTACGGCAAGGCGGAGTACTTCAACCCGGGGGGTTCGGTTAAGGACCGGCCCGCGCTCAATATGCTCCGGGAAGGAGAGCGGTCCGGTTTGTTGTATCCGGGGAAGGTGATCCTGGACGCTACCAGTGGCAATACCGGCATTGCTTACGCCATGATCGGGGCTGCGCTTGGTTATCGGGTAAAGCTTTGTCTGCCGGCCAACGCGTCTCCGGAGCGGAAGCGGATTCTGCGCGCCTATGGCGCGGAGGTGGTGCTGACCGATCCCGCCGAGGGCTCCGACGGCGCGATCCGCGAGTGCCAGCGGATCTACCGCGAGGATCCCCAGCGTTATTTCTATCCGGACCAGTACAGCAACCCCGCGAACTGGCAAGCGCATTATCAGACCACGGCAGTCGAGATCATCCAGCAGACCGCGGGGCGGATCACAGATTTTGTCGCCGGGTTGGGGACCAGCGGCACGTTCGTGGGCGCCACGCGGCGGTTGCGCGAGGAATTGCCGGCCGTGCGCTGCTACTCGGTCCAACCCGACTCGCCCTTTCATGGCCTGGAAGGCATGAAACACATGCCCACCGCCCTGGTGCCCGCCATCTACGACGAGACGCTGGCGGACGAGAACCTTTGGATCGACACCGAATCCGCCTACCGCATGGTGCGGCGGCTGGCGCGGGAGGAAGGGGTGCTGGTGGGAATTTCGGCGGGGGCGAACGTGGAGGCCGCCACGCGGATCGCCCGCCGGCTGGCCGGGCGCGGCGAGGAGGGCGTCATCGTCACCGTGTTGTGCGATGGCGCGGAAAAATATCTGAGCGAGCACTTCTGGGAAGAGCAATGATTCGCATTGAGCCGGAACCCTGGGCGCGCATGGTTGCGCATGCCCGGGCCACCTACCCGAACGAGTGTTGCGGCGCCATGTTCGGCGTGCGGAATGGAGAAGGCAAGACGGTCACCGCCGCCCTGGAATTGGAGAACGTGTCCCCGGGGCCGCAGGCGTCGCGCTACGAACTGCGCCCCGAGGATCTGCTGCGGGCGGACCGGGAGGCCAGCGCGCGCGGCCTCGACCTGATCGGCATCTACCACTCTCATCCCGACTGCGACGCCTACTTTTCCGAAACGGATTTGAAGCACTCGTGCCCCTGGTACTCATTCGTGGTGCTCTCGGTCAAGCGGGGCGAATTCGACCACGCGAGCAGCTTCCTGCCCAATTTCGACCAGACCGCCGCCGACCGCGAAGAATTGAGTTATTGAAACGGATATGCCCAAGATTCTGATTCCCACCCCCCTACGCCAATTCGCCGGACAGCAAAACGCTGTGGAAGTCGGCGGTGCGACCGTGGGCGAAGCGCTGGGAGCGCTCACCACGCAATATGGCGATTTGCGGCGCCACCTCTACACCGAAGAAGGCAAGTTGCGGAGCTTCGTGAATGTGTACGTCAACGACGAAGATATCCGCTACCTCGGCAAGGATGCGACGCCCGTACAAGAGGGCGACGTAATTTCGATTGTGCCCAGCATCGCCGGCGGGTCCGCGGTGGAGACCTCCGCTCCGCCGGTAGCGCTCTCCAAAGAAGAGGTGCTGCGCTACTCCCGCCACCTGATCATGCCGGAGGTCGGCATGGAAGGGCAACTGAAGTTGAAGCAGGCGAAGGTGCTGCTGGTTGGCACGGGCGGTCTGGGCGCTCCGCTAGGCCTGTACCTGGCGGCGGCCGGCATCGGCAAGATCGGCCTGGTGGACTTTGACGTGGTGGACTTCACCAACCTCCAGCGCCAGGTGATCCACGGCACCAAGGACGTCGGCCGCAAAAAGCTCGATTCGGCCGCCGACCGGATGCACGACATCAATCCCTTCGTCGAGATTGTGAAGCACGAAGTGGCTCTTACCAGCGACAATGCGCTGGAGATCATCAGGGATTATGACATGGTGGTGGACGGGACGGACAATTTTCCCACCCGCTACCTGGTGAACGACGCCTGTGTCCTGCTGGGGAAGCCGAATGTGTACGGGTCCATCTTCCGGTTTGAAGGACAAGCGACGGTGTTCGCGTATGAAGGCGGTCCGTGCTACCGCTGCCTCTACCCGGAACCGCCTCCGCCGGGGCTGGTGCCGTCCTGCGCGGAGGGAGGCGTGTTGGGGATTCTGCCGGGCGTCATCGGCCTGATTCAGGCCACCGAGGCGGTGAAACTGATTTTGGGCCAGGGGGAACCGCTGGTGGGCCGCCTGCTTCTCTATGACGCGCTGGCGATGCGGTTCCGCGAGCTGAAGTTGCGCCGGAACCCGGAGTGCCCGGTGTGCGGCGACCACCCCACCATCACGCAGTTGATCGACTACCACCAGTTTTGTGGCGTGCCCGCGCAGCCGGCGGCGGAGACCGCGCCGCAGGACGGCGACATCGATCCCACCGAGGTCAAGGCCCGCCTGGACCGCGGCGACCCCTTTGTGCTGATCGACGTCCGCGAACCGCACGAGCACCAGATCTGTCACATCCCGGCGGCGCGACTGATTCCCCTGGGCGATCTCCCCCGGCGCGTCCATGAACTCAACAGCGCTGATGAGTTCGTCCTGCACTGCAAGAGCGGCATGCGCAGCGCCAAGGCCGCGGATTTTCTGCGGCAAGCCGGTTTCCGGAAGGTGCGGAACATGAAGGGCGGCATCCTCGCCTGGAGCGACAAAGTGGACCCGTCGGTCCCTAAATACTGAGCCAGCCGCGCGCTGCGATACAATCGGCGCGATGTCCCAACCAAAACCCACAGATCGGCGGCGCGCGATGCACGCCGCCGGTTTGGCTTTGTTTGGCGGCGCGCAAGCCGCTTCCGCTCAATCCGGAGATTGGACCCCCAAGAAAGCCTCGGCGGGAGGCCCCATCCGCTCGGGCCACCTGCTGTTCCTAAGCGGCATCGGGGGCTGGTATCCCGAACGCCGTCCGCAGCCCGGCGATATCCGCGAGCAGACCCGCGACGCGCTGACGATCATGAAGACCAACCTCGAAAAAGCCGGTTCGTCGCTGGACAATGTTCTCAAAGTCGACGTGGCGCTGGTCGACCCGGAGAACAACTGGGAGCCGATGGACGAGGAATACAACAAGTTTTTTCCCAAGCTGCGCCCCGCCCGCTCTTACTGGGGGGTGACCGGTTTCCGCCGGCGCGGGCAGTTGTTGCAGATCGGGTGCATTGCTTACGTGGATTAGCGCTTTGCGGCCGGCCTTGCCGAGCCGTTCGCCGCAGTGATCCTGGTTCAGGCGAACAAGTCTGCGCCCCACGGGCCGACATCGAGGTACAGTATGGAAAGGCGGGACAATGGCCAAGGACTATGTCGAACGCCGTAACGGGAGCTTTTATCTGGCCGGGAGCCGTGTGCCCTTGGCGCGTGTCGTTTTCGAGTTTCAAAATGGCGCGGCGCCAGAGGCGATCCGGATGGCCTACCCGACGCTGAGCCTCGAGCAGGTATACGGTGCGATCACGTTCTACCTGGCGAACAAGCAAGAGGTCGAGCAGGACATGACGGAACGCAGGCGCATCGAGGAGAACGTGAGGAGAGGGCAGTCTGCCCTGCCTCCGGAGCTCGAGCACAAACTGGAACGCGCGCGCGCGCAGATGCCGTCGCGGAGAAGCTGACCGGTGATCCGCCTTCTGGCGGACGCCGATCTGAACGACGCGATCGTCCGGGGATGCCGTCGCCGCGAGCCCGCCATCGATTTCCTGTCCGCAAACGAGGCCAACCTGGAGGGCTTACCAGATCCCGAAGTGTTGGCGTTGGCCGCCGCAGCGGATCGGATTCTCGTTTCCCACGACTTCCACAGCATGCCTCGCCATTTTGGCGATTTTCTGCGGACGCGCGGCTCCAGCCTGGGTCTGATCCTCGTACCCCAACTCATGCCCGTAGGCGAGGCAATCGAAGAACTCTTGCTGATTTGGGGCGCCTCAGATGCGGAGGAGTGGCGGGATCGCCGGCAGGCGCTGCCCCTGCCGCACCGTTCGCGCTGACCGGGTTTGGCGTGCGCGCCGGGGCGAACTGCCGCCCTCGCTAAGGCAGCGAACGCGCCCTGAGTCGCGCCAGCGGACGCCTCTCGGTTACAAAGGCCCCCTGGCCGCCAGCATCTGGCGGTACGCCGAGAGCAGTTCCTGCTGGACGCTCGCGGGCAAGGGGCCGGGCCGGTCCTCCGCCCGAAACTGGTGACAGAGCGCGACCGTGCGGCGCAGGCTCTCGACAAATTCCACGCAAGGAGCGCAGCCGGCGATGTGCCGCTCCATCTCCTCGCACAGTCCGTCCGGCAGTTCGTGGTCAATGTACTGCGACAGCAGCGCAAATACTTCCTTGCAGTCCGGCATCGCCTTGCTACCCTTTCTGTACCCGGCGCAGGTACGCGTCCAGCTTCTTTCTCACCATCAGGCGCGCCCGGTGAAGGCGCGTCTTGACCACGTCCAGACTGACGTCGAGCACCTCGGCGGCTTCTTCGCCGGAAAGTTCCTCGACATCCCGCAACAGAATTACCGACCGGTAGATCTCGGGCAACTCGCGGATCGCCCGGTCGAGCGCCTCCCGCAACTCCCCCTGCAAGACCTGCGAGTCCGGCAGGGCGCTCCAGTCGGCGATCTCCAGCCGCCGCTGTCCGCCGTTTTGCTGAAACTCGGGCAGCAGCGCGTCCAGCGAAATCTCCTCTTCCGGCGCGAACACGCTTTTGCGCCGCTTCATATAACAGGCGTTCCTGGCGATCCGCAGGACCCAGGGGCGCACGCGTTCCGGCTCGCGAAGCTGGTCGAAATTCTGAAAGACTTTCAGCAGGGCCTCCTGCGCCACTTCCTCGGCGTCCTCGCGCTGGCCGCACATCAGCAACGCATACTGAAAAACCTTGCCGCGAAACAGCTCCAGGAAGGGCTCGAAAGCCGCCGCCTCGCCGCGCATCAGCCGCCGCGCCAATTCGACTTCGTTTTCCTTGCTCATCGGGCCAAGGGCGAGACCCAACCCCTAGCCGATTGTAGCGGTTTGTTTTAGACTGTAGCGGGAACATCGGTTTCCACCGCAATATCCATCTCCGGAGGATGGAGGAGCGTGTGGTGAATCAGGCAGCTTTTCACCGCCCGGACCACGCCTTCCCGATGGCGCTCGTCAACCGGCGGGACGCGCAGTTCGATGCGGAACGCAGCCAGGCGCGCGGGCGGCTTCTCTTTCCTGGCCGTCACCCGTACGGCCAGTCCCTCGGTAGGCAGCGACCGGCTCCGCAGATACTGGACGGCGTAATAGCCCGCGCAAGTCCCCAGGGAGGCCAGCAGGAATTCGGGAGGGGTCAGACCCTCATCGCCGCCGCCGTTGTCCACTGGTTGATCGCAGATCACGCGGTGGCCGCGCGCCTCGACCGCAAACTTGCTTGAACCGAGGTAAGAGATGTTGGCTTCCATCGTGCGTTCCCCCATGCGAAGATGCGGTTCGGCGGCGGGGGTGACAACCGTTACTCCCGCGCGGAATCTGCATCCACTACCAGCGAAGGATTTTCATGAAACGATTCCTCGTGTGCGCAGGACTGCTGGCCGTCCCGGTGTGGGGACAGGCCGATCTTTCCTTGCCTGACGCGGTCCGGATCGCTCTGGAAAAACATCCGTCTCTCGAGGCCGGCGCCGAGCGCGTGCTGGCCGCCAGACGCCGGATCGAGCAGGCCAGGAGCGGGTGGCTGCCGCGGCTGAACTATACGGAAAGCTGGGCGCGCAGCAACAACCCGGTGTTTGTGTTCAGCTCGCTGCTGACTCAGCGCCAATTCACCGAGCGCAACTTCCAGATTGGTCCGCTGAACCGGCCGGACTTCCTGAACAACTTTCAGAGTCTGCTAACGGTGGACCAGTTGATTTATGACTTTGGCCAGTTGAAGGGGCAAACCCGCTCCGCGGAATTAGGCCGCAGCTTGGCCGAAGAGGACCGGCGGCGGATGGAGATGCAGGTGATCGCGGGCGTGGTGCGGGCCTACCTGAGCAATATTCTGGCGGCGGAAGCCTTGCAGGTGGCGCGCGAGGCGGTCAAGTCGGCCGAGGCGGATCTGCGGCGCGCCGAGACGGTGCGGGCGGCGGGCATGGCGACCGACGCCGACGTGCTGTCCATTCGCGTGCACCTGGCGGCGATGCGCGAACAGGAGATCCGCGGCCAGGCGGATGTGCAGGTAGCCGCCGCGGCGTTAAACGAAGCGCTGGGGCTGCCGCTCGAGACGCCACACCGCCTGACCACGCCGCTGACGGCGGCCGCGCTGGCGGTCAAGGCTGTAGCGGAAAGGGAGCAGACCGCCTTTGCAGGCCGCCCCGAAATTCGCCAGGCGCGCCTGGCCACGCAACTGGCCGAAGCGCAGCGCGCGACGGCGCGGGCTGCGCTGCTGCCGCAATTGAGTTTTCGCACCGCGTTGGAAGCCGACCGGCAAAACTTTGTGACCAAGGGCGGCGCCAACTGGCTGGTGGCCGCCAGCCTGCGGTGGAACTTGTTCAACGGCTTCGAGACGCGCGCCCGGATCGACGAAGCGGGCCATGCCGCCAAGAGCGCCGCGGCCCAGGAGCGGCAGGTGAAAGCCGGCGTCGCCCTGGAGATCCGCAAGGGCGAAGCGGACCTGCAAGCCGCCTCCGAACGCATCGCGGTTGCCGAGGCCGCCGTCGCGATGGCCGAAGAAAGCCTACGGATCACCCGCCACCGCTACGAAGCCGGCCTGGCGACGGTGACGGATCTGCTGCGCAATGAAACCGCGCTGCTGGAAGCCCGCATGCGGCGGCTGGCGGCGGTCCACGACCAGCGCATGGCGGCGGTGGTGCTGGAGTTGGTGTCCGGGGTGTTGACTCGTGATTCGGAGGTGCTGCGATGAAGAAGGTAATCCTGTTCGCCGCGCTGCTGGCGGCGGCCTGTGGCCGCCACGAACCGGCGCGGCCCAAGGCGGAAGAGCTGCCGCCGCTGAAGGTACAAACCGCCGAGGCCGCCCGGAAGGATTGGCCTTCCCTTTATGAAGCGACGGGTACGGTGCGCGCGCGCGTGACGTCGATGTTGTCCGCCCGGATTATGAGTAATGTCCAGGAGGTGCGGGTGCAGGTGGGCGACCAGGTGCGCCCCGGCCAGGTGTTGGTGGTGCTGGACGCGCGGGACCTGGACGCCGGCGCGCGCCAGGCCGAGGCGGCCCTGGGCGAGGCCCGGAGCGGGATCCCGGAAGCGGACAACGCCGTGGCCGCCGCCAAGGCGCAACTCGAATTGGCCCAGGTGACCTTCCGCCGCATGGAGGATCTGTTCCAGAAGAAGTCGATTTCGAACCAGGAATTTGACGAGGCCTCCGCCCGCGTCCGCGTGGCCCGGGCCAATCATGACATGGCGGTGTCTCGCCGCGCCCAGTTGGACGCCAAAATTCAGCAGGCGGAAGCGGCGCTGCGCGCCGCGTCGGTGAACCGCGATTTCGCCGAACTTCGCGCTCCGTTTGCGGGCGTCGTCATCGAGCGCCGGGCGGAAGCCGGCAGCGTAGCCGCGCCGGGCGCGCCGCTGCTGGTCCTCGAGCAGGCGGGCGCCTATCAGTTTGAAGCCGCCATCGAGGAATCGCGCATCGCCGCCATCCGGGTGGGCGCTCCCGTCACCGTGGTCCTGGATGCGCTGGACAAGCCGGTGGAAACAAAAGTATTCGAAATTGTTCCCGCGCTCGACCCCGCCGCGCGCACCTTCACCGCGAAGATCCGCCTGGCCCCCATGCCGCATTTGCGCTCCGGCCTGTTCGGGCGGGCGCGCTTCCCGCTGGGTTCGCGGAGCGTCCTGACCGTGCCGGCGGCCGCGGTGCGCCGCCAGGGACAGATGGAGTCCGTGTGGGTCGTGGAGGGCGGCCGGGCCAGGCATCGCCTGATCACCGCCGGCGCGCAGCACGGTGAGTGGGTGGAGGTGCTCTCCGGCCTCCGGGAAGGCGAACGCGTCATTGCGGCCGCTCCCGCTGAGATCGCCGACGGCCGCACCGTGGAGGCGCGATGAAAGAGCGCGGTATTGCCGGCCGGCTGGCGCACGCCTGGATCAATTCCAAGCTGACGCCGCTGTTCATCGGCGCGTCCATTCTGCTGGGCGCGTTCTCCGTGTGGCGTTTGCCCCGCGAGGAGGAACCGCAGATCATCGTGCCGATGATCGACATCTTCGTCCAGATGCCGGGCGCTTCCGCCCGCGAGGTGGAAGAGCGCGTCACCAAGCCCATGGAGAAGCTCCTCTGGGAGATCCCCGGCGTCGAGTACATCTACTCGACATCACAGCCCGGGCAGGCCCTGGCCATCGTCCGCTTTAAAGTGGGCGAGGACGAGGAGAAGAGCATCGTCCGGCTGAACCAGAAGATGTACGCCAACTTCGACCTGATCCCGCCCGGGGCCAGTCCGCCGCTGGTGAAGCCGCGGTCGATTGACGACGTGCCGATCCTGGCGCTGACTTTTTCGAGCGCCCGCTACTCCCCGTTCGAGCTTAGGCAACTCGCCGCGCAGGTGCACGACGCCATCAAGCAGGTGACCGATGTTTCCGCCGTGCAGATCATCGGCGGGATGCGGCGCGAAGTCAAAGTCACGCTGGACAGCGCCCGCCTGGCGGCCTACGGCCTGACGCCGCTGGGCGTGCACCAGGCGCTCGGCGGAGCGAACCGGCGCCTGCCGTCCGGACGGTTCACCCAGGACAACCGCGAGTTCGTGCTGGAAACCGGGGATTTTTTGCGCGGCGCCGCGGATGTCCGGGACGTGGTGGCGGGCGTTGCTAACGGCAAGCCCGTCTATGTGCGGGATGTCGCCGAGGTGACCGACGGCGGCGAAGAACCGGTCGAGATGGTGGAGTTTGCCGCCGGACCCTCCTTTGAGCCCGCCGTCACCATCGCCGTTTCCAAACGGAAGGGAACCAACGCCATCACGGTGGCCGAGCAGGTGCTCCAGCGCGTTGAGGCGCTCAAAGGCCCGCTCATTCCCGGCGACGTCCGCGTTTCCATTACGCGCCACTATGGCGAGACCGCGGCCGAAAAGTCCAACGAGCTGCTGTTCCACATGGCGATCGCCGTGTTTTCGGTGAGCCTGCTGATCGGCATTACCCTGGGCATCCGCGAATCCCTGATCGTGTTCATCGCGATCCCCGTGACGCTGGCGCTCACCCTGACGCTGTTTTACCTGTACGGCTACACGCTCAACCGGATCACGCTGTTCGCTTTGATCTTTTCCATTGGCATTCTGGTGGACGACGCCATCGTCGTGGTGGAGAACATCGTCCGCCACGCGCGCATGCCGGCCAACAGCGGGCGTGCGCTGCGGGACGTGGCAATCGAAGCGGTGGATGAAGTCGGCAACCCGACCATTCTGGCGACGCTCACCGTCATCGCCGCCATCTTGCCGATGGCCTTCGTCGGCGGTCTGATGGGACCCTACATGCGGCCCATCCCGATTGGCGCATCGGCCGCGATGGTCTTCTCCCTGATCGTGGCGTTTGTGGTGACGCCGTGGGCGGCCATCCGGATTCTGGGCCGCCACGCCAGTCACGGAGACCACGAGAAGGAGGACTGGTTCACGCGCATCTACCGCCGCTTCATGGACGCGGTGCTGCACTCGTTCCCGCTGCGTTGGGGATTCCTCGGGCTGGTCACCGTGCTGCTGCTGGGCTCGATGGCGCTCGTCTATATCCAGTTTGTCAAGGTGAAGATGCTGCCGTTTGACAACAAGAGCGAGTTCCAGGTGGTGATCGACATGCCCGAGGGGACCACGCTCGAGGAGACGGCGCGCGTCACCCGCACGCTGGCCGCGGCCGTGCTGGAGCAGAAGGAAGTGGTGAACGTGCAGACGTACGTCGGCACGGCCGCGCCCTACAACTTCAACGGGCTGGTGCGGCACTACTTCCTGCGGCGCGGCGCCAACGTGGCGGACATTCAGGTCAACCTGCTGCCGAAGGGCGGCCGCGACCAGCAAAGCCACGAGATCGCCAAGGCGGTGCGGCAGCGGCTGCTGCCGCTGGCCGCCAAGCTGCAAGCCAATATCAAGGTGGCGGAGGTGCCGCCCGGTCCGCCCGTGTTGCAGACGCTGGTGGCCGAAGTGTACGGACCCACCGAAGAGGGCCGGCTGCGGATCGCCCGCCAGATCCGCGAGCTGATGGAGCAGACCGACGGGGTCGTGGACGTCGACTGGTACGTGGAGGACGATCAGCCCAAGCGCCGCCTGGTGGTGGACCGGGAGAAAGCCGCGCTGCACGGCATTACGGACGCCGATATCGCGCAGACGCTGGCCATCGCCGCCGCGGGTTCGCCGGCCGGCTTGCTCCACGTCGAGGCAGCCAAGGAGGACATCCCGATCGTCGTCCGCCTCGACCGCGCCACGCGCTCCGACCTCGAGCGGATCCAGCACCTGAAGGTGCAGAGCCCCCGCCTGCCGGGCGCGCCGCCGGTGGCGCTGCGCGAACTGGTCCGCGTGGAATCGCTCGTCGAGGACCGCAGCATCTATCACAAGAACCTGATGCCGGTGACGTATGTGACCGCCGACGTCGCCGGGGCCATGGAAAGCCCGGTGTACGCCATCCTGGCGCTGGGTCCCCGCATCGGCGAACTGAAGATTCCGGAGGGCTACGCGATCGAGCAATACACCGCCACCCAGCCCTTCGGCGAGGAGCGGTACGCCATGAAGTGGGACGGCGAATGGCACATCACCTACGAAGTGTTCCGCGACCTGGGCGCGGCGTTCGCCGCCGTGCTGGTGCTGATCTATGTGCTGGTGGTGGGCTGGTTTCAGTCCTTCCTCACGCCGCTTCTCATCATGGCGGCGATTCCGTTCTCGCTGGTCGGCATTTTGCCCGCGCACGGCCTGCTGAACGCGTTCTTCACCGCCACCTCGATGATCGGCTTCATCGCCGGCGCGGGCATCGTGGTGCGCAATTCCATCATCCTGGTCGATTTCATCGAACTGCGGCTCCAGCAGGGCATGCCGCTCGACCAGGCGGTGATTGACGCGGGCGCCGTCCGGTTCCGCCCCATGATGCTCACCGCCGCGGCCGTGGTGGTGGGATCGATCGTGATTCTTTTCGATCCGATTTTCCAGGGACTGGCCATCGCGCTGATGGCCGGCGAAATTGCTTCGCTGCTGCTTTCGCGGATGACCGTACCCATCCTGTATTTCATCTTTCACCCTTACCGGCCTAAAGAGGAGGCTTAACCCATGACAGTCCATCAGTATTTGCGTATGATCGCGGGCGCGTTTGTGCTCATCAGCCTGGCGCTCGGTTACTTCGTGCATCCGGCGTGGTTTCTGTTTACGGCCTTTGTCGGCTTGAACCTGTTTCAGTCCGCGTTCAGCGACTGGTGCCCGATGATGACGTGGCTGAAGAAAGCGGGCATCAAGGAATACAAGGACCAGGCCCAGGCGCGGCCGTAGGCCGGCCGCCTAGCGCTGGCAGCCTGCGCAGAAATACGTAGCGCGGCCGGCTTCCACCTGGCGCCGGACGGGTTGCCGGCAGCGGCGGCAAGGCTGCGCCGCGCGCCCGTAGACTTGCAGCCGCAGCAGGTCCGCCTCCGGGAACTCGTCCGGCCGCGAAGTGACGCGGAAAGCGTTTTCAATCGCCCGGCGCAGGGTGCGGCGGATCGCGGCGTGCAACGCCCGCCACTCGGCATCGGCCAGCGTGTGGACGCCGCGCTGCGGCGCCAGACGCGCGGCAAACAGCGATTCGGCGGCCCAGATATTCCCCAGCCCCGCGATCCGGCGCTGGTCCATCAGAAACGATTTCAGCGGCTGGCGGAGCCCGGCCGCGGCGTCCCGCAGACCGGTCCACCGGAAAGCCGGGTCCAACGGTTCCGGTCCGTAAGCGCGGAACAGCTCTGGCAGTTCGTCCTGGCGGTGCACCTGGACGCTGCCGAAGGTGCGCGCATCTTCGAAGGCCAGCGCCCCGCCCCGCGCCAGCAGAAACAGCACGCGGGTGTGCGGCGGCGCCGCGGCCGGGTCGGCGATCCAGAAGCAGTGCCCGGTCATGCCGAGTTGGATGCGGACCGTCCAGCCGGTGTCCAGGTGCAGCAGCACGTTTTTGGCGCGGCGCGCGTACCGCGTTACCATGCCCCGCGCGTAACGCCGCACATGGCGGACGCCCTGCGGCTCGGTCAGGCTGTCGCGCAGGATGCACACGCGGCGGATGGCGGCGTGGGGGGCGTACTGCTCCAGGCGGCGCACCATGTATTCGGCTTCGGGCAGTTCGGGCATGCGGTTTGCCGGGCGGCTACTCGGCCGCGGCGGCCACGGCATTCGACACCAGCCGCAGCAAGCGTCCGTCGTCCTCGCCCGTCGGCCGCGTGGTCAGAATCACGCACAGCATCTGCCGTTCGGGATCCGCCCACGCCACGGTGCCGGTGGCGCCGCTATGTCCGAAGGTGCGGGGCGAGGGCAACTCGCCGAAGTAGGCCCACGCTTTCGAATCGCGCAGTCCCCAGCCGAGTCCCCACGGCGCGCCTACGGCCTGGTTCTGGTCCCGCGTCATCTCCGCTACCGTGGCGGCGCCGAACACGCGCCGGCCCGCGTAGACGCCGCCGTTGAGAAACGTTTGCAGCAGAATCGCCAAGTCGGTGGTGGTCGAGTGCATGCCGCCCCAGGGGTGGCCCATGTCCCGCCAGTAGGGACTGTTGGGGCCGAAACGTTCCAGGTCCGCCGGGTCGCCCCCCGGAGTCTGGCACCAGGCGGTGTCCTCGATCCTGCGCCCGCCCAGGCCGAGCGAACTGTGCCGCATGCCCAGCGGCGCGAAGAGTTCCTTCTGTTCGAAATCGCGCAGCCGCATGCCGCTGACGCGCTCGACGACCTCGCCGGCCAGCAGCGTGCCCATGCTCTGGTAGCGGAAGCCGGTGCGCGGCGGATAAAGCAGCGGCGTCGAGAACACCGCCTTTACGAAATCGCCGAGCGGGGCGTGGGCGCGGCGCAGCTCGATGTTCTGCGGCAGCATGTCCGGCAGCCCGGAGGTATGGGCCAGCAGATCGCGGACGCGGATCTGCTCGCGGCCGCCGTGCTTCAGTTCCGGCAGGTATTTCGCCGCGGGATCGTCGAGCAGGACCAGCCCGCGTTCCACCAGCAGCATCAGCGCGCAGGCCGTTACCGGTTTGGTGATGGAGGCGAGCAAATACACCGTATCCGGCCCGGCGGGCGGCGCGCCGGCGCGCGGGTGCAGTTTGCCGTAGCCGCGATGCAGCACGATGCGCTCGCGGCGCGCCACCAGGATGGACGCCGCCAGCACCCGCCCTTGCTGGACTTCACCTTCGAGCAACGCCGCCGCGGTCTCCAGCCGCGGCGCGGAAATGCCCACGCCCGCGGGCGCCGCCGGACGCAACTGCGCCCAGGCGCTGACGGTTGCCAACAATGCCAGGATCGTTACCCCAAGTCGCCTTCCTCCTTCAGCCGCGCCCCCACGCGGCGCCGGGCGGACGATGCGGCGGAACTGGCGCAGGCCTTGGTCTCAGTTTCGCCGATTTTGCCGCCCGCGCGAAAATCGAGGCGCGCTCAGGATTCCGCCGGCGTTTCGAGCATCGCCAGCAGTTCGGCCTCCCCGATCACCGGCACGCCCAGTTGCCGCGCTTTGTCCAGTTTCGAGCCGGCCTCTTCCCCCGCCACCACGTAATTGGTTTTCTTGCTGACCGAACCGCTCACCCTGCCGCCGGCGGCCTCGATGCGGCGTTTGGCTTCCTCCCGGGGAAGCGAGGGGAGGGCGCCGGTCAGCACAAACGTGCGCCCGCTGAGGGCCCCGCCGGTTTTGGCCCGCCGCTGGTGGGTGAATCGCAGCCCGGCCGCGCGGAGACGTTCCACCAGCTCGCGGTTGCGCTCTTCCTCGAAGAAATCGCGGATGTTCCGCGCGACCTTGGGCCCCACTTCCTCGACCTGCTGCAAGGTTTCGACATCGGCCGCCGCCATGGCGTCCAAGCTGCCGAAGGCGTCGGCCAGCAGTTGGGCGGTGCGCTCTCCCACCAGGCGAATGCCGAGCGCGCTGATCACCCGGGGCAGCGGATTGGCGCGCGAACGGTCAATGTTGGCGATCAGGTTGCGGGCGGATTTTTCGCCCATCCGCTCGAGGGCGGCCACCTGCTCGACGGTCAGGTCATAGAGGTCGGCGACGCTATGCACCAATCCGCGGTCCACCAGTTGGTCCACGAGTGCTTCGCCCAGGCCGTCGATGTTCATCACCGGGCGGGCGGAGAAATGGAGAATCGACTCCTTGAGCCTCGCCGGACAACTGGAGTTGACGCAGCGCCAGACCGCCTCGTCCTCCTCGCGCCGGACATGCCCTCCACAGACCGGGCAGGCCGCAGGCATGCGAAAGGGGCGCCGGTCCAGGCCCGGGGCGTGCACGCGCACGACCTTGGGGATCACGTCACCACTGCGCTCGACCACCACCTCATCGCCGATTTGCAGTTGCAACCGCGCGATCTCGTCCTCGTTGTGCAGGGTCGCCCGCGAGACGGTGACGCCGCCGACCTCGACCGGCCGCAGGTGGGCGACGGGAGTGAGGGCGCCGGTCCGCCCGACCTGCACCGCGATGTTCTCGACCACCGTCACCGCCTGGCGGGCGGCGTATTTGAACGCGATCGCCCAGCGGGGCGCCTTTGCGGTCCAGCCCAGACGGCGCTGCTGCGCGATGGCGTCGACCTTGATCACCACCCCGTCGATGTCGTACGGCAGTTGTTCGCGCCGCGCTTCCCATTCGGCGCAGAAGGCGAAAATCTCCCGGGCTTCGGTGCAGCGGCGCCGGTGCGGATTAACTTTGAAACCCAGCCGCTCGAGTTCGCCGAGCGCCTCCCAATGGGTCGCCAACACCGGTTCGCCGTTCGCCAGCAGCGCATAGGCGTAAAAATCCAACTGGCGCGACGCGGTAATGGCGGGGTCGAGCACGCGGAGCGAGCCCGCCGCCGCGTTGCGCGGGTTGGCGAACCGCGCCAGCCCCTGGCCGTCCCGGCTCGCATTCAGCCGCTCGAACGCGCGCCGCGTCATGATGGTCTCTCCCCGGATCTCGAGGCCTACCGCGCTTTCTGTCAGGCGCAGCGGCAGAGAGCGGATCGTTCGCGCGTTGGCGGTGACGTCTTCGCCGACCGCGCCATCGCCCCGGGTGACCGCCTGCGCCAGAACGCCTTCGCGGTAGTGAACCGCCAGCGAAAGGCCATCGAGTTTCAGTTCGCACACGTACGCCACGGGCTCTCCGCCCAGCAGCGCATCGACCCGGCGCAGAAACTCGCGCAGTTCGCCTTCGTCGAGAGCATTATCCAGACTCAGCATCGCCGACGAATGCGGCACCTTGACAAAGCCCTCGCGCGGCGCGCCGCCGACGCGCTGCGTGGGCGAGTCCGGCGTCACCGCCTCCGGGTGCTCCGCTTCGAGCTGCTGCAAGCGGCGCATCAGCGCGTCGTATTCCGCGTCGCTGATTTCGGGCTGGTCCAGGACGTAATAGAGATACTCATGCCGGCGAAGCTCTGCGCGCAGTTCGCCGATCTCATCGCGCCAATCGCGAGACATTCGCTTCATTATAAGGACCGCGCCCGCCTGCCCGGATCCGGAAATCCTTTACAAAAACTTTACCGGACGCCCATAACCAAGCCGGTTCCCGGCGCGTATTAAGAACCAGGATGAAGTATCAGGGAGTCCAACAAAGCGCGGCAGCGGCGGTGGTGGTCCTGGCCATCCTGATGGCGTTCGATCCCGGCGGTGGTTGGGCGGCGCGCCGCCCCAGTGAGTTGCGTCAGCAATTGCACGGCGAGATCATGGCGGCGCTCGGCCGCTCGATCCTGAGGCCGGAGCAGAAGGCGGCCTTTGTGCGGCAAAGCCAAGAGTTGCGGGAGCTGGGTTCCCGGCGACGGGCTGGCCAACCGGTGGACGAAGCCCGCATCGAAGTTCTGCGCCGCCAACTGCTCGAGACGCTCGAAAGCGGCGCGTTTCGCGGCGTGGACCGGGACCGGATCTACCAGTTGATGCGCGAAATGCGCTCCGCCCAAACCGAATTACGGATCCGCGCCCGCCGGGAGGAGTTCGTCAAGCGGTTCGGGCTGCCCGTCGGTTTGCTTGCCGAATGGGTGGCTTCCCGGCAATTGCCCATCCCCCAAGGGTCCTGACCACGCCTCCGCCTCGGGAGCAGGCGTTCGAGTATCCCAAGCTGGCCCAGCACCATCCCCAAGGGAAACCCGATTGACTTGGCTGACGCTCAAGGCTATAGGTGGGGGCGGAGTGGATGATTTTTTTTTCATCTCGGCTTCCATCCGAGACCGGAAGACAGAACGCCTGATGGTTCGGCGCGCGTCTTGGCGGTTCCCTCGCCTTCGCAGGCGAAGCACCCGCTGTTTCGGTTTTAGCCTGTTTCAGCCGGACGTCGTGATGACGCGATACAGATTCCACTCCGGGGAGATCTCTGATGGAAGTCCAATCGGGTTTGATTCCCGGCAGGAGCGTCCGCCGCCTGGTTCTTGATCTGGTCCGCGGCGTGGTTTCGCTTTGCGCCGTCCTCTTTTTTACACTGAGCTTGCTGGGACCCTCGCCAGGTCTAGCCGCCGAGTTGATACGATCTCAGCTTTGGGTGACCAAGCCTCCCGCGTGCGACGAGGCGATCGCGAATCCGCCCGCGCCGGTGACGGCGTTTGTCACGACGGACCCGGAATTCTACCTGTGGTTCGCCGTGCGGGACGCCAGGCAGGGCGACGTGGCGGCGAGCGAGTACTACACCCCTGGCGGACAGTTGTACGCGCCGGCCAGCGGCCCGTGGAATCCGCTGGACCGGGCGGGGACTTACTGTTTCACTGATCTGGCTTTCCGGATCGCCGGAGCGGCGCCGGCGACCATGCCGGGGAACTGGCGGGTGCTGATCAAGTGGAACAGCCAGACGCTGGCCGAGATCCGGTTCACGATTTCCCCGCCGGGAAACACGGGGCCGGCGCCAACGCTGGCCACCGGCGGAGTGGTGAACACGGCGGACTACACGGCGGCGCTGGCGCCGGGGGCGATGATTTCCTTGTTCGGAACCAACTTGGCCGCGGCGACGCGGCAAGCAGCGGGGGCGCCGCTGCCCACCACGCTGGACGGCGTTTCGGTGGAGGTGGCGGACGGCGGGCGGACGCTGCAAGCGCCGCTGTTTTTTGTCTCCGCCGGACAGATCAACGCACAGTTGCCGTTCGGGCTGCAATCGGCGTCGGTGAGCGTGCGGGTGCGGAATGCGCGGGGGGACAGTCAGGCGGTGACCGCGCCGGTCCGGGCGCGCGCCCCGCGGTTGTTTACGCGGACGCAGGACGGCAAGGGGGAGGCGATCCTGCTGCACGCGGCCGACTACGGGCTGGTGAGCCGGGAGCGGCCCGCGCTGCCGAACGAGTACTTGGTGCTGTACCTGACGGGGTTGGGGGCGGTAACGCCGGAGGCTACGGCGGGTCGGCCAGGTGGTGATGGCGGCGCATCGGGGACGCTCCAGCGGGTGACCGACACGGTGACCGCGACCATGGGGGGAAGAGACGCGGTGGTGCACTTTGCGGGGCTGGCGCCGGGGTTCATGGGGTTGTACCAGGTGAACCTGCAAGCACCGGCGGGGCTGGCCGAGGGGGCGCACGCGGTGGTGATCCGGTGCGGCGGGCAGGCGTCGCAAAGCGGGGTGACGGCTTGGGTGGGGCCGCCGGGGGGCGGCAAACCGGAAGACGTGGTGCGGGCGGCGCTGGAGGCCCAGGCGCGCGGCGACGTGGCCGGACTCCTGAGTCACGCGGCTCAGGAAGGCTACTCCGAAGCGGGCAAACAGGCGGCGGTGAAGATCTTCGAGACCGTGCGGCGGAACGCGACGTTCTCCGATTTTCAGTTTACCCACCTGGCCACCGCGCCGGGCGACAAAGTGACGGTGGTCCGCGGGTTGGTCAGCGCGGCGGTGGCGACGCACCAAGGCCGGTTCCCCATGACGCGCGGCGTGCTGGCATATCTCCGCAAGGAGAACGGCGTCTGGAGAATCGTCACGCTCGGGCCCGATGAACTCCTCAACCAGGAGTTGTACGAATCGGGCGCCTTCGCCAAACTGGCGGGCGCCGGACGGGCCGCAAACGTCGTTGACTTGGGAAGGCTGAACGACACGATCACGGAAGCCCTGAAGAAGGGACATATCGACGAAGCAAGACTCACCCTGGACGTGTTTTTCGCCTCGGTAGGCAGAGTACCGGTTTACGGCGACGCCGCGGCGCAGGTGTACCAGTTTATCGACACCGGGTCCAACGCCTGGGCAACGGTCCAGGAAGTGTGGGCGAACGGGTGGGGGCCCATCGGCCTGATCAAGGTGAAGCAGGTTGGCGCGGGGATTCTTCAGATCGTTACCGAGCCGATTCCCGGGGTCGACACGCAGGCGGATCTGATCCAGGCATCGCTCGAGCAGTTAGGCCACAACCTCGAGGTCGCCAGGGCCCTGAACGAAGTCCGCGCAACCGTGCGCAAACTGGAGCTTGCCGAAGTGAAGGTGAATCCCCGGTTCTACCAGGGGGCCGCCGTCCTGTTCAGCAATCCGGCCGGGGTGGAGGTGGAGGCGGAATCCAACAACCCGGTCAGGTACAGCTATGGGACTCCCGTCGGTCAGATCCGGTTGACGGCGCCCGCCGTGCTGGACCAGACGATCTCGCTGCAAGTGGCCGGGGAGATCGCGTTCGACGCTGATTCTCCGGCCGTCCCCCTGATCCGCATCGTAGGTGGGGAGGCGCGCGGCAACTTGTACTACCTGCCCGTGGATGTGACTTACCTGGTGGAAAAAGACGTCAGCGAATTCGACGCGGTCCTCGATGGGTATGACCGGTTCCGTTCCCCGGACAGCATGTCCGGCGTGGTCCGGTGGGTAGCCACCTGCCGCCGTGGCCTCCAGGAACTCCGGGTCCGATTACGCAACGGGGAAAGCACGCAGCGAGTGCTGGTTCGCAACGATTTTATGAACGAAATCGACAGGTTTCAGATCCAGGGTATTTCCGCCAGCCCGATCGGCCTGCGGGTGGGCCAGTCGCTCAGCGGCCTCCGGGTGAGCGGCGCCAGCTCGCGGCTGGAGCAGCGCTTCTGGCCGGATCTGACCGGCCGGCGAGAATGCCTCGACATGGCGATTGCCGAACCGCGGGTGGCGGAGCTGACGCGCGGCGCCACTGTGACGCTCACCGGGCGCTCGGCGGGACAGACGCGTTGGGATCTGCTGTTAGGCGGCTCCGCGCTCGGGCCGGGCTGGCCGGAAGTGCGCGGGTCTGTAGATATTAAGGTCGAAGGAGAGGACAAACTCAGCCAGATTCATCCAACCATCGGCGTCGTGGCGGATGTCATCGGCGAACACTACGTTTCCAGCGGAACGCAACCACGCCGCTTTACCGAGGATGGAAACTCGTTCCGTACGCCCACGCTCCGCTTCGGGGCTTGTACGGCGAAGACCGTCTGGAACGAGGCCAGCTTCGATTTCAGCGGAACGTGCCCGACTTCCGGCGGCGATACCGTCGAGTTCTCAATGAAAGGACAGGTCGGTCCCGATTTGGCGAGGATCGAGACGGGTATCTTCCGCGCCAAGACCACCACCCGGAGCGGACTTCAGTGGACCGAAATCTCTTACAACGTCAACGATCTCGAAGCCGCGGGCTTCCGGGACGGCGGGAGTGGGTGCACGATCTTCGATTTCCGCGCTTACCGGGAGAAGGCCAGGAACCACGTGTCGAACATCCGCTTTACGCGCGTTTACCTGGCCGCCGACGGATCCGAGCGACAGCGCGACACGTATGCACGAACCGAGTGGGACCGCACCGATGCGGTTGTCCCCGAGGTTCGCGTGTCGTTCGTGTGCCGCCTGCCGTGAAGTCCGGGAACCGGTCGCTCGTCTAACGGAACACGCTGAGCGCACTCGCTGCCTGAAGGACACCAGACTCTTCGTTCTTCGAGATTCGGCTCGCCCGGCAGTGGCAACGGGCCGGTCTGCACTTCGACAACACGGTTCCCGCCGGCGAGGAGGTCGCGCAGGCGATTTGTTCCCATTCGGGCTCGTGCCGGATTTCCAGACGCGCCGTGTGGGAATCCCAGACGGAATGCCTGCGAGGAGTGAGTCCCGCCGCGCGGGGAGCGGAGTGTAAGGTCCATTGGGGTCAATATCTTCTGGGTTTCCTTAAAAAGTTCTTCACCGTTTGGCGACGCGCGTGCTGTAGGCAGGTTGGGGATTGTCCCGCTCACGAGGAACTCCCCTAAGAAAAGGAGATGGTATGAATGAGTAGGCTCGGGCGGGATAAGCTCCGAGAGAAGGGATTTTCTCGGAGTAGACAGGTCACAGGCTGGATCGGTTATGTGAGGCGTTCTGACCTCGTAAAGGAGATTGG
>Ga0272446_1000226_pt1 | contig 89162 bp, 68 predicted proteins | sample YNPCB0061_FD_194587 | JGI IMG/M metagenome (GOLD analysis project Ga0272446, IMG submission 194587) | Hot spring microbial mat communities from Yellowstone National Park, WY, United States - YNP-CB-006-1 | ecosystem: Environmental > Aquatic > Thermal springs > Hot (42-90C) > Sediment | place...
AACCTTTCTGGCGTTGTCCGCCCCTTGCTGCCCTGGTCAACGGTCTATGAGCCGATTGGTTGATCGTCGCTTATCGCCGTATGCAGTACGAAGGTACGGCGTCGTATTGGCGCTACCGATACTGAGCTGGATCGGCGTGTTGACGTTATACCCTTTTGCGTTTACCCCGACCTGGCCGACGAACCCCTGGTTTCGGCTACTGACTGGTCTCAGCCACGGCACTGATCTGATGCAGAACGTGATTCTCTTCATACCGCTGGGGGTGACGTTACGTTGGTTCCTGGCAGGGTATGGGATACGTCAACGCGGTCAAATTGTTGGGTCAATGATACTAGCTGGTCTGCTGGCACTCGGCATTGAAATCGCTCAGCTTATCATCCCTGGTCGTACTGCTGCCATCCTCGATGTGATGGCGAATACGGCCGGTGCCGGGCTGGGTAGTCGGTGGCTGGCACCTCTATTGATACCGATTGTTGACCAAATTGCGCGCCGGGTGGTGCATCTTATCCGACAAACACCAGCCACAGTGGTGGTCATTGGACTGACCATCTGGCTCGGTAGTGCCGGATGGCTATTGCAGCACTGGCAGCGAGCAACCTTGCCGACGAACTGGTCGGATCGTTACACGTTACAAATCGGGGCGGCTGATGATGGACGGCGGTTTTGGCCGGGATATGTGAGCTTTGTTGCGCTGTATGATCAAGCATTTACTGAACGTGAGGCGCATAAGGTCAACACATTTCAAGAGGCAGTCGCCCTACAGCCGTTGCTGGCTTACGATCTCAATCAGTTCCCACCAATGCCGAATGGGCCATTTAGCCGACCGTTAGTAGCTCACGGGAAACCAGTTTTAACTCAGGAAGGCATGCGAGTAGGCTATGAGCGCTGGTTGATGAGCCGTGAGCCATTACGAGGAGTTGCTGCTGCAATTGCGCAGACCGGTGCTTTTACGCTAGTGGCACGAGTGGCAGTGGGGGAACCAACCAGACATACGGAAGGCTTTATCATCAACTATGGCCGCGGGATCGATGGTCACAATGTGAGTCTCATCCAGGCCGGCGCCGATCTTCTGGTACGCATGCGCTTACCGCTAACACGCGCCGCCAATGACCGACCGCCATTACGGTTCAGCAACGTTTTCACCAGCTCACAACCACGGGTCCTGATCCTCAGTTACGATGGCGCCGTTGCCCGTCTATTTGTAGACGGACAGCAACACCGGCAACAATACACATTTGGCCCAGGCGAAGCACTGTTTAACCGCTGGCTACCGGTGGAAACACATCAGATCGGTGGCTGGAGCATTGTGTTGACATTCATGTTAAGCCTGCCATTTGGACTGATTGGAGTACCCTGGCAGGGGACGTACCGACCGTTGTTGATGTTGATCGTGGTCAGCGTATGGGTCAGTCTGGCGGCATCCATGGTAGCCTCCGCTCTCGCCAGCAGTATCTTGATAACAAACCTGATCGGTATTGTGATAGGCACTCTCCTGCTTTTCTGGCTCACTCAACCACTGGCTAGAAAGAGGTAAGAATGAAGCTCTGGCTAAAGATGTTGTTAACCGGTACTATACTGTTTCTTTCCATGGGAGCAGTAGTCTCGGCGCAAACAACATTTGATTGGCGCAGTGATTGGGCAGTTGCCGATGGGTTCACGATTGTGGAGGATACAACAGGCTATCACTTTCCAAGTGCGATAGCATTCGTACCGGAACCCGGTCCTGATCCGAAGGATCCGCTCTATTTTGTGACCGAACTACGTGGAACGCTCAAGGTCGTCACCAATGATCGCAGCATCTTCACCTTTGCCGAAAACGTTTTTCAATTCAAACCGACAGAGGAGTTACCGTCGGGTCAGGGACAAGGTGGCATGGGAGGCATCTGTCTTGATCCAGCGCGTGGTTACATCTTTGTCACCTTCCTCTACACCGACGCAAATGGTCGGATGCGCAACAATATCGTGCGCTATCAATCGAAACCGGGCACGTTCAGCCTCCAACCAGAAGGCTTCATCGCGTTCACCGAGGTCTTCGCCGGTTACGAATCAGGACTAGCGCACCATATTGGCGCTTGTCAGGTGGTAGGCGATCAGCTATTTGTGGGCATAGGCGAAGCCTGGCAACCCCATCTGGCGCGCGACGTTGATCAAATGGTAGGGAAAATCTACCGCATGAGCCTTGACGGCAAACCGCTTCCCGACAATCCCTTTTACGTCGATGATGATGTGACGAAAGCCCGAAATTACGTTTGGGCCAGCGGCTTCCGTAACCCCTACGCGATGCGAGTGGTGAATGGACGGGTTTTTGTCGGTGACAATGGTGTAGGTACCGATCGCTTCGTCGAAGTACAGCGTGGTGAGGATTACGGTTGGAATGGTCAAGAAAACAGTATTCACCTACGGGCAGCGTATGTCTGGGTACCAAGCCTGGCCCCAACAACGTTACAATATCTGCCACCCGACAACATGCTACTCGGTGCGGATAACGCCGGTAAGTTCTTTCTCGGTATGGCCGGATCGGTGCGACGTGGCAAAATGCCAGGTATCGTGCGAATTACTTATGATATGGAGCAGAGTCGGGTGATGGCGGTACCCGACTACTTCTTGCGCTTCCGCGGCAAACAAGAGCAGATGGTGGTTGCGGTGGCTATAGGTCCTGATGGGCTTTACTTTGCACCCTTGTACGCGAATCAGGCCGATCAAACATCGGTGTATAAGATTGTTCCCGACCCAACCAACAGCTATCCCTACCGTCCGCTGCAAGTCGAAGACCCCCGCCAGATTATTCGCGAACGAGGTTGTCTCGGGTGTCATCAAATTAGAGGAGATGGCGGTTTCGGTGGTGCAGCCGGCCCGCCACTCAATCGAGAATTGCTGATCGCCAATGTCCAGGCTCGGCTGAACAATCAACAGTACCGCCAGCTTCTGGCCGATTTGGATCAACTTGAGGAAGAGCCATGGGTTTCTACTCGCTCGGCGCGAGCGGCAGTACTTGCCCTGGAAGGTGAAGCAGCAGTACGGCAGTGGATTATTAACCAGATTGTCGAACCGCGTTGGGATAATCGCGGATCGCAGATGCCGAACCTCGGGGTAACACCAGCAGAGGCAGCGATTGTCGCTGACTATCTATTGGCACCTCCTGCTGATAGCGGATGGATCAACCGCATAAACACGGTGTTACGTTCACGACTGGCCTGGCTTTCCTTTGGTGTTGGTCTGATTGGAGGGATTGCGGTGGCCGGGATAGGTAGGTGGCTCTGGAAGCGTCGCGCTCGGGTATAATGCCCACCGAACAACGTTTTTGGATGCAGCACGGAGATGGAGATAACACGTTATGTTTCACGAATTGATGAATCGCATCCATAACCGCACCGCAGTCATCGGCGTGATCGGGCTTGGCTATGTTGGATTGCCGCTGGCTGAACGTGCCGGTCGGGTTGGTTTTCGAGTCTTGGGATTCGATGTCAGCACCGAGCGGGTTGCACAGGTCAACCGAGGCGAAAGCTACATTGGCGATGTTTCCAGCGCAGCCCTGGCGGCGTTGCGTCAGTCGGGTCGTATCGAAGCAACAACCGATGTCAAGCGCATGGAAGAGTGTGATCTGCTGGTGATCTGCGTACCAACGCCCCTCAACGCGACTCGTGATCCGGATATACGTTATGTCGAAGCGGCAAGTGAGAATATTGCTGCCAGCATTCGTCCTGGTCAACTGGTCATTCTGGAGAGTACTACCTATCCTGGTACGACTCGCGAACTGGTCATGCCCCGTATCGAGCGATCTGGACTGCGCGTCGGTGAGCAAATTTTCCTGGCCTTTTCACCAGAACGGATTGATCCCGGTCAGACGAGTAGTAAAGGATATAGTGTCGAAAATACCCCCAAAGTTGTGGGTGGCGTGACACCCGCCTGCACTGAATTAGCCAGTGCCTTCTACGGCTACATTACGACTCGTGTGGTGCCGGTAAGTTCACCCGATGTAGCCGAGTTGACAAAACTGTTCGAGAACATCTTTCGGGCCGTGAATATTGCGTTGGTCAATGAATTAGCACTGCTCTGTGATCGAATGGGGATCAACGTTTGGGAGGTCATCGACGCCGCAGCAACCAAACCCTACGGCTTTATGAAGTTTACTCCAGGCCCTGGCTTGGGTGGGCACTGCATTCCGATTGATCCTTTTTATCTGACCTGGAAAGCACGTGCGTATGATTTGACGACCCGATTTATCGAGCTGGCCGGTGAGATTAACAGCCAGATGCCCCGTCACGTTCACGATCTGGTCGTGCGGACACTCAACCGTGCCCGCAAACCGCTGAACGGCAGCACAATCCTGTTGTTAGGGATTGCGTACAAGCCCGATGTAAATGATTACCGCGAGTCTCCGGCTTTCAAAGTCTATGACCTGCTGACAGCCGATGGCGCGACGGTCATTCCCTGCGATCCTCACATCCACGAATTTGAAATGCACGATGGTCGTCGGATGCAGACAGTACCCCTGAGTGATGAGGTGTTACAACAGTGTGACTGTGCCGTCATTATCACCAATCACAGCGCTTTCGATTATGAGCGGATTGTGACGCTGGCGCCGGCGGTAGTCGATACCCGCAATGCAACTCGCCACATCCAGGGTGAATTGCGGGCAAAGATTACAGTATTGTAGCCTGCACTCCGTATTACCAATCATCATAGATTCACCCAGGGTTGGCATAACAGATAACAAACGATGAGGGATGGGGAGGAGACCGTGCAGCGAGAAGTTCGGCTCAGTATCATCATTCCGTGCTATAACGCTGCCACAACCCTGGGTGAACAGTTGGCAGCACTTGCCAATCAAACGTGGGAACGACCGTGGGAAGTTATCGTGGCCGATAACGGTTCTCACGACGACTCACGCCGGGTAGCAGCCGATTTTCTCTTGCGAATACCCAACCTCCGCATCGTCGATGCCGGTGCTCGCCGGGGAGGCGCATTCGCTCGCAACGAGGGCGTACGACATGCACGAGGGACGGTGCTGGCATTTGTTGACGCAGATGACGTAGTCGCCCCTGGCTGGGTCGCCGCAATTGGTCAGGCTCTCGACCGGTATCCGTTTGTCGCTTCACGGTTCGATATTGAACGTCTCAACCAGCATTCATGGCTGAGCCGAACACGGCGCAATCCCCAGGCAGACGGTTTACAGCGCGTGAGTTATCCGCCGTACCTGCCCCACGCCGGTGGTTCGGGGCTGGCTATCGAACGAAAGCTGCACGAGCAGGTTGGCGGTTTCGACGAAACATTACCGCGCCTGATGGATACCGATTACTGCTTCCGTGTTCAGTTGCAATGTCAGGTACCGCTGACATTTGTGCCTGAAGCGCTCGTGTATGTGCGCTATCGCGATACCCTGCGTGGGATGTTACGGCAGACTCGTGAACGGGCAATTGCCAACGTAGCGTTAGCCCGTCGTTACAGCCAACAACAGGGTGAGAGCAAACGTTCACTCTCGCCCTGGCTCTCATATGCACGGCGCTGGCTGCGTCAGTTGGGGCGCCTGACAAAGATACGGCAGCGTGAGCAGTTTGCCGAATGGTTACGAATGAATGCATGGCTGATCGGATTACTTCAGGGCAGTCTGCAATACCGTTGCCCACCGCTGGCCATTTAATCTTGCCGATCCACGTTGATAAAGAGGAAGCATTGACATCTCGATCACAAATGGACATGTCACCCGGCATTTGGTCATTCCGACGCTTGCTGGCATCGATAGGACGACGGTTGTTCGGAACACTGGTACGAGTTGAGACGACAGAACCTCTGGTTGCCCTGACTTTTGACGATGGGCCACACCCTGTTTATACATCGCAGATTCTTGAACTATGTAACGTTGCTCAAGCCCGGGCAACCTTCTTCGTGATTGGGAAACATGCGGTTGCACACCGCGACATCGTTAGGCGGATCGGAGCTGAGGGGCACGCGATTGGCAATCACACGTTCACCCACATCCGCATGCCACAAACCCAACGCTGGCGGCGCTGGCAGGAATTGTGGCAGACGCAGCAGGTACTGTTGCCCTATCGTGTACGCTTGTTTCGACCGCCGTATGGTGGTCAGTCTTATGGTTCACGTTTCGATACACTCCTTTTTGGTTATGAAGTGGTTGCCTGGACGTTCCACATTGAAGATTGGGTACACCAACCGGCAGAGCAATTAGCGACCCGGCTGGTAGAGCAGATACGTCCGGGGAGTATTGTTCTGTTACATGATCGGCTGGTCAACCCACGTGATCCAAACGCTGCCGATCGTTCCAATCTGGTATCAGCGTTAGCTATGGTACTCCCCACCTTGAGCCGCAAATACCGTTTCGTTACTATTCCCGAATTGATCCACGCCGGTAAGCCGGTGCGCGTACCATGGTTTCGTCCGGCGCTGTAACGGGCAAACAATAGTTTTTAAGGAAGGACACATCTCTCTATGCACAATGACACGTTTCTAATTCCACCGTATGGTGGTCGCCTGATCAATCTAGTTGTATCGGCTGAGGAGCGAGAAGAACTACTCGCCGAAGCCTCACACTTACCCTCGATACAAATCTCGATGCGCAGTCTGTGTGATCTGGAACTCCTCGCCACCGGTGGCTTTTCGCCACTGACCGGCTTCATGGGACGGGCTGATTACGAGCGAGTGCTCGAAGAAATGCGCCTGGCCGACGGCACCCTCTGGCCGATACCGGTAACACTTCCGGTCGAGCAGAGTCATTTTGGCAGTGACCGCATCGTCTTGCGCGATGTGCACAATAATCCGCTGGCAATTATGGAAGTCAGTGAAATATACCGCTGGGACGCTGAACGGGAAGCCCTGGCCGTAGCCGGAACAACCGATCCGCGCCACCCACTGGTAGCCGAAATGGCGCGCTGGGGGAAGTTCTATGCCGCTGGCCGTTTGCGCGTCTTCAATCTGCCGCGCTACTATGACTTCACCGATCTACGGCGCACACCGGCTGAAGTCCGTCGTTTGTTACAGGCGATGGGACGGCCAAACGTGGTGGCCTTTCAAACCCGCAACCCGATGCACCGTATTCACGAAGAACTCACTAAGCGCGCCGCCGCGCAGATCGATGGCAGCCTGCTTATCCATCCCGTTGTAGGGATGACCAAGCCCGGCGACGTTGATCATTTCACTCGTGTGCGCAGCTATCGGCTATTGGTCGATAAATATTACGATCCTGGCCGTACCCTATTAAGTTTACTGCCGTTGGCGATGCGTATGGCTGGCCCCCGCGAAGCAGTCTGGCACGCGATTATTCGCCGCAACTACGGCGCCAATCATTTCATCGTTGGCCGCGACCATGCAGGACCTGGCAATGACAGTAACGGAAAACCGTTCTATGAACCCTATGCAGCACAAGAGCTGTTGGCACATCACGCAGCGGAAATCGGGGTGAAGATGATCCCCTTCACCGAGCTTGTCTATCTCAAACGTGAAGGTCGCTACGTACCGATTGATGAAGTTCCACCCGGAGCTGAAATTGCAACTATTTCCGGTTCGCAAGTGCGTGATGAGTACCTGGCTAAAGGACGTTTGTTGCCAGAATGGTTTACACGTCCAGAGACGGCAGAGATTCTGCGGCAGATGTACCCACCACGACACCGCCAGGGCTTTTGTGTCTGGTTCACCGGTCTGAGCGGCGCCGGTAAGTCAACCATTGCTGCCATTCTCAATGTGTTGTTGCTTGAGCGTGGTCGAACACCAACGATTCTCGATGGAGACGTCGTTCGTACCCATCTCTCGAAAGGGTTAGGTTTTTCACGTGAAGATCGTGATACCAACATCTTACGCATTGGTTTTGTCGCCAGCGCTGTGGTAAAAGCCGGTGGTGCCGTGATTTGCGCAGCGGTTAGTCCGTATCGGGCCGCTCGTAACGAATGTCGAGCGATGATTGGCAGTGATCAATTCATTGAGGTTTTTGTTAACACACCGCTCGAAGTATGTGAGCAACGGGATGTCAAGGGTCTCTACGCCAAGGCCCGGCGTGGCGAAATACGCGGATTTACCGGTATCGATGATCCGTATGAACCACCGGTAAACCCTGAATTGACCTTATCTACAATCGATGTGACCCCAGAAGAGAATGCGCGCAAAATCATTCGGTATCTGGAAGAGAAGGGATTTCTGGAGGCATAAATGAGCACTGTCTTCACGAAAGTACGGCGCACGCTACGTCAGTGGTTGAAAGGCCCGCATGCCGATCTCGGTTTTAGACCCCAACCCGATTTCTACTACCTGGCCTCGTTTCCCAAATCGGGCAATACGTGGGTACGATTCTTACTAGCCAATCTCCTTGCCGGCAGAGAACTGGAGTTGCAGGGATTTGGCCGCTATGTCCCCGATAGCCATATCAAAGGCGATCTGGCATACATGGCCGATCCGACTACACCGTTCAACCAGATGCGGCCGCGCTTCGTGAAGACTCATCTGCATTACCGACCAATCTTTCGCCGTGCGATCTACATTGTGCGTGATGGCCGTGATGCAATGACCTCGTTTTACCACTGGCGTAACCGACGATCCGGTAAACCGGTTAGTCTGCGTGAGATTATCGTCGGTGAAACTTACTGGGGACGTTGGTCGGATCACGTGCTGGGTTGGCTCAACAGCGACTGTAAGTTGCTCGTCGTGAGGTACGAGGATCTCTACGCCGATACAGCCGGGCAGTTGCGTCGTATTCTCGATTTCTGTCACTTGCAGGCAAGCGAGGAACAGATCGCTGCCGCAGTCGCAGCTTCATCGTTTGAGCGCATGCGAGCCAAAGAAAAAGCTGCTCAGGGAGCAGAAACACCACTGTTTGTCCGCAAAGGTGGCTCTGGTGATTGGCGAAACCTCTTTTCACCGGCTGATGAAGAGCTGTTCTGGCAATACCATCGTGCGGGCATGATCGCTGCCGGATACGGTGATCGGGTGTCGTGAGCGTGTAGCGAGCAACACGCACCGCATTCGATGAACCAGCGCAACTGCCAGAGACACTGGCACCGAATCTTTCGCTATCTGTGCATGCAGACCATCTCTTGATGGGAACTTTGAGAACCGGTATGCGGCAAAAATTACTACAACTTTGGACTGATGTGTGGATGCGATGGGCCGGGCCTGATCGACGGGGGAAAGTAGCAACCTGGCTGGCTGCCTGGCCGTATGCACCTTACAAGGCACGTGTCGCACTGGCTCATCGCTACGCTCAGGGATACATTGCGCCATCGGCCCAGATCAGTGGTCGCCGCATCAAACGCGGTCGCCATACCTTTATCGGCGATGGTGTTGTCATATACCAGCGTCACGATGGTGGTCAGATCGAACTCGGTGACTTCGTTGAGTTACATCGGGATACGATCATTGAATGTGGTCGTGGTGGGAGCCTGACCATCGGCGAACGAACCGGGATCCAGCCACACTGTCAATTATCGGCGTATGTTGAACAGATCATTATCGGGCGTAGATGTCAGATTGCCCCCCAATGCGCATTTTACCCCTACGATCACGGTACCGCTGCCGGTCAACCCATTCACAATCAACCGCTGACCAGTCGCGGACCAATTGTGCTTGAGGATGATGTCTGGCTAGGCTACGGTGTGGTGGTGCTATCAGGTGTGACGATTGGTACCGGTACGGTAGTTGGCGCCGGCAGTGTCGTTACGCGCAGCCTGCCGGCCGGCGTCATCGCGGTGGGTGTACCGGCGCGGATTATCCGTGAACGTACCGCCCAAGATATTGATTACCCGAGGTGAAGCATGGGAGCGACGGTAACGGTAGCGATCCCGGTCTATAAACGTCTGACATACGTTGCGCAGGCAATTCAATCGGTAGCGGCTCAGGACTACCCGGCGATTGAACTCATCGTCTCTGACAACGGTTGTAACGGTGATGCGGTTATCAATCTGGTGCGTGCGAACTATCCACGACCGTTTGTCTTTCGCCAAAACGAAACTTCAGTACCCATTGTGGAACACTTTAATCAGTTGCTGGCCGCAGCAACTGGTGATTACTTCATCCTGTTGAGCGATGATGACGAGCTGGCTCCCGGCTACATTACGGCAATGGTCAGGGCGTTTGAAACCCATTCCGACGCGGCAGCAGTCATCTCACGAGTAGAAGTGATCGATGAACAGAACCAGGTCATCAGCTCAACTGCCGACCGCCCACTGCCGCCGCGACTGATGAGTGGTCCAGACTGGATTCGCCGATGGGGGTATAACCAACACAAGTTTGTTTGCTTCACAACCAATCTGGCGCGCACGGCTGATCTACGGGCAGTTGGCGGGTATCCTGATTTCGATGGTGGAAATGGTGTGGATAATGCCCTGCTCGTGGTACTGAGCATCAACCGGAGTATTATCTATTGCGATGATGCGATTTTCCGACACCGGATTTACGATACCAGCTTCGGGAAATCGGTTGGTGTCCAGAGCCTGGCCCGTGCTTCACGCCAGTTTCTCGCATTTCTTGACCAACATCCGGTATTACGGGCGTATGCCCAACAGCATCCACAAGACTGGGTCGTCTGCCGTGAGGCCATTACGCACGTGATCTGGACGACGTATTACGGACGCTGGCGTCAACTCTATCGGGGGCGGGAACGGTACATTGATTGGTTGAAAGCCGGTTTTGCCCTGCCGTTTATCCCGGCCTACTATCGACGGGCATTGCCGGAAATGTTCTATTCATTACCGGCAATTGGGCCATTAGCGCGTCGGCGTCTGGCAATGCGGTGAGCGTATGCGGGTTGTGCATCTCAGCACTAACGATATTAGCGGTGGAGCAGCACGAGCTGCATACCGTCTCCACCGGGCGTTGCTGGCAATAGGTTGCCAATCGCGTATGCTGGTGGCAAACCGACGTAGCGATGACCCAACTGTGCAGGCAATCCCCGCCGCAACCAACCTGATCACGAAGTTACAACGAAGCTGGCGGAGCTGGCGCATCCGGCGGGCAATGCAACCCTATCAGCAAACACGGCCAGCAGGACTTGAGCCATTTAGCGATGATCGCAGTCGTTATGGCGCAGAGTTGGTACGGGCATTGCCGCCGTGTGATGTTGTCAATTTGCACTGGGTAGCCGGGTTTGTTGACTACACCACATTCTTTCGTACTGTACCTCGCCGTGTACCGATTGTCTGGCGATTATCCGATCAGCAGCCGTTCACGGGAGGATGCCACTACGACGCGGGATGCAATCGTTATACGGTAGCTTGTGGAGCGTGTCCACAGCTTGGTTCACAAAACGAACATGACCTTTCGCGCCAGATTTGGGCACGTAAACGGGCTGCCCTGGCCGCAGTACCAGCGGGCCGACTACACATTGTAGCTCTCAATCGCTGGATGGCAACCGAAGTACGGCGGAGTTCGCTGTTTGGTCAATTGCCGGTACATATCATACCCAACGGCCTTGATACAACTGTTTTTATGCCCTACGATCAGGCTTACGCACGGGCAACACTGGGTTTGCCACAACAGGCGCGCATTGTGCTCTTCGTGGCAATGTCGGTAAACAACCGGCGAAAAGGTTTTGCTGAGTTAACCGCAGCTCTGGCCAGCATGAGTGATGCACCGAATCTGCTCCTTGTTTCAATCGGTCGAAATCCACCACCAATCGCAGCAGCGATTGCGCACCATCCCCTCGGCGTGATTAACGATGATACACGCCTGGCCCTCGTCTATAGCGCTGCTGATCTTTTTGTCATCCCCTCGCTGCAAGATAATATGCCGGGTACAGTACTGGAAGCGCTGGCGTGTGGCACACCGGTCGTGGGTTTTGATACCGGTGGGATAAGCGAGCTTGTGCGGCCTGGACAAACCGGCTGGCTAGCACCGGTCGGTGATGTTGACGCCCTCCGTGCAGCGATACAGCGTCTCTTAGACAACCCTGATGAGCGTTTGTATATGAGCCGTCGGTGTCGTTCAATAGCCGTAGCCGAATACCGCCAGGACATACAGGCACAGCGCTATCTAGAACTCTACCATCAGGTTACTGCTGAGCGTGTTTCAGCAACATAGTCACTTCACGGATAAGACATTTAGAGCCTATCCGAATAATCGTCTCACGGTACGGCGGATGAAACCTGGATGTACGGGCACAGGTGCGCTGTGCCCCAACCGATCTTCTTCTGCGACAGAGTATTCCGAATAGGCACTAAGTGCGCGGGCATCCGGCCCGCAGCAGCGAACTTGGTCCCCCTACCGTGTGGTGACGGGCATCAGTGGTAAGACAACAGGCGGCAGTCACAGACCCCTGAAAGCCTATCTGAAACATCCCGTTGTCAAAGCAGGAGCGGTTCGCGAACCGCCTTTACAGGGAGTGAGGTTGTGATCAGCGGCGCAGGTTATGAACGTTTTGTCATAGCGATTTCTTACCCATGACATTACAATGTCACGTGTCCCGGTTACAACTATTGTGCGATATGGTTCGGTGTCTATACAATACTAAAGCAAGGTCTGTCGCCTCTTCCAGACACGCATCCACGCTTACAGACCAAAACATATTTGCAAGGCCACTATCAAGCGGTCTCATAACGTGGAGGGACATTTGGAACTTAAGAACTATCTTCTTTTCGCGTGGCGTTGGGCGTGGTTAATCACGTTGTTCGCATTAGTTGGTGTTGGTATCGGCTACGCCTATTCACAAACGCAGCCAAGGTTATACGAAGCCTCAACAATGCTGATGGTCAATCAGGATCAGGGCATCTTCGCCCGTCCTTCACCAACTCTCGAAGATTTACGGGCCCGTGAACGTTACGCTCTAACGGTACGAGAATTGCTTTTAGTTCGGCCAGTGCTCGAACGGGCTGCGGGAATGGTGGAAGGAGTAACACCTGCACAATTGGCAGTTCGTAGCAGTACTAAAGAGGTTGGTAAGACTGAACTGTTCCTCCTTTCAGTGCGCGATACTGATCGGCAACGGGCTATCAAGTTAGCCGATGCAATTGTAGCTTCATTCCAGGCTCTGGAACGTGATTTGCTTGATAACCCCTATGCACAAGCATCCACACTTATCGTCGTTGATCCGGCGTATGCCAAACGTACTCCGGTCAGTCCTGATTACACCCGCAATATGATCCTCAGCGCATTCATTGCGGTTTTGATCGCAATTGTCATTGGCTTTCTGTATGACTATTTCAATACCCGGATCCGCGACGAAAACGATCTCGACCGCCGTGGTGGGGGACGCCCATTGCTGACGGTTGGGAAACTCAAAGGCACAACACCAACTGCGCAACTAGTCACGTTACATGACCCTACTTCACTCGATGCAGAATCCTACAGAATGTTCCGGCTGTACCTCGATACATTACCTGCCGATGAACGTCCACACGTGATCGCCGTCATCAGTGCCGACAGCGGCGAAGGTCGTAGTCTGACGGCGGCTAACCTGGCGGTAGGGCTGGCCCAAACCGGACGGCGGGTACTGTTGGTTGATGCGAATCTCCGTGCGCCAACGTTACATACACTGTTCGACATCCCCAACCAGGGCGGTTTCGCCAATTTACTTAGCGGCACAGCTCAGGCTATTGAGCCGTTTCTGCGCATAACCGCTCAATCGAACCTTTACCTGCTTACAGCCGGGAACGTCGCCGGTCTACCGGCTCAGTTATTGGGGAGTCACCACCTGGACAAGACTTTAAAGGCGCTACGGCAGTATGCCGAGGTTATCATTATTGACACCGCGCCGTTGCTGATCTTTGCTGATACAACATTGCTCTTGCGGTCGGTAGATACCACGCTAGCGGTTGTGCGTTCTGGTCAAACGACAGAAGATCGTCTGCGCCAGATGCTCGAACTCTTACGCCAGACTCAAATTGCCTGCCTGGGTATTGTGCTCAATGGAGTTGCCAGACGCCGACGTCGTCTGTTCCTTCCCAATATGCGACCAACCCAACCGGCTACTCCTGTGGTAGTTGCCAACCGGAGTGAGATCGTTGGTGATGCAGGAGATTGAACCATGCCACGCTTTTGGCTCATTGTCATCACAGCGCTGGGGTTGATCTTGAGCGGATGCGCTCAGCAAGTAACACCAGATACAGAACCAGCACCGACTGTCGTGGCACCAACATCAGCGTCAACGTCGGCTGAATCACCTTCTACCGCCCCAGCAATTGTGGATGGAACCTTGATTGCGCATGGGCGTGTCCAACCGATGACCGTGATCGATCTCAGCTTTGTTAATGGTGGATCGGTCAGTGAAGTGTTGGTACGACCAGGTGATCGGGTGCGCGCTGGCGACGTGATGGCTAGTCTCGATGTGCGTTTATTGGATCTCACGATTGCTGAGGCAAAAGTTGCGCTTGCGGAGGCCCAGGCGAATTACGAGCAGTTACGTAGTGGGGCAACTCCAGAGCAGATCGCACAAGCCAAGGCTGAAATCGAGCGAGCACGGGCACGTCTGGCCGATGCCCAAACAAACGTGACTCAGAGTGATATAGCCGCTGTTCAGGCCGAACTGCGTGAGGCACGCGCTGTGTTAGAGCGTTTGCAAAAGGGCATCACACCTGAAGATCGTGCCCGATTAGAAGCTGCGATAGCCGAGAACAAGGCCCGTCTGCAAACTCGCATTAACACGCTGGCCGGTGAAAAGACGCAGCTCGAATCACAGATTGAGCGGCTGGCGAATGAGTTACGCAATGCCCAAGACGACTATTCGCGAGTCGCCTGGACGAATCAGCAGATTGTTGCTGGTGGTGGTCAACTAACCCAGGCTCAAATTGACAATGAGACACGCCTGCTGCGAGCCGTCGAAAATGCTGAACACCGATTACAGGAAGCACGAGTAGCCCTGGAAACAGTCCGTCAAAACGAGTTCAGCGAAATCGCAGCTTACCGAGCTGAGGTAGAACAGTCGGAAGCGCTGTTGGCTGACGCATTACGTCCGGCGACACCTGATCAGATCGCGGCTGCCGAAAAGCGCATTTTGCAGGCTCAGGCCCGCCTAGCACAATTAACGATCAACCATCCCAACGAAGTAGCGGTATACGAGGCGGAGTTGCGTAAGGCAGAAGCCGATTTGGCTCGTCTGACCGCCGACCCGACCAGTGCCCAACTTGCGATTGCCCAGGCCCGTATTGAACGAGCCGAGATTGAGCTACGACGAGCCGAACTCAATCGCGAGCGCTACCAAATCAGGGCACCGATTGATGCCACCGTTGTCACCGTGAATGTACAACCAGGCCAAACGGTTGAGGCCAATCAACGGGTGATCACCCTGGCAACCCTCGATCAGTGGCAAATTGTGGTGACCAACCTGAGCGAGTTACACGTCAGTCTGGTACAAGAAAATGATCCGGTGACAATCAAGTTTATTGCCTTGCCCGATGTGCTCCTGAGCGGCAGGGTGAAGTATATCGAACCGGTCGGTTTAGAGACAGGCATCGGCACGACTTACACGGTACGGATTATCCCTGACAGTTGGGATCAACGTCTCCGGTGGAACATGAACGCTCAGGTCGTCTTTGCAACCAGTAAATAACCATCCTAAAGGAGGTAACGAATGATGGACACAAGAACCCCCCATGCGCTCATCACCGGTGGTGCTGGCTATATCGGCTCACTGTTGACCGGTGTACTCTTAAACCAGGGATGGTCGGTTACAGTTGTCGATGACCTTCTTTTTGGCGGTACTTCACTCTTGGGATACTGGTACCACCCACGATTCCGCTTTGCTAAGGGAGACATTTGCGATCCGGCAACCTTGCGCGCCAGTGTCGAAGGTATTGCAGTCGGTGATTTACCGGCAACACACTTCGATGCGGTTATTCATTTAGCGGCAATTGTTGGCTTCCCAGCCTGTCAGATGGTAGGGCCGCAGGTGGCCTGGCGCTATAACTTTGAAGGAACGAAGCGAGTCTTCGCGGCTGCCGATGCCGGACGAGTTGAACGATTCATTTTTGCCTCGACCTACAGCAATTACGGCCTCTCGCCTGACGGGTCGCCGGTAACCGAAGAATCGCCACTGAATCCACAATCACTCTACGCCGAAACGAAAATTGCCGCTGAGCAATATTTACGCGATCAAACGACCGGTTCAGTGACAACGCCGATCCTCTTCCGCTTCGCGACCCTGTTTGGCGTATCACCACGCACCCGTTTCGATCTGATAATCAATCAGTTTGTCCTTGAAGCGATTACGCGCCGTAAATTGATCATTTATCAGCGAGGGTACGCACGTTCGTTCGTGCATGTGCGTGATGTGTGTGATGCAATTTTGCTTGGTTTAGAAGCACCAGCGGCGATTGTGAATCGTGAGATTTTCAATGTCGGTGGTGACGAAGGTAACTACACCAAAGATGAGATTGTAGCCCTGGTCCAACGTCACGTTGAAGGAACAGTTGTTGAATACAAAGACCTGACCTTCGGTGGCGATATGCGTGATATTCGGGTGTCGTTTGCCAAGATTCGCGAGCGGCTTGGCTTTCGACCACGGATCAGTGTCGAACAGGGCATTCGCGAGGTAGCCGGTGTATTGCTCAAGGGTGTCATCAAAGATGCACTCGACAGTCAGTATCGCAACGCTCAGTTTATCATTCAGTAATCCCCGCTGCGTGAGGTACCTATGCAACTCGATCAACGTCCCTGGCCTGATAGCCATCAGTTCTGGCAGGATAAATGTGTCGTGGTTACCGGTGGGGCCGGCTTCCTCGGTTCCTACGTGGTTGAAAAGCTCCACGAACGCGGTGCACGTCGGGTCGTTGTCCCACGTTCACGGGTCTACGACTTGCGCCAACGCGAGGCGATCCGCCAGCTCTTGCACGATGCCCGGCCAGATATTGTTATCCACATGGCCGCACGAGTAGGTGGTATCGGCGCTAATCGTGACCATCCGGCAGAGTTTTTCTACGATAACCTCATGATGGGAGTTCAGTTGCTGCACGAGAGCTGGCAGTTCGGAGTGAAAAAGTTTGTCACGATCGGAACGGTTTGTGCTTATCCTAAGCATACACCGGTACCGTTCAAAGAAGACGATCTCTGGAACGGCTACCCGGAGGAGACAAATGCACCTTACGGACTGGCTAAAAAGATGCTGCTCGTGCAAGGCGAAGCGTATCGCCAACAGTACGGCTTCAACTCTATCTTTTTGCTACCGGTGAATCTCTACGGCCCACGTGATAACTTCGATCTGGAAACCTCACACGTGATTCCAGCGTTGATTCGGAAGTGTATCGAGGCAACTGAGCGTGGCGACGATGAGATTATCGTCTGGGGTGATGGTTCCCCAACCCGCGAGTTTATTTACGCCGCTGATGCCGCCGAAGGCATTCTGCTGGCAACCGAACGCTACAACGATCCTGATCCGGTGAATATTGGTAGCAGCTTCGAGATTAGCATTCGCGATCTGGTCATGCTTATCGCCGATCTGACGGGATTTCGCGGTCGGATTGTGTGGGATACAACCAAGCCAAACGGTCAGCCACGACGCAAGTTAGACGTGAGCCGAGCGTGGAAGCGGTTTGGTTTCCGGGCCGAGACAACCTTTAGCGAGGGTCTACGGGCTACTATCGATTGGTACCGTGCTCATCGTGAGCCGGTAGCCGCAATGCGTGCAGTAGGTGAGGCACACTGATATGTCGGTAGTATCTCGTTCGTTACCAACAATTTCTGACCTGCCACCACCTCCACCCGATCGAGTCGGTTGGCCCTGGACAGTGGCTACGCCACCGGCAGCACCCACCTTACCAGATGGTCGGCAGTGGCCACGCATTACGATTGTCACTCCTTCGTACCAGCAGGCGGCTTATCTTGAAGAAGCGATCCGTTCGGTGTTGTTACAGGGCTATCCGAATCTTGAGTATATCGTCATGGATGGCGGTAGTCGAGACGGCAGCGTCGAGATTATTCAATGCTACGCCCCATGGCTCAGCTACTGGCAGTCACAACCCGACGGCGGGCAATCAGCAGCCCTGGCCGACGGCTTTGCTCGTGCAACCGGTGAAATCCTGGCCTGGATCAATTCAGACGACCGGTTACAGCCCGGTGCATTACAGCGCGTCGGTCGTTTCTTCGCCCGTCGGCCCTGGCTGGCCTTCGCGAATGGTGATGTGAACTTTATCGACGCTAACGGACGAGTGACGGCTCGTATCTTCGCTTTACCGCCTAATGCAACGCTGACTGCTCAGTTGGGTGTACACCGCTGGCCCCAGCAAGGGTGTTTCTGGCGGCGCAGTGTTTACGAAAAGGTGGGAGGTATTGATCGACGATTGCGCTTCTGTATGGATCGTGACCTGTTCATTCGCCTGAGTAGTGCTGGCCCCAGCCGCCGTATCCCTGGGCCGCCGTTGGGTGATTTTCGTCTGCACGAAGAGGCCAAAACTGCCACCTTACAGACCGTCTGGCAACGAGAACATGCGCTGTTACAGCGTCGTTATGCCCAACCAATGGATGCTTATCGCTATGCAGGGTTGCGGGTGGTCTGGTGGCTCTGGCAAAAACACGCTAGTTTTCGCAATCGGCTTTATCACGCTTATGGCATTGAATGCTAGGAAGAGGACACGATGATTGTTACCGGGCCGATCATCCTCAACCCGCTCGAATTAGCCGTGCTCGGACTGGTGTGTTTTTATGCGGTCTGGCGTGGTCGACCAGAGATTCCGTTAGCGATCTATCTGTCGGTCTCTTTATGGACGCGAACAGTCTTTGTCGGGCCGAGTGCAGCGACCTGGCCGTTGCTTGCTATGATCATGCTGGCCCTCATTCGGTATTTGCACATCGTGCGGCGATGGTCGTTGTTACCGCAGCATCTTGATGCGACAACCCGGCAGATCGTACCGGCGACTGATACGTGGATCCTGCCCTGGATGGGGTTATGGTGGGGATGGGCGCTGTGCGTTCTCTTCCAGTTTGATTTGCCGAACAAAATGTCGATTGCCCGTCCATTAATCCTCTTCATCATCGTGGCTTCGCTTGTCATGCTGATTGCGATGCGCGACGCAGCAACAGCTCGACGATTTGCGATCACGTATCTCCTTACCAGTGCTTATGGTCTGTACGCAGCACTACGTTTTATCGATGTACCTCTCAGCTATCTGTTGAGCGATCCGGGCCTTTCCTCTCTTCCTTACCGTAATCTAGGCATTCGTGAATATAACTATTTCTCACATCACCTGAGCATCGCATTCCTGTTGGGGATAGGTCTGTTCTTACAGGCCCGTCGCTTGTGGTCAATGGCAGCAATTCTTACGCTCGCACTCTTTTGTGGCTACGGCATTTTTCTCACCGGCGCCCGTCAGTCATTGAGTGGAGCGGGAATAGCTGCGGCGCTGATCTTTACGTGGGCATTGACGCGGCAAGGAAAGAAACCATGGCGGGTGCCACTGGCAATCGCTGCTATTGTCATCATTGTGATCCTGATCTATCAGGTGGCTCCCCACCTGGTTGTGCGTGAAGGAGAGAGTGACCTTGGCGAATCGTTCAACATCTTTGAAGATCGGGGCGGGCTGTGGCTGATCGGCTGGAACTACTTTCTCGCTTCGCCGGTATGGGGCTGGGGATTTGAACAAAAACTCTGGTCACACAATATCTTTATCGGTACCCTCGCCGATCAGGGGCTGGTTGGCATGAGCTTTCTGATCGGCTATCTAATATGGGCACTCCGCCGATTGCCAGCGGTGTGGGTACAAACCCCGACTGATGATCGCGCCGTCTGGCGAGTGGTCTTCTTTGCCCTCTTTGTCTTTGCAGTTGTTCACGGTCAGGCTTCTGGAAATACGATGTCAACCGCGCATCTACACTGGCCACTCTGGGCAGTGTGGGCACTCAGTACGGGGGTGGTAATGATTCCCACCCGAAAACCCTTACCATTACCAGCACGTACACGGCTGCAAACCATTGCCGCAGGAGTACAGCAATGAGCAAGGCACGAATCACATTTGGCATGATTGTGCTGAACGGCGAGCCGTTTCTGCGTTACAACCTGCGCGCAATCTACCCCTATGCGCACCAGATCATCGTTGCCGAGGGAGCCAGTCCGCGTGCTGCCCATGCCGCAACCGCCGACGGGCACTCGCTGGATGGCACCTTGCAGGCACTCTACCGTTTTAAAGCTGAAGAAGACCCTGACAACAAATTGGTGATCGTCACTGCTGAGATGTGCGGGCATCGAGACGGCTTCTGGCCGGGTGAGAAAGATGAACAGAGCCGTGCGTATGCCGAACGGGCCACAGGTGACTGGTTATGGCAAGTTGATGTCGATGAGTTTTATCATCCGACGGATATAGAACGGGTTATTGATTTCTTGCAACAGCATCCTGACACGACATGCCTCTGCTTTCGGGCATACCACTTTTGGGGTGGCTTCGATTATCTGGCCGATGGTGGTTTGTTCTGGAATCGGCAGTACCAGGGCGAACCGTGGGGCCGGTATCGGCGCGTCTTCCGCTGGCGGCCAGGGTATCGCTACGATAGCCATCGCCCGCCGACCATTGTTGACGAACGAGGCCGAGAGGTGACACGCCGACGAATACGCTACGCCGATGCGCTGGGTGTGCGTATGTACCATTACTATATGGTCTTTCCTCACCAGTTTGCGGTAAAGGGTGCCTACTATCAAAATCAGCCCTGGGAACGGGAACGTGGCCGATTACAGAAGAATCTGGCTTTGTTGCGCGAAGTCAATCTGCAGAACGGATTGCAGATTATGGATCAGTACGGTACGCGCAACTGGCTTACCCGCTTTCAGGGTCAACACCCAACGCAGATCGAAGCGTTGCGTGCCGACTTAGCGGCAGGTCGGGTTAAAGTTGAAACGCGACGAACTGATGATATTGAGCGGTTACTGGCCGATCCGCGTTACGCTGCGATGGTGCGAGCGGCTGCGCGTCAAGAGCGATTGCGGGCGTGGCGAGAACATCTGATCTATCTGCTGTGGTGGCGACATCGTCAGCGATTGGTGCAATTGGTGCGTGAACAGACTCCTCCAGCGCTGATCAAGTACTTACCGCTAGCCTTACAACGTAAGTTCATTCCAGAACACCGTCGCCGTTATCAAGAACAGCTTGCCCGTTATCAACAATCGATCCGTTCAGGAGATATGGGGTGAATCAGCCGTTGTTTAGTGTTATTACCGTTACGCTCAATTGTGCCGATGATGCGGTAGCAACAGCGCAAAATGTGCTGTCACAAGATGGTGCGACGGTTGAGTATCTGGTAAAAGATGGTTGTTCAACCGACGGCACAGCAGAACGACTGACCGAGTTGGGGGTTCGCGTCATCGTTGCACCGGATACAGGTATCTACGATGCAATGAATCAGGGCGTTGCGCACGCTTCTGGACGTTACATCTGTTTTCTCAATGCTGGTGATCGCTTTGCGGGGCCGAATGTCTTGCGTGACGTGGCGACGGCCATCGAACGCTACAACGAACCAGATTTTCTGTACGGTGATGTTCGTTCCCTGGTGAACCATCCCTATCTCGGTGCCGGCAGCAACGGAAGCGGACGCTTGATCCGCTATCCAGACCGCCTGAACCGTTTCTGGCTGTATCGCAAAATGATCTGTCAGCAGGTCTGGTTTGTACGTCGGGAAATTTATCTCGAGCAGCCATTTGCCACCGATTACCGCATCCTGGCCGATTACGCCTATCTGCTCGAGATGGTACTCCGGCGCCGTGTTCGGTATCACCACCTCGCGCAGGAAGTAGCAATCTTTGACGGTGACGGCATCAGTAGTCGCCCTTCACCACGCCGTGAAGCCGAGCGTGCGCGCGCACTGGCGACGGTGTATACGCCGTGGGAATTGCGTCTCTATGCGAGCATCTTTGGAGGGATGCGATGGCTCAACCGCACGCTTATTTACCCGATGATCCCGCTCCTGCCCGAGCGATGGCGCGCTCGTCTCAGCGGACTATAGCACGACCGTATCGGGTCGTTCATATCTCAACCGTCCATCCGCCGTTTGATCAACGCATCTTCTACCGCGAATGTGTTAGTCTGGCGGCGTCTGGTTACGAGACACATCTGCTGACACCGTTGCCGGTAGCTGAACTCAAGCGGCATGCAGTACATTTGCATAGCGTAGGCATGATAGGTGAGCAACGTTTGGGGTTAGCACTGAATCGTCGCTGGCAGCGCATACGGCGGGCGGCGACCCTCGCTCGCCAGTTGCAGGCCGATCTCTACCACCTGCACGATCCCGAGCTGATTCCTCTCGGATTATGGTTAAAGGCAACAACGCGGCGGCGAGTAATTTTCGATTGCCACGAAAATAATATCGCTTATCTTCGCCAAAAGCACTATCTCAACTCGCTGTTGCGAGGCGGGCTAGAGCTTGGCATGGCGACGCTTGAACACCTGGCTGCCCGAACGTTTGACGCGATCATCACTGCCGATCAGGGGGTTGCCGATCTCTACTTACGTCAATTCCGTGCCCGACGAGTGGTGGTCGTGCACAATTTTCCGCAACTCGATCTGTTCTTGAATCAGTCACCACCAGCAGATGATGCACCGTTTGATCTGGTCTACCACGGAACGATTCCGCGTTATCATCTTGAAACGACCTTTGCCGTCGCTGAAGCGCTTCGACGCCGGGGCCGACGGGCGCGATGGCTCTTTTTCGGGAAGTGCCCCGACATAGCCTGGGCACAAGCCGAGCTGGCACGACGTGGTCTTCAAGAAGATATTGTGATTGACCCTCACCCGATCCCCCACGATCAGGTAGCAGCTCGTGTGCGTCAGGGGCGGATTGGATTTATTCCCCTCCCCGATTTACCTAAGTTTCAGCATAACATCCCGACAAAACTGTTTGAATTCATGGCCCTGGAAATGCCGGTCATATTGAGTGATCTGCCACCGAGCCGACCATTTGTCGGTGATGGTCGGTGTGCGTTTATGGTACCCGCCAATGATAGCGAAGCGTATGCCGAAGCGATCATTCACCTGCTCGATCATCCGGAGTTGCGACGAACTATGGGGGCCGAAGGACGCGCACGGGTGATCAACCGGTTTAACTGGCAACGCGAGTCACAACATTTGTTAGCGTTATACGCAGAACTCCTATGAAGCACAATGGTACGACCCACCAACTGATCATTACGGCAGACGATTACGGAATGTGCCCTGAAGTGAATCGGGCTATCGAAGAATGCCTTGCCGCAGGCGCCCTGCGTGCAACCTGCGTAATGACCAATATGCCAGCTTATGCCGATCTGAGCCATTTATGGAAAAACGTTCCCCAGGCCTCGATTGGCATCCACTGGACACTAACCCTGGGCAAGCCAGCCACACCACCATCTTACGTCGCCGATCTGGTTGCGCCTGATGGACAATTCTGGTCAGCACCAGAATTTCGGCGTCGCTGGCTAACCCGTCGCATTTCGCCTGCCCATATACAGCTTGAATTACAGACCCAGTACGAACGGTTTGTAGCTTTGGCCGGCCAACCAGTGTTCTGGAACACCCATCAAAATGTTCACGTGTTGCCCGGTCTATTTGAACTGATAGTCGATTTGGCCCGACGGCTTGGCATCGTAGCGATGCGTTCACATCGTCGGATCACGACACCGCGTTACGGCTCGGCCGTGCAATACTACCTGCGCAATCCCCTGTACTGGCTTAAGGGGCAGGTGATTGCCCACTGGGCCACCACCGCAGCCAGGCAGGGGATACGAATGCCGGCCGGCGTGGTCAGTACGCCAGGGTATGGGCCGGGAAAGGCGGCTGTCGAACAAATCGTGCTACGGGTGCCCTGGCCAAAGAATGCTCCGGCTGAGCTGGTGATACATCCGGCAACGGGGGTCGTTACCGATCTTTTTGGTAGTCTGACCGAATCGCGTGTACGTGAGTACGAAGTCTTTCGCGATCCGGAATTGGTTCGCCGTCTGCGTGCAATAGGGGTTCACCCTGTTGGTTTCGAGGTCTTATGATGCGTCGCTTTGTCTTCCCCTCGCAACAGCAAATCTATGATCACTCACCGCACTGGTTGCAGCGGATTTTGGTGAACGCCGAAGCAGTACGTCGTGAATGGTTTCGTCGCCATGGCGATTATCGGCAATTGGTCGCCTCGCACGATCCATCCTGGTACTATCGCTCGCGTGACGAACAAGAGAACTGGCAACTGATGCAGTTGAACCGCTTGCTAGCGGCAGTGCGTCGGCGAGTACCATTTTATCGTGACATCCTGCCCGATCAACCACTGACCAGCCTGGCCGACTTGTCGAACATCCCGATGTTGCACAAAGAGCAGATCCGGCAAAATCCACTTGCTCTGGTAGCCGATGACCTCGACCGCCGCACGCTCTGGCCGCGTAAGACTAGTGGCTCAACCGGTACTCCCTTGACCTTCTACCTCGACCGTGAGGCAACGCGCAATCACCAGGCGCCGGCCGATGCCATGCTGGCAACATTGGGATGCCAATTTGGTCTGCCACGTGCTCGCTTTTCTGGTGCGTATGTCGCTCCCTATACCCGTTCTCAGCCCCCGTTTTGGATATGGATTGATCTCTACCACCAGTTGCAATGTTCGGCTTATCACCTGGCCCCAGAGTTTTACCCGCATTACATACGGGTGTTACGTGAGAGCGGAGTGATCTACGGTACCGGCTACCCGACAGCGTGGCATTTGCTGGCAACGTATCTGCTAGAGACTGGAGATCGTCCGCCGACGTTGCGTGCAATCATTACCGACAGCGAGGGAATCAGCATCGAACAACAGATGGTGGTTGAACGGGCGTTTGGCTGTCCGGTTGTGCAAACCTACGGCACCGGTGAAGTTGGTCAGATTGCCTGGCAGTGTGAACACCGCCGGTATCACGTTCTAAGCCGGGCTGCTATCGTTGAAATCGTCGATGACGATGGTCGTCCGGTTGCACCAGGTGCAACCGGTCAGATCATCGTCACGAGCTTTGCCAGCTCAGGAACACCGTTCATCCGCTATCAAACCGGTGATCTGGCAACGCTGGCAGCCGACGATTGCCCCTGTGGTCGGCATAACCCTTCGTGGGTAGCGATTGAAGGCCGCATCGACGATCGGATTAAGACACCAGATGGACGTTGGATCGGTCGGCTCAGTCATGTAACCAAACCGGGAATAGGAATCAAAGAGAGCCAGATTGCGCAGGTGGCCCGCGACCGTATCGTCATTCGTGTCGTACCGGCAGCCGATTTCGTACCCGCTTCAATGACAGCCGTTATCGAGGCGGCTCGTCGCTATCTCGGCCCAACTATGCAGATCGAGTGGGAAATAGTCGAGCGCCTGCCACGGACACGGGCCGGAAAGTTACGTCATGTGGTGCGCGAGATCGAGGTGTAACCCAATGCACATCCTCTATCTGCATCAATACTTCACAACTCGCTCTGGGGTAGGGGGCACACGGTCATACGAGTTTGCCCGTTTTTTCGTCTGCCAAGGCCATCAAGTGACGATAGTGACAGCAGCCAATCAGCAGCACCCGTGGTCAGGCGGATGGTGGCGCGAATCCACTGTTGACGGTATCAAGGTCATTGAGGTGCGGGCCGGCTATGCCGATTATCATCGAGGAACGGCGATTGGCTACGGTTGGCGGATCATCGCCTTTATCTTCTTTGCCATGGTCAGCCTGCTCGTCGTGTTGCGTGTTAAGCGGCCCGATGTCGTATTCGCTACCAGCACACCGTTAACGATCGGGATTCCGGGGATGCTGGCCAGTCGCTGGCATCGGGTGCCACTAGTGTTTGAAGTACGTGATCTGTGGCCCGAAGCGCCGATTCAGATGGGAGCACTTCGCCATCCACTGCTCATCCTGGCGGCACGCTGGCTTGAGCGAGCGATTTACCGTTATTCGTACCACATTATCGCCCTCTCACCCGGCATGCGACAGGGAGTGATCGATGCCGGTATCTCACCAACAAAGGTGAGTGTCATCCCGAATGCAGCCGACCTTGATCTGTTTCATCCACAACGTGATGGTCGACACTGGCGTGAACAACTCGGTGAACCACCGTTTCTCGTGCTTTATTTCGGTACGATGGGAGAAGCAAACGATCTGGGCCAGGTGATTGAGGCAGCACATGTCTTGCAGCAGCAAGGACGGAGCGACATCCTGATCGCGCTGGCCGGTCAGGGCCGTCAACGGCCGTGGTTAGAAGAACAGAGTCGGCGTTACAGTTTGAACAACGTGCGGTTTATCGATCCATTGCCTAAAACCGAGATTGCCGATCTGGTCGCTGCGGCAAACGTTTGTCTGACGATCTTCAAAGCGGTACCGGTGTTGGCAACCTGTTCTCCCAATAAACTGTTCGACACCCTGGCTGCCGGAAAACCGGTTATTGTCAACACTCCTGGCTGGCTCCGCCAACTGGTAACCGAACACCAGTGTGGTCGTTATGCACGAGCTGGCGATCCTGCGGATCTAGCAGCGCAGATCGTCTTCTTCCGCGATCATCCGACCTTCACCCACCAGGCCGGACAAAACGCACGTCTGCTGGCCGAACGGTGCTTTGATCGCCAGCGTCTGGCTGCCGAGGTATTGCGTGTGCTGGATGCTGCGGTGACACAGCGATCAATCACTTAGTGCCTGTTGCACGGCCACTTCAAGTGTACTGGAACGAAACGGTTTCTCAAGCACGTGCTCGTCGTTCAAGTCTATCCCTTGCAGGGCAGCAAAACCGCTTATGTAGAGCACCTTGAGCTTGGGATCAACCTGTCGGGCCCGTGCAGCTAACGTCGGCCCATCCATCCCAGGCATCACCACATCGGTCAGCAACAAATCGAACGGTTCAGCCTGTAATCGGGCCAGCGCTGTTTGCCCATCGCTGGTCGCAGCAACCGTATAACCGAGTGCGAGCAACGTCTTCACGGTGATCTGAAGGAGTGCTGTATCGTCATCAACGACTAAAATACGGGCACCGCGACGTTCGGTAATTGGAACGGATGGTACTTCTTCAGACGGCAACTCTCCCGCACATGGCAGGTACAACCGGATTGTCGTTCCCAAACCCGATGTTGAATAAATTTGGGCAGTGCCGCCCGATTGACGGGCAAAGCCGTAGACCATTGCCAGCCCCAGACCGGTGCCGCGCCCACGTTCCTTTGTGGTGAAGAACGGTTCAAATGCCCGTTCAGCCACCTCTGGCGTCATACCGGTACCGGTGTCTACAACGTCAATACTGACATAGCAACCAGGTGACAGAATTGCCAATAGCATCGTATCTTCGTCTGTCACCCGCTGTTCGCGTACTCTAACGATCAAACTGCCTCCATGGGGCATCGCGTCTCGGCTATTGATCACCAGGTTGAGGAGTGCAGCCTCTAATCCGGCTCGATCCGCCCGTACTGTGACTGTCGTCTGCTCGATCAGCTCCACCTTAATCGCCGAACCAACCGTCACCTGTATCAAAGGCAGGAATTCACGCACGATCTGGCAAACATCGATCGTGGTTGGCGCGAGCGGCTGCCGACGAGCAACCGCCAGCAGACTTTTCGTCAGTTCAGCACCGCGTAAAGACGCCTTTAGTGCCGCCTCAAGAATCTGTCTGGTTTCTTCATCTCCCTGCCAGCCACTGAGCAATAGATCGAGGTTCCCAATAATAATACCGAGCAGATTATTGAAATCGTGTGCAAGGCCGCCGGTAAGTAGACCTAATGCTTCCAACTTCTGTGTTTCACGGATGCGCTCATCCAGGTGCTTACGCTCGGTGATGTCGCTCAACGCACCGACCATGCGCACGACATGACCATCTTCATTGCGCAACACTTCACCGCGCGCCAAAACCCAACGATATTTGTCGTCACGGTAGCGCATGCGAAATTCCATGTGAAACGGTTCCTGACCTGCAAAGTGACGATCAAGCGCCTTCGTCACTGCTGGCCAGTCATCTGGATGAATACGCTCGAAAAAGGTAGTGATTGTATTCGGCAACTCATCCTCGGTGAAACCGAACATAGCCTTCCACTGCGGCGAGAGATAGGTCACACCATTCGTAATATCCCAATCCCATACCCCGTCTTGCACAGCCCGTTCAGCCAGCGCGTATCGCTCTTCGCTCAGACGTAACCGTTCGGCAATCACATGTTGTTCTATTACCGGCCCCGCCAGATGCCCGGCAAACTGTAAAAGCGCCAGCTCTTCGTTTTCGGCCACAGCCACACGTGCCGACCAGACGGTAAATGCACCGATTATAACACCGCCCGTCCCGAAAATCGCCTCGGCCCATAGGGTCACCAAACCGTGCTCTCGGGCCGGTTTGGCATAAACTGCCCACAATGGATCGACTTGCAAGTCAGGTATCATTACTCGCTGTTGAGTGATCAGTAACTGCCAGAGTGGATTAGTCAGGTGTGGCTCCGGCTGTTTCAGCGCTTCAATCAGGGGTTGCGGCAGGTGTGGTGCGATAACTTGTGTTACTTGATGGCCACCGGGATCGAATAGCACAACTGCACACCGGGTATCAGGCTGTTCATCCTCAAAAGCTTGTAACAAAATGTTCATCAAGGCATTCAAATCTCCACCTCCTAGCAGGCTGGTGAAGAGCTGTACCCGTAATCGCTCTTGAAACTCCAGACGTTTCAGTGCACTAATATCGGTGTGCGTGCCCATCATTCGGAGCGGATGACCCTGTTCATCGCGTTCAACAATTGCACCTACCGATAGTATCCACTTCCAGCCGCCTTGCCGCATCCGTGAGCGGAATTCCACTCTATATTCGGGAATGCGTCCGGCGAGATAGTCAAGGTAGGCTTGATACGCCCGATCTACGTCAGCAGGATGAATTCGTTCACGCCAGCTCTGGTTAGTCTCGATAAAAGCTGCGGGATCGTAACCCAACATCGTAGCGTATGCGTCAGTTACCGTTGTTGCTCCACTTTGGAGGTCAATATCGTAAAGGCCCTGATTGGCGGCACGTAAAGCTAATTCTAGCCGCTGAGCATTGATTTGAAGGGTTTGCAAACTCTGATATTCGGTTGTCACATCGGCAAAAAAGATAAAAATGAGTCGCTGCCCGTTACCATACATGCCACCTGGTACAATGTTGCAGTAAAAAGTAGTACCATCACGACGTTGACAGAGAATGTTCGCGAGTGATGAGGAATCACCGGTTAGCATGCGCTGAAACAACGTCACGATTTGGGCGCGAACATCCATCGGATAAAAATCTTCAAAGTGTAAATCGATCAGTTCCGCTGTGGAATAACCAAAAAGTTGACTCATGGCCGAATTGGACCACTGAATGGCCCGACTGTTCATATCAACTTCGATGATCCCGTAGGGGATGTAATCAATGATTGCCCGTAGTCGATATATTTCACGAGCAGTCGGTTGCCGATAATGAACTGAACGGTGGAGAATGAACGGGAGACGACGGAAATCGTCGGCAAACAAGAGATCAACAACCCCTGGCTCGGCAATAAACCGATCAAGGGCAAGATCTTCAGGATCGCAAATCAAGATTAAGGAAGTACTGACCGGCATCAGATACCGAACCTCCGGTCGGCAGAGGATGAACGTTGGAGGTTGATCATCAACCAGTTGGATTAGTTCGGGGAAGTCAGTCACAAACGCATACGTAATGTGATGAAACGGCGCAAGCATTTGGGTAATCAGCTCACGCAGATCGTCAATTGCAAAGAGGAGGAGGTGGGTGCGAGCGTCAGCCATAATGGTATCCTTAAAAATCTGTAGCCGAGGCGACGGATCGCACCGGGCATCTACTATTATAGCACTCCGTTACCAAGAGTGCTTACGTCTGAAGATAGACAAAGAGTTTTGATGAGTTGAGAAAAGAAGCGTGCGGATGGAAGGTTCTCAACCCCCGCTTTGGGAATGGTGTGCTGATGCACAGACAAAGAAAACCTGTCTTGGTGTCTATCCGGAATATCCTATCGTTATGTCCACCACGGATGCACCCTAATCCATAGCACCCACACGATGGACGACTGGACTGGCGCCGACGGAATTCCGGGGAAGGGAACGACGGCGACGTGTACCTACCGATACCCTGCCCCGCCCGGCGCATCGCCTGTGCCCACGTTGCCCACTCCACAGAGAGGAACATAGCGGTGCTGGGACCCTACCCTCTGTCCGACCAGCTATCGCCCCACTCTTTATCACGAGCCTGACGCCAGATAGTTCCCTGGCTACGAGTGACGGTTATCAATTGCAACCCATCGGCAGTACAGACCTGTAACTCGATGCGACCACTGTAGATTTTTGGATGGCGCACGATCCGTCCGTTCACCGGCAGCGCCGGGCGTCGGCTAACAATCAGGTATGCGAATTTCTCATCTTCAAACGGTGCAGAAGCACCTTTCAACCGGCGCTGAAAGGCCGGACGAGCAATACGCTGACTAAAATGACACCAGTCGTTACGTTCAGCTAGCGGACAGGAAGCAGTATGAGGGCATGGTGCTAATAAATAGGCATCGCGCTTGATCAGCTCGCCGCGGGCATGCAAAATAGTGGTGTGCCCGGCAGGTGTACCTGGTTCGACCAATACCAGTGCCCCGCTGGTTGCTTTCCACAGCCGACTCAAGAACAGGTTGCGCGCCGTGGCTTCAATCTCACCGTACACATACCCGGCGACAACCAGATCGCTTTCAGGGAGACGATCAAGTGTCATGACATCTTGCTGCTGCCACACCACTGTCGGCAAATTGGTGCTAATCGTCAATTGCTTGCCAAGCCGGACCATAGCTGGCTGTCGCTCAATTGCCACAACGTGCTGGAGAGAAGGCCATTGCTCGGCAGCAGCCCAGATTGCTGCGCCGCTACCGGCGCCAATATCGAGCATCCGTTTGGGTGCAAAATCGGGTTGACTCTCGGCCAACCGTCGAAAGACAGACCGTAGGGCTGCATAGGTGGCCGGCATTCGCCACGCGGCATAGGCAACTGCGTCAAGCGGAGTATTGATCACCGGTATGCTGCCGGTTCCCTGCTCACGGTAACGTGTAGAGAGTTCAAGCGCCGCTCGTTCGAGTGCCGTCAGCGGTTGTTCGGCAATAACCCGCTCAAGCGTATGCTGCAAAGATGGCGGAAGTTGCATAGGCTGCGTTACAATCAGTCAACAGATACAACCACTATCCTGTCTGATACTTGAAGGCAACCTACATTATCCACCCAGCTCTGACATACCACGCAGTGTCGGTTTGACACCGACCGGAAGGCCATGCCCCCACGGTTTAATATACACTGCGTGACGAATAATCTGTTCAACCTCTTCCACAGTGGCACCGGCACGCACTGCCGCCCGTAAATCCACTTCATCGTCACGTAACAAACAGAGATGCAGGCGGCCATCAGCGGTGAGACGCATGCGGTTACAGGTTGCGCAGAAGGGATCACTGACGCTCGAAATAAAGCCAATAACGCCTTTAGCCCCAGGAATGCGGTAGGTACGGGCAGGATCACTTGGTGCGTGACCAATCTCCTCCAGCGGACCGTAGTGCTGTTCGAGACGGGCGATCAATTCGGCGCTCGCGACGATTCCCTCTTCGGCCAAACCGGCAACACCGGTAAGTGGCATCACTTCGATAAAACGAAATTCCCACGGTCGTTCCAGCGTTAATCCGGCCAGCCGCACCACTTCTTCATCATTCATCCCGCGCACGACCACCGCATTCAGTTTGATCGGATGCAAACCGGCAGCATCAGCCGCTTCGATCCCGGCCCACACTTCATCGAGACTGCCACCACGAGTTATGATGCGAAACTTCACCGGGTCGAGAGTATCAATACTAATGTTAACTCGATCAAGACCGGCATCACGCAACGGTTGGGCAAGTTTACGCAAACGCAGTGCATTCGTCGTCATTGCAATGTGCTCGATGCCGGGTATTCGCTTGAGTTCGCGTACCAGATTGACCAGATCGTGGCGGAGCGTCGGTTCACCACCGGTCAGGCGCAACTTGCGGAAACCGGCACGGGCGGCTGCATTGATCACCAATAAGAGTTCATCATTAGTCAGCAGCTCAGGACGAGGAGCAAACTGCACACCAACTGCCGGCATGCAGTAGATGCAACGCATATTGCAGCGATCGGTAAGCGAAACCCTCAGATAATCAATTCGCCGGCCATATTGATCGAGTGCCGGTGCATCGGTGGCATAACGCGGATGACGGGTTGGGTCGTAGAAGATAATGGGAGTCGTACCAGCGAGCTGATGAGCGGCCATAGCCTCACCTCATTGTGATCATCAAACGACGAGCGAACAACCGATTGGGAAGAGAGTACTGGTCGGCAGACCGTGATCCCTACCGACCAGACCGAGCAATTATACTGTAGCGTACTGTAACACTGAAATACGGGCCGCAACCTGGCGGGCCAATTCTCGGAATATATCAGCATACGCATCAGGGGCATCGCTAATCACAGCCGGTTGGCCACTATCGCCCCCCTCGCGTACACTGATACCGAGCGGAATCTGACCCAACACCGGTACCCCTAACTGCTGCGCCAATCGCTGAGCGCCACCGGTGCCAAAAATGTCATACCGTTTGCCAGTATCAGGTGCAATAAAGTAAGCCATGTTCTCAACAATGCCCAGCAGCGGGACATTAACTTTGCGAAACATCTCCATGGCTTTGACCACATCAATGGTCGCCACTTGTTGCGGCGTGGTCACGATCAGCGCACCGGATAATGGCAAGCTCTGAGCCAGTGTCAATGCAACATCACCGGTGCCAGGTGGCATATCGATGATCAAGTAATCGAGCGGCGCCCAGGCAACCTGATACAGAAACTGGCGCAACAACTGGCTGACCATCGGTCCACGCCAGATCACCGGCTGTGACTCGTCGATTAAGAAGCCAACCGACATCACTTTAACCCCATAGCCGGTAAGTGGCAACATCATCGGTTGACCACTAGCATCACTGACGGCCATCGGTTGTCCGCGCACCCCCAACATCAGCGGTAAGCTCGGCCCAAACACATCAGCATCGAGCAGACCAACCTGTGCACCAATCTGCGCCAGAGCGACCGCCAGGTTGGCCGCTACTGTACTTTTCCCGACCCCACCCTTACCGGCAGCCACTGCAATAACATTGGCTACACCAGGAATAGCAGCCTGTTCGGGAATACCGGCTGGACGCCGTACATTGGCTGTGAAATCGATGTGTACTTCTTTGACCCCGGGAACAGCCTGTACTGCGGCTTCAGCTTCGGCGCGAATCTGATCTTTCAACGGACAGGCCGGGGTTGTCAGTTCAATCGTACAACGAACAATCCCGTCGCAGATGGCAATGTGCTTGACCATCTGCCGGGAGACCAGATCACCCCCCAACTCTGGCTCTTGTACATGGCGAAGAGCGGCCAGAATCTGCTCTTCGCTCACCGTAGCCGATTGATGATTTGATAAGCGCCCCATGCATCTACTCCATAGTTTTATCAGGGTATCTTTTTGCATTATACCAGAGAATAAGAAAAGAAGAATGTTACTAAAGTCGCCAACAATAAAGCGTTATCGCGTTAAGATTGCACGTCTTGGTCATTCACAACTAGCGGGGAAACAAGCACTCTTTCCTATTATACCCATTGTTGTCGCGATCAAGGTACGTTCCTAAACCTGCTTCACTCCCCTTCCTCGCCCTGTGGAGAAATCGATTGGCACATTCCATCTTACCGGTGGGCAGGAGACGCTAATGCCCTCCAATCGCACGCTAAACGTAGACTGAAGGACCGCGCACCTAGGTGTCCGCCGGAGTTCCTCTGTTGCGTCACCCAAGGCTGAGAACGCTGCCTCTGTCTGTGATTATTTTGCTTGACAGCGCGTATCGCGATTGATATACTCGCATTAAGCATATTCAATAGATACAAACTCGTAAAGTGGTATAACGCCGATGAAAGTTGAGCGCAAAGAGCAGGGAGCAACCCGGCGCAGTATCTTGCAACTACTGCGGCGTCACGGCCAAATGAGTGCGATTGAGCTGAGCGAGGCACTGGAAATCGGTGCAGTCGGTATTCGTCAGCATCTCACCGCTTTACAGCAGGAAGGGCTGGTATACATTTGCGGTCTACGGCGCAATATTGGTCGCCCGGCGCATCTTTATGCCCTTACCGAACGCGCAGAATCCTTCTTTCCCAAGCACTACGAGCGTCTCGTTTGTGAGCTGATTGAGAGCGTCGCCGCTGTGGGTGGTGAAGCGGGAGTCACTGAAATCCTCGAACAGCGTCGTAAAACCCTCTTCACACGACTGGCCCCACAACTGGCTGATAAACCTCGAGCAGCCCAAATCACTGCGCTCACCGAGGCGCTAGTCGACCAGGGATATATGTGCGAATGTGAGCAAGGCGAGCAAGGGGATTGGTTGCTCATCCAGTACAACTGTCCATTTGACTGTGTCGCCCGTCGCTATCCACAAATCTGCGCACAAGAGTTACGTCTGTACGAAGAGCTGCTAGCAACGACTATCGAACGCGATACGACGATTGCCAGCGGTGGTCATTGTTGTCGCTACCGGATTCCAGGCTAGCAATCTTCTCTGGCTTCGCGGTACAATAGATGTGTACCCACGATGACGGCCAAAGGTGGCCGTCGCTGCTCGAAATATATGGAGGTTTCACATGGCCTTTGAAGTTCCACCGTTACCCTACGCCTACAACGCTCTCGAACCGTACATCGATGAAGCAACGATGCACTTTCACCACGATAATCACCATCAGACCTATGTGACCAACCTGAATAACGCGCTGGCAAATTATCCTGAGTTACAGAGTAAGACGATTGAGGAGCTGTTGAGCAACCTTGACGCTATTCCTGAAGCCATTCGGACCGCGGTACGCAACAACGGCGGCGGGCACTGGAATCACACCTTTTTCTGGGAAATTATGGCCCCCAATGCCGGTGGTGCGCCCGATGGTGAGCTGGCTGCGGCAATTGATGCTGCCTTTGGTAGCTTCGATGCCTTCAAGGAGAAGTTTAAAGCAGCAGCCCTGGGCCGATTCGGGTCAGGCTGGGCCTGGCTGGTAGCCGCCAAGGATGGCAGCCTAAGCATTATGAGCACACCCAATCAGGATAATCCGTTGATGGAGGGGAAGACGGCAATCCTCGGCATTGACGTGTGGGAACACGCCTACTATCTGAAATATCAGTACAAGCGTGCAGCCTATGTTGATGCCTGGTGGAACGTGGTAAATTGGGCGAAGGTTGCTGAGCATTACGCTGCTGCGAAGGGCTAGTGCTTGATAGAGGGGTATAACGCTATCGTATATCTCTGCTGTGAGTGAACTGGAAGAACCCATGTTCCTCTCAGAGAGTGTCTGAAGAATAGGTTGCCTTTCCTCAGGTGCGCGGGCCTCTGGCCCGCCCTTTGATATACGCACGCAGATGCGCAGGCCTCTGGCCCGCCCTTTGATATACGCACGCAGGTGCGCGGGCCTCTGGCCCGCCTTTCGTTGTGCACGTGCAGGGTTACACGCAGGTGCGCGGGCCTCTGGCCCGCCTTTCGTTGTGCACGTGCAGGGTTACACGCAGGTGCGCGGGCCTCTGGCCCGCCTTTCGTTGTGCACGTGCAGGGTTACACGCAGGTGCGCGGGCCTCCGGCCCGCCTTTCGTTGTGCACGTGCAGGGTTACACGCAGGTGCGCGGGCCTCTGGCCCGCCTTTCGATCTGCGCGCTCAGGTGCGCGGGCCTCTGGCCCGCCTTTCGTTGTGCAGGCGCAGGGTTACACGCAGGTGCGCGGGCCTCTGGCCCGCCCTTTGATATACGCACGCAGATGCGCGGGCCTCTGACCCGCCTTTCGTTGTGCACGTGCAGGGTTACACGCAGGTGCGCGGGCCTCCGGCCCGCCTTTCGATCTACGCGCTCAGGATTGCGCTCAGGTGCGCGGGCCTCTGGCCCGCCTTTCGTTGTGCAGGCGCAGGGTTACACGCAGGTGCGCGGGCCTCTGGCCCGCCCTTTGATATACGCACGCAGATGCGCGGGCCTCTGGCCCGCCTTTCGATCTGCGCGAACGCAGCCCAGTTTTTCGCAAGAGCAAGGGGCGAGGTGGCGCCTCGCCCCTAGAAGTCGATACCAACGGTTGTCGCATAACCGACAATGCCTACCGGTGACTGAGATCGCGGATTGTGGAATATGACCCTTTTGCACACCCACCGATCTGGCAGGGGGCAACACACGGCGAACTTCATCAGCCGTTGAGATGTTTCGGATCGCGCTTAGATACCCACTATCCCAGTGTATCTACGGCACCCTGGCATCGGGATCGAGGCGATAGGTATTGATAATTTCGTCTGTCCGGCTCACGAGCGTGTCAAATTGATCCGCCGGTACCAGTGTGGTCAATACCGAAATCTTGTTCCCACGCTGCTCGATAAAACTGTTCCCCAACATCGAGGCCTGGACATTGTTTGATGCAGTTGCTGTGAACCCCCAGACGATCAGGATACTGCCGTCACTTTGTGGTTTAGGGTCTTCGTAGAAGAAATCGGGCTGGTTGCCAAAAGATGATTGCAGGAAACTAATCATCTTATCGACTAACTGATCATCGCTGTACACTGTACTATCTTCCAGAATGTCAACGATAATCGCCGCATTATTGCTCGGATCATTCCAGACCAGAATAAGCTCACCGGGACGGCTATTGTCAGTCAATGACCAGTTCTCCGGGATGTCGATTTGGAATACACCAGAGGGATGATTGAAGGTTCGGAGGCGACCGACCTGAACCGGTGCGAGGACGGTGCCACCGGTAGCAGGCGTATTACTCCCACCACCAATCGCAGCTCTGGGATTGATGCGATAGGTATTGATAATCTTGTCAGTCTGACTCACCAGCGTCTCGAATTGCTCTTCAGGCACCAGGGTAGTCAGGATCGAGACTTTGTTCCCTCGTTGCTCGACGAAGCTATTCCCTAACAACGTAGTCTGAATATTGTTGTCGGCGGTGGCGGTATACGACCAGACAACCAGTTGACTACCGTCACTTTGCGGTTTTGCGTCTTCGTAGGAGAAATCTGGTTGTTGACCAAAACGCTCTTCGAGGAAGTCCGTGAGCAGCTTTGCGAGCTGACTATCAGAATAACTGCGACTATCCTCAAAGATATTAACCAGAATTGCACCATTACCTGTTGGGTCTGTCCAGATCAACAACAGCTCTTCTCTAGAACTGTTATCCTGCAACGTCCAATTGTTGGGAACGTCGATCTTAAACACACCACTCGGATGATCATAGGTCTTGAGCGAGCCAATTTCTACCAGCGCCAACTGCCCGCTTTGCCCTGCTGTCGTCGGTGAAGGACGAGGAGTTGCAGTCGGTCGAGCCGGAGCTACGGTCGGGCGTGGAGTACGGGTGGGGAGTGCGACGGCCTGCGTTGGTTCAGTAGTTGGGACAGCAGTTGGAGCTGCACTACCACCACCACAGGCTGTCAGAGCGAGTAGGAATAGACCGACGAGCGAAAACAACCAGAGCCGATAGTTTTGAGACATACGACCTCCCCATGTAGAGCACGACAAAACCTTACTGACGATAACGCTGTTCCACCCGCTCAGATTGGGCTTGTAAACATGTACGTGCTATCTGAAGGGAGGTTACACGCTTTATCGACGTGCTTTTACTATAGCACCGACATAGCCTATCGGGAATAGCGAATCTGATAACCGCTTAGAGCTTTTCCGTATAGTATGCCTTGGTTCGACCTCACAAAATTGTTAGCTTTTGGGTGACAATTCTGAGAAATTTACCATTTCTTGAGCATTCCTTCTTGCTTATAATAGGGAACATCACTATTGCTAGAGCATGTCTGAATAGACCCTTCAGAACATAGGGATTGCAGGTGGACTGCTGAAGCTACGCTTCAGCAGTCCGTATAACCTTAACAACAGCTCAGATAAGAGGATCATTTTTTTCAGGCGCCCTCTAAGGACTAAGGAGGCCATTATGCACCGCTGGCTGGTTCTCTGTTTTATCCTCTGGCATCTTTGCACCGCGACAGTGGCAACTGCGCAGTCACTGTTGACGTTCACCCTTGATTTCGAGAATTTTCCCGACAATGTAGCTATTGGCGAATATAGTGGGGTTCGCTTCGGCGCCGGCTGGCGGTTTGGTGATATACGCAGCGGTCGCTACAACGCACCGTTTCCAGATACCTGTCCTGATTTTGGGGGAACCTGTGCCTTTTTCATCAACGGCTATGGCTTCGGTCGGGTAAGCGGAAGCGGAACAGGAATGATTTTCTTGCCAGCAGGTGTGCTCTCGTTCAGTATCTATGTCTCGACATCAGATATCCTTCGTGTGACCGCTACAGTTTCCGATGGTGCCGTCATCGCTACTGCTGAAGTGCTGCCCAATATTCTCACCGGTCGCCTCGATCAGGTGACATTTAGTGCTCCGGCTGGCAAGACTATCACGGTTATTGAAGTGAGTGGGCCAAAGGATACGTGGCTGATCGACGACGTGCAGTATACCGTCGACCCGGCATTGGGAGCACGACCGGCCAGGCTGGTGCTAGCACAACGGGTTAATGATGTGGTCGCGCCCGGTGAGGTATTTTCGCTCGATGTAGTGCTCGAAAATTATGGACAGGGATCAGCACTCGAAGCAACGATTGAATTACCATTTGCCGACAACGAACTCGTGTTGCTCGACGCCCAAACCAGTCGCCCGGATGTCTGGGTCAGTGATGTGCGGCCCGGCTTGATAACCATTCGCACCGGTGCGCTGGCATCTGTTCGTGATCTGGTAACGATAAAGATCCGTTTCCGGGTACGAGAGGAGAGTTCTCCAGGAGTTCTACTGGGGCGCGTAGCACGTTTCTGGTATCGTGATGCGACCAATATGTTTGGAAGAGGACAGAGTAACCTGCCCCAAACATTCATCGGCACCGGTTCCGAACGCACATTCTGGCGCACGCCAACCATCACCATAACCGGTCAGACGCTAACCTATGCCGCCGACGGTTTTGCTCCCGGCGAACCGGTCGGCATTTGGTACAACCCACCTGCCGGGGCGCCACCGGTAACAGTAACGACCGTGCGCGCCGATGGTGATGGTAGGGTGAGTGGACAATTCTCACTGCAAGATTTGCCCGCTGGTGACTACTCGCTGGTGCTCTTCAGTCACCACTCTCAGCAGACATTTTTAGGGGCATTCTCACGCTAAACCCGTGGGCTGACGACACAGCCCACGGGAACCGCTGCAATCTAGGCCTTCATGCCAGAACACGCTCAGGTCCAAGCACCTGCTTCAGCTCGGCAATCAGGGCATCGGAAATAGTGATGGTATGCTGCGATTGCAGTACTACCATCCCAACCCCGTTTGGTACATAGAGTGTTACCTGGTCGTGGCCATGACTGTTACTCAGAATCTGATGAACATGCTGCATAAGGGCAACATCGGCATCGAAATCGTGGCTACGAGGGAGGTAGATACGAAGGTTGCGGGCCGATACCCCTTCACCCCGCCCTCCTTCTGCACCTGGTGCGCTCGACCGGCTTGCTGAGTGGCCATTGCTATAACCATCACCATTGCCGTTCCCGTGACTGGCTAACTTAACCGGTTGGCGTGGACGAACAGCAGGCGGTTTGGCAGGAGAAAGGGACGGTGGTGGCGAAGGAGCAACAGCTACAGCGGGTTGCGGTTCGACTACCGAGGGTGACGGCAGCTCGATCTTTAGCTCGCTGTTCAGATCATCACTGACACCTTCAAGGTCCATTTCAACCGGTTGAACTGACATTGCCTGATCAATACTTTGCGGTGCTTCCACGCTCTCGACCACCAGTTGCGGCGTATCGCGGCGATTATCAACCTTCGCCGTGACGCGCACGACGGCATCGTTTTGCAACAGATCAGCACATTTCGCCAACACCTTTGGAAAGACAACTAGCTCAATACTGCCGGTCAGGTCTTCGAGCGTTGCGACCAGCATCGTCTCACCCTTTTTCGTTGCGATGCGCCGCACACCGCTTAGCACACCCACAAAGGTAAGAGTCTCACCAATATGCTCAGCTTCAATCGAGCCGAGATCGGTAGCGCCGGTTGTATCGATCCCTTCCAGCGCCTTCGCAATTGGATCATCGGAAAGGTTCAGACCCAGCAGCTCTTTTTCCCAGCGCAGAACCTCTTTCTGATCAGCAGCAGTCTCATTGATCAGCGGTAGCGGAATGCGGCTCACAGTTGGGTTACTACCGGGCATCCCACCAAAGATGTCGAACAGGCTACTCTGGCCGATCTCACGCGCTTTCTGCGCTTCACTACCGGCAGTTACTGCCTGGTCAAGGATGGCCAGTTTCTGGCGACGAGTGCCGGGTAGCGAATCGAGTGCACCCGCTTTGATCAGACTTTCTAGAGTTCGTTTATTGAGCGCATGGCGGTCTACACGCGCACAGAGATCTTCGAGCGACTGAAATGGCCCACCTGATTCACGAGCGGCGATAATCGCCTCTACCGGGCCTTCACCTACATTTTTAATAGCCATCAGACCGAAGCGGATGCCACGGTTATACGTGACTCCAGGTGGCAATGGCTCAGCCAGTGGTTCAATCGTAAATCCCTTCTGCGAACGGTTGACATCAGGCGGAAGTATGGCAACCCCCAACCGCCGGGCCTCGATAGCCGCTTTGGTGACATCTTCAATCACACCGCCGGCGCCGGTCAAAACCGCCGTCATATACTCAACCGGATAATTCACTTTCAGCCAGGCCGTCTGATAGCTGAGCAAACCGTAGAGGGTGGCATGGGGACGATTGAATGAATAACCAGCAAAGGGCAAGATCAATTCCCAGAGCTGATCGGCGATCTCTTTGCTGATACCTTTACGCTGACAGCCCTGTTTAAAGATCGCTTCGTTTTCGGCCATCAGCTCACGATTCTTCTTGCTGATCGCCTTAATCACGATATAGGCCTGACCGAGCGTATAATCGGCGACCGTCTGCAACAGTTGCATAATCTGTTCCTGGTAGACGATCACGCCGTAGGTGTCAGACAAGATCGGTTCAAGCACCGGGTGAAGGTAACGGATCTGCGATGGATTATTCTTGTTTTGAATGTAGACCGGAATCTGCTCGAGCGGACCAGGGCGGTAGAGGGCCACCATCGCGTACAGGTCTTCCACACGAGTTGGCTTCAGTTGCATCAGATAACGGGTCATACCCGCCGATTCAAGCTGGAAGACATTCTTTGTTTCACCGCGTCCTAATGCTTCAAAAACCTTTTGATCGTCAAGCGGAATTTCATCGAGCCACATCCGTCGCCCGGTTGTCTGCTCGATATACTTGAGCGCCTCGGCCACGACAGAAAGGTTTGTCAGGCCAAGAATATCCATCTTGAGCAGGCCCATCTTCGCCAGCGTAGGGCCTTCAAACGCCGCCATCAACGCATTCTCATCTTTAGTCGTGCGTTGGAGCGGCACAATCTCTTCCAGAGGGGTGCGGCTCACCACTACACCACACGCATGGGTACCGACTGAACGCATCCGCCCTTCGACCTTTTGTGCTTCATCGATCAATTCACGCAAGTGCGGTTGCGTCTCGTAGATCTGCTTCAGTTCGGGAACCCGCTCAAGGGCCTGAGCGATGGTCGTTCCTACCGGCAGTGCTGGAATCAACTTCGCGACGCGATCTACTTCATTGGGATCGAGACCGAGGACCCGACCCATATCACGAATGGCCGCCTTCGCACCGAGCGTACCGTAGGTAATAATCTGGGCTACATTCTCGCGTCCGTACTTATTGGCGATATAGTCCAGAATCTCCTGACGACGCGAATCGGCGAAGTCGGTATCAATATCAGGCATCTCCAGCCGTTCCGGCGAGAGGAACCGCTCGAAGAGCAGCTTATTCTTTACCGGATCAACGTCGGTAATCCCCAGGGCGTAGAGCACCAGTGAAGCGCCGGCCGAGCCACGGGGCAGACATGGGATACCCCGTGAACGAGCAAATTTCACGTAATCCCACACGATCAACATGTAGTCGGGGAAGCCGGTCTTGTTGATAACATCAAGCTCATAGTCGAGCCGACGCACATATTCATCGGGTGGTTGACCGTTGAAACGGCGCATCAACCCCTCTTCGCAAACGAGCCGCAGATAGGAAGCAGCATCGTGACCTGGCGGCAACTCGAATACCGGCAACTGTACGCGGCCAAACTCGAGTTTCAGTCGGCACATATCGGCGATACGGCGGGTATTTTCGAGCGGTTCAGAACCGTACCGCTTGAATTTCGCCCACATCTCCTCGCCCGACATAATATGGTAGCTCTCGTCCATGGCGTATTCGCGAGCACAAAACTCAGCGTAGGTCATGTTCATACCCATCGCCATAATCTTGTGCTGTGTGGCTTTATCTTCCGCCCGGACGAAATGTGCATCGCTGGTAGCGACCAGTGGTATCCCAAGCTCGCGTCCGATCCGCACCAGCTCTTCATTGAGTGTTTCAAGTTCGGGCGTATTGTCGTGCAATTGCAACTCAAGGTAGTAACGGTCGGGGCCAAGCAAATCGCGATAGTACGCCGCCGTTTCGACAGCGGTACGCCGGTCACCTTGCTTGAGGTAGTGTAGCACCTCACCGGCCAGACAGGCCGAGGTGACGATCAAACCCTCGTGATAGGTCTCGAGCAACTGACGATCAATGCGGGGGCGCGCAAAGACGCCCTTACCCATACCATCAAGATGGGCGCGGGTGGTGAGCTTGACCAGATTGCGGTAGCCAACCTCATTTTGCGCCAGGAGCAGAAGATGGAAGTAGTTTTTGCTCCCTCTGGTCATTGGGTCGCTGAGCGAACCCGGCGCCATGTAGGCTTCAACCCCAATAATTGGCCGAATGCCGGCCTTTTTGGCCGCCTCGTAGAACTCCATTGCGCCGTACATGACGCCATGGTCGGTCAAGGCAATACTGTCCATCCCCAATTCGGCAGCACGTTGGGCGATGCCTTTGGTGGTAGCATAGCCATCGAGCAGGCTATATTCAGAGTGGACATGCAAATGAACGAAGTCGTGCATGGCGTACTCGTCTCTAAAAACAGTTTACACTCGACAAACGAGAACAAGGGCAAAAGCGCGATCTAAATCTGAAACATTTGTCCGAAAGAATAAGGATGGTGTCGATTTTTTGTTTTTATATAGACATAAATTGCACCACACCGTGCATACTTCCGCTTCGATTATAGCACACCGATAGCCGCTTGCGAACAGGCTTTCATGAAACTGTAAGCTATTTTGGTAAACCTGAGTCGCCCTTGTCGGTTCCAAGCGTCCTATACGTATCGCCCGTATCGGCGGTATTGTCCGCATTGGCCCGCCCCAACCCTGCGGAAACCGCCGCCGCCTCTTGCATAATTCTGCGGTAGGTGATTGCCGATGATCGGCCATAAGGCTCAATCGCCCCAAATCACCTCGCACCGGTTACCGGGTCAGAATGTGATACAATCGCACTGCACGCGACACAATTCTTGCCGGCAGAGCATCTTATGCGTTTCTGCCGCATGAAAGGAGCTGAACTCATGGCTGAAGGCTATCGCATTGAACGCGACTCGTTAGGCGAGATGCAAGTACCGGCTGATGCGCTCTACGGTGCACAAACGCAACGAGCTGTATTGAACTTTCCGGTTAGCGGAATGCGTCCATACCCGGCGTTCGTTTGGGCGCAAACGATGATCAAACGAGCGGCGGCTGAAGTTAATCGCGATCTCGGTCTGCTCGATCCACACATTGCCAACGCGATTATTCAGGCCGCCGATGAAGTATTGGCCGGGAAACATGCCGATCAATTTGTTGTCGATCCATTCCAGGCCGGTGCTGGTACCTCTCATAACATGAATGTCAACGAGGTCTTAGCCAACCGTGCCAACCAGATACTTGGTTACAGGCTTGATGACCCAAAGAAGCCGGTCAGCCCAAATGATCATGTGAATATGGCGCAATCAACCAACGATACCATTCCAACAGCTATTCGTTTGGGGTGTCTGTGGCGCCTGCCCGAACTGCTCGCCGCCATCGATAATCTTGCCGATGCGCTTGAGCAGAAGGCGGTCGAATTTGATGATGTTGTCAAGTCAGGACGCACGCACTTGCAAGACGCCGTTCCGGTGCGCCTCGGTCAAGAGTTTGGCGCGTATGCGAAAGCAGTCCGCAACGACCGCGAGCGTATCGCCACGGCTGCCAATCGGCTCCGTCGGTTAGGGATTGGCGGTACAGCAACCGGTACCGGTCTCAATGCGCATCCCGAATATCACAGCCGCATGATAGCCAAGTTGAGCGAATTGACCGGCCAGGAACTGTACTCATCAGGCAATCTCTTTGAGTCGATGCAGAGCATGGCCGATCCCGCCGACTTTTCAGCCAGTCTGCGCACCCTCTGCATTACGCTCGGGCGTATTGCCAACGATCTCCGGCTGCTCTCCTCTGGGCCGGCTACCGGTCTGGATGAAATTCGGCTCCCGGCAGTCCAACCCGGTTCCTCAATTATGCCAGGCAAGGTGAATCCGGTGTTGGCCGAAATGCTGAATATGGCCTGCTACCACGTGCAAGGCTGTGATCTTACAGTAGCCCTGGCTGCGCAAGCCGGTCAGCTCGAACTGAACGTTATGATGCCGATCATTGCTCATAACCTGTTTGAGATGATGCACGTCCTGATCGGCGCGATCAATGCCTTCACGACCAAATGCGTGGTTGGGATCACTGCCAACCGGGAAAAGGCGGCTGGCTGGCTGGCCAAGAATGCTATTCTGGTCACCGCTCTGAACCCAGTTATCGGTTATCTCAACGGTGCTGAAGTGGCGAAAGAGGCGATGGCAACCGGCAAGACGATCAAGGAGGTGGTCGTCGAGAAGGGTCTGCTCACCCCTGAACAGGTTGATGAGCTGCTTGATGTGCGGAAGATGACCGAGGGCGGTATTCAGGGCATTGCAGCCGCCGGTTAGCACAGCTTTCGTGAGCGGTTGTCTGCACTCTTTTCGTTCGTGGTCGTGCACGTAAATGTAGGAGGATGGTCATAGCAATGGGGCGGGGCAGGTTTTCAACCTGCCCCAAGCGACTGAGTGAAGTGAGGGGATGCCAGTCGCACACCGCATAGCGCCAACCCACGCCTCACGCTTAAAGAGCGTGGAGCGGGGATCGTCGTTAGTCGGTGTAACATTCTTTGGCGTCGCTCTGTTACGGCACAGGTCAGTTAACGCTGAAAACGCTGCCGGGATTGACGTCAAATAAGCGTGGGGCTGGATATTCCCGGCCTGACAACGGCTAGCGAATAGCTTCGGCAACCCCTGCTAACGCTCGTTTGGCCCGCTCACGATCATGGTAGGCCGCCTGTACCGTCGCTAGCAGTTCATCCGTCGAAAAAGGCTTGCGTAGTACCGCATAGGCCCCACTGGCAGCCATAGTGGCTACCTGGTCGGGTTCGATCTGACCGGTAAATAGAATAACACTCGCGGTTGGGTCATAACTCCGCAAGACATTCAGCAAACTGATCCCATCGAGTTCAGGCATCACCACGTCGCTCAACACAATATCAAACGGTTGCGCTGTGTAGATCGAAACCGCCTCACCGCTGTGTGCACAATAGGTCACCTGATGACCGGCCTGTTCAAGAATAGTAGTGAGCGTGCGTGCCGATGCTTCATCATCGTCGATAACGAGCATCCGCAGTGCTGGAATAGGTGCTGCCGTAGCTTCAGCCGGTTCTTCCGACACAATCGGCAGCCGAATTGTCATCTTTGTGCCTTTGCCAACCTCACTCTCGACTTCAAAGTGCCCATTGTGATTGTTGATAATGCCATACGAGACGGCCAGCCCCAGGCCGGTACCCGATTGGCTGCCGGTTGTGTTTTTTGTTGTCACAAACGGTTGGAAGATTTGCCGTCGAATCGCTTCGGGGATGCCACAACCGGTATCTTCGACCTGCAAGCAGATCCATTTGTCATCCGAAGTAAGGGTTACGGTCAGCGTGCCACCCTGTGGTTTCATCGCGTCACGGGCATTAGTCAACAGATTTAAGAATACTTGCGAAATCTGACCGGCATCACAGACGGTAGGCGGAACCATATCAATGTGACGGACAACCCGAATGTTATGTTTACGCAGCTCAATCTCCATGAGCGTGAGAGTCCCTTCAACCACTTCGCGCAGGTCTGACAGTTCACGACGCGAATCACGCCGACGGGCAAAGGTCAACAGACTACCGGTAATACTACGGCCACGCTTACAGGTGTCGAGGACGACTTTGAGAGCTTCGTTTTTTATGTCAACGTTATCGTCAGCCAACCCCAACTGAGCATACCCTAACATACCTGCCAGCAGGTTGTTGAATTCGTGAGCAATACTGGCAGCAAACGTGCCCACGGCTGCAAGTTTCGCCGAGCGCCCCAGTTCGATTTGCGATTCTTGCCAGCGCCGAAAGAGCCGGGCATTTTGAATGGCTGTCGCCACGTGGCGGGCAAAGGCAGCAAGCAGACGCTGCTCATCTTCTTTCAGACCACGTACCGTCTCGAACGCCAGACAGACTGCACCGAGCGGACGTTGCTCATCGAGTAACGGCAACATAATAATTGCCTGCCAGGTGGAGTGCTGCGTCAAAGCAGCGACCGGCGCCAGCATCTGGACATGCTGATTTGTAAAGAGAGTTACCCGTCCGCGCTCCAGGGCAGTTGCGTAAGCGTGCGGCAACGGGATCGGTTGTGGACCAACCCCACCTGTGGCTACCGGCAAATGATGTGAAGCGACCAACTGAAGGGTCCCCTGGTCATCATACAGTGTTACCCACGCACTATCGGCACCCATGAGCACACTTAGACGCTCACCGAGTAAATTGAGCATTGTTGGCACATCACGACTGGTCAGAAGCACAACCATCAGGCTTTGCAGATGCTCGGTCTGGCGCGAGAGAGCAAAGAAACGTTCATTCACTGCTTGCAGTTGCTTGTTGGTAACGTTCAGAGCTTCTTCTAGCCGATGCTGATGACGCAAACTGATCTGCGCCATCATCAGTGGCGCCATCCCCAGCACAAACGCCCACACATCCTGCTGCCAGAGAATTGCCAATACTCCACCAAACGGCGCATAGATCAACGCATACCAGCCAGCATCATCCCATCGCCAGTGCAGTGCAGAGAGAAAACCTTCACCGGTATTCGGGGCCGTTAGACTGGCACTGGCCAGCCGCTCGATAACGTAGATGATCAGACCACAACTGATCAGACCGAAGAAGGCGAACGGTGAGGCAACGTTAGCTTCAAATGTGTGCTGCTGAACAGCTATGATAAGAACGACGCTGCCAGCAGTGAGAGCAATCCAGCGAATAGATGCCAGGACAAGCGCCTGCCACCATTCAGCCTGACGCGCCAATGCCCCGGCGACAGCGCCAATGGCCGTCGCCAGTAAAAAGAGTGGCCAGGGCAAAATGATCATTGCCCCAATCAACACAGCCAGAGTCACTGCTAGAGGACGGTCAGATTGATGCACAATCGTGAGGGATTCAAAGACGGTCAGCCCCACAGCAAAAAGGATGGTAGCCAGCAATGTGGCCAGATCAATCGTGACGGGTGGAGCCAGCAGGCTAGAGATCACACCTACCAATAGCGCAGCAATCCACAATCCTATCACTGTATTGCGAAGAGATGATGGAATGGTGTGCATCAATCACACTCCCTCCAGGTTACGACATTCCCCAGGCTGCATTGATAATCGGCGCGGCAAACGGCCGAGCCGTTCATCACATGTTGCCTGATCTGTCCTCCAGGTAATGCGCTTAGTCGGGCAAACGAACCCCTTGTTCGGTTACAAGCAGCAGACCGTCGCGAGCCAGATCGACGACCAGTTTCTGCAACCAGGTTTCGTGCTCCGCAGTATAATCGGCGCGTATTCGTTGCCCTAATTCGGCCAAAGGTAGTACTGTTCCTGTTGGTAAATTCCGCAACGTAGCGATGATTCGACCGCGATACCAGCGTCTTGATCCAATGAACGGCTCTGCAGAGCGAGTTTCAGCCACTCGTTTCACCTGCGGAGTGGCCGGAGTCAGTACCAGCTCACTATCAGCCGCAACCGCAACAGTATACGCACGACAGTATTGGCGTAACGGGCAACGCCAGCAAGCCGGGCCAGCGGCAGTGCAAATCAATGCCCCCAATTCCATGATAGCCTGATTCCATTCCCAGCCTTTGCCCACGGGCAACAATGCTTCGGCATGGGCTAAAAGTGTTGCATCAGATGGCGCGGGCCAGTGATCAGGGCCAACACATAACCGCCGCACAACACGGCGAATATTGGTATCCAGAAAGACCACATCTTGCTCGAAAGCAAAGCAGGCGATAGCACCGGCAGTGTAGGGGCCAATCCCGGGAAGCTTACGCAATGCTGCTACCGATGATGGAACCTGACCATCATACTGTTCTACAATGATCTGGGCAGCACGTTGCAGATGAATCGCCCGCCGATTATAACCAAGACCGGCCCACAATCTGATCACATCCGCCGTGGAAGCAGTAGCCAGGGCTGTTATGGTGGGAAATTCCGTCAAAAACGCATGATACTTGGGGATAACCCGATCGACCTGCGTCTGCTGGAGCATAATTTCGGCGACCATAATCGCGTAGGGATCGCGGGTTCGGCGCCAGGGCAGGTCTCGTCCGTGTTTAGCAAACCAGTGGAGTAGCCTGGAACGAATTGCCTCGATCATCAAACCTCAACACGTAGTCTACGTCTTACGGTAGACATCAATCACATCGGGAATGCGGTTAATTTTCTCGATCAACGGCGACAGTTGAGCCATCGATTGCAGCGAGACCGTCACATTAAGAATGGTGCGACCATTGGCCCAACGCTTGCCTTGACTCACATCGGCAATATTGATACCGGCATCGGCGATCACATTTGAAATATCGCGCCACAATCCCACCCGATCCCAGGCTTCGATCCGCAACGGTACCGGGAAGAACTGATTTGATCCGATGGTATTCCCCCAACATACTGGCATCAGACGATTGCGTTCGGTAGCACTGAGATTCTGGATCGTGCGACAATCGGTGCGATGAACGGTAACACCCCGACCACGGGTTGTAAAACCAACTATCGGTTCACCAAAAACCGGGTTACAACAGCGTGCAAGCCGTGAGGCAATTTTACCGGTACCTTCGAGGTAAATCTCGCCACTAGCGCTGACTCGGGCTATTGGTTGGGGAGCACGCGGTAGTTGTAGTTGTTGTTCCAGTTCCGCTTGTTCGCTCTGTGCCTGTGAAAGCTGTTGTTCGCTCAACAACTTCTGAACGAGTGTCCGCTCGTTCAGGTCATCAACCCCGATCTGGTAGAAGAGGTCATCAATCGAGCGCACAGTTGGGCCGGCCAGCTCAACCAGTTTCTCGAAACTGACCTGGGTTAAGCCATAACGTTTCAGCTCTTTTTCGAGCATTTCACGCCCGGCAGCAATGTTCTCTTCGCGCTCCAGCCTGCGGAAATATCGCTTAATATGGTTCCGAGCCGAGGGTGTCTTCACAAAACGCAACCAGTCGCGACTGGGGCCGCGCTGGTGTTTCGAGGTTAGAATCTCAACAATTTCACCGTTTCGTAATTCGTAATCGAGTGGTACCAGGCGGTCATTGACTTTCGCACCGATACAACTGTGCCCCACTTCAGAGTGAATGCGATACGCAAAATCGACCGGTGTCGATCCTTCAGGGAGATCGATAATTTTACCTTTTGGCGTGAACACAAAGACGCGCTCTTCAAATTCGGCGCGCAACATATCGACAAATTCGCGGTCGGTCGTTTCATTGCGCCACGAGATCAGCTCGCGTAACCAGCGAATTTTGTTTTCGTAATCGCGATCACTGCGGGTATTGAAACCCTCTTTATAGCGCCAGTGTGCTGCAATGCCGTGCTCGGCTTCTTCATGCATCTTCGTTGAACGAATCTGCACTTCACAGTGCAGCCCTTCCGGCAAAATAACGGTTGTGTGGATCGAGCGATACGAACTCTCTTTCGGAGCAGCAATATAATCGTCAAACTCCGACATCACCGGCGTCCAGTTCATCTTGCCGTGTACTACCCCCAGCGCCTGATAACACGCGCCTACCTCATTATTTGGATCGTCAACGATAATCCGCACGGCAAGCTGATCATAGATGCGCTCGAGCGGCACCCCTTTTCGTTCCATTTTGCGCCAGATCGAGTAAATGTGCTTCGAGCGACCGGTCACCTCGGCCTTAATACCCTCGCGGGCCAACATCTCTTTCAGTTGGGCAATAACTTTTTGCACGATCTGGTCACGCGCCTCTTTGCGCATCGCCAGGCCACGGGCAATCTCTTGATAGCGGTCGGGATGCAGCGTCTTAAACGCCAAATCCTCTAGCTCCGATTTCATCTGCCACATCCCAAGACGATGGGCGAGCGGCGCATAAATGTCGAGTGTTTCACGGGCTACCCGCTGCTGCTTTTGCGGTGGGGTAGCATGGATAGTACGCATATTATGCAAGCGGTCGGCCAGCTTGATCAGCACAACCCGCGGATCGTCGGCAGAAGCAATAATGAGTTTACGGTACGTCCCTGCCTGAGCTTCTTCCTTGCTCTTGCTCTCGTAACCAGAAAGTTTTGTTACTCCATCAACCAGACTGGCAACCTGCTGACCGAAGAAGTGTTCGATAACGCTAATCGGCACCTCGCTATCCTCAACCACATCGTGCAACAGCGCAGCAGCTATCGATTCGGTGTCGAGACGGAGGTCGAGCAAAATAATGGCGACTGCAATCGGATGATCAAGATACGGCTCACCTGACTGTCGGCGTTGTCCTTCGTGGGCAATTGCAGCAAGAGCATACGAGCGGCGGATGAGATCAAAATCGGCAGAGGGGAGGTAATCGCGATGGCGGGCAATCAGGGCTTCTACTGAAGGCGAATGATAGGCTCTCACAAAAGCTACTTGCACCGCTTCGAGGGATGTTTGACAGCCACGTTTTTGTTGCTGTTTAACGATAATGTGCATTACCGGATGCTGAAGCAGTTCGGCTGCCAGTGGCGAAAGGTCATCTGATTTACACTCATCCGGTATCGTTGCCGTTAGCTCAAGTACCTGAGCGGTAGTTGCTACATCATCCATAAGAGCCGCTCCTATCAGGACAGAGGGTGCGCCATTGTTTTCAGCTTTTCGATCAGGCGCGGATGAAACCAATTCCCGCACAGTAAGCAGTCAGTCGTTATTATCCAGCCGTCTTTGTTGCTGATGAAAGGCTTGCAGGTTTACAGAAAGAATATTTGATCAAAAACGCCCGGCGTGCAACGCCAGGCCGCATTTCATCCCGAGCGACGATCTTCCGTGATCGTAACGCACAAGTTGTCTTTGATTATGTAGCATAACACTCGTGAGCAATGATGTCAAGCCGGGTTGTGAGGAGCAGCGGTTTGAAAGTTTTCACCTGACCTGGCCGGGGTTCGGTGAGGAAACAGAAAAGAGAAACAGGCACAAAAGAGGGAACTTCCTGGCCCCACGTTGATAAGACGATCATTCTCGTCAGCGCCGTTGGATAGTTAGGTTACCCGCCCTCTCTTGCAAGTGAGGATGCACCAACCGATAAATTCACGTGGAAGTCAGCGCACGTCGCCACAGCACGGCTGCACCTTCACCTTCACCCCAGTATCTACTAGGGAAAACTCTCACCTTTTCCCATTCCACCTCGCAAGAGCAAGAGGAAGGGAAGAGGGAAGCAGGGGTAAAAGCTACCCCCGCTCCTATTTCTCTCGCTTCTCCTTCTGCTGCCCTCCTACCAGACAGGAAAAGACCCTTGAAAAACCTACACCCTAATACTGACGGCCAATCAGGCTTTGGGCAAGGGCACGTAAACGGTCGCGGGCTGCAGCGGCGGTTGCGGTAGGTGGATAAAGGCGATCAAGGGCGGCAAAGGCGGCCTGATGGTGTTCGTTAGCTATAACAGCACAGAATGATCGTGATCCGGCAGCATCAAGAATGGCCAGCACCTGTCTCACCGCATCATCACCGAGCACAGGCTGGCGGTAGAGTTCGGCCAAGCGCTCGCGATCAGGACTATGACTCAGTGCATGCACAACCGGTAAACTCACTTTACGGCGGTATAAATCAGCGGCAAACGGCTTACCGGTCTGTTCTGGCGCTCCCCAGATACCCAAAATATCATCTTCGATCTGAAACGCCAACCCCACTGCACGACCAAAATCGGCTAGCGCCGTGACCGTCTCTTCGGTAGCGCCAGCGGCGCGAGCACCAAGTTCAGCAGCACCGGCAATAAGTGCTGCGGTCTTACCACCGATCATCGTCAGATAATCAGCGGGTGAGATACTCAAATCACCCTCGAAACTGAGATCAAGGTACTGACCTTCACAGATACGTAAGATGATCTCATCAAACCGACGGAGGATCGTCAGCACTCGCTCGGCTGGCAGACCACGATCGCTCAGCCGATGAATGGCCAAGTGCGCAATGACAAACATTGCATCACCGGCGTTGATCCCGTGCGCCAACCCCCAGATGTGCCAGAGGGTACGCCGCCCCCGCCGCATGGCACTGTCGTCTTCGATGTCGTCGTGGATAAGCGAGAAATCGTGTAACAACTGTACACCGGCTGCCAGCGGTAGGGCCTGTTGTGGATCACCACCGGCAGCAGCACAGGCTAACAACACAAGCTGTGGACGGATCAGCTTCCCTGGATCGGCGGTTGCCGGCGTCAAATCTTCGTTGCGCCAACCTAGATGATATTCCTGCATCGCGTAAAACCGGCTTAGCCGTCCTTCGACCACCGGAAATGCTGCCCGCATTTCCGCCTGAATCTGATAACGAACGTCGTGTTCTGCTGTCATAGGCATTACAAATCGTTTACAATTTTTTGGCAGTGTCTATACGACACAATATCGTATAGAAAGCGATAATAGTACTACCGAGATGTCATCGCTGTGTAATGTTTCCCTCTTCTCGAAATGCTTGCTGCGCCGTACACTCGCTTTCAGAAGGGTATGAGCTATCTACTACCGTTAACTCAAGAAAAGGGGTGTACTATGGCATTCAACCTACGCTTCCGCTTCAGTCCGATGAAAGATGGTCTTGTCAAGGTACTGGGGCCGCTTGAGACCGAGATTATGCAAATTCTCTGGAAAGAGGGCGCGAGCACAGTGAAGAAGGTTCATCGTAAACTGGCCCAACAGCGCGATATTGCATACACAACCGTGATGACGACAATGAGCCGTCTCGCCGATAAGGGTATGTTACAACGTGAGCGCGATGGGTTGGCTTATGTCTACACCCCCGTAATTTCTGAAGATGAATTTGTTAATCTGGTTGTTCAGCAGGTTATCGATGGCTTGCTCGACGATTACAGTGATACAGCCATCTCTTATATGGTTGATCATCTGGCGAAGAACAATCCTACTGAATTACGCCGTCTGCAACAAGAGATTAGTCGGCGATTAAACGGTACGAAGTGATCGGTGCAACCAATTCGTTGGTGGTGCAATAATCTGCACCACCAATGTATTATCCAACTGCTTCACCCCACAAGTCGTACTCAGCAGCCTGCGTAATACGCACAGTTATTATCTGCCCGATAGGAAAATGACCCCAAACAAAGACCTGACCATCAATTTCGGGTGCATCACGAAATGATCGACCAACGCTCAACTGACTGCCATCGTCGGCGCTGCCGTTCCCCTCGATCAACACCGTTAATGTGCGCCCGATCCAGCGCTGATTACGGGCAAACGAAATCTGCTGTTGTAGGCGCATCAATTCGTGCCATCGTCGCTCGATAACCTGTGGACGCACCTGGTCGGGTAGTTCGGCTGCCGGTGTACCCGGTTCACGTGAATAGCGGAATGCACCAACGCGGTCGAGTTGGGCCGTTTGCAAGAATTCGAGGAGTGCATTGAACTCAGCCGTCGTTTCGCCGGGGTAACCAACAATAAACGTCGAGCGAAGAGCAATATCAGGCATCGCCGCCCGGAGTTCAGCAATGAGTTTGAGCGTTCGGTCGGTATCAGGTGGTCGTCGCATGCGCCGCAAGGTAGCTGGATGGGCATGCTGGAGCGGCATATCGAGGTAGTGGCAAATCTGCTTGTGAGTAGCCATCGTAGTGATGAGCCGCTCGCTGATGCCATGCGGGTACGCATACATCAGCCTGATCCAGATGTCTGTCGGTAGAACCTGGCATAATTCATCCAGAAGCATAGCCAGACCGTCCTTCAGACCTAGATCGCGACCATAATCGGTCAGGTGCTGGGCAACCAGAATAATTTCGCGGGTTCCCTGCGCAACCAGCTCTTGTGCCTCGGCCAATACAGCACCGACCGGCTTCGAGCGCATGTCGCCCTTGAAACTGGGGATCGTGCAGAAAGCACAGCGCAGATTACAACCGTCTGAAATTTTGAGATACGCCGAGGGTGTATGGCGTGTACGTCGAATCTGGGTGGTACGCCAATCGGCATACGATGTCGGTCGACCGTTCGATGACGTCGGTATGAGGGGAATGGTCACAGCCGTTTGGCCCGGCGTCAGTGGGATCACCGGCTGATCGAGTTGGCTAACCAGCGCGTTAATCTGTGTCCATTGTTGAGTGCCAATCGTTGCATCCACTCCTTGCACAGCCGTAATTTCTTGCGGGTGACTTTGAGCCATACACCCGGCTGCAATGAGTCGCTGGTGGGGCCGTTTACGGTTGGCCAGTTCTTTTAAGACACTAAGTGTCTCTGATCGAGCAGCAGCAATAAAGCTACATGTATTAACAATAACAACATCAGCTTCATCAGCCGATGCAACTGCTTGATGGCCCTGCATGCTGAGCAGGCCGTCCATGCCTTCACTATCCACTACATTTTTGGGGCAGCCCAGCGTCACAATATGATATTTCATTATGGCGTTCTCTTCGATATATAACCACGAATAATGCTAACATCGTTGATCATCAACCTCGTTTCATTATAGATCGACTTGTCATTCGGATGTACACACCATAGACGAGATAGTGTCCTGTTCTGAGCACTCGATAGCGGCATCCACTAAAGAACCCAGAAAAACGCTGGAGAAGATGAGCGCTGCCGACCATGCGGTTCATCGACTCGCGATCCAGGCCAACAGCGCATACGTGCGAACACCTGCTAGCGGTAATTCGTCATCTGGAGTGGCACCGGAATCTCACCTTCGCGTTCGCGGAGAAACGCAATAACTGCCTGCAATTCATCGCGACTCTTTCCTACTACGCGCAGTGCGTCACCTTGAATCCGGGGCTGAACCTTGGGAAACCGTTCGCGGATCATCTTGCTCAGCTTTTTCGCTAACTCACTGTCAATACCACGGCGTAAAGTAACCACCTGCCGCACCCGACCACCGCTGGCATCGGTTGGTTTACCGTAATCGAAGATTTTGAGCGACAACTTACGCCGCAGTGCCTTCGTCTCTAAAACATCACGGACACTACGCAGGCTCATTTCACTGTCAGCTTCGATCACCAGTTCGGTTTTACTGAGCGTTATCGTTACACCGGCATCCTTCAGATCATAGCGAGTCTGCACTTCGCGTAACGTTTGATCAACCGCATTTACTAACTCTTGTTGGTCGAAGTCTGAGACTATATCAAAGCTATTTTCTGCTGGCATTGTTCGTACTCCAGAGATTAGTTCGGGGGCCACGACCAGTTTACCGGCTGACCAGGCACCGTACCGAGCGGCCCTTGCTGAAGACCATTGACCGTTACTTCAACATCTGTCGGATTACCGGCCCGAATAAAGACACGGCGCTGAGCCGTAAACGTGCGTTGTTCACCAGCGCGCATGATAGCTTCAAAGACCGTTGTCCCATCAACCTGTACCCGCACCCAGGAATTTTCGTTCCCACGAACGGCGGGTACTCGTATCTCAACCACAATGGGAGCTGCGAGCGTTGGCGTCGGCTCAGGTGTAGTGGGTACGGTAGGTAGCACGGTCGGCGTTGTTGGCAAAGAGGTTGGTATGCTTACGGAAGTTGGTGGTGGTTCAGGCGTTGGTAAAGGTGAGGGTGGAACAATTGTTGGTGATGGCGCAACAGCAGCAGGCGGTGTTGCTCGCTCTCCAATGTGCCCAAGGGCGCTCAAGCCAACGTATGCCAGACCGATCAATGCCAGGGTAATGAAAAAAATGGCAAAAAAACTGGGCAGAACATACATGCGAGTACGGGGCGGATGTGTCGCAGGCACGATCCGAATTTTGTCAGTAGCACCGCGCTCGCGTCGGTAGAGTTCGATCATTTCATCGACGGGCAGCCCAAGGTACTGTGAATAATTGCGAATGAAACCACGAGCAACAACATCACTGGGTAACCGCTCGAATGCACCCTCTTCCAGCGCCTGCAGCGATTGCAAGAGAATACGAGTATCAGCCGCTGCCTGAGCCAGTGATATACCGTTTGCCTCTCGCGCCCGTCGGAGACGCGCGCCCAACTCGCTCATACCGATTCCTTCTATCGCACCACCGGTTTTTTACCATCCTCCCCCATGGTATGGTGATATTAGATGCTTATATCCGGCAACAGTATACCACAACTAGATGGTTCGCCAACAAACAATTGACTGAGACGTGAAATGTACAATGAAACATGGTATGTGCTTTCCTCGTACATTCTATGTCAATCAAACGAGCGTCACCGCACATGTTTACTCATCTGGTTGCAACCTGAATGTTGTAGGTGCAGTAAGGAGGGAATCATGCTCAGCACGCTATTTTTCATCGTAATACTTATTGCCGGACTGATCGTCATCGCACTTATTGGGTCAGGAATCTTCTGGTTTTTAGTGCAGATCGGTGTTATCGTACAAAAAGCTGCCGAACCACCCACACAGGATTATGGGAGCTATTCGCTTGATCAAGGTCGTGATGTTGATGAGCGTGAGCGATAGTATGTTTAGTCCACGTGAACGAGAAGCGATCATTCTGGGTGTGATCGTGGGGATTACCGCCTTTGCTATGCAAACGATGCTGGCCGAAAGCCCGCTGTGGCTGCACGGGTTGGTGATTATCCTGGCCAGCAGCATTATTAGCGGCATAGCGACATTCATCAAATAGGCTGTCACTCAGCAGCGGGAAAATCAACATCGTTCTTCGCGCTATATATTGTCTTCGGAACCAACATCGCTGAGTGTGCGTCTGAACAAACCTTGCCGGCGGTTTTCTGCTCCAAAATTCCCCTTTACGCTCTCCGTAAAGAGGGTAAAGGGGCTGGAAGCACTGTTTGGGCAACCTAACCTGACACGATGGTGTATGACAGACAACAGTTCAGACAGGGTGCCAGTCGCTCTCAGACAAGAGACATCTTTCCGACAAACGCTACGTGTCAGCAGTCAATTCAGGGTACACCGCGATTCGGCGTTCAGTCTGGCGTCGGGTCAGTCGTTCTACCCGTGCAGCGACTTCTCGTAATACCCGCGGCTTATCAATAGTTAGCAACACCCGATCACGCATTACAATCCGCCCGTCGATGATTACCGTCGTAACATCAGTCGACTGAGCGCTGTAAAGCAATGCTGCTGCCGAATTATGGAGCGGTTGGGTGTGGGCGGTTGTGCATTCTACCAGCGCTAGATCGGCATGCGCACCAACCTGCAAGACGCCAATCCCATCCCAGTGGAGAGCACGCGCCCCGGCAACCGTCGCCAGTTCGAGAGCAGTACCAATCGGCATACAGCGGGCATCATGGTGACGCAGCTTTTCGAGCAAAGCTAATAGACGAGCCGCTTCGAGGATGTCATAGGTATTATTGCTGGCCGCACCATCACTACCGAGTGCGACGGTGACACCTGCCGAACGTAACGATAGCGTCGGAGCTACGCCAATCCCAAGCTTCATTTCGGTCTTCGGCGTAACGGCTACAGCAACACCGTGGGTAGCCAGGGTATCAATATCGTCAGCAGACACGTGGGCTACGTGGGCAGCCAATGCCGGAACATCAAACAGACCGGCATCACGCGCTACCAGTACCGGGGAACGGCCATACGTGGCAATGCTTTGTGCTACCTGCGCTGCCGTTTCAGAAAGATGAATATGGATTCCCACACCCAACTCACGTGCCGTCTGAGCGACACGCTGCAACAACGATGGAGTACAGGTATACGGTGAATGCGGACCCATCCAGACACGAATGCGATCGTTAGCCGCTCCGTGCCACTGCTCGACAAACTGACGAGCGGTACTGATCTGTTGCTGCTCATCGGCGCCAGAAAAGATCGTCCACGCGAGCAGTGCCCGCATTCCCGATTCTTGCACGGCGCTGGCAATCGCATCCATCATAAAGTAATGATCGGCAACGCACGTTACTCCACCTTCGATCATCTCGGCCAGGCCGAGCAACGTTCCCCAGTATACGTCTTCAGGGGTCAGATTTGTTTCCAACGGCCAGATATAACCGTTAAACCACTCTTCAATCGGTACATCTTCGGCCACACCTCGAAACAGGCTCATCGCAGTATGGGCATGGCTGTTGATCAGACCGGGAATGGCGAGTTGACCGTTGACGTTCAGGATTTCACGGGCGAGACCAGGACTGATCTCAGGGGCGATGACAGCGATACGTCGGTCGACAATCGCAATGTCGTGTTGGGGCAAGACTGAGGGAATGCCATTGGCGACCTGGAGAACATTGGCGTGCTGAATTAAAAGATCGTACATAGCGCTTCACGTCACATTGCGAGCACATCGGATATTGTTACTATTCTAACCGGAAATTTCAAGATTGACAACCACTTGCAAAACTGAACATTTGTGCTATAATAGCCATAGCGCCGGCACTGTATCACGACAGGGAACAGGCGCTACGGGACGAATCGGTACGGAAAGTCGGAGGGAACTTATATGCCGGCCAAACCCCAGAGCGAACGCAGCGTTACACGCACCTATCGAACTGCCATCAAACTAGGTGACGATTTCATCACGATTGAAGAAACCATCACTCTCCCAATTGACGCCGACGATCAGATGGTACAGCAGGCCGTCGATCTCGGTTGGCGCATTTTTCGCAGTCAGCGAGAGGCAGTTGAGCAACAGATTGCCCACATCCGCGAACAGCATACCGTCGCGACTGCCATTACCGTCCGTGATCCTGATGCACCGGCCAGTGAACGTCAGCGCAATTTCATCGCAGCACTCCAGCAAGCTCTGGGTTGGTCTGGCGAACAATTAGCCAACTTTGCTCAGCAGCACGGGTATGATCTGGTCTCGCTTAACAAAGGTCAGGCCTCTGCATTTATCGATGAATTGAAGCGGTTGAGTGATGAACAGCAGCGGGTTGCCATCGCTGAAGAGCGGGCACGTTATGCCGGTCAGCCAGCCTCAGAGAAGCAACGTGCGGCCATTGCCTCGCTTGCCCGTGATCTCGGTCTTGACCCTGATACTGAAGCGCAGCGTCGGTTTCAAGTATCGGTTGCCCAGCTTTCCAATGAGCAGGCAGCGACGCTGATCGGCGAATGGCAGACACTCCAACGCACACTTGCCCGCGAGGGCCGACGATCAGGATAGGATGCGAGGAGAGCGAGAAGAGAAGAAGCGTGCAGGAGAAGAGCAAGTCTCCAAACCGTCCAAATCCCGTGTTGACGATAGGCTATAGTCAAATCCCTGTTGGCTCACTGATTTTGATCATCATCATGGCGGGGAGTGGCAGTGTGCTGATCCACCAGGCTCAAGCCACGCACCTGATGACGGCGAGGAAATTGGCGCACGTGTGATCAGCACATCTACCCTCCCACCCACTTACACCCAGGGAGTAGAAGGGATGGTTGGGCTTTTCCCTTCACTTCCCTCTTTCCTCTGGCCAGTCGTGCGGAATTAGGAAAGCTCTGAACAGGTTGGATACCTGCACCAAATGGCGTGCTGATAAGGCGGGCAATGGTTTCCCGCTCCGCACTGCGGGCCAGCGGTCCGTGCACCCACATGACGGTGTTGACATTCCTTCAACGTTTGGAAAAGCAAGGCATTGCACTAGTCGTACGGCAATCAAGGCTCTGAGAGAGTGTCTGAAAATTCTATGAAGAGTCGTTGATATGGATGCGGGCCAACCGTCTGACCATAACGTGAATCATGGCGACATAAATGAACGCTTCGCTCGTAGCGGTGCGTGCGTCGTCGTCCTTCCTCAAGCGGCGATACCTCCCCAGCCAGGCAACCGTCCGTTCCACCACCCAGCGTCTCGGCAACACGTGGAAGCGCGATACCCCATCGGGACGCTTGCTGCTGGCCAGGGGCCAGCCACCAACGTGCTGCACCCATTCCACCACCTGGCCAGCATCGCCCCCATCGGCCCACATCACCCACACGTGCGACTGCTTCCCGTGGAGGTTGTCCACCACCAACCGTGCCCCGTCCCGGTCTTGGATATTGGCGGCATGCACCACCACCGTCACCACCACGCCCACGGGATCCACCAGCAGATGGCGTGTGCGTCCGTGGACGTTGTTGCCAGCATCAGCCCCGTGCGGCCCCCGTTTTCGGTCGTTGTGACCGACTGGCTATCCAGAATCGCAGCGATCGGTGCTGCCTCCCGCCCTGCGGCAACGCGCACGTCCGTGCGGAGGGCCGCATGGATGCGTACCCAGGTCCCATCCCGTTGCCAGAACCGAACGGAATGAGACACCGTCTTCCAGGGAGGCATGTCATGAGGACGCATCCGCCAGGCGCACCCGCTGCGCACGATAGCGAAGATGGCGTTCAGCATCTCCCGGTACGCATAGACGCGATGTCGCCCTCGGCGTGGCGTCCGTTCCGGCAGAGCGGGGGCAATCCGTTGCCATTCTGCATCCGTAAGGTCGGTAGGATAGGGTTTTCGTGTGCTCTATTCGTTCATACCATCAAGGATACATCAAAACCCTCGACCAGATACATTTCAGACACTCTCTTCGATTAGCAATTTGGCCGGATAGCGTGCTGATGCAACGTATGCTGGTTTCCGATGTATATACACGCTGCGGATCGGAAAACGCCGTCAGCAAGTAGGTGATGTTCGTCGTGTTGGTATCAGCGGCAATCCAACACTGAAACATTACAAAGCCTTATCGCTCACTTCTTTCCACTCACTTCTCGCTTCGCAACGCGACAGGCACTTGCGACTTGTTCAAACACGGCGAGGGTCTGGGTTGCGGTGCGCTGGTACGAAAAACCGGCAGCCTGCTCTAGGCCACGGATACGTAAGTCGGCGCGCAAGCTCTCATCACTTAAAAGGCGCTGTATGGCTGCTGCCCACCCTGCCACGTCGTCGGGGGCAATCCGGATAGCAGCCGCACCGACGACCTCGGGCAGCGAACTCGCATCACTGACAATCACCGGTGCACCGCAGGCCATCGCTTCCAGCGGCGGTAAACCGAAACCTTCATAACGCGAGGGATAGGTAAAGATGGTACACGCCTGGTAGAGCAACGGGCCATCCTCGGGTGGCACATCGATGCGCCGTACTGCCGTCGTGAGATCAAGGTCGGCAATCAATTGATCGATGTCCGGGAAGAGACGTGGATCGCGTCCCAGTGCTCGCCCGGCGATCGCCAGGGTTACGTATGGGTAGCGGCTACGTACCAGGGCAAAAGCGCGTAACAGGGTCGAGAGATTTTTGCGTTCGTCGAGGCCGCCTACATAGTAAATAAACGGCGATGCTACCCCGTAGCGGGCTGCCACCAGATTCTGGGCCGCAGCAATATCAGCAGCCGGGCGAAACTGCTCACCAGCGGCCAGATAGGTTACGGTGACCCGTTCTGGTGGGACGGCAAGATAGTTCAAGATTGTATTACGACTGAACTTCGAGAAGGTTAATATGTGCGTGCTGCGCAGTGCGGCCCGACGCACCAGCGCCATGTACAACCGAACCGACCAGCTCCCACGATACGCCGGAAGGAGCAGTGGAATCAGATCACCGATGGTTGTTACGACTGGTTGGCGCGCACGCAATGGTGGAGCAAAGTAGGGCACAAAGATCACGGTTGGCTCACCGTTTCGCGCCAGTCGCTGTGCGATCAGCGGTACGGCAATTTGCTCGAAGATAACCTTTGCTATCTGGCGTGGCCCGCCGATGGTTACGGTTATCCGCTCAACACCGCCTGGTAAAGCCAGTGTGGGCGAATTGCCTGGTAGCACCATCACGTAGCGGTGTTGAGGCGCCTGGCGATGCAGCCAGGGTGCCAGATTGTGCAGGTATTGACCAATACCTACGGTTGGTTGAGACCAAAAGCTGCCGTTGATCACGATCTGCACAGCAAGCTCCTCAAAGTTCCAAAAGGAGGGGGAATGTTGATGATACGATTGTTTGCTCTTATGATAGCCGATTTTGCCGATCCTGTGACACTCTGATCGATTGACAGTACCAATTGTTGGTGCGATAATCACCCAGGTTTCGCAGGTTGTTCTCCATTTCCACACAAAGCTGACAGGGTTTCTATGTCGAATCATCCTATCCATCTCAAACCAGAGTCATGGTTAGTGGCTGCCGGTAGAACGATTGCCAGCGGTGAGCCACTGAATGTACCGCCAATTCCTGCTTCAAACTTCATCATCGGGCAAGAGCGTTCGTATGCGCGGAGTGACGCGACCCCAACCTGGGAAGCCCTCGAAGAGATTGTGGGTGGTCTGGAAGGTGGGCGTGCACTTGCATTTGCTTCCGGTATGGCCGCCGTAGCAGCCGTGTTCGACCAGTTGCCCGTCGGTGCGCACGTCGTTTTGCCGGATGATTGCTATCAGGGTGTCGTTGGGCTGGCGATGGCTGGAGCAACCCGTGGTCGTTGGTCGGTACAGCGGTTGCCGCTGACCGATACCGCAGCATGGCAGCAGGCCTGTGCGGTTGCCGATCTGATCTGGCTCGAGTCGCCATCGAATCCGTTGTTGACAGTGGCCGATCTCCCGGCGATCTGTGCTGCACCGCGCAAAGCCGGTGCCATTATTGCAGTTGATAATACCTTCGCTACGCCGCTCAATCAGCAGCCACTTGAGTTCGGGGCAACCGTTGCGATACAATCGGCTACCAAATTTATCGGCGGGCATTCTGATCTTCTGGCTGGCGTGCTTACCACTCGTGAAGAGCAGCTCTGGCAAAAGCTGCGGCAGTCGCGGACATTGAATGGCGCGACCCCTGGTACTTTAGAGGCCTTTCTGGCAATACGTGGTGCGCGCACGCTGGCATTGCGCTTAGAACGAGCACAGCGTAATGCGCTGGAGCTTGCGCAACGACTGCAATCCCATCCGCTGGTTGCCAATGTACGTTATCCGGGTTTACCTTCCCATCCGACATATCAGGTTGCTCGTCGCGTGCTCAAGGGCTTCGGTACGATCATCTCGTTTGATCTGAAAGGCGATGCGGTGTTCGCAGATGCGGTTTGTCGGTGTGTTAGGCTGATCCGCCACGCAACCAGTTTGGGAGCAGTTGAGACGACCATGGAGCGGCGAGCGGCGGTTGCAGGGCAAGAGCATCTGCCGCCATCACTGTTACGGCTGAGTGTTGGTATCGAAGATGTTGATGATCTCTGGTACGATCTCGATACGGCGATTCGTAAGGCAGCACCGCTGTAAGGGAAGAGAAAAAAATGAGAGGGGGAGTGGCTTCACCACCCCTCACCTGCGCGGAGCATGGGGGATGATGGTGTGCTGATGCGCCAACCGATGGGTTGCCGTGCACTGCACAGCGCGGGCCAACAGCCGTCAGACCAACCGGTTTCGTTCAGCCCGTAAATAAGAAGCCAGCGCAGCGACAGGCGGAAACTCTGCTGCCCAATCGTCGTGATCCGGCCAAAATGAATCAAGACCACGAACACCAGTTCGTTCGTAGGCTAACGCTTGCGCCATCAATTCCAGTCGGTCAATTGCCTTAACCAGCCGTGCTTCAGGGGAAGTTCCGTTGACATATTCATCCCACAGTGCCAGATATTCATCAGCGTGTGCCAGGTGTCCGATCAGGCTCTTCAGACCGTCTCGTTCGGCTTTGCGCTTGGTTTCACTACCGAGCAGACGAGTCGCCGACGCCGGCAAATCACCTAACAGCGACTCGGCCAGGTCATGCAATAGCGCAATCGCGAGGAGTCGTCCGCGATCAATTCCTTCAATCTGATCGCCAATCAAAAGACAGAGTACGGCCACGCTAAACGAGTGATCAGCAATACTCTCGACATCACGTACTCCGCGTTGCAACCAGCCGGTGCGCGGCAGAAGTTTTAAAGACAACAAACGTGGAATCAGGCCACTCAGCGCAGAGGGTTCCATGGAGTTTTCTTTCAAGGTTGAATCGCATGCACGCTATAAGGGGTTTTCAACATTATATCCCGACCCGAAAGTGGCAACGACGAGGGGAGGAATGAAATGAACGGGTCAGGTCCCCAACCAGGTTGCCGTGTGTACAGATATGTACCGCTTCCTGTTTCAATGATGGTGTGCAGCCGCATTCCTGGCGGCTTACGGATGATGCTCGTCCCTGCGGGCCAGCGGCTCGCGTACCCAGTCCACCGTGTTGGTCGAGGGGCGTTTTGTGCATTTGGATAGCGTTCTTTACCGGTAGTTCTCAATTTATGCGCCGGCAAGAAGCCTTCATCTTTCCAAACGACGACAACTCGAAAAACTCCTGGCGGGCAAGGGAGTAGCGTTGCTGCTATAGCGTATGGTGCTCTTTCAAGGTACGCACCTTCATTGCCGATACGTATCGGCACGAAGTATAGTCGGTGGTCCTCACTTTCCCTGCGGATCAAGGGTAGATGTGATCGGTATTTATCCAAAAACAACATAGATAATCGATAATTATTCATATGACAATTCACTATTGCTTTCTTGTGCCCCCAAGAGACGCAATGCACGGAGCGCCGAGAGGGTCTGTGCTGCATCCTCGGCCATGCGGACAATGCGGTTGAGACTCTCGCGCAGTGTCGGATCGGTAATCTCTGCGTGAACCAGTTGCGCTTCACCCATAATAACTGTCAAGACCTGGCTGATATGATGAGCCATATCACGAAAGACCTGTCGTGTTTGTTGAACTTCACTCTGTAATTCTTCATAATTTCGCGCCTGTTGCCGAAGCCGATCATAGTTCAACGCACGCTGTATGGTGTGGCGAAGGATGTCATTATTGATGGGTTTGGTCAGATAATCAAACGCACCGAGGGTTATGGCGTGGAGGATGGATTGTGGTGTGTCATTCGCCGTGGTAACAATGATCAATGGTCGATCCGGTTCCGTGGTCAGCCATTTCAGGAGCTCAAAGCCACTTCCGTCTGGCAGACCGAGATCGAGCAAGATGACCCGTGGTCGCCGCGAAGCGATCAGTTGGCGTGCCTCAGCAAGATTACGGGCAGTATCGATGGTATAGCCATCGCGTCGCAGTATGGTGGTTAGGGATAACTGGATGACGGGATCGTCTTCTACCAGCAGGATTGGTTCGTGCACGTGATTGCTCCAGTGTATGTTGTGCACCAGAGAGATTATCAATCTGGTGCTACATTGCTGTTCAACATAGACGTATTGTACATAATCATGGCGCCGGTTGCATACCTTGCTGACATACCGGGCAAAAGTAGGTGCTACGCTGAGCGATAACGATCCGCTCGATCAGGGTCTGACAACATGGGCAAGGTTCACCTGCCCGGTCATAGACGTTGAAATGTTCTTGTTGTGAACCGCGTCGGCCGTAACTATCGCGATAATTGCGCAGTGAGCTGCCCTGGTTGGCAATTGCTTCCTGAAGAACAGCACGAATAGCACGATGCAGGTGATTGATCTGCTCTGATGAGAGTGCCGCACCTGGTGTCAGCGGATGGATACCGGCTCGCCAGAGCGCTTCGTTGGCGTAGATGTTGCCAATTCCGGCGATGAGATGCTGATCGAGGAGTAAGGTTTTAATTGGTGCGCGTCGGTGTTGCAGTTGTTGAGCTAGGGTGTCCGGTGTGAAATCATCTGTCAGTGGCTCTGGGCCATGGGATCGATCAAGCGCCGCCAGCCCCTGCTGATCAAGGAGATGAACTCGCCCAAATTTGCGTTGATCGTTGAAGATCAGGCAACGACCATTATCAAGTTCGAGGGCGAAATGCACGTGCGGTTCATGAGCCGCAGTCGGTTCGGTAACCAGCAAGTGCCCTGACATACGCAGATGGATTGCCATTGTCCATCCACGATCAAGAGTGAGAAGAAGCCACTTCGCTCGCCGGCCGATAGACTCAATCCGTCGTCCGGTGATGAGTGCAGCAAATTCGCTGGGAGATGGTGTGATCATCTTGGGCCAGTCGAGTTTGGCCAAACCTACAATGATACGTCCCTGAAGCTGTGGTACAAGGGAACGGGCTACAGTCTCGACTTCAGGTAGTTCCGGCATAGATGGATGTTCAACTCCGATTCAGATACGTATGAGCGCGTTTTTTTGGGTTTGTAAACGGCATTTACTCACGCCACTCGGCGGTTCCGTCAGCCCAGTGTTCCTGCTTCCAGATTGGCGCAATTTCCTTGATCCGATCCATGATGTAGGCGGCGGCAGCGAAGGCAGCGGCGCGGTGTGGCGCGGCAACGACTACCAGTACTGCGGTCTCGCCGATTTCCAATCGCCCTACCCGATGATGTACACACACGCGCCCGATAGGCCAGCGTGCCCGTGCTTCATCGGCGATCTGGCGGAGCACCGGTACGGCCATTTCGGCATAGGCTTCATAGACCAGAAATGCTGTCGGACGGCCACCAAATTGGTTTCGCACGACACCGCTGAACGTTACTACAGCGCCATCATCTGGTGTTTGTACTGCCGCCACCAATGGCGCCGGATCAAGGGGTTCGGTTGTAATTACAAATGGTTCAATCATACGTCATCACTCCGTCCGCCACTGACAGGCGGGATGAAAGCGACTTCATCGCCATCGCTCAACACAGTTGCTGGCTGCGCAAACTGCTGATTCACGGCGAACAGCAGCCTACCGGTGTAGCCAGCTAGCCGTGGGTATTCGGCTATTAACTGTTCCCACAACTGACCCAGCGTTGTGCCCTCGGTTAGCGTATACTGTGCCTCGGCACGCCCGACAATGTCGCGGTGACCGGCAAAGAAGCGCACGGTAACAGTGATCATAGACATCTCCTGCTTACAAGCGGGCCTCAAATCCACCGTCGGCAGTAATGACGGCGCCGGTGAGATACTCGGCAGTTGGGCTGAGCAAACAGAGAATAATATTGGCAATCTCCTCTGGTGTACCTAGCCGACCGAGCGGTACGCGGCGGGCAAAGGCACGCAATGCCTCATCTGGACGTTGGGCATTGATCAGCGCCGCATTGGCGCGTAGTAATGAGGTGTCGATCAAACCCGGACACACACAATTAACCCGAATCCCATCGGCTGCGCCGTCAATTGCCATTGCACGGGTCAGCGCAATCACACCGCCTTTGGAAGCCGAATAGGCTGCCCAGCCTGGTTCAGCCCGCAAGCCGTAAACCGATGCAACATTGACAATCGCTCCGCCACCGCGTCGCCGCAGTTCGGGCATGACGAAGCGTGAGACGAGAAAGACGCCGGTAAGATTGACCGCAATAATCTCGTTCCAGAGCTGCAATGTCGTACTTTCAATCGTACCCGGTTGTTGAATGCCGGCGTTGTTTACCAACAGATCGATGCCACCGAAGGCCAACACCGTTTCATTGGCAATCCGGGCGGCATCGGCCTCGTTGCTGACATCGGCGATCACTGCCAGCGCCCGCCCTCCCCAGTCATTGATACCGGTGACTAACGCTGTCGTAGTTTCCTCATCACGGTCGGCGATCACCACACTGGCCCCTTCACGGGCGAGCGCCAGTGCGGTCGCCCGCCCAATGCCCTGGGCGCCGCCGGTTACGATAGCAACTTTCCCCTGAAATTTCATAGATCACTCCACCTCTTCTGACGGCAGCTCCGGCCCTATACTTCCCGGTCGGAGAGCTTCTTCCGCTACGCGCCGCCAGAAGGCACTGAAACGACGGGGCGGTTCTCCACGCCAAGAGACGAACGTCGGTGGATGATGAATAACGACCTGTAGCCCCCTGGTCTGTAATTCAGCTACATACTGCTGAAAACGCGGTGCAACACTGTCGGTCACGTGAACGGTTGAAGCCTGATGCTCGGCGGCAAATGCTCGCACTTCATCAACCACGACTCCACGACGGATGCTGCCATTTCTACCGGCAATTGCTTCAAGTGCACATTCGTAAAGAAAAAAGAGCCGCTTGAAGCTCAACTGAGCCGCTGCCAGAAATGGCTCGTCGAAGATAAATATGGCAGGCGCGCCGGGATTCGCCAGCAATGCCGGATCGGTCGGGCTAAGGCTATCACCGTGCAGCCAGACAATCACCCCGTTCATCGTCGTCCCTCCAGTTCTGCTAGTGATACCCCAAACAGCCGCCAGGCCAGATTCTCGTAACTGTCATCGAACGGACAACTGCCGTTGTGAGCCAGTGGACAACGCGCACAATAGGTTCCGGCACTGAAGCGTTCTACATTTTGACGATTGAAGATGTACGGTTTGTGGCTAAAGGTGCTGCCCACCCATTGCCATGACAGGCTGTTCGAGGCCGGATCGCCGTCGAGCAGATGGCGGTAAAAGAGATCGGCGCCCTCGCGCCAATCTACACCCAGCCAGTGTTGCAGATACGCAGCCACCCACATGCGGGCATGGTTGTGCATGTAACCGGTTGTGTACAGTTCGCGCAGTGACTCGTCGATGCACACCAGGCCGGTTGTGGCCGACATCACCTCTGGCGGGAGAAGACGACGCGGTACACGAGTCCGATGTTTGGCCGGCTCAATATCCTGATGAATTCGATCACCGAGGTGAGCGTACACGAGTTGCCAAAACGCCCGCCAGGCCAGCTCATTGACAAACTTTTCCGTATCAGGGGTGTGACCAAACCGACTCAGGATCGAGTCGCGTACTTCGGCTAGCGTCAGGACGCCGTGGCGAATGTACGGTGAGAGCAGGGAAACCCCACGCTGCACCACATCGTTACGTGTGCGGGCGTAGTGCTGAACGTTAAACGCACGTAACCGACGGAGCGCAGCTCGTCGTCCACCACGAATGGGAGACGGCTGAGCGGCCCCCTCGAAAAGACCGGCAAGTGCTTCCGCCAGATACGCCGCCTGCTCTTCACGGGTTTGTAAATCGGTACGGAGTTGCATGAATTTCAGTCACGCTGCTGCGGCCAACAAGTCTGCTCTACCACCGATTAGAGCACCGTGCATTGTCCTGCTGTCGGTCGCGGTACGCTCGTTTCAATCATTTACCACAGACATTCTGGTGTAAAACCTGAACTCCAACAGCTATGACGCGACATAACTCGTTCTGCACGTTTCGCGTCTCTGCGATGAGTGTTCAGGTTGAGATCATTGCTCTTTTCGAGTATACCACGAGTTGCGCGACGAACAAACGGGGAAGGCACATGGTGAGGACAGACGATACCTTTTCCCCGCGAGCGCATCTCGATGGACGGGCACAGCGCCGCTGCGCTGCGACCGATCTTCTTCTACGAGAGGATATTTCAGGTAGGCTCTAACCACTAACGCACTGTAGCGGTCGGGACGAAAAATGCCTGTTGCGTGGTGAGATCAATCTGATAGACCGGCTGTAACGAGGCGATTATTGCTCGAAGTTCATCAATGGTGAAGCCCTGTGCATCAAGTGCCATGCGTATACCGGCGGTGCCAGGGGCAGAATCTGGTTCAATTGCTACCCGATAACGCTGACCGCGTACCGGTTCGATCCGTACCTGCCAGCGGTCGATCACTTCAGCGGGCACTGCGGAATCAATATCGGGTACTCGGTCGAAGGTCAGGATCAGGCGTTTGTTGGACCCCGTATACAGCACACCGTTGATCGTAGAGCCACGCAACCGTAACAACACTGCCTGTTCAATACCGACCGGAAGCGTTGCCGGCAGGACGAATTGCTCCGATACACGAGCAAGCTGCGCTGGCTCAATGATGTTCGCTCGTAGCAGCGGCCAGCCCGGATCAACGAGTGGTTGGGGCGCCAATCCTTCAGTTTCAGCTCTTCCGTTCCACGCCCGCTCGAAAGTGAACGCATCGCGAATCTGTTCACTGCTAACCAGCCAGTTGAACTCGGCCAGCCGCCAGACTACCCGACTCGTCTGGGTACTGCCTGATGGGCCGACCAGTTCAGTGATACTCAAGACATGGCCGTCTTGACCGCTAATCGCCATCAAAACCAGTACCGACTCGGCGGTTTCGGGAGGCAGGTCAAGGGGACTGATACCGCGAAAGCTGACAATGTAGGCCAGGCGATTACCAATACGCTGTTGGCCCAGCAAGCGCAGATCCGGAGCCTCTGCCGCCTGGCGCAGGTACATCGGCACAATTGCCCATGGCCCGGTCTGGAGACGGGCGAGAAAGGCAGCTTGCTGTTGTTCAGGAGACAACAGACTCATCACTAACTCCGGCTCATTCGGTGCTGCACGGATGGGGAGATCGCCGTATAACGTTGGTGCATACGAGCCGTCAAGCGCGTAGTAGAAACGGCGTGTCCCATCACCCAACTGGAACTCGTAGGGCGCACCACCCTCGATGTGGCGCAGTTGTAAGCGATGACGGGCCGGATTATCGCGGTCGTGCCAGATTTCAGCGAAGAGTGGGGCGATGGTGCGATTGTTAAAATACCAGATGGTTTGATAGCGAGCGTACCAGATGGGAGGGCCTTCTGGAGCGGGGAGGCCGCCATGGGCCAGCGCACGAACAACCAGTTCCCCGGCAGTTATGCCGGGTTCTGTTGCTCCTGTTGTCACCACGGTAAAAGGTGTACGGAGCAGGCCCGGCAAGATGAGGGTCAGGATCAGGACGATCAGCACGATTGGCGGTATCATCAGTGACCATTGCGTAAGACGTTGCCGTGGCGCAGTGGCACTTTTCAGCAAACGATTCAGAAATCGCGTCGGCAATGGTTGATTATCCCGTATTCGGCGCAGGGTCGCTGTCAACTCGTGCGTTACCGCCTGCCATTCGCGATCAAAGAGCCGACAGTGAGTACAGGTGCTGAGGTGGCGGCGGACAGTCTCGAACAGTTGCAGGTGCTGTGTCGGGTTGATCAGCGCCTGCCGGACGGTGACGCACGCATCACTCTGGATTTGCTGCGTGAGATGGTGACCGAGGGCAGGGGCCAATGCCGTGATCGCTTGTTTAAATATCTCCAGTGCGGCGTCAACACTAGTGTTCAGCATTGCGGCGAGTCGGGCATAATCGGCGCTGAGTAAACTGTACGCCAGCACTGCCATCCGCTGATCAAGTGGCAGTGTACGTAGAGGCCCCAGGATCGATGCGGTTGGTGGCGCCGGACGGCGCTCACGTGGTTGATCGGCGTACTTGCTGAGTGCGAGCCGGTAGAGACGAGTAATCAGCTCGTCGTCACGCCAGACCGCAGGTGGCTGTTCGCGGAGTGTGCGCACCCACTGTTGCAGCAGACGCTGGGCTGTCCGTTCATCTGGGGTTAGCGCCAGTGCAAAACTGTACGCCACATTTCCGGCGTTGGTTAACCAGTGTACCAAATCGTTACCTATCATGCTCGTCGACCTGGCGCGGTGTGGTATCTGCCAGCAGTTGCTGCCGTAATCGCCACATCGTCTTGATTCGTGCCCGTTGCCAGGCTGCACTCTTTGGTCCGGTTTCGCGCAACAGGACGATCCGCTGCAATGCAATTCGGATTGCGTTCGCCTGTCGGTCGATCAGCGCATCGTTTTCCCGATCCGGCATAGAGTTCCCTCCACTGTCTGGGAGCGCGGGCCTCCGGCCCGCATCCTGCACGAGGATTGGTGGCAGGCCGTCGGTGGTGGGCCGAACACCGACCAACACCCGCTGGCGCTGGGAGCGCGGGCCTCCGGCCCGCATCCTGCCCGAGGATTGGTGGCAGGCCGTCGGTGGTGGGCCGAGCACCGACCAACACCCGCTGGCGCTGGGAGCGCGGGCCTCCGGCCCGCATCCTGCCCGAGTATCGGTGGAACGCCTTGGTGTACATATCACCGCCCAACGTCCTCCGGCCCGCATCCTGCCCGAGGATTGGTGGCAGGCCGTCGTTGGTGGGCCGAGCAACGACCAACACCCGCTGGCGCTGGGAGCGCGGGCCTCCGGCCCGCATCCTGCCCGAGGATTGGTGGCAGGCCGTCGGTGGTGGGCCGAGCACCGACCAACACCCGCTGGCGCTGGGAGCGCGGGCCTCCGGCCCGCATCCTGCCCGAGGATTGGTAGAACCGGCGTACCCGCCAGACCCTCGCTTGCGGCAAGGGTAGCACTCCCTCCAACTATTGGGTGACGGGCATAATCGGCAAACCGTGCTCATACCCATTCGGAAGCAATGCTGCCACAGTTCAAGGTTCGTGTTACCGCCTCTCATCCCCAAAGATTACTTCCGCTACTGCATAGGAAGAAGATTGGGATACCACTCCTCTCTTCTCCATCGCCATCACCGCTACCCGCCTCTCATTCGTTCAAAACGCCGACCGGCACGTGCCCCTGGTACCGGCACGGCGGCCAGCACCTCATCAATAATCGCTTGTGCCGTCACATTGCGCACACGGGCTGCCGGACTGATAATCAGACGATGGCCGAGCACCGGTTGCGCAAGTAATTTGACATCATCAGGGATCACAAAGTCGCGCCCGTTTATCGCAGCCCATGCCTGTGCGGCCCGATAAAGGGCCAGTGCTCCGCGTGTGCTGGCGCCTAGATAAACATCGCCGTGATCGCGGGTGGCGACAACCAGGGCAACAATATACTCGACAATCAGATCATCAACGTGAACCTGCTTAATCACCTCTTGCAGATGTAGCAATTCAGCGACATCCACCACCGTTGATAACGTTTCGATTGGGTGCCCGTCGCGCTGGCGTTTCAAAATTGCAATCTCATCGAGCCGATCCGCATAGCCGATATGAACCCGCAGCAGGAAGCGGTCGAGCTGCGCCTCGGGCAGCGGAAACGTCCCTTCGTACTCAATAGGATTTTGCGTCGCCAGCACAATAAACGGTTGCGGCAACGAATGGGTCACGCCATCAACGGTGATCTGCCGCTCCTCCATCGCTTCGAGCAGGGCCGACTGCGTTTTTGGTGTCGCCCGATTAATCTCATCGGCCAGCACAATCTGGGCCATAATCGGGCCAGGGCGAAACTCAAATTCGCGGGTTTGCTGGTTGAAGATCGAAACGCCGGTGACATCGCTCGGCAAGAGATCGGGGGTACACTGAATACGCTTAAAACTCGATCCGATAGAGCGAGCGATGCTCCGCGCCAGCATAGTCTTGCCGGTACCGGGCACATCTTCGATCAAGACGTGACCACGGCACAACAACGCGACCAGGACCAGTTCCACGATCCGACGTTTGCCAACGATGACTTGCTCAACGTTCGCGATTATCCGCGCAGCCAGATGCTGAACCTCTTCCACGGGCACCTCAATTCAGAAGGTAGTTGTCTGGATGCATGGGCAGTATACCACGATTACCGGCTCGAGCGAGCGCAACATCCTCACGCCTCGCGATCGGCCACCAATGCCCAGAAGCGTGGATCGTGGTGCAATGATGAAAAATCGGGATCGAGGCGCGCCCAATCCCGTGACACCTGATGTTGGTCGAGAGCAATCTGGAGCAGACGCAACGCCTCTTCATGATCACCGCAGATCGCGGCGAAACAAGCGCGGTTGTATTCACTCTCGTGCTCCATCAATGGCCGGGCAGTTTCAATCGCACGGCGCGCCTCCTCCTCGCGTCCCAGCCGCCGCAAGACGTTGGCCAGTGAAGCGTGATAAGAACCCTCTGTTGGTGCCAATTCCAGCGCCCGTTGCCAGGCATTCAGCGCCTGTTCCAGCTCGCCTTGAAGGGTGTACACCAGCCCCAGCCCGTACCAGGGGGCAGCGTCTTGCGGGTCGAGCTGAAGCGCCTGCTGGTAAGCGGTGATGGCCTCGTCGTAGCGGCGCAGGTCACGATACACGTACCCCAGCCCGTTCCAAGGATAGGCGTCTTGCGGGTCGAGCTGAAGCGCCTGCCGGTAAGCAGCGATGGCCTCGTCGTAGCGGCGCAGGTCAGCATACACGTTCCCCAGCCCGTACCAGGGGGCAGCGAATTGCGGGTCGAGCTGAAGCGCCTGCCGGTAAGCAGCGATGGCCTCGTCGTAGCGGCGCAGGTCACGATACACGTGCCCCAGCCCGTGCCAGGGATAGGCGTATTGCGGGTCGAGCTGAAGCGCCTGCCGGTAAGCGGTGATGGCCTCGTCGTAGCGGCGCAGGTCACGATACACGTGCCCCAGCCCGTGCCAGGGATAGGCGTATTGCGGGTCGAGCTGAAGCGCCTGCCGGTAAGCGGTGATGGCCTCGTCGTAGCGGCTCTGCTTACGATGGCAGTTACCGATATTGGCATAGGCCCATTTATACGCGGGATCAATCTCCAGCGCACGGGTGTAATGGTGAATTGCCTGATCATACTGTCCTTGGTCTTCGTACACTAGCCCCAGCCCGTTCCAGGGGGCAGCGTATTGCGGGTCGAGCTGAAGCGCCTGCCGGTAAGCAGCGATGGCCTCGTCGTAGCGGCGCAGGTCATGATACACGTTCCCCAGCCCGTTCCAGGCATACACATTCTCTGGATCTATTTCCAGCGCCTTCTGGAAATTTTCCAAAGACTGCTGGTACTTCTTCAGTTTCGCTTGCACTGCACCCAGGGCATGGTAAAGAGCAGAACTGACACGACCCAAGCGAAGAGCTTTCTGGTAGGCATCCTCGGCGGCCGGAGAAGCCTGTGCATCAACGGTACGTCCCGCTGCTCGTCGCCAACCCAGTTGGTCGCCGAGGTCTTCATACGCTTCGGCCAGGTGGTCGCGCAGAACCTGACCACCGGCAGGGAGACCTTGTTCGGCTTGGTCAAGGGCGGTCATTGCTTCTGAATAACGCTGCTGGTAGTAGTACAGTCGTCCGCGCTGCCAGCGTAGGATGGCGCGCCGTTCAGCCTCGCCGTCACCCGCCAGATAGCCACGCTCGGCCAGGCGTTCTAGCTCGCTCAGGCCGGTGGCTGCTGCTTCATCTCGCAGACTTGTGAGCGTTTGCAGGGCTTCCAGCCGCCGTTTGCCACGAGCGCTCAGCCGCTTCCGCCAGCGCCCGGCCTCGGTCAGCAGACCTCGGCGCAGGTTGTCGTTATAGGCCAGCGCCTCGACGAAACGGGGGATCAGCCAGCGCCAGGCGCGCTCTTCGTCAAGCCAGAAGAGGTAGTCGCTCAGTGCGAGTGTGGTGGTGAGATAGTCGTCATCGGTTAAGCGCTCTTCAATCAGATCGTAGTCGGCTGCGATCCGTTCCAGCCGCTCTTCTAACACAGCCACCCCTCGTTCAATCAGGCGTTGCACGCTAGGATCGCTCAGTTGGGCGTCCTGACGCAGGTATGCCTCGAAAAATGCCTGGGGGTCGTCGTGCAGGCGGGCTTCACCAGCGTATACCGAGGCATAAGCGCGTTCTAGGCGGCGTAGTTCATCGTTTACATTGAAGCCTGACGCATCAGTAGGGGTGAGCATTCCCTGTAACACAGCGCGATCACCGCGGGCCAGGGCGATGGCGTAGAGGGCGTAGCGGTCGGCAGTGGTTACCGCGTGCAACAGATAACGCTCGGTCATCTGGTCAACGATCTGCTGCGCGGGGGTGTCTTTGTCGCTATGACCAACGATGTTTTCCAGCGCAATGCCCTTCTGCCACATTTCGGCTGCCAGTACGATTGCCAGCGGGATGCCACGGGTTGTCTGCCGTATTGCATCCACAGCGGTATCGTCAAGCGGACGCTCTGGGACAGTTGCTGCGAAGTAGGCGGCTACATCATCGCGGGCCAGTTGGGTGACGTTCACCGGCACAAGGCGACGCGGCCACTCTTCGGCGTACCCTTTGAAGTAGGTGTCTCCGTAGCGGCGACTATTGACCAGATCGTTGCGCCCACTGAGCACCCAAAGCACGTGTGGCCCGCTGTTCCGTATAACCAGGCGCAACCAGGGGTCAACTGCGTCTACTACTTCGTAGGTGTCCAGCACGACGAGCAGCGCACCACGCCCGGCTATCCGCCGGAGACCATCAGCCAACGCATGAGCCAGGTGTTCGAGAGGATTGACGAAGAGGTCGTAGGTGTCGGCCCCCATTCGAGCACGCAGCAGATCGGCGAGGCGCTGGCGCAGACTGACCGCTGCTTCTGCGCCAATCTGAATGCCGGCCTCCAGAAAGGCTTTAGCCAGTTGTTCACCGCTGTTGCCGATGGGCAGACCTGCCAGCGACGACCCGACGCGGAGAATCTTTGCCAGCGCCGTAGCGCCGGCACTGCGCAACTCTCGCAATTCGGGGCGTTCGGTGGCGCTATCCAGAACCTGGTGAGCAGTATGCTCGGCGCTGGCGCGCCGCTGCTGCGTCTCGTGGTAGGCGGTAAAGTGGCTTTGCCAGTCTCTGTGTTGTGCCTGCGCCGTGCTAACGATAACGTCGAAGACCGTCTCTGGCGCGATAGCGTTGTGACCGACCTGCAGAGCAGGGAGACGGCGGCGGGCCTCTTCCCAGTCAATCCACAGGGTGTGAACCGGTTTCCATAGCGAGTGTTCCTCGGTCGCAATATCGCAGAAGCGCCGTGAAAGCGTGCTTTTGCCGATACCGCCGTCGCCGTAGACGAGAAAGACGTAGGGCAGGTTTTCACCGGAAGGTGGAGTTATCGTTTCGCTCAGCGCATCCCGGAATCGTTTCTGCTCTTCAACCCGACCAAAGAAGGGCTTACCGTTGACCAGAATGGTTTGGTTCGTCATAGCGGGGTCATTCCTCTGGTAATGAACAGGGTACGTTGTGTAACCTAAACCATGCGTTTAGCGCGCCATCAAATGCCCAGGTTCATCATCTGATGCCGTTTGCCGTGATGTGGGCGAGAGTTCTGTCACCTCTCATCATTATAGCCGGTTGTTAACGTGATTGCCGGAAAAGGGAAGCGGTACCCCCCCTTCCCCCCCGCGTGCGGGGGGGCTAGGGGGGGTAGTGCTTGCGGGGGGGAGCGCAGCTTTCTAATCCCACGCTGCCGTTTTTCCTATATTCATCAGCTTGTGGTATCCTGATGCAAACAGCGTTACACGGAGGTTTGGCAATGCTCGAGCGCGTGGCGGTTCTGTACAACCCCTTGAGCGATGCTTCGATCAAGCTATCGCACGAACTCACCGACTGGCTTACGGCGCGTGGTGTGAAAGCGATACGTGGTGTGTCGCAAGAATTTCGCGACCAACCGCACCTGGTCGCCGATTGTGATTTGATGATTGCGCTGGGTGGTGATGGTACCGTCTTGCGCGCGGCCCGGCTCTGCTTTCCGCATAATATTCCGGTTTTGCCGGTGGCGCTCGGTCACCTCAGTTTTATGGCCGAGATCGGCCCCGACGAAGTATACACGAGTTGCGAACAACTGATGAACGGCGGAGGCTGGTTCGATGAACGAACGCTGGTGCGGGCACAGCTCTGGCGGAATGGGCAGAAGCTCGGTCAGTATACGGCACTGAACGAGGTAGTGATTTCGCGCCGTGATCTGAGTCGGATCGTGAATGTTTATGTGACGATTGATGATAGCCCGATTACAACCTATCACGCTGATGGTGTAATTGTGGCAACTGCGACCGGTTCAACCGCCTACGCGCTGGCTGCCGGTGGGCCAATTGTTGATCCGCGTTCACAGGCATTAGTGCTGGTGCCAATTGCAGCGCATTTAACCCATATCCCCTCGATGGTTTTACATGAAGATGCAGTGGTCACGATGCAGCTCCGTTCACGGTATCATGCTCTGCTGGCTATCGATGGCCGCGAGAATGTTGACCTCATCGAGGGTGATGAAGTCATTGTGCGACGCAGTCCACAGGTCTGTACGTTTGTCAGGCTCCGGCCAAGTAATCAATTTTACAGCCAACTGGTGGCGCGTTTGCGCCGTTCCTGAAGTGATAAACGGCGGTGAAGCAGGCTTTGTAGCAGACGTAAGGAGTATGTAGCGTATGATTGCCTATACAGGCGCTACAGTGAGTGCGCGCATCAATGCTCCCCTGGAAGCGCTTTGGGAGCTGGTGAGTGATGTTGAGCGCCATCCCCAGATTGCCGGTAGCGGAGAAGTTCAGGCAGTGACTATTCGTGATGGACGGCCACTGGCTGTCGGTGCAGTGTTTGAGTCACAGCAGTATATGCGTGGTATCCATTATGTGACGGCAAATCGGGTCGTGATTTGGGATCCACCCTACCGTTTTGCCTGGCGAGTTGGTTTACCGGCTGCACCTGGTATCGCGCAGATCTGGATGTTTCGTTTGCAACCAGAAGCCAACGCGACGCGCGTCACCAATGGGGTGGCGTTGGTGTATGCGCTGCCGACCTTCTTTCCGTTTTCGTTGTTGCGCAAGAAGATAGGGCAGGGTTACGCCGATTCGATGACTCCGACCCTCGCAAATCTGGCCCGGATGGTGAATGCACCACCACCCGCAGATATACAGGTAGTCACCGAACCACCTGCCGAGCTAACGGCAATGCTCCCGCCCTTGCTCATACCGGGGGCAACGATGCTTGCAGGAGCACTGGCGGTTGTAGCCGCAGTGCTGGCGGTATGGCGACGCTGGCGGCAGCAGATGTAGGTACGAATGTCTGCGTTATGGCAATGGAATGCCGGGGGTGGTGCTCCCACCACGTGCACCACCGCCGGGGTAGAGTGAACGCTCGGCGACAATCGGTTGATTGCTACGTACAATCGCTGCTACCGCCGTTTCACCCGGAAATGCCTCGTGTAGTGCTAGCGTATACCTGGCTCTGGCTGGAATACGGATGCTCAGGTTAGTTTTTGTCCCATCACCAAAAATGACTTCGACCGTGACAGTGCTTGTGAGCGGACTCACATTGTGCAAGCAGAGGTAGTAGCTCGCGTCACTGGTGCGTCCATCAATAAAGGCCCAGCGGTAAGCTGGTGTGCGCACCCCGGTACTGATCGTCCCAGCAGCACCATTGGCAAAATGCATGACTCGCTCTACTGCTACCAGACGGTCGGCGATGACCTCGGTAGCAATGCCGAGATTGGGTACAACTTCGTTGACGTCAATAGCCAGTTGTGCTCGTGGTGGAATTGCATAGCGTCGGGTTGCAGCAACGCCGGTTGGCCCACGGAAAATAGCTTCAACGTTCGTTGGTTGGTTGTTTGGATTCAGCACCAGGAATTGGGTGCGAAACTCACCCTCGGTAGTGCCCTCGGCGAACAGCCAGCGACGCGAGAGGGTGTCAATTCCGCGCCCGGTGTGTAAGCCGCTCCCTCCATTCCCGAACCGCATTGTGCGTTCAACTGCCACTGGCTGATCGGCAATCACGCGCATTCCGAAGTGGGTGTCGGCCAGCGGTCGACTCCCGTCAGGGAGGGTTATATCGTGTACCGAGACAACCAGGCGGTTTTGGGCGCCGACCTGTACCTCTTGCTCGAAGACTGTACCATCACGACGCATGTACGTGATCTGCACTCTGGTCGTGCCAGGTTGAGGGTTGAAAATGATCAGATAGGTTTGGGTTTGATTGGCCGTGCTTCCCTCAGCAAAGTACCAGACCCGCGAGAGGCGATCTATTCCTGGCCCGCTATCAATATCGGTTGTTAAGGCCATTGATCGTTCAGCCAGGATCGCCTCGTTTGCTTCAACGATTGCCGGCAGAGCGTTAGCGGCAGGCGCAATCTCGTTGATGTTCAGGTCGGCCCGCCCACCACCGGATACTTGTAGTTCGCGCACAATGGGCTGACCCGAATCCGGAAGTAGTGTAATGCGGGCAGTAGCCGGACGAGTGGCCGGGTTGTATAAACTCAGACGCTGGCTGTAACCTGCGGTGTTACCTTCGGCAAAATACCAGCGAGCACGAACGGTTGTAGTGTCGATACGTGTGCGCAATAGTGGCAGCAGTTCGCGAAATGCCGGGTAGGGATCAAGCGCCGCGCTATTGATTTCAAAATGACCGGCAATGGCAGGTCGTAATCCGTCACCGCCAGCTTTCGGTTGTAGATCGGTAGGCGCGATGTTGTAGGTTTGCGTTAGCCATGCCAGCAGTGCCACCAGCCGATCCTGAGCAGCCGGTGTTGGTGGTTGGTCGGCAGGGGTGAGCAGGGCAATCTGGACATCGGCCTCGCTGCCGCTCACCTGTCGCACCAGCGATGTTGGTCCACCCAGTCGGCCTTCAAACAAGTTGCCTTCACTATCAATGAGATAGTGGTAGATCAGATCATCCCAATCCAACACCTGCGTCTGATAGACAAGCAGGGCGCGGAGATAAGCCAGCGTAGTAGCTGGGGAAACATCAACGGCCAGTTGGTGAATGACAACACCGCGCGGATCACGACGATCTGGGCGGGCCGCGACCGGTTGTGCCCAATCAGCGCGGGTGATCTGGAGAGGTCGCGGGGTTAAAACCGGTTGGCCAAATAGAATCGGTCGTTGCGGCAGACCGGCGGCAAAGATTGGTGGCGTGATTTGGGTAGCCAGATATGAAACAGTTACCTCATTAAGCACGGCTGAAGCACGGGGAATCTGACTACTGAAGACGGCACGTAATTGGAGATAGCGCGTATCTTCCGGTAGCGCCAGCGGTGCAGCAGTCGTAAACGCATCAGGGTCGGCAGCCGGCGGTTCATCGGCGACAACCAACGGCAACCATGGTCCCCAACCATCATCACCGTTGCTAGGTGGGGTTGAGCGGGCGCGCAGTTCAAGCCGCAGCGCAGTTCCTGTTACCAGATCGGCGCGCCAGACAGCACCAGCCGCATTGGTAGCAAACGCAGTAGCAAACGGCGCCGAGATAAAGCTTCCCTCACTGGCGTCGGCAGCTAGGCGCAATTCACCACCGGCATTGTTCGTGACCAGCAGCCCGGTTACCTCACCGGCTGTCCAGTCGTTCACACTGCTTAAGCGCCAGCTTGATACCTGAGCCATATCAGTTGCCGGGCGGGCAGCAACCGGCAATACCCAGGTTAGTATTCCGACCAGAATGACGAGCAGACTAATACTCAGTGCCGTTCGTTGGTTCATAGATCATGCCCTGCTGCTAAACCGTCGATTGTGCTCTGTTGATAGAGGACTACGGTGCCGGACGCACTGCACCGTTGAACGCCCCTTTGTAGATATTAGCCGAATCATACAGTATCCAGCCTGCTGCCGCTTCTGGTTGCTCTTCAGTCGCGTTAATCTGGGCGCGCACCTCAGCCGGCCCGTACTCGACCACAACCGGCGCCCACGGATCGGTATGGTCTTGCAGCCACGGACGCTGCCGACCATAGCTGGCTGCCATCAATTGACCACCTTTCCGCACCGCAATCTGAATGGTCTCATACGGGTACTTCACCGGTACGGCAATGTTATCTAATCCACTCCACCATAACGACGGATACGGCATCGGACAGACATAATCGGCGTGTTCACCCATGCGCGCCATGTCTTGGGCAATGGTCATTGACGGGCCGTTGACAACGCGCCCAAACACATCGACCGACATAAAGGCACCGGCGGCGTTTACCGCGTGGTGTGCACGCTGCATGAACTCGATCAGAACCTCGTACATACGACCCGGGTTGGCAACCGGGTCAATTGGTTCGCTGAACAAGAGCTTATCGCGAAATTCATCCCTTGTGCCAAACCAATCGGGGAAACGGATGTAATCAAAGTTAATCTCATCAAACCCCATCTGCGCAGCTTCAACTGCCAGAGCAATGTTGTAATCCCAGACATTCTGATTGGTCGGATCGAGGTAGGCGTAGCGAATCCCCGGCCCTGGGTAATCGGCATATACTTCGCCGGTTGAACGCACTCGGATTGACCATTCGGGACGTGCATCCGAGAGCGCATTGTCGTGCGAGAAGAGCTGGACCCGGGCAATCGTGTAGATGCCGCGTTCTTTCGCTTTGGCCAAAATAGACGCGAAATCGACTCGGGGGGTGCTCAGTCTTAATTCACGGGCCAGCGGTACCTGGGAGTCGTAATAAACCATACCCAGGTCATCACGCAGATCGCTTTTAATATCGATGACCAGCGTGTTCAGCTCAGTACGATCAATGAGATCAAGAAAGCGATCAACCAGTCGTGGTACGGAAGCAACCGCCGCCGTGATGTAGATACCACGCACGTAGAAAGGTTCCAATGCGATCTGCTGCGGCATATTGCCCGGCTCAATAGGGATTACTCGTTTGGCATACCCTGGCGCTAACACCTGCACAAATCCATGTTCAGGTAAATTGGGTAGTCGGAAGCGCCCTTCGATACTGTCGTTAATACGAACAAACGCCACGGCGGTAGAGGTCAGGGTTTCAGTGGCAATAATTGCTGCATTCTGAACAGGTTTTCCGGTGGTGGCGTCGATCAATTGCCCAAAGAGGGTGTCCGGTCTGATGGCGACGTCAAGTGTTGTCGTGCGGGTAAACGGTTGCGTAACCGCCGCAAAACCATCCGCTTCGACGGTAATCTCACCGATCTCTGTCACACCGCGCAATACGTAACGCCCCTCGGCATCTGTTGTTACACTCAGATCGGACAGCTTGACCGTCGCCCCTGCCACCGGTTCACCCGTATACACATTAGTCACCTGACCGCGCAGGATATTAGGGCGGAGCCTGACATCAAAGGTCGTTGTCCGCGAGAGTGTCTCACGAACCGGTTCATACTCATCGGCACGTACCGTAATACTAAACGTCTCCGGCACATCAGTTAACGTATATTGTCCGTTCTCGTTCGTCGTGGTAAGTGGTGGCTCTGTATCGTTCAGGATAACTTCAGCGTTGCGAATGGGTTGGCCGGTATAGGCATCGGTGACCTGACCACTGAGCGTATTGGGACGCAGGCTAGTAGTAATGGTTACGGTCAACACACCACTCGCACCAACGCCGGGTTGGTCGGCTAGTGGCAAACTTGTCGGTTCGTAAGCCGGTGCCTGTAGCGCCAGCGTGTCTTCAGGTCGCCAACGTTCGGTCTGAAAGCGTCCCTGATCATCGGTAGTTAACGTCAGATCTCCGATGGATACCGTTGCATTGGGAACTGGCGCACCGGTGTAAGCATCAGTTACGATACCGGTCAATACAACCGGTTGCGACGCACAACTGATCAGGAATATTACGCAAAGAATGCAGATCGACCAGAGGCGAACAATTCGCCGCGCAAATAACACCATGGTTTACAGGCTCCTTTAGTTAGAATGAGGGACCGGTCAAAATGTGTACCAGTCAGGGGTATCTTAAGAGGCTCACAGGCGGCTGTCAAGTGAGAAGAGAGATGGTCAGGGCTGTTTAAGGTTTTACCTGACCCAACAGAGGTTCAAGGGAGAGGGATAAGAAAAGTGCAATATCACTTTCTTCGCCGTGTATGCGGTAGGGCGCAGGAACCTGTCTCAAGATGATAGACGCCCCAGACTCTCGCTCTCGTTTACACGAGGAGGATGATGCGAGGCAGGGAGGCTCTCTTTTCATAATGTGGAAAGCAGCGCACATTGCATCTGATTCGGCTAGGTCATTCCTACCAATGCTATTCCGAACGGCGCGACAAACCGTACTTTTACGCGCACATTGCATCTGATTCGGCTAGGTCATTCCTACGGTTGCTCTTGATTGACCATTCTGGCTAGCGATTGCTCAACCACGACTTCGTAGATGAAGTGAGCTTCCTGTTTTCCTTTCAACCGAACCGCGCCCAGTTCACGTAGGGGGTAAGGTGATTGATCGGCGAGCACGTGTGCCAAATGTGAAGAAATAATGATCTGACCGGCCTGGGCAATGCTGCATAATCGCGCAGCAGTGTTCACTACATCACCGATCAAGGTATAGTCTTGGCGCTGTTCTGAGCCGATATTCCCCACAACTGCTGAGCCGTAGCCGATCCCGATACCCATTCCAATCTGGAGGTTTAATTCTTCCCGCCATATGTCAGACAGGCGGGCAAAAGCCTGTTGCATTGCCACAGCCGCCAATATCACGCGCTGGGGATCATCAGGGTGACTGATAGGGGTTCCGAAGACACCGATCAAGCCATCACCGAGAAACTTATCGATCGTGCCATCGTAAGCGTAGAGCGCTTCGGTCATTGCCGTGAAATAGCGATTGAGAATGCGCTCAACCAGAATGTGGGCATCTATCTGTTCGGTTAATGTGGTAAATCCTCGCATATCGGCGAACAGCACCGCCACCGTCCGTTCGGTTGGGGTTCCGAAATCACTCCCGGCGCTAAGCAATTGCTCGGCAACTTGCGGTGATACATAACGGCGGAAGACACTGCGCACGCGCTCACGTTCTTGTTTTTCAAGCTGTTTGATAGCGCTAATATCACGGAAGACCACGACGCGCCCTAATGCTTTTTTATCAACACTATGCACGGGTGCAATACTTACACTAAAGTGGACATCGGTCTCCGGTTCTATCTCGATAGTCGTTGGCTCAGAACGGGCCAGGAAGGGGAGGACTGCTTGTAGGGTTGGCAGTTGATCGACAACCTGCCCACGGTGCGTTTTCTGATCGATCTGCAATCGATGTTGCGCAGCCGAATTTGCCAGCAACAGGCGCTGTTCTGGGTCAATGAGCAGGATCGGGTCAGTCGTACTTTGCAAAATGGCATTGAGGGTCGAGCGCTCATCATTGACAACCCGGTAGAGACGACTATTTTCCAATATCTGCACGATCAGACTGGCAACCGTCGTAGTTAGTTCTAATTCAGCTTGTTGAAGGGGTTCACGCTGACTGACATCGAGACAGATCACGCCTTGCGTATGCTGTTTCACTTTGAGCGGTACCAGTAAAACGGTTTCCAACCGACGAGCCGCAAAAAACGCTTGTAACGGTGTCAGATCGGATTGTTCTGCTAAACGTACATAGCGCGGTTGATTAAGCCTGGCAATTTTCGCGGCGAGGTATGGATGCCGCTGGAGAAGTTGACGAAGTTCAGCGTCGTTGGGTGATGATTGACCACTTAAAGCAACAATCGTATCGGTCGGCTGTGGGCCAAACAGGATCATTGCTGCCTGTTCTACCTGAAAAATCTGTGCTACTGCCGCAATAATGCGTTGCAGGTTAGAGGGCGCGATAAACTGCGCGGTTAAGGCAAGTGATAGCCGATTGATGTCACTCAATTGTTTGATCCGACGCTGTTCACTCTCGAACATGCGGGCATTGCTGATGGCAATCGCTAACTGGTTAGCCACTGCTTGAAGAATTGCTTCATCGTTTGAGCTGAAAGCACTGATGTGTGGACTGCGTACCTCGATGGTACCAAATACTTCACGGGCAACGAGTACCGGAATGCTTAGGGACGAGCGCATCTGTGCTTCACCGGGTAAGAGCGGTGTAAACCGCACATCCTGGGATAAATCGTCGATCCGGAGCGGTTCGCGATGGCGGTAAACCCAACCGCTCAGTCCTTGGTCGACTCCAAACGTCAGTGTCGTAGGAATGGTTCGTTCGGCACCGGCAATCGCCTTCAGCACCCACTGATGACGATCACAGATCAGCAATGCTACTAACGGGTACTTAAACTGATGATGGATCATTTGCACCAGCAACCGGCTCAACTGATCCATCTGCATGAGTTCAGAGAGCATCTGGTTGAGTTCGTTGATCTGGCGCAGCTCTTCAGCACGTTTCGCCAGCAGCTCTTTTTGTTGTTCACTCAACCGGTAGAGGCGGGCGCTTTCCAGCGCAACGGCGCTCTGGGCGGCAACCGATGACAACAATTCAAGATGTTCGTTCGTAAAATAACCTGGGGTATGGTGTACCAGGGTAATAACGCCCCAGGTGCGGTTATCGCGTATGATCGGCATTGCCGCCACTGAACGCACGTCCTGGTGATAATCGGATGTTGCCAGCCAGCGCGAGTCAAGACGAGTATCTGTAATCAATATCGGGCTGCGCTGACGTAACGCGGCACCGGCCACACCATAGCGCAAAATGTCCTGTAGTTCTGTTGAGGCCGGATGCTGACTGCTCGAATACAGTAAGATTTTATCTTCAATGAAACCGGTTAAAATAATACTGGCCCGAATCGCACCAACGGCGTCGGCTAAGTGGTTTAAAAAACGAGTCAATAGCACATCCAGATCAATACTGGCGCCCAAGTCACGCGAGAGATGCAAGAGTAATTCGGTTTTTCGCTGCTCTTGCTGAAGGCTACGTTGTGCTCGCTGGAGGCGTAACAGAGCACGTACCCGTGCTACCAACAGATTGTGATCGACCGGTTTGAGCAAAACATCATCAGCGCCAGCATCCAGATTGCTGATACTCGTGTTGAGATCGGCGTGCGCTGACACAATGATGATAGGGATAAACGGTTTTGTGCGATCTGCCTTGATGCGTCGAGTAATTTCAGCGCCATCAACACCGGGAAGAGCTAAATCGAGCAGAATTAAGTCGGGGGTGATGAGTTGCAAAAAGCTTAACGCTTCTTCACCCGTTGTCACCACCGACACCCGAAACCCATGCCGGCTGAGGATGACTTGAAAAATACGCCGGATGTCGTTGTCATCTTCAACAACTAGAATGTGGGCAGGCTCGGGCATACACATCCCCCCTGAGCGGTTCTCCCCTTCAGTATAGCACAGATACAGGTCTGCTCGATGAAAAATATGACATATCGCTGCTGGTGGAGCGAGGGAAAGAAACACGGTAGCTTACTGATTGATTGAAGTGTGGTATAGAAAGCCAAAAATGTTCTTGTGCGCCTTGCCGCCTGAACTAACAATGTGTTAATGACGATTGAACATTATGTATGTAAGGATGTATTCCTGACCGGTCTGCTATGGCATGCTGATGTAGTTCAATATATAATATGGTGCTCAACATTTACAGACAACGAGACTTTCAGAACACAGCACTCTTTTTTCTCCTCATTGGCGTTCATCTTCATCCTACGTTATTTTGCCGGCAATCAGTATCGGCCCTGTAGGTCCATCACTACCGGGAGCTGGCTCAGCCGTGATTGCCAGGGTGCTACCGCCAGGAACTCTTGCTGCCGGTAATCGAACGATACCGTAACCACTCGGGTCAAGCGTGAAGACACCACCACTCACTGGCGCTGCATCCCCTTGAATGACCCAGAGTTGATAGACTTGATTTTCAGTCAACGGAGGTAGTGCAGCAATTAATAACAGCTCTCCGGTTCGATCAAGGTAGATCGATCCCTGTCCGGCATCACCCCGAAGGGATGCGAGTGGTGTTGGATTAGTGAGCACGGCTGCCAATTGCTGTGACGCAGCTTGCGCAGTCGCGGCCAGAGCTTGTGCTTGATCGCGTTGTTGAATAGCAGTTGTCAACTGACTGTGCAGGTTGTTGATATATCCAATGAGACCAAACACGGCAATAATAAGTGCAGTTGCCAGACTGCCAAGTCCTATTAACCAGGGTTGCCGCGAATGTGGGAAGAAATGCTTCTGCTTTGACTCTATCCTCTGGCGACCGAGTGCGTAATCAATCGTTCGTTGACGCCATTCGGGTGGTAGAACTGGTCGTTCCAGGGCAAATGGCAACAAATCAGCAGCAGCACGTAATTCGGCCAGAATCTTCTGCAATTCTGGTCGTTCTGACAGCAATTGTTGTACTTTGGCCCGTTCTGCCGGTTCGAGTGCATCAAGGGCGTAAGCTGTTAGCAAGTCAACTATTTCGTCGGAATACTCCGGTGAAGACTCCATTACCTTACTCCGCAAGCGTGCGCAGAAGCTCACGCAATTTCGATAAACCAAGACGTAGTCTGGTTTTAATGGTTCCAAGAGGTTCGCCAAGTTGTTTAGCGATCTCTGTCTGGGTCATACCACCATAATAGGCCATCTCAATTGCCTGACGTTGAGTTGGTGGCAAGTCAGCCAGGGCTGCCTGGACTGCTTGCCGTAAAGCTCGCTGCTCCAGGTCTTGTTCAACACCTGAGCTGTTGGGTAAGAAGTAAGCCGCTTCAATTCCTGTCAACTCACGATTGCGAGCCCGTTCTCGTTTGCTACGGAGCGTATCAATTGCGCGATGACGGGTAATACCAATAATCCATCCGACAACTGCTCCTGACTGGTGACGAAATCCACCAGCCGTCTGCCAGATATTCTGGAAGACATCTTGCATAACCTCTTCGGCAGTTTGCCGATCTCCTGTAATGCGGAGCGCGATGGCATACACTAATGAAGCATACCGATCGTACAATTCGCCGAGTGCAGCTTCATCGCGCTGCACGATTAAGTCTATCAGTAATTCATCGGTTAGGTTAGGTAGACCGGTATCTTCCGATTGTCGCGGCGGCATTAGACTCGAAACCTTTTTCTTTTCAGCATATCTACAACGCTGCATTATAACCGAGTTGGCTGAGATACAATCTAAACCGCCATCCACATGTACTCTCCCTGCTGCGCGTCTTACAGACATACATGAGCCTGCCAGCCTATTTGCTGGCAGGCTCGGCTAGCGTATTAGTCGAAGTTGTTTAGAATACTCTTGTGTATGGTTCCGTTCGGTCAGACTTCACACCGCCAAGGGCACGCATAATCTGATCAGCAGTGGGTGCCGTGACCGGGCCAATAAAGCCTTGTCCACCTTGGAGGAATGGTGCAAGTGTTGGCACAGCATCGGATACATTATAGTAAATAGGCAGTGGCAATGGTAGATTATTGGGAACAAATCCACCAATTTCACGGATCAGCGCCAGGTGCTGAGCTTCACTGCAAGCATGTTGTGCAGTGGTACCTGCCAGGCGGTCGGCCCCTAACTCGGCAAAGCGACGAGTAGCTGCCAGATACGCGCCTACAAATGCAGTCTCTGCATCGGCGCCGACCTGAACAAAGAGAGCTGGATCACGTAGCAGATTAGCCGGAACATAGAACTGGTTGGTTAGTGCCCGACCACCGTTACTGACCAGAAAATCGAGATGATACTTCTCAGCATCGAGAGCAAATTTGAGGTAGAGGACATCCTCTTCGCTGAGACGGAACTGTGCGGAAGTCAATGCTGCATAGTAGAAAGTTGTTGCCAGGGTTTCGGCGGTTGCAGCCAGATTTAAGATAAGCTGCGGATCATCTTTGCGGTCATGATCGGCTGATGCTGGCTGAATTCCAAACAGATTCGCAAAGCTTGCAACCACTAAGCCACCACCCAAACCGGCAATGCCCTTAATCAGGCTACGACGTGAGAAGACTCCTTGCTTTGTGTGTTCTGCTGTCACGGTGTTACCTCCATTTTCAGATTGCTCTCAGTACACGCCGCTGCATGTACCTTCATAACATCTGTGCGAAGGTTTTTCGTTTTTGGATCTCAGTAGTCCGTAAACTAAGTTCTCTTGCATTCCGAGGTGATATCGGATAGACTGGTGGTATGAAAAAAGATCACCTGACTCTGACAGAGAACGACCGCACCACGCTTGAAGGACTGCTTGCCAAAG
>Ga0272446_1000227_pt1 | contig 89123 bp, 65 predicted proteins | sample YNPCB0061_FD_194587 | JGI IMG/M metagenome (GOLD analysis project Ga0272446, IMG submission 194587) | Hot spring microbial mat communities from Yellowstone National Park, WY, United States - YNP-CB-006-1 | ecosystem: Environmental > Aquatic > Thermal springs > Hot (42-90C) > Sediment | place...
TGTTTCGCCTGCTGACCGGCCGGCGGGTGCACGAGGAGAAGCGGATCATCGACCAGATCGAGGCGACGATGAGCAAGCCGGCGCCGCCGCTTCGACAGGTGGCGCCCGAAGTTCCGGAACCCATCGCGCTGATGGTGGACTTCGCGCTGCAGTTCGACGCGCCCCGGCGCTGGCCCAATGCGCGCGCAATGAAGAACGCGCTGATGGTCGCGAACGCGGCGTCGCAGGAGGTGCCGTCGAGCCGCGACCACGGCTCGATCGCGTCGACGGGCAACCTGATTGTTGGACCGCCGGACGAGCCGCCGTTTTCAGTCCGGATGCCGATTCGTCGCGGGTAGGACGCAGCAAGCTGCCTGGGCCTGCGGAGGAAGGGTGCGTCCCTTTCGGCGGCGTTGGGCGAGCATGCGTTGCTGCTGGGCGCGTGCACGGCGCGGCACGATGCCGCTCCGAAACGTTCCATTCGTGACCCCGGTGCCCACCTTGTCGACGCAAGCTTCGACCGCCCTGCATGCAATCGCTTTATGGGTTCTCTGTGTTCGCGGCGTCGATTGCCACGTAGCAAGAGCATTCTGATGGCCGACGCGCCGGCACGCTACATCGTTTTATGCGATTGGCACTTAGCTCAAATAGGGCCTCCAACCTGCCGATTTCGATTGCGGATACTCCCTCAATCGCATATAGGTATTACGTCATGAAGCTTCCGACCAGGGCGCGATACGCCATCCGCTTCATGCTCGAGCTGAACCACGCCTCCCGCGAGGGCGTGCCGGTCAGCATGAGCGTGGTGGCGGCCCGGGCGGGCTTGTCTAGGCCCTACCTCGACCAGCTCGCCATGGCCCTTCGGCACGCCTCCCTGATCCGCGGGCGCTTCGGGCGCCACGGCGGATACGTGCTCTCACGGCCTGCAGAACAGATTCTACTGTTGGAGATCGTCGAAGCGGCCATCGGCACGTTGAGCATCACCGAGTGCGTCGACGACGCCGCATCCTGCTCACGCAGCGCGTTCTGCGCGTGCAGGGGAATCTGGGTGCGCATCAACGACAAGGTCCGCGGCGTGCTCGAGGAATACACGCTCGCCGACCTGGCCGATCACGAGCTGCGGCATGGGCGGCCGGCGCCCGACGCGTTGGTCCACACCATCAAGGTGGCCCCTGCGGGGGCTACCACGTTCCGTTCCTGAACGGAGGTCGCTCGCAGGTTTGACGACGCAGGTGCACGACGGCGGTCCCGGAAACCGCCTAGATTGAATCGCAAGGAAGGGCCATTGCGGTCCGCCGCCTCGCATGATCGCATGCGTTGCGGAGGCGGATTGGTGTGCCCGTATCCCAGGAGGTCTTTCATCATGATAGAAAGGAAAGTCGGCAGCAGGAGCATTCGGCTCGTCCGCGGCGACATCACCGACCTGGAGGTCGATGCTTTCGTATTCGACATCACGGACGACGCCAAGCTGGGCTCCGGATACGGAGGTGCGATCGCCCGGCGGGGCGGCCCGGCGGTTCAGAAGGAGCTCGACGCCATCGGCCGGTGCCCGAAAGGCTCGGCGGTCGTCACGACGGCCGGACAGATGAAGGCCAAACACATCATTCATGTCAACGGGCCCAAGTTCAACGAGCCGGATACCGAGGGCAAGCTCCGCAGCGCCACCCGTGCTGCGCTGGCCGCGGCAGACGCCAAGGGGGTCGGCACGCTTACATTGCCGCCCGTCGGAACAGGCCTGTACCAGGTCCCGCTCGACCTGTGCGCCCGCGTGATGCTTCAGGAGGTCGAGAAGCATCTGCAGGGCAAGACCGGCCTCGAGCAAGTGCTGCTGGTCGCCAACGACAGCCGCGAGTACGGCCCCCTCGCGGCGGCCCTTCAACAAGGAGCCTGAACGATGCCTCATCCCGAATCCACCACCGGCCTGCTACATGTCGCCGAGACGGTTCACTGGGCCGCGCTCGCCACCATGGGCGTGGTCTACACGCTCCGGCTGATCTGGATCTTCCGCTTCAAGGCGGGCAAGGACCGCTCGGCGCCAGGCGGCGGCGGCAGGGTCACCGCCCGCTCCGCCGCCGTTCATTCCCTCATGAACGTCGCCATGCCTTGGGAAATGGAAAGCACCCGCAAGAACATGCCCTTCTGGATCAGCTTCGTCCTCTTCCACCTCGGCGTCGCCGCCGGCATCGCGCTGGCCTTCGTCAGCAGCATCGCCCCCGCCCTCGTCACCCTCCCCGCCGTCGGCTACGTCGTCATCGCGCTCACCGGCACCGCCTTCGCCGTCGGTCTGCTCCGCATCGTGCGGCGCGTCGCGTTCGCCTACATGCGTCTCATCAGTACGCCCGACGACTATTTCTCCCTTGCAATGCTGACTGTCTGGTTCGTCCTCGCCTCGCTCGCCCAGGCGAGCCTGCTTGGCATGCTCTCCGGCGACCACTGGCTCGTCGCATTCCTGTTCGCCACCAGCTTCTTCCTGGTCTACGTCCCGTTCTCCAAGATCTCTCACTACCTCTATTACCCCATCACACGCTGGTACATCGGCAAGGCCCTCGGACACCGGGGCAGCTACCCGATCGTCCGTGCCTGAAGGAGGCCCCCGTGAACGAACCATCCAACTCCTGGAAGGTCCAAAAGATGATGGAGCTTCTCCCCAAGAAGCTCTCCCGTCAGGTCGTCGGCTCCCTCGTCGGCTGCGTCCATTGCGGCATGTGCAACTCCGCGTGCCACTACGTCCTCGCCAACCCCGATGACCCCACCATGACGCCATCGTACAAGGCGGACCAGCTCCGCAAGATCTTCAAGCACAACCACGACTGGACCGGGCGCGTGCTGCCCTGGTGGGTCGGCGCCAAGGTGCCCCTCACCGACGCCGACCTCGACAAGCTCAAAGACATCGCGTTCGGCACCTGCACCAACTGCCGGCGCTGCACGTTCAATTGCCCGATGGGCGTGGACACCGCAACCCTCAACCGCATCATGCGCGGTCTGCTCACCTCCGTCGGCGTCGTGCCGGAAGGTGTCCGCGTGGTCTCCAAAGACCAATGGGAGATAGGCAACCAGATGGGCGTCCTCAAGGAGGACTATGTCGAAACCATCGAGTGGATGTCCGACGAGCTCGTCGAGAAGGTGGGCGATGAGTCCGTCCGCATCCCCATCGACAAGCCCGGTGTCGACGTCATGTACTGCATCAACCCGCGGGAAGCGAAGTACGACCCCCGCACGATCGCGAACGCAGCCCTGATCTTCTGGGCTGCTGGCGAGAGCTACACGATGCCGAGCGAAGGGTGGGACCAGACCAATTTCGGTCTCTTCTCGGGCGACGACCAGCTCGGCGGCGCCGCCGGCCGTCGCGTCTACGAAAAAGCCAAGGAGCTCGGAGTCAAAAAGATTGTCATCTCCGAGTGCGGCCACGGCTACCGCTCCACACGGTGCGAAGCGATGAACTGGGCAGGCGTGGACGTCACCACGCCGATGGAGAGCTCCATCTTCACCATGCTGGAGTACGTGCGAAGCGGACGAATCAAGGTCGACAAGAGCAAGTGGCCGCAACGCATGACCTACCACGACTCCTGCAACCTTGCCCGTAGCTGCGGAATCACCGAGGAGCCTCGGGAGCTGCTGCGAGCCGTGGTCGAGGATTTCGTCGAGATGACCCCGAACCGTCAGGAGAATTTCTGCTGCACCGGTGGCGGCGGCGCCATGTCGATGTCCGAGTACACACCCCGACGGCTCGCCTCAGCCAAGGTCAAGGCCGAACAGCTCAGGGCCACCGGAGCCAAGGTCGTCGTCACTTCCTGCCATAACTGCGTCGACGGACTGACGGACTGCATCAAGCACTACAAGCTCGGCATGGAGGTCAAGCAGCTCGTGGATCTGGTCGCCGAGGCTCTGGTCATCGACGAGTGCGCAGTCGCAAGGCGCAAGCCTGCCACGTCACGTCCGCCCGCGGCCGCTGCGGAGAAGAAAGCGCCTCTGTCCGAGCGAACCATCCTGGTGGTGGACGACGAGGACGACGCGCGCGCGTTCCTCGCGACGGTGCTGGCCGACGCCGGAGCGCGGGTGCTGGAGGCTTGCGGTGGCGACGAAGCGATCGCCGCGGCCCGCAAGGACAAGCCCGACCTCATCACGCTCGACGTGTCCATGCCGGGCAAGGACGGCGTGGAAACGTTCGTGGAGTTGCGCCGGGATCCCACCACCGCCGACATCGCGGTCTGCATCGTGACCGGGCATCCCGAGTTCCGCAAGGTCATCTACGATCGCCCGGTGCCGCCTCCGGAAGGCTACATGGACAAGCCAATCGGCGAGCAGGAGCTGGTCGACAACCTGCGGAGGATCTTCGACCTCCGCGACAAGCAGCAAGGCTGAACCGTCGCAGCGCGTGCGGGAGGACGACATGCAGGCTCCTTATCAGACATACTTCGAGGACATGCCGTGCTACCTGTCCGTGCAAGACCGGGACTTCCTCATCGTGGATGGCAATCGCCGGTTCCGGTCCGACTTTGGGGACCGGATCGGCGAGCCGTGCTACCGCGTCTACAAGAACCGCGAAGGCGTGTGCCCCGAATGCCCCGTGGAGAAGACGTTCGCCGATGGATGCAGCCACGGAAGCGAGCAGCTACTGTGCACCAAGGACGGCACCACGCGGGCCGTCATGGCGTACACGACTCCGATTCGAGACCAGTCTGGCGAAATCACGGCGGTGATGGAGATGCACACGGACATCGGCGAGGTGAAGCGTTTGCAGGACGAGCTGCGACGCAGCCAGGAGCGCCACGCACACCTCTTCGACGAGGTGCCTTGCTACATCACCGTCCAGGGACCGGACCTCGTCATTCAGCACGCCAACCGCAAGTTCCGGGAGACGTTCGGCCCCGCGGTGGGCGACCACTGCTATCGCGTATACAAGCACCGCGACGAGCAATGCCTCGTCTGCCCCGCGCGGCAGGTATTCGCCGACGGCAAGACACGAGAACACGAAGAGCTGCTGGTGACAGCCTCCGGGGAGCGCCTCAACGTTCTATGCACCACCGCTCCCATCCGCAGCTCCTCCGGCGAAGTCGTCGCCGTGCTCGAGATGGGCACGGACATCACCCAGATCCGCCAGCTCCAATCCCAGCTCACGTCGATCGGGCTTCTCGTCGGCTCCATTTCCCACGGCATCAAGGGGCTTCTCACCGGCCTCGATGGCGGGATGTACCTGGTCAACTCCGGCTTCTCCAGGAACGACGACGCCCGCGTCCGCAAGGGGTGGCAGATGGTCGAGCGCAACGTGGAACGTATCCGCAGCATGGTGCTCGACATTCTTTACTACGCCAAGGACCGCGACCTGGAGCTGACCGACATCGACGTTGCACGTCTGGCGGCCGAGCTTGGCGAGGTTCTAGAAAAGAAGGCGTCCGACGGCAATGTGCGGCTGGAGGTCGACGCCAGCGAGCAGGTCGGGACGCTGAAGGGCGACGCGAAAGCCGTGCGCGCGATGCTCATCAACATTCTCGAGAACTCCCTCGAGGCGTGCCGGGCGGACCGCACCAAGACGGACCACCGGGTGAGGCTGACCGTGCGCCGAGCGCCGCCCTGGGTGATCTTCGAAGTCGAGGACAACGGCATCGGCATGGACAGGGAGACGCGCGAGAAGGCTTTTTCTCTCTTCTTCTCGTCGAAAGGCATCCAGGGCACCGGGCTGGGGCTGTTCATCTCCAACAAGATCGTCGACAAGCACGGCGGGGCCATCGCCGTCGACTCCGAGCCCGGGCGTGGAACCCGTTTCCTCGTGCGTCTTCCCATCGAGCCGAAACCAAGCGTACGGCCGGTCCCTTCCTGACAGGAGAGCCGGCCCAAAGGGGGTGTTGCATGAACCGGGTGCTTGTGGTCGACGACGACCCCGATATCCAGGAGTACCTGTCCTTCCTGCTGCAGGACCACGGCTATGATGTCCGGGTCGCGTCCGATTCGGCCGCGGCCATGGAGACCCTTCGTGGCTTCCGCCCGGATGTGATTCTGGTGGACGTGCTGCTTCCTGGCCGGTCCGGCCTCGACCTGCTCGTGCATCTTCGCCGCAGCGAAGCCTGGAGCGCGATTCCCCTCGTGGTGGTGACGGGCAACGACCAGGTGTTGCAGGACTACTGCCAGAGCTACCTGGGAGGGCATCGCGACGTGCGCGGGCCCGACGGCGTGTTGGGAAAGCCGCTCGACAGAAACGCGCTGCTGGCCGTAGTCAAGCACCTGACGGCGCACGACTGACCTTCGGAGCCCACGCCGACTCATCGAGGCCCCGCACGCTTCAGGGACCGGTGGCGCGCTGCGCATCCCGCGCGCGCTGGCGACCGCGTCCGTCGCCCTTCCCTTCGGGGTGCTCGGCGAGCCATCGCTCGACGCTCGCCCGGGATTGGTCGTAGATCTCCCGCTCCCGCTCGTCTTCCTCGTCGAGGCTGTCTTCTCCGAGCGGAAACGCCAGCTCGCCGCGCAACACCTTGTCGATGCGGGAGCCGGGCGGCGGCGCCCCCATCCTGTGCCACCACAGCACCGCTCCCAGGTCCGGATTGCGGTCCGGCCCGCGGAAATCCATGCGGGCCGACCACTCCGCGCCCGTCGCGTCCGGGCCGTTGTACTCGTCCGGCACCGTCCTGGGAATCGCGTCGAACGGCGTGTCGTCGCGATCCATCGTGAATACGTCGAACATCGGCGTGGCGAGCGCGTCGTAGCGATTCATCGGCGGGAGCCCCAAAATCAGCTCGAACGTGCGGAACAGAGACGGAATCGACGTATGCACCCGGCTCACGTATCCGCGCTTGACCCAGGGGCTCGCCACCACGCAGATCGAGCGGTGGTACTCCACATGGTCGGCGCCGATCTGGGGATCATCTTCAACGATGAAGATGGCCGTCGAACTCCAATAGGGAGAGTGGCTGATGCGGTCCACGAGCAGGCCCGTGGCGTAGTCGTTATCGTTGATCATCGCCTCGGGGGTCAGGGATCCGGGCGACGTGCCCTGGGTATGATCGTTCGGTAGCAGCACGTAGGAGAACGCCGGGAACGGTCCCTCGTCGAGGAGCTGCGCGGCCACGTGCGCAGCCTTGATCTCGTCCTTGATGGAGGTGTTGAAGAAAATGCCCGGGAACTTCATGTCGGTATGGGAGAGCACGGTCTCCCCGTCGACCTGTCCGAGCGATCCCGTCACCTCGCCGAAGTTCATGAACGACAGATGGTGGCGGATCAGGTGCGTGAAGAACGTTCCAAAGTCCGGTTGGCCCTGCTCGAAGGCGGCCTCCTTGCCGAAGTCCCCGTTACCCCGGTAATCCTCGAGCCAGATGCGCTCCATGTAGTCGTTCACGAACGACGACGTCAGCCACAGGTGCCCTTGCACGGAGGTCTCGCCGTCGTCGTAAAAGTTGTCGTGATGTGCGAACTGGCGCGCCAGGGCGTGGATGTTGGGCGTGATGTCATCACCGTACATCACGAGCGAAGGGTCGTTGTCGCCCTGCTCCAGATCGCCGAACAGCGCGTCGTATGTCTTGTTCTCCCGCACGATGAGCACGATATGCTCGATGGGTGTCGGCCGTCCCGGTCGCGCGGGCACCGGGAATACGCCGTCGCAATCGAACGGGTAGGCGCCCGACGGCCGAACCACTGCGTCCTGCACGCGCTGCGTTACGGATGCGAGGTCGACGCTGTTCAGGTCAACGATGGAGACGGTACCGGTCATCTGTTGCTTGCCGGTTTCGTCACCGTACTGATAGGACAGCAGTGGGCCGGTGCCGACCCCCTTGCCGTTGGTCGCCACGAAGCCGGAACCGCCCGGCAGGATCGCGACCGCGGTGGGGTACCAACCCACCGGAACCGCGCCGAGAGGCCCGAGGGTCGCGGCGTCGTACAATGCAATCGCATTGTCCGCGGCACGGACCACGAAGAGCCGGTTCGACGCGGGATCCAGTGCAATCCCCGAAGGGCTCGTCGCCGGCAACGGCCGCCCGGCTTCGTCTGCGATCGTCTCGTCGCCGACGATCCGCGACCTGGCAATCGACGTCGTGGCCGCGTCGACCGCGATCACGACGTCGCCATCGGCCACGGTGGCGTACACCGTCTTCTCGTCAGGGCTCGCAACCAGGCCCAACGGATTGCCAGCGGTGTCCACGGTCGCGCGAAGCGTCTTGCTCGCCAGGTCCACGACGCCGATGCGGTGGTCGGCATAGCCGGTGACCCAGACCTCGTTTCGCGCCGGAAGGAGCGTGACGCCATACGGGCCGAACGGCAGGGCGATCTCGGCCTGCACCGCCAGGGTCGAGGTATCGACCACGTCGAGCGCCTTGCCAGTGAACCGGCCGACGTAGAGCAGACCGCCGTCGGCCGACAGCGCCAGCCCCGCAGGATAACCGCTGACCGGAATCTGAAGCGACGCGGTCAACCGGCCGTCCGCGCCTATGTCGTAGACATCGACGACCGACGCCCTGCCCCCGGCCGCGTAGAGCCTTGCATGCACGGCATCCAGCGCGAGCCCGAAGAAAGCGTCGTTGCGCACGAGATCCTGCATGATCTCGCCGGAGGCGGTGCCTATCACCTGGATGCTCCGCAGCGAATACCCCGTATTGGCCACATACGCCACGGGCAGCGCCGGGTGGACCAGCACGTCGACAGGAAATCCTCCGACCTGCACCTGGGTGCCCGCGGGGGCCAGCATGCGTCCTCCGGGCAGAATCGTCTGGGCGCCCGTGGTGGGGCCTGCCTGGCGCATCGCTTCCTCGGGCGGCGCCGGCGCGACGCATGCCGTCGGCTCGGTGGATTCCGGGCCGTCGCTGCTTCCGCAACCTACGGCGAGCGCGGCGAGCCACGACGCGAACATGGCACAGCGATGCAAACGACCGGAGAGACACATGGGCATGCTCCGTGCGAGGAGACGCATCATGACGCCGCTGCGTACAAACTTCAATGCATCCTGCGCGGCAATCGCGGTGAACCTCATCTCGATGGGCGATCGGAGCCGGTCCACGCCTCGGCGAGGATCCGGATGGCCGGATGCCCCGGTGCTAGCGCTTCCAGCCTGTCCCGCGCGCGGCGCAACCTTTCGGCATCGCGCGTGGCGATTGCGCCGCATCCGTCGAGGAACGCGGCACGCGGGCTGTCGGGTGCCTGGGCTGCGGCCAGCGCCGTGTCCCGCGCCAGGTCCACGGATAGGTCCGGCCGTGTCATCGCCCACACGAGCACCTGGCCCGGCGGCGTCAGGTGACGCAGCAGCCGGTAGCCGTCGACTGCTAGCGCTTCGTTCGGTCCTCCTCTCTTCACGTAGACCGCGCTGCAGTCGTCCCAATACACCATTTGCCAGCCCGGCGCCGAGGCGACCCCCTCCCCGAAAAGCTCGCCCTCGGAGGCTCTCGATACCGCGAATTGCAGGTCGAGATCCCGGGCGATCGACTCGAATGCATCCCGCCGGCGATCGCTTTCCAAGGCGCGCTTCCACAGGGCCGGATCGTGCACCCAGGCGCTCCGGCCATCGACCATGACGCGGTAATCCGGATACAGGCGCCAGACGAGCCACCCGCCGAAAGGCATGAAGTTCCACATTCGCCCCTGCGGGCGCGCGCTCCGAATGTAGCCGACCGCCCCGTCCGGATAGTGTTGCATGTCGAATCCGACACCGAGCTCGGTGCCTGGACGCAACGCCATGAAGCCTGCGGCCAGGACGATGGACAGAGAGCCTGCCACGCGCACCCATCCCGTGGGTGGCACCACGGCCGACAACCTCCTGGCGACGAAAGGACAGACGAGGATCGCGGACACCGGCAGCAGCCGCACGGCAGACGCGCCTAGGGCGATGGCAGCGGCACCGAGGGCGATATCGAGAGCAGGCGGGCAACGCCGGCCGGTCCGGGGCTCCCGTCCCAGCAGTACGGCCAGGAGGAAAAGGGCGAGCACGATGCCGACGCCGGGCTCGGTCCAAAGGATGAAACGAGGTGTCGTCGTGGCCCACTCGGTGACGAGATCGAAGTCTCCAGACGTGCGCAAGGGTCCGAGCAGCAGCCGTGGCCCGCCGAGGTTGATGAGAGAAAGCACCAGCCCAGCCCCCGCGGCCGCGACCGCGAACCAGGCGTCGTGCCCATCCCCCCCGGGAAAGAGGGTCGGGAAGCGTTTGTCAAGAACCCGTGCGGCGCTCCGATACGCTGCATACAGCGCCAGCAGGCCCATGCCGAGGACCACGAACCCATGGACATTGGCCCACAGGATCTGGAGCACGGCCAGGGCGGCGAGGGCACGACGGCTCCCACGCTCGCGGTGTACGCCAAGCAGGAACACGAACAGGGCGACCAGCACGAACGACAGCGTCGCGGGACGGACGATCAGCCAGGCGTTCATGGCCGCAAGGGAGGCCGCGACGACGATGGGTGCAGTGGCCTGATAGGGTCGCGACGCCGCCAGCATGAGCAGCGCAATCGTCACGCCGCACAGACCGCCCAGCACCTGCAAGCCCAACGGCCCCCCCACCCGTTGCACGCCGTACAGCAGCAGATCCGCCAGGAACTCGGCGTACTGGATGGGCCTGTGGGTGAAGGCGAAGTCGTCGATGCGCGGGATGGACCGGGTGGCGACAATCGCCCGACCGTACGCCATGTGCCAGGGGAGGTCGAAATCGCCGACGCGGCGAAGCGAGATCGCCACGCCCACGAGCACGACTCCTGCAATCTGAAGCGCGACTGCGATGCGGTCGGCAAGGCGGGCGTTGGACATGCTCGCCGTGCACGGTACCAGCGCCGGTCGGCGTCGTCCACTCGTTGCGCCGGCGACGGCGGCCGGCCGTCGCTGCTTCAGCCAGACGCCGGTCGCAAGCGCCCCAGCCATCCGGAGCTTGCGAGGGAGCGTTTTCCTGTCAGCCTTAGCGGCGGGTCATCGCGAGACTCGCAGACGCGCACGCGATTCGGACGCGCGGCGCTCGACTGGCCATGCGGTCGTGCGAGCGCAAGCTACCGGCGATACTCTGTCGCATGATGGTCGGTGCATTGCTTCAACGCGCCGGGCGTTGCAAGCTCGGCCCACGGCACTGCAGGTACGTCAAGGCGCCCGGCGCGATCACATCCCCCACGAACCGTATCATGCGCTTGCGGCCGTCGTCGCACCCAGCCACGAGCGCGGCGTTGACGCCGGCATGCTGCGCCGGATCGACATAGCACCATCCCCGCACCGACGGGCCTGGATTCTTCTGCTCGATGCAAGCCTGCAGCGCTCCGGTCCCCGGGTCCGCCTGCTCGATTTCGCAAAGACAATTGTATCCAGAGAGCTGATATGTTTCATCGCCCTCGATGGAGGCCCGCGCGCTCGCGTTCACTGGCTTGTAGACTCCCTCGCAAGGCGGACAGGTCACCTGCCCGTGCTCGTCCAGCACGCCCTTCGTCGCCTCGATGACCACGCACGGCACCTGGCCGTCGTCGTCGGGCTGGAGCGCACCGTCCCAGCACGCCCCCTGCAGCGCGTCCTTGAGACGTTCGACGATGGATCGGATTGCGGGTCGGTACCCCCAATCGCTGTCGTCGGGGATCTGCACGCCGGGTGTCGACGGATCCGCATCCCGGACGTTGCCCGGACAGATGGAGGCCACGATCGCCTGCGCGCCCACGCCTTTGAGCACCGCGAGCTGGCGCGTGCCCGGGTACGCCTTGGCCCGGAGTTGGGTTGTCCCGAACCGCGATTGCTGGTCATTCCAGCACAGCGGATTCTCGGGGGCCTTGTGGCAATCGCAGGCCGCGGAGGACGCGCACTCGACAGGCTCCGGAAGATCGAAGATGCAGGCGTATTGCAGATCGTCGCGGTCAGGCAAGGATCGTTCGAATCCATTGATGGGATTGGCGTCGGCGCCGCCCGGCGGTACCGGGCGGTCGATCAGCGGCTTGCCGGTCGCGGGGTTGACGCCGGACCGGGCCGCGACGGACTCGACCATGAGGGGGTCGATGGGGCGGCTGTTCGGGATCACCTCGAACGTGGCCTCGTCGGTTTCGCCCAGAACGACGTTCCACAGCGTGGTCGTCTCATCGACACCGGCGGGGACGGGCAGGCCCTTGTCGATGAACTTTTCGGCGGTCCAGGCGAGTTGCTCCGCGGGCAGGTATCCATCGTTCAAGTCCGCAGGGTCGCGGGCCAGATCCTGCCAAGGAACGCCGACGATCCCCCCCAGAAACACCATCCGCTCGTCCCTTACAGCGGTCGCGCACCGGGCTCTGTCCTCTATGAATTTCCCGGGGGCGCCGGGGTCGGGCACTCGCGCGTAGGCCGTGCAGAACAATGGGTTGATGGTGCCGTCGGGCAGGGTCTTCCGCGTCAGCCCCTCCACATAGCGGCGGATCGGTTGAAGCCAGTTGACACCGAACCGACGCTTCTGGTCCCAGCAACGCAGGTTGGCAGGGTCGTCGCGTTTCGGATCCGCGAAGTCGGGCGTAGCACACTCCGGGTGTCGCGACGGGTCGGCGAACCAGCAGGAGGTGCATTCCGGATCGTCCGGGCCGACAGCGCATTCGTCGGTGGGCCGGACGCGATGCCAGTCCGCCTTGCCGTCCCTGTCCTGAAGCGCCAAGAAGCTCTGCCCGTCATCCAGCAGCGAGCAGTCGTTCTCGTCGGATAGCATGATGACGGCCAGCAGCGAGTCACTTCGCAGGAAGTCCGCGCGTTGCGTCAGGACGGTCGCGTCGACACCCTCCGGGAAGACGCATTGCGCGTCGGGGTGGGCATCATCGCACGGACGCTTGACGAGCTTCGCGTACGGGGCGGGGTCCACGAGGAATCGATACCACGCCTCCAGGCTCGCTTCGTACCAGCATCCCTGCTCGCCCACGCCCGCGACGATATCGGTGAATCGAACGGTCAGATCCTCGATCCTGCCCATGCCGGGCGGCTCGAGCTTCTGCTCCGGATCCCATTGCAGGTACCCTTTTCCCTGGTACGTGTCCACCTGCGGCTGGCTCACGCCCCGCGTCAACAGGTGGGACATGTCCTCCTGCGTCGAGTCGTACCCATAGTGACTTCCGGGTGCGCATGCGTCGGATCCATGTCCACCAATCGACGAGCTGATCACGCCTATGTGAATGTCAGTGACCGGATCGAACTCCGGCTCGGAGCCGGCGGGACACTGTCCTGTAGCGGGGTTCCTGGCGACCGCCGCTCCGGATCCGACGTCGATACAACGCGGTGTGGTGAGCCTGGTGAGCAAGTCAGGGACGGCCTGGGCGAGGATCTTCTGCTTGTCTCCCATGGATGCGGAGTTGTCGATCATGAAGAGCAGATCGATCTTGTCGACCCGCTGGCTGCGGTACAGCACGGTGCTGACGCGCGACGTCGAGGCTGCTGGGGCGCGACGGGGCGGTCGAGGCATGCGGTGGAGGCGGCGGCCAGCGGGAGCACCGCCGCAGCGGCGACGACGTACCGTCGCCACGGCGCGGATATCCGCGAGCAGGACAGCATGAGCACGGGCGGGCGATGGTCGGGCATGGCGGTCTCCTCCTGGTGTGAGTCGCTGCATGGACGCGACAGAACGGATCGGCAGCCGAGCACGCCGCGCAACGTCTGCTGCTCGCGGATTCTCGCTGCGCTGTGCGTCTCTCGATCCATGGGTGCGCGGGAGGTCCGAAAACGGCTCACGGACCTCCTTGCAAAGTCGGTAGCGCCGGGGCGCAGGCGGGATCCGCACCGAAACCAGTCCGCCCGCCAGCGTTGCAACGCCGCGCAGGCTCCGCTATGAACCAGGGCCACGGAGGGTTACGCGAATGGCAAAGCGGGCGGTGTGCATCGGAATCGAGCAGTTCCAGGGGTCGGCAGTGCCGAGGCTCAAAGGTTGCGTTTACGACGCGAGGTCGACCGCTAGGCTGCTGGAGGACCGCTTCGGATTCACGGAGGTCAAGGATCTGTTCAACGAGCGCGCCACCAAGGAGAATGTCCTGCGCGCGATCGACTGGCTCGCCATCCACTCGGCTCCTGGTGACGTGGCCGTGATCTCGCTGGCGTCGTACGGTTCCTGGTACCCCGACCGAAGCGGCCACGACGCCGACGGGCTCGACGAGATCTTCGTGGTCTACGACCATAGCTGGCAGTGGACGCTGCTGCGCGACGACGAGCTAGCGCAGGCATTCGGGCGGTTTCCCCCGGCAGCGACCGTTGTATGCCTGCTGGACACCGCGCACGCCGGCGCGTCCACGGCAGGGCGGTTCCTGGCGCCCCCCGTGGACGTCACGGCGGTGGCTGGGGCCTTGAGCCGCCGTCTGCCGATCAAACCGCGCCTGCGCCACCGGCGGGCAGACGACCTGCCCAACTGCGTCGTGATGGCCGCGTGCGCAGAACGGGAGGTCGCGGCCGAAACGAGTCTTTCCGGAGGCCACGCCGGCGTGTTCACGCTCGCCCTGCTGGAAGCGCTCGGGGCGTTGGGGCCGGCGGCGACCTGGGCGCAGGTGCATGCGCACATGGTCAAAAACCTCCAGGCCAGGGGATTCCAGCAGACGCCCCAGCTTCATGCCGCCGATGCGATGCGCAACCAAACAGTGTTCGCGGAGGGCGGTGTGCCAGCGTCGCCGGCATGGGGCGCCGGCGCGGCGGTGCCGCCGCCATCCGTGGGCTGGGGCACCGCACCGCAGGCCCAGTCAGGCGGGCTGCCCGGCGCGCCCGGCTCTGACGTCGTGACAGTTGCATGGCCAATCAACCCAGGATGGGCTGCACCCAAAGCACCCGCATCGATGGTCGCCTTGGCGGACAACGGCGTGGTGACGCCCGTCGACGCCGCGCTCGGACAGTTCAAGCCCGACGACTACACGGTTCAGCTCTGCAACACCGTGCTGAGGGTGCTTCCGTTCATGCAACCCAGAGCGCCTTACGGGCGACTGGTCGACGCCTTGAAGGCGATCCACCCCCAAGCCAGCGGGCAGATGCTCGCACGCGCGCAGGAGCATGCGACCAGCGAGCAGGTGAGCAAGGCATTGTGGGTGGCAAGCGCGATCGACACGGGTGACGCGGGAATTGCTGTCTTCTCCGGCCTGAAGAGCGCCCTCGATCTGTTCAGGGGCAAACGAGGCGACGCCTTCGAGACCGATACGCAACAAGCCGTGGACGCCGCGCTCAAGCTCCTGGCGATGGGGTACATCGTATATCGGCTCTTTCCGGGGCCAGTCCCGCAACGCATCCAGACCTTCTACTCGCTTCCCGCAGGGCAATCGTTGTCTGCCTACTACGCGTCGATCGAAGTCGCGCTGCCCTTTGCCGACAACGCCATGGTGGCGGGCGGCCATTTCCTGTCTACCCTGTGGCAACGCTATGGATCCCAGGCCGCCGACAAGCTCTCCTCGCTCGTCGGGCCGGACGACGCGAAAGGCGCGCAGGGAATCCTGGGCACGATGATGGGTCACATGGAGGGCGTGGTGCAGCGCGTGACCCCGTTCGCCCGGCAGGTCGCCGACGCGGCGAACCGCTACGTGCCCACGGCGCTGAACGTGGCGGACAAGGTCGCTGGGGTCGTGGCGACGGCGGCGGACGCCATGCCGGTCTACCGATACCTGGGTGCCACGCTCGCGGCCGAGGCGGCTGCGAAAGTGGGGATTCGAGGCCAGTAGGACCAGGCGTGGCTCCAGCCACGCCCTCCGCGCGGATCCGCCGTCGAGATGGTCCACGCCGCGGGCGCTTGCATGATGGCAGGTTCTGGGCCCGCGGAGTTCTCCTTATGCGTGCGCAGGTGCGTTCTGCACGCGCGCGCTCGTGCATGAGCAATCCGGGGCTGGAAGGGAACGGCAGGCATTGGGACCGATTCTCCGGGTTGGGGTCCGCCGCGCCCCATCCCGTCGCGCACGCGCGCGGTATGGAACACGCAAACGCAGGGGAATTGAGACGCGGGGATGGCTCGGCTTGGGACTGCGCGCCTGATGTCAGCCTTCTCTCCGCCGACATGCACCCTTCCGCCATGCGCACGATCCCTCACGAGCACCTGAACCTCACGCCCCACTGAGCAGGTTGGCGCAATGCCCGCCACCGAGTCGTGGAACATTCATCGGCTAGGTGTGCTAGCGGACATTACGGCGTTGGACAGCAAGTCACCGCGAATGGAAGGCTTCTGGCGGACGGATCCCGGTGTTGCGGGGCGGGAATGACCATCCCCACTTCGCGGACCGGTCGGTGCTGTGGCTGGCGAACGAGGCGTATCCGTTGCGTTTGCTGGCAGGAAATGGGATTGCAGGGGCGAACGGAGAGGTCTAGGGGCCGTAGAGGCCAACGACGACCGCGAACACGAGAGAGCAAAGAATCAGCGCGGCCAAACCTGCCGCGAAGATGATCAGGGAGGGGGACCACCGCGCCTCGACCGGAGGGGGAAGCTGGACCTCGCGGAGCTCGGGAAGCGGGGGAAAGCGGTGTCTTCGCGGCGGTTCAGATCCGAGGGGCGCGGCAGCAACCGGAGCACTGGACCCAGGAGGCGGCCGGCTCGTGCGCCGGTTGGCGAGCGGAAAGGCAACGGTCGACGTGCGGGGGTCCGGCATGCGCACCGAAGGCAGCCTGGGCTGGGGCGGAGCAGGGCCGGGCGGTGGAGGAATTGCGGGGGGCGCCGACCGAGGCGGAGGGCTTGCCGACGACGGGGCACGGCGGGTCGTCGCATCGCTCCTGGAGGGTAACGGCCGATCCGTGAGGTAGAAGACGTCGTTCGGGTCGATGCGTGTCGGTGCCTTGGACGGCGGGCGCGCATGACCTGGGGGCCTCGGTGGACGGGGCGCCACGCCTGTGGGCTCGTCATCGTCGTAGTCAATGCCGCGCACGTCCGCGCCGCGGGGTGCCTTGCCCGGGTCGGTGGGTGGACGACGTGGATCGCGTGGCGCCATGGGACAAATGGGGAGCCGGAAAGTCGAAGCCGACCGACAGGTTGCCACAAGCCAGGGTTGGCGTCATCTCCCCCGGAGCGGAGTGCCGGTGCGACGCTGTCGGCCTGCTACTTGAGGTCGTCGATGGCCTTCTGGCACTTGGCCTTGTCCTTAGGCGGCGGGCACGCGATGTAGACGACCGTTCGGCCGAAGCGCTCGCTGACCACGGTGTCGGTGCTCTTCATGCCCGTATGGGCCATCATGGCCATGGACAGATCCTTGTATTCTGCAAAGGTAACGGTGATGCTGTCGGGCATGGCGCTGATGAAGACGGTGGTCTTGGCTGGACCGGCCTCGGTCGTGGTGGGTTCCAGCATGGGCTTCCACCCCTTGGCCTTCAGCTTCTTGACGCCGTCCTCGCCGGTGAGGGTTTCGCCATCGGCTGCGGCGCCGGCACGGGCCCCCGAGGCGTTGGCGGCCGGGCTCGACTCGGCAGAGGAGCCCGTGTCTCCGCTCCTGGACTTGCAGCAGCCAGCGACAGCCAGCGCCACGGCGATTCCGGTCCACGCAAACAAGGTCCTGCTCATGATGGGACTCCAGGGCAACGGGGAGGTTGTCGACGGTCTGGCCGGGCGAGCCGGCCGAACCGGCCCCCACCATGCGTTGGAAGGGCAACGGTTGGCAAGAGGAATTGGCATCCCGGAGCGCGCCTGCGGCTGGGCCTGCGGGGGCAGGGCGTGACCTCGCGACAGCCTTCGCACGAACCGGATCCGAAGTGGGAGCTGATGGCCATCGCCCTGCAATCGGGCAGCAGCGGCAACTGCATCTACGTGGAGACGGCTTCCACCGCGGTGCTCGTCGACGCGGGCTTGCCGGCGTCGACGGTGGTGCGGCGCTTGGCGGAACGCGGGCGCGACCCGGCACGCATTGCTGCTTTGGTGGTTTCCCACGATCACGGCGACCACGTACGGCACGCGGGTGCGCTGCAGCGCAAGTTTGGGGTGCCGCTGCTCATCACCGAGGGCAGCCTGCGCATGGCAAGGCGCAGGTTCCCGTTGGGGGCGATCCGGGATGTCGAGTGCTTCCGGCCGGGCGCCACCCTCACGGTCGGCGACCTTCGCATCGAAACCGTCCCGACGCCCCACGATGGCACGCAGGGCGTGGCGTTCGTCGTTGCGACCGATCGCCGGAGGATCGGAATCCTGACGGACCTGGGGCATCCGTTTGCGGAGCTGGGCTCGGTGCTGGGCGGGCTTGACGGCGTCTTTCTGGAGAGCAATCACGACGTCTCGATGCTGGAGCGGGGGAGCTATCCGGCGTTCTTGAAGCACCGGGTCCGGGGTCCCCATGGGCACCTCTCGAACCGCGAGGCGGCGGAGCTGTTGGGCGATCACGCGGGGGACCGGTTGCGCTGGGCGTGCCTTGCGCATCTGTCCGGACAAAACAACGACGAACGCATCGCGGTGGCGACGCACCGCGAGGTTCTCGGCGGGTCGCTGCGGTTGTACGTGGCGCGCCGTGACTCCGCGATAGCGCCGCTGGGCGTTTGAGATCCGCTCGACCACCGGTTGAATCCCCGCTGTATTCGTCCGTGAATTCGGCTACACTGCTCGCATGCGCCACGTTCTCCCTTCGCTCGCGCTCCTGATGGTGGGCTGCTCGTCGGCCTCGGGCACGGGCTCCCCGTTGGCCCAAGACACGCACGACGATGGGGGGCTGATCATGCCCGACAGCGGGGCAGGCGGCGCAGGCAACTAGCGGCAGACGGGAAGAGCCATGGGGCAGACCATCTGTCTCAACATGATCGTGAAGAACGAGTCGCGGGTGATTCGCAGGTGCCTGGACTCGGTGCGGCCGTACATCAGCACCTGGGTGATTGTCGACACGGGCTCCACGGACGGCACCCAGGACATCATCCGGTCATACCTGCGGGCCGTTCCGGGCGAGCTGCACGAGAGGCCCTGGGTGGACTTCGGCCACAACCGAAGCGAGGCCTTGGCACTGGCCCGCGGCAAGGCGGACTACATCCTCATCATCGACGCGGACGAGGTGATGATTCCGGAGCCTGGCTTCAGAATGCCGCAGCTCACCCACGACGCCTACCAGATTCAGCACCTCGCGGGGTCGTCGTCGACCACGTTCTGGCTGACGCAGGTCGTCCGGGGCGACCTGCCGTTCCGCTACAAGGGCGTATTGCACGAGGCGATCGACTGCGACGTCCCGTACCAGACGGCTCGGCTGACGGGCGTGGTGACCAAGGGCTTTTTCGACAGCGCGCGGAACACGGATCCGATAGCCAAGTACCGGAGCGACGCAAAGGTGCTGGAAGAGGCGCTCCAGCGTGAGCCCGGCAATACCCGCTACCAGTTCTACCTGGCGCAGAGCTATCGCGATGCGCAGATGCTCGAGCAGGCGATCGACGCCTACGAGCAGCGCGCAGCAATGGGGGGATGGGAGGAGGAGGTTTACTACTCTCTATATCAGTCAGGCGTGCTCCGGGAGCGGCTTGGGCAGAGAATGGGACCGGTCATCGATGCATACCTGCGCGCATGGCAGGCCCGCCCCACGCGAGCCGAAGCGCTGTGCGAGCTCGCGCGCCACCTGCGCGAGCAGGGGCACCCCTATGCCGCGCTCCTGTTCGCCGATCGAGCACGCAGAACGCCCCGCCCGCAGGACATCCTGTTCCTGGACGACGCCGTGTATGCGTGGCGGGCGCAAGACGAATACGCCGTATGCGCCTACTACGCCGGCCGCCCGGCGGAAGCACTCGAGATCACGCAACGCCTGCTGGCGACAGCCACCTTGCCATCTGCGGACCGCGCACGGATGGAAGGCAATATCGCGTTCTACCGTCGCGGATCCGCCGCGTGAAGACGAATGCTGCATGGGCGGGGGGAGCTTCGGGCTGAGACCAGCCGCGCTGTCCGGCACCGACCTGCTGGCATCGGGGCCAGGCAACGAGACGGGCGCGTCCGCCGGCCTGTCCGGGCGGCGGATCGTGCCGGCCCCGAACGACGATCGGAACGCCAACCGTCAACATCGCGCCGGTCAGGCGTGCGGCGAACGGCGCCGTCGACGGCGCATGACGGCGAAGGCGAGCGCGACCGCCGCACCGGAGAGCATGTGGTCCGGAGGCGAATTCGAGGGTTGGGTACGGCAGCCGCAACCGGACCCTTGATCGACGGACAGGTCTTCCTGTGGCTGGTTGCCTGCATCGGACGGGATGGCTCCACCGGTTCCCGGGGTGCCGCCGGTTCCCGGGGTGCCGCCAACGCCTGCGGCGCCGCCGGTTTCCTGTCCACCGCTGCCGCCCATGGCTCCGCCGGCTCCGGCGCTGCCGCCGATTCCGCCCGTGCCAGCGCTGCCGCCGGCACCGCCTGTGCCCGCACTGCCGCCTGTTCCTCCGGCGCCGCCTGTTCCTCCGGCGCCGCCGGCTCCGCCGGTACCACCGGTTCCTCCGGTGCCGCCTCCGCCGCAAACCGCGGCGCAATCCGTTCCAAGGCATGTGTCGAGCGCGTCGTACAGCGCGGTCCCGGCTTGATAGCCGCTTCGGCAGGAGTTGATGCAGGCTTGGGTCGTGCAGGTCGACATGCAGATGACGAGCGCGTTGCACACCGGGTCATCCGCACAGGCGTAGCCCTGACTGCAACACTTCTGCGTGAAACACGAATTGCAGGCCGCATCGTTGATGGTGAATCCGCACTGCGCTGTCGCGCACTGGGTGGCGCACACCTGCGGGCAGGCCGTGTCGCATGCACAACTGATGATGGCAGCGTAGAGCTTCTCGCCAGCGGGATGGGACTGATAGCAGCCGGCGTAGCAAGCGTCGCTCGTGCAGCCCTGCATACACTGCATGAACGCGGTGCAGTCCGCGTTGTTTGCGCAGGCGTCATACGCGCTCGTGCACGCGCCGCCCGTCACCGATCCGTTCATGCAATCGTCGCAGGTCTGGCTGCTGGTGCACGCCCCATTGGCCCAGGCCGGCGCCGTGTACCCGCCGGCCGACGCGGCTAGCACGGCGGTGTCCTTGATGAGCTGACACTGGGCGTCGACGCGCTCGTAAATGGACTGCACGCAGTGGCCGCTGTCGACGCCGGCTCGCGACGCCACGCCGATGACCCTGCCTTGCGCGTCGAGCGCCGGTCCGCCCGAGTCTCCGGAGCAGACACCGTCGCCGCCCCAGAACTCTTCCGAAGCGGCGTATGCAGGATAACCGCAGCTCCCGACGCAAGCGACCGCGAGGTTGTCGCGGCGATAGCGGGCGAGCCCGCCGTCGGAGCAGGTTCCGCAGGTGTTTCCGTACCCCACGGCGCTGTACGTTTCGTTGAAGTGGGCCTGCTCGCCAACGCGCGGGACAATGGGTGTGGCAGCGCTCGCGGTGAAGCTTTCGCTCAAAATGAGCAGGGCCACGTCGCGCCCACAGGTCCGGTTCTCCGACGGCACGATGATCTGGCTGACAGGATGATAATGCGTCTGGTACGAAAACGTCTGGTCGTTGAACACCCGCATCTGGCTCGCAGGCCAGGTGGTGCCGAACGTCGCGCCGCTGTTGCACTGCGAGGCGTCGCCGTTGATGGACGCGACACAATGCCTGGCGGTGAGCACCAGGTTCGGCGCAATCAAGGTTCCGGTGCATGCGGCGATGACCTGCCCGTTCTGCACGCGATGGATGCCGACCGCCGCTTTGGTCGTCGAGTCCGCATAGCCGCCCTCGACGGGGAACGCTGCGTACGAAACCGCTTCCGGAGGATTCCCGAGCCGGCCGTCGTCCGTGCAGGCGGACAGGGCGAGGGCCAGCGTGGACCACAAGACCATCGAACGACACGCAAGGTTCATCGACGACTCCTGTTCGATAGATGGAGGCATCCTACCTCAGGGCGCAGGCGTTGTCGTGCACCAAGAACCTTCGCTCCGGCCACGTCCGCGGCCATGAGGACGGCAGGCATCACACCGGGCCGAGGGTGAGGACGGCCGTCCTGGTCCGTGGGGCCGACGCTGTGCGCAAAGCGCGGCGGATGGGGACACGCCGGCCGCGGCGCGCCTCTTGCTCCCTTCATCGGGGTCTGGCGGCTTCGAGCAACAAACGTGATGCCCCCAATGGCGCGCCATCGCGCCAAACCCCGCAACCGGCGGTCCCACACCGCAGGCCGCCTTTTCCCCACCCTGGTGTGCTTTGCCGCGGCCACGTCAAACACCTTGCGAAAGGGAGCCGCCTGGCCGATACTACCTTGACCCTTGTTGTGCTCTTGGGGAGAGCGGGTTTGTCCAGCAGACAGGTGCCCGGAATGAACAACTCACACCGCGTCGTATATCCCATTCTTGCCGGCCTCGTGCTCACCGTCTCGACCGGCGCCCATGCCCAGGACACCACGGTCAGGGGCTTCGCTCTCGATCGCTTCGACCCGTCGGAGCGCGGCAGCGACTGGTTCGCCGTCGAGTCGCTCGACCTGCGCGGCCACATGCGTCCGGCCGTGGGCCTGGTGGGCGACTGGGCGTACAAACCGCTGGTGGTCTACGACAAGCGCACCGGTGACGAAGTCAGCGCGCTGGTGGAAAACCAGCTTTACGCGCACATCGGGGGCAACCTCATCTTGTGGGATCGTCTCCGGCTTGGGGTCAATCTGCCCATCGGGCTGGTGCTCAACGGCGAGCAGAGCTCGCTGGGGGGAGCCACGGTTTCCACGAAGAAGGGGGCGAACATCGGCGACCTGCGCGTCGGCGCCGACGCACGCCTCGCAGGGGAGTATGGTGGTGTGTTCACGGCCGCCGCGGGCGTGCAGCTCTTCGCGCCGACCGGCAGCCGCGAGTCGTTCACAGGCGATGGCAGCGTTCGGATCGTGCCGCGGTTGATGGTGGCGGGGGATATCGGGATGCTGACGTACGCCGGGCGTCTGGGCCTTCAGATCCGTACACAGAACGAGAACTTCGGCGGCGAGCCGTTCGGCAGCGAGGTGAGCTTTGCGGTTGCCGGCGGTGCTCGTTGGCTGAATCGGAAGCTGACGGTGGGACCGGAGCTGTTCGGGTCCACGGTGGTGAGCGACTCCGGCGACGGGTTCATGAAGAAGACGAGCACGCCCTTCGAGCTCTTGATGGGTGCGCACTACCAGTTTCTGCCCGCGTGGCGGGCTGGAGCCGGCGTGGGCCCGGGCCTGACGCGCGGCTACGGCGCTCCACAGCTTCGCGTGGTGGCGTCGATCGAATGGGCGCCCGAGCTCGAAAAGCAGCCGACGCCTCCGGCGGACCAGGACCACGACGGTATCCTGGATGCCGACGATGCGTGCGTGACCGTGCCGGGGGTTCCGACCAGCGATCCGAAGACGAACGGGTGTCCGCCGCCTGCGGACCGCGATGGCGACGGCGTACTGGATTCGGTCGATGCCTGTCCTGACGTGCCTGGAACCAAGAGCGACGACCCGAAGCTCAACGGCTGTCCGCCACCGCCGCCAGACCGCGACAGGGACGGCATTCTGGATCCGGACGATGCGTGTCCCGACGTGGCGGGAGTCAAGAGCGACGACCCGAAGCTCAATGGCTGTCCGCCGCCGCCGCCGGATCGGGACAAGGACGGAATCGTGGACCCGGACGATGCGTGTCCGGATCGATTCGGCCAGGCGGACCCCGATCCGAAGAAGAACGGCTGTCCGAAGGTGGAGGTGACGGCGACCGAGATCAAGATCCTGGAGCGCATCGAGTTCGACACGGGCAAGGCGACGATCCGGCCCGAGAGCGATCCGGTGCTCAACGCCGTGCTATCGACCCTTCGCGACCACCCTGAGATCGCGAAGCTCAGCATCGAGGGGCACACGGACAATCGGGGCGGCAAGGCTTACAATAAGAAGCTCAGCCAGGCCCGGGCGGAAGCGGTGATGAAGTGGCTGACGGACCGTGGGATCGAAGCCGGGCGGCTGGCGGCCCAGGGTTTTGGGCAGGACAAGCCGATTGACACGAACAACACGGATGCCGGGCGGCAGAAGAACAGGCGTGTCGAGTTCCACATCGTGGAGCGCAAGGCGCCGGCGCCTGCGGGAAACAACAACTAGGTTCGAGATCTTCGAGGGAGTCGTACGATGAGACGTCTTGCACTGCTAACGGGATTGGCTTCGAGTACGCTGTTGGTGTCCGCTGCGGTCCAAGCTGCGCCAAAGCTCCGGCTGCAGGTGGACCAGCACGGCGACATGCTGCTCATCGGCAATACGCTGGCCCACGACTGTGTAGCCGGCAACGTGGTGCCGGTCGTTGGCACCGTGGGTGCCTGCGGCAACAACACCGGCGACTCCGCGCCGGACATCTTCTGGCGTGCGGATGACACCGCCGCATCGGCGAGCAACGCGGTCACGGTGGCAGAGGCCCGAAGCACCGCGGTCTTGACCTTGCCCGCCGGCGCCACGGTCACCCACGCATGGCTCTACTGGGCCGCCGAGTCCTCCGGCAACGCCGCGGACACGCAGGTCACCCTCGAACGTCCCGGCGGCTTCAGCCAAGCCGTCACCGCCATCGACTCGTACACGGCGACGTACAACACTAGAACGTACTACCAATCGGTCGCCGACGTCACGTCCCTCATCGCGGCCAACGGATCCGGCGCGTACCGCATCTCCGGCGTGGACAGCGTCAACCTCGTCAACCGTAACGACGACGTCGCATTCGCCGCCTGGACCCTGGTCGTGTTCTACGAGCGTGCTGCCGATCCGCCTCGGAACCTGGCGCTGTTCGATGGTCTGGACATCGTTCAGTCCGGGGCGCCTGCGAACGCCACGCTCGCGGGTTTTCTGGTTCCCAACGCAGGATTCGACGCCAAGCTCGGCGTGATCGCCTACGAGGGTGACGGCCAGATCAACGGCGACCAGCTTCTGTTCGGTGTGCCGCCGTTGACGAACGCGAATGTGCTGAGCGATGCCCTCAATCCGGCCGACAACTTCTTCAACTCCACGCGCTCCAGGCTGGGCGCCGCGGTCAGCACCGCCGGCGATCTGCCCCAGCTCGCCGGCACGCCCAGGAGCATGGACAGCTTCGACCTCGACGTCGTCGACATGACCAATCGTGTCACCGCAGGGCAGACGTCGGCCGCGATCCGTGCCAGCTCCACCGGCGACGTCTACTTCCTCGGCGCGTTCATCACGTCGATCTCCACGTTCAAGCCCGACTTCACGTCGTCCACCAAGACCGTGACTGACGTAAACGGCGGCGCCCTGCTGCCGGGCGACCTGCTCGAGTACACCATCAACGTGGTCAATACCGGCAACGACGATGCCATCAACGTGGTGATGATGGACCCGTTGCGGGCCGGGGTGACCTACGAGCCGGGGACCATCCGGATCGTGTCGGGTCCCAACGCCGGCCTGAAGACTGACGCTCTCGGCGACGATCAGGGCGAATACGAGGTAGGGCCCGGGCGGGTCACTGTCCGGCTCGGCACCGGCGCCAACGCCACGCAAGGAGGGACGCTCGCCATCGGCGAGTCCACCACCGTGCGATTCCGGGTGCGCGTCGATTCCAATGCATCCGGCACCATCTCCAACCAGGCCGAGATATCGTCCGAGGGGGCGAAGGGTGCACCGCAAGAGAACACGCCCACCGACGGCAACGGTGGCGATCCAGGGGCTCCGCCCACCGACGTGATCATCGACCATTGCGCGGGCAACGCCGACTGCTCTCCGCCCACGCCCTATTGCCTGACCACCGCTTCTCCGAAGATCTGCGTCGAGTGTCTCACCAAGACGATCTGCTCGGGCACGACCCCGGTCTGCAACGCCTCGCACGTCTGCGTGGGTTGCACGTCCAACGCCGACTGCAGCGGCACCACGCCGGCATGCCAGCCCTCGGGCGCGTGCGGGCAATGCAACGCGACCAACAAGACGCAGTGCAAGGGCACCACGCCGGCATGCGACATCGCGACGGGCACCTGCGTGGGATGCACGTCCGACGCAAACTGCAGCGGCGCCACGCCGGCCTGCCAGCCCTCGGGCGCGTGCGGTCAGTGCTCGGCCACCAACACCACTCGTTGCACCGGCACCAAGCCCGTGTGCGAGACCACCAGCGGCACCTGCGTGCAGTGTCTCTCCAGCAACGAGTGCAGCGGCGCCACGCCGGCCTGCGACCTCAACACGCACACCTGCGTCGCCTGCCAGTCCGATTCGGACTGCGGTGGCAGCACCCCAGCCTGCCAACCGTCGGGCGCATGCGGCCAGTGCTCCGCTTCCAACACCTCGCTGTGCACGGGCACCACGCCCTTGTGCAACGTTACCACCGGCACATGCGTCGTGTGTGTGGCAAACACGGACTGCACGCCGCTTCTTCCCACGTGCGACCCTGGGACCAACACCTGTGTGTGCGTGCCGACGGGTCCGGAGGTTTGCGGCAATCTCATCGACGACGACTGCAACGGGCAGGCGGAAGAAGGCTGCGCGGATTCGGACAATGATGGCCTGAACGACGCGCTCGAGCTCAACATCGGCACGGATCCCAACGACGCGGACAGCGATGACGATGGTGTGCCCGACGGCGCCGAGCCCGACTACGCGAAGGATACCGACGGCGACGGGCTGATCAACGCGCTCGACCCGGACAGTGACGACGACGGGCTGTTCGACGGCACGGAGCTCGGGCTGGGCTGCGGCAACCCGGCGACCGACCTGAGCGCGCATCACTGCCGTCCCGATGCGGATCCGAGCACGACCACCAACCCGCTTCTCAAGGATTCGGACGGCGGCGGCCGCAGCGATGGGTCCGAGGACGCGAACCTCAACGGCGCGCTGGATCCCGGCGAGACCGACCCGACCGCAGGCCATGCTGCGGATGACTCGACGATGGCCGACACGGACGGCGACGGGTTGAGCGATGCTCTCGAGGCATTCCTTCACTCGAATCCGAACGATGCCGACACCGACGACGACGGCTTGCTCGACGGTGCGGAGCACAACCCTTCGGACGATACCGATCGTGACGGCGCGGGTAACGTGCTCGACACCGACAGCGACAACGATGGTCTGTACGACGGTACCGAAGACGGCAAGGGTTGCGACGACGATGCGACAGACACGTCGAAGCACCATTGCATTGCCGACGGTGACCATGGCGCAACCACGACGTCGCCGCTGCTGTGGGACACGGACAAGGGTGGTGCGAGCGACGGTTCCGAAGACGCGAACCTCAATGGAGTCGTCGACGCGGGTGAAACGGATCCCACCGTCGGACACGGCGCCGACGACGGGCAGGCGATCGACGACGACGGCGACGGGCTGAGCAACGCGCTGGAAGCCTATCTCGGCTCCAACCCCGACGACGCGGACACGGACGACGATGGAGTACTCGACGGTAGCGAAGCGAATCCGGCGGATGACACGGACGGTGACGGGAACAAGAACGTGTCCGACGAGGACAGTGACGGCGACGGGCTCTTCGACGGCACCGAATGGGGTCTCGGTTGCGCGAATGCGGCAACAGATGATGCGGCCGGGCACTGCATCGCGGACGCGGACGGCGGCGCCACGGTGACCAGCCCCGTTCTGCCCGACACCGATTTCGGCGGCGCGAAGGACGGCGATGAGGACACGAACAAAGACGGGAAGGTCGATGCAGGGGAGCGCGATCCGAACAACCCGGCCGACGACAAGCTGGGGCTGCCGTGCACGACCGACGCGGAGTGTGGCGGCGCGACGAGCGGGATTGTGTGCGACAACAGCACGTGCGTTGCCGGCTGTCGCGGGACCGGCGGCAATGGCTGCCCGGACGGGCTCGAGTGCACCTCCACGGACAACTCGGTTGGGCAGTGCGTGACACCGTCGGACAGTGGCACCGGCGGCAGTGCCGGATCGGGCGGCAGCGCAGGCACCGGCGGCAGCGCGGGAACCGGCGGTAGCGGCGGACCCTACGAGGGTGGACTTGGCGGCATGGGTGCGACCGGTGGCTTCGGAGGCACCGGAGGATCCGCGGCAGGCGGTGCGGCCGGGTCGTCGCCCGCAGCATCCGATGAGAACGTCCTGGAAGGGGGCGGCTGCTCCTGCTCCACCGCCGGCGCCTCGTCGAACGGGCTTGCCGTCGGCGCGCTGATGCTCGGTGCTGGCCTGTGGGTCGCAAGCCGGCGTCGCCGCGGTCGCTGACCGAACCTCTTATTCCCCACCGACTTTCGTTCCCAGCGACAAGATATACCTTGAACGGGCGAAGCCAGCGGGTTTGCCAGCGGGTGCCGTAGCCCTGCGACGCTCAGCCCGAACTTCACTGGCGCATCCGAAACTCCCAACGGGTGACCGTTCAAGCTATATCCTCGCCGATAGAACTGCGAGCTCGCCGATAGAACTGCGAGCTCGCCGATGGAACTGCGAGCTCGCCGATGGAACTGCGAGCTCGCCGATGGAACTGCGAGCTCGCCCATGCGCTCGTGACACGGCGGCTCGGAGGGCAGATCGCTTTGCGTGGGCTGGCCCTCGAACCCAGCAGGTTTGCCAGCGCGTACCGTAGCCTTGGGAGGCGCAGTCCGAACTTCGCCTGCCGCATCTGGAAGCCTCAACGGCCGACCGTTGAAGGTATATCCGAACCACGACGCCTTTGCGGCGCCCGTGCTCGCTCGACCGCGTCTTCGAGCGCCGGCCTGCGAGATTCGGTCAGAACACGGCTTCGACGTTGATGTTCAGCACGTTGACGGACTGGCTGTACTTGCCGCCGGCGTCGGGGCTGCGTGAGGGGGTGACGTAGGTCGCGTTCTCGCTCTTGCCGGTCGTGTCGCGGGACAGGTAGAAAAAGTGAGTTGCCGTGGCGGCCACGTAGAGGGGCTCGAGGATGTGGAAGCGGCCGCCGACCGCCACGGCGATGTCGTGGAAGTCCATCAGCGCCGGGTCGAGCGACTTGTCTGGGATTGCGTTGGAATCGTATCCCGTCCCCAGCATCAGCTCGATGTCGCGGGTCGTCCAGTAGCTCGCGCCCACGCGCACACCGAAAGCATCCTGCCAATTGCGCGGCAGATTCTGCGCAACATTGGAGCCGGCGACCTTGGAGCCGTCGGGGTTGACCTCGCACGAGCCGTCTTCGCCGTCGGCGATGCACTGCGACTTGAAAGCGCTCCATCGGGTGTAGTCGCCGAAGACGCGGACTTCGAGGCGCGGATTGGGACGCATGCGGACGCCGAGCCGGATGATATCGGGCAGGTCCTGGTAGGCGGAGACAGGGCCCTCGCTCGGCTCGGGGCCGAGCTTGGTCTGGATGGTGCCCTTGAGGTGCATCCCTCCCGAGACGTTGGGCCTGGATTGATACGACGCGCCGACCCAGAGCCTGTCGGGGCGGACCTCCCAGATGGCGCCCGCACCGAAGCCGACCTGCCATCCGGTCGCGTTCACGTACGATCGCCCCTCGCGCACGATGTCGGCGGCACCGTCGGCGGTGCGCGCGCGTATGGTGTCGATGACCGACTTGATGGCGTTGATCGATGCGCCGAAGCTCAGCCGAAGCGATGGGATCTCCTGCGCGACGGCCAACGTCATGTACGTGGACTTGATGGCGCCGTTGATGGAGTACCAGCGTGCGGAGCTGTCGTACGGACCGGCGAAGCGCGTGTCGTTCTTGTAGGCGTCGTTCTTGTCCCAGATGGACACGCCGCCGAACGGTACATACCAGGCGGCGCCGACCACCGTGTGCGGGAGCACCTGCGCCGACGCACCGAACATGGGCGAAACGAGCACGTTGGAGAGCGTGGCCTCGCCGTTGTTCGCGGCATCGCATTCCGGGTCGGTGCAATCCGCGTTGGGTCCGGCATCCGTGGGGCCCGGATTGTGGTCATACGACGCCTGGCGCAGCGCCAGGCTCGCGTCGATGAACAGGTGATAGCCCCGTGCCTGCGCGAGCCCCGCAGGGTTGTAGTACACAGCCGTAGGGTTGTTCGTGAGCGGATAGCCGTACTCACCACCGAACCGGGCCGTGGCGAAGCCGGATGCGTCGGCCTGGGCTGCCCACAGCAAGGCCGCGAGCGCTGCCAGGGTCGGTGCTATGCGGGAACGGGGCATCGTCGATCCTTTTCCTCTCGCCTCAGGGGTCCCCCTGGTACCGCGAAAACGTATCGTGAGCCGCGAACCCGAACCAGGTTGACGCACGCTCGATGACGCTTCATAAGGCTTGCGGAAGGCCGGTGTCAATTGGAGAATCCGTGCATGCGATCCGCTCCCCACGTACTTCGCGCTTCCGCTGTCGTGCTCCTCGCTGCCTCGACCGCCGCGGCGTCCGGCTGTGCGGACCCGCAGGGCGAGTACGACGACTTCGTGCAACGTTGGGACCGCATCCACGGCGACGCGAGCGTGGTCGACGCAGGCGACGCGAGCGTCCTGGACGCGCCGGATGACGGGACGTCCGGCGACACGGGCACCTGCGCCCTGGCCGAGCCTGCTGACGTTGCGCCGTACTACTACATGGCGCTGTCGACGATGCTCGCTCCGGTCAAGCCGATCACGTTCCTCGCCACGGTGACGTGGGACGGCACGCAGCTCGGGTTCAACTTTCAGCCCTTGGATCGGAACGATCACAAGACTCCGCAGGGCGATCCCGTGGTGGGCGGGCCGTTCGCAGTCAACCCCGATGGTAGCTTCGAAGCGGACATGGGAAATATCTCGATCACGGGCGCCGCGAACCCGATCTCTGGTTTGGACATCGTGGCGCAGGGCGTGCTGCATGGGGGCCCGGGAGCGTTCTGCAAACCGCTCGATTTCATCTGCGGCCCGGTCACCGGGATTGTCTCCAAGCCGGATTATCTCAACGGTGTCTCCCTCGAAGGATCGAACTTCACCATGACGCGGATGCCCGACGCCACCACGTTTCCGGCGGGCAAGGTCAAGATCAACTGCGCGGGCGACGAAGCACTCTACTGAACTGGACCTGGGTCCATCGCATCGAAGATCGGCGCGCGGGGGCGCGCCCTGTATAGCAAGCTGCGCTTGGGCGCCTCGGCCATGATCCCTTCCCAGGTTCGCCGGCGTGGCACCTTCATCTGGTCGGCAAGTCCGTAGGGGAACCCCGTCAACGGGTCCACCGCTTCCACCAGGATGGCGTGCTGGTGGATCCTGCCGTCGCGCTTGAGCCCCTGGATGGCGACCACATCGCCGGGCGCGAAGTCGTCGGCATGGTCGACGAGGAACTGGAAGAACGCGGTGCGCAGCGCAAAGGGAATTCGCTCCGCGCCCTGGAATCGCCGAAATTCGAACAGCTCGGGGTGATCCGCGGCGAACTCGCCGAATGAAAGAACGCCCCGCCGGTTCTTGATGCCGTGGATGTCGAAGTCCAGCCGCCCCACGACCCGCCCCGGCGGATCCGGCGGCGAGGAGAACCATGTTCCCGCCGTTCGCTCGTAGGTATCGAGCACGAAGTCCACGCACACCTCCGGGGGCCAGGCGCGCCCACGCCGATCGAACACCGCATAGCTGACTCCGTCGTAGCCGAACGTGGGCTGCCCGCGACGATACGCATCGAGCCAAAGCGGACGCAGGAACCCGTCCTTGTCGGGCCCTTGTTCGTCGCGCGGGCGGTCGAATCGGAAAGCGTCTTGCACCTGCAGATCCACGGTCGCCTGCATGGCGCGGATGGCGCGTTGGCGGCTCGCATGGGCCGTCTTCCATGCTTCCACGTATCGTCGTTCGTCGGCTCCTCCGACGACGCATTGCAGGTGGATCGCGGCGCCTTCCGACACCAACACGCCTCGGATCGTCCTTTCCCCGAACCGCATGTCCGCGATCATCGCGTCATCCGTTCGATGGACGATTCGCATCCGGTCGAAGGCCAGGTCGAGCGCGAGCGCCCTCACATCGCGGTGCAAGGGCCTGTCGAGACCCTCGCGGCGCACGGCGATGCGATCGCCGAACACCATCTGGGCTTCGCGCCCTGCCGACGGGCCCTCGGCGTACCGATACATCACGGACCGGCCGGCTCCACTGCGCTCCAGCCGCTCCACGTGCGTCGCCCGTTGCAGCCAGATCTCCGGCTCGTCGAACAGATCGGTCAGACGCACGTCACGCACGAGCGCTAGCGCATCGTGCGGGTCCGGAGCGTACGCGTAGCCTTCCCGAAGCAGCAGCGCGCGCAGCGCCGCGGGATAGCGTTGCAACGCCTTGGCGGCCAGCAACACGCGGACGCCAGGGCGCCCCTTGTCGAAGGACATACGCACCGCGCGAGCCTTGTCGGGCAGCGCCTCGAATGCGGTCATGACCGGCTCACGCACGAACACCATGGGCTCGCCGCGAGCACGTCCCAGCACCTCGGCCCGCAGCCGGTCGTACTCCGGTGTCTCGCCCGACGGTTGGTCGAGCAGGGCTCTTGCGCGCAAGCGGCACGCGGCTTCGTCCGTGTCGAGACGAATCAACGCGGCTTCGGCCCAAGGTCTGGGCAGGCTTCGTTCGGGGGCCGACTCAGGCGCGACAGGCTGACCGCAGCCGATGAGCCGGCACGCCAGGAGCGAGGCAAGAACGAAGCCGGAGAAGCGAAGCGACGCACGCATGGTTTCGAGGGGGCAACGCCCTACGCTTGACGGCTATTCTGGCATGGCTGGCGCCGGCGGCGTTCGGGCAACGGTTGGCGGCGTCGTTCCGACCGACGAAACGACCGTGCCGGCGTGCGCCGCGAGACGAAAACCGGTAGGCAAGCTGCCAAGCCAAACGTATCCTGCCTGGTGGCAAGCGGCGTTGTGCAGAAGGGCTGCACGACGGCCAACCGTTTCAGCGAGGAAGGAGCGAAGGATGAGGCGAATCGTGATCCAAGTTGTCTTGATGGCCGTCGCGGCCGGTATGGGCGCCGGATGGTTCGGCTGCTGCCCAAAGGAGAACGCCGCGAAGACGGCGAGTTGCAAGGCCTCCAAGAGCTCGGACGACTGCAAGACGTGCTGCGGAGGCAACTACTCCTACACGGGTGACGGTAGCTGCACCTGCTACTGACGCGGGATTGTCTCTCGAAGCCGGTTCGAATACGAAAGCGGGCATGCCCGCGCCGCTCTCTCCGCACGACGAAAAAGTCCTTCGCACGCTCTGGAACAAGGGGCCTCAGACCGCTGGACGCGCTGGGAGCGACCCGGACACGATCACGCGGCTGAAGAGCGAAGGCTGGATAACGGAGCTCTCGCCCACCAGCCCCAAGGCACGCCCACGGCTTGCCCTGACCGATCGCGGCAAGCGGATCGCCGCTGACCTGCCGCCACCCAAGCCGACGATCCGCGATCTGTATCGACTCGTGGCCTCGTTGCGTGACGAGTTGCAAACGCTTCGCGACGCGCTTGGCATCGCCAAGCCTTCGGCCGTGGCGGCGACGGCTCCATCGACGCCCACACACGAGCCTTCACCGCGCGATGTACTTGCGGAAGTCTGCGCGGCCGTGCGGGAGCTCGGACGCCTCGGACGAATGGGTGGACTGGTGCCGCTTCCGGATCTACGCAGGCGCCTGGCATCTCTCGCGATCGATCGTTCAGCGCTCGACGCGGCGCTGCTCGCCGCGGAGCGCGACTACCTACTCGACCTCAAGGTGGCCAACGATCCGTCGTCGGTCCACGACGCATCCGAGGGGATCGAGGTTCCGGGTCGTGGGCTCTTGTACTTCGTGGTCGCCCGATGACCCCGTCACCCGATCTCGACACGCTGCTCGCCTCGGCGCCGAGCCCGTTTTCGGACAGCGTGCTGCCCAACGCGTTCCGCGACACGCCCGATGTGCCGGAGATTCACGCCGAGGCACGGGAGCGCCTGTGCGCCGCGATCGCGCACTGCCGTCGCGAGCAGGTCAACGCGCTTCAAGTGATCACCGGCGACCCGGGCGAGGGCAAGACGCATCTGCTGGCGTGGCTACGCCGCCGCGCCGAACAGAGCTGGAGCCATGCCGACCAGCCCCCGATTGCCTTGGCACCCATTGAGCCGCTGCGGTCGGTGGACCGCGTGTTTCACCACATGCTACACGAGACGGTGCGCCACTTGCGCCGCCCGCTGGAGGGGCGAACGCACGCGGACTCCGCCATCGACTCACCTTTGGATCTGATCCTGTGGCGCGCGCTGCTGCGGCTGGTGCGCGGCCTGACGCAAGCGCCCTGGGTGGACGCCGCGCTGTTGGCGCAGATCGAATCGCTGGCACAGCACCGTGCGGAACGATTCCTGGCCGCGTTTGCCGAGCTGGTCGCGGGGGCCTGGAAGTCGATCGGGGAAGACCTGATCGTCGCCGCGGCCCGCCTGCCGGAGCTGTCCGGCGCCGACCTCGAGGTGCTGCAGACAGCGCTGCGTTTTCCCGACCCGGATCGTCGCGCCGACATCCTCGAATGGCTGGGCGGTGCGAGCCTGCCGGACGATCGCCTCGCCACGATGGGCACACGGCTGCTGCTCGACGACGAAGACGGTGCGTGGCGTGGCCTGTCGACGCTGCTCCGGCTGGCGAAGCTTGCGGACGTGACGTTGGTGCTGGCGTTTGACCAGATCGAGGGCACGGAGCGTCTGGGAGAGGATGCGGTGGCGGGATTGATGACCGCGCTTGCGGAGGTGTTCAACGCGGGGGGATCGGCGCTGGTCGCGGTGTTCTGCCAGACACAGATCTGGCCGCGCATGCGCGAGCGGGCGCAGCAGCAGGCGCGGGATCGGCTCGACGACCAGCCCATGCTGGTGCTGCGTGCGCTCACGCCGGAGCAGGCGTTGGCGCTCGTGGAGCTGCGCATGCGGCGGTTCTGGGTCGGGTTGAACCAGACGCCGGCGTCACTGTTGTACCCGTTCGGCCGGGATCAGGTTCTGCACGAGGTGCGCGAGGCGAATCTGCGGACGCCGCGAGCGGTGCTCAACCACTTCCGTGCGTTGCTTGCCGGAAAACGCGCGGCCGACGACCAGGCGACCAGGTCCGCGCAGGAGCTGGTGCGCGCCAAGCTTGCGAGCATCGCGGACGACGAAGCGCGAAAACCGCCGCGGCTGCCCGAAGCACGCGCAGAGCTCGCGCAGGGCATGCTCCGCGAGTCGTTCAAGGCAGCGTGGATCACGGGCCGCCGGCCGTCGGGTGCGCGCGTCGAAAAGGTCGATCAGCCGCGCTTGCGGCAACGTCCCGCCCCCGGGATCCGCGTCACGCTCGAACGCGCGGGCGCGCGTCGGCGACTGTACTTCGAAGGGAACAACAGCACGCACGGAGCCAGCGTGGCGGCCGCGGCCCGGAGGCTCAAGGCCGCGCTGCGCACGGGCGCAGCGGAACGGGTGCTGCTGCTGCGGGAGAGCGCATTGCCGCTGCCACCCGTGGCGCGCGAGCTGATGTCCGAGCTCACACCTCATGGCGCGGTGCTGTGGCTCGACGATCGGGAGGTGACTCCGCTAGCTGCCTTCGAGGCTCTCTTGAACGCGGCGGCCGCCGGCGACGTCGCCGTGTCCGAATCCGATGCGCGGCAGATCGCCCTCGATCAGATCGAGCCCCTCGCGCGGCTGCTCGATCGCGCGGCAGCAGAGGTCTTCGACGACGGCTCGGCTCAGCGTCCTTCGGCCGCGACCGATCCATCCATGCTGGCGCGGGTACGTCGCTACCTGCGGGAACAGCGCTCCATCGAGACGCTTCCCGCGCTGGCCGACCGGCTCGCGTTGCCCATCGACGCGATCCACACCACGGTCGAGGCGCTGCGCGTGCAAGGCGTGATCGATCTTGTGCAGGACCGGTCCCGCGTGCAGGTCGCCATCCTGCGCCCCGAGGAGTAGCCGATGACGTCCCTCCAGGTCACCGAGATCGTCACCGCCGTGCGCTGCCCGCGGCAGTTCGTGCTGATGGGCGAAGGGCATCGCGTCGCCCCGGTGGGGAGGTCGTCGATCGGCGCTGCGGCGCACGCGGTGCTCGCGTCGCTTGCCACCGGCGTATCGTCGGACCGCAGGCTGCTCGACGCGCTGGGTGATCGCACGACCCGTCCGGAGCTGGTCTGGGAGGCGTGCTACCGCATCGCCTATCGAGAGGCGTATGTGCGGGCCATCCAGCTCGCGAGCCACGTCCCAGGCAGCGACCTTGCGCGGCTTGACAGCGTGACGCGGAGCTTGAGCGGGCTTGTCGCCACGCTGCTGGTGCGAGCCCGCGCAGAGGCTGCGAACGCGCAACAAGCCATCGCGCGTGCGATCGTGGCCAGCGAGCAGCCGGTCACGCTGACCGTGGGCGACGTCACCGTGCACGGACGGGTGGATCTGGTCTGCCGCGACGCGCGTTCGGGGATGACGTGGATTTGGGATCTGAAGACGTACGCCGGATCGGACAGGGCGCAGGCCGAGCAGGTGCGGCTGTACGCCATGGCGTACCGGGCCCAAGGGATCGAAGCGGCGGCGGCGCTGCTGCACGTGACGGACGACCGGGTGGAGCTGGTGCGCGCCGAGGCTCCCGCACCGGGAGATCTTGCGGAACTGGGCGCCAAGATCCGGGCGATGAGCGAGTGGCGCAATGGTGCGACACCGCCTGCCGCCGACGATCCGTCGACCTGCCGATCGTGCGCGGCGCAAGGCGTCTGCTGGGCACGTTGGGGCAGGACGTTGCCCGAGGACGATGCGGAAGCCGAGGAGCATGCTCCGCACGCCGAGCCTGCTGCGGGCACACGTTCTGTGCGGGGGACCAGCGGGCTGGATTTCCACGCACGCCGGGCGTCGCTCGATCCGCCTGCCTTGTGGATCGGCGATGACACGGCGCAAGGCGCGCCCGCGCGGGTCGAGCCGTCGGACCTCGTTCACCACGTTGCGATCTTCGGGTCGACCGGTTCCGGGAAGACCTGGCTGGCGAAGTGTCTGGCTGAAGAGGCCGCGCTGGCGGGGATCCCCGTGCTCGCCATCGACATGCAAGGCGACATCGCGCAGCTCGCGTTGGTGCGTGACGCATCGAGCGTGCGCGGAGCGGCGTTGCGGACGTCGGTCGAGACACGGATCTTCACGCCCGCCTCCGACGCCGGCCTGCGTATTTGTCTGAATCCGCTCCGGGTCCCCTCCCCTTCCCTCGACGAGGAGTCGCGGGGCTTCTGCATGGCGGCGATTGCGGAGAACCTGCTCGGCGCGATCCGGATCCCGGAGTCGTGGAGCATGGTCGCCCGGGAATACCTCGCGCAACTTCTCGGCGCGGCGCCTGCCGGCACGTCCCTGGCCCAGCTCGTCGAGCTCGTGCACAATCCCGCCACCGTGGTCGCCGATCCGCTGCTGCGCTCCAGGACCCGCCGCGATACGCTGGCGGAGCAGCTCCGCGCGCTCGCCATGGGCGCCCAGCGCTTTCTGTATGACAAGGGGCGTCGTCTCATGGTCGAGGATCTGCTCATGCCGATAGCGGAGGGAAAGACGCCCATCAACGTGATATGGCTTGGGTCGGTGGGTGACCCTGCGGCGAGGCAGCGGTTCGTCGCCACGGTGCTCTCCGACGTGTACGGCTGGATGCTGGGCCACCCATCTTTGACGCCGCAACTTATTGTGTACCTTGACGAGGCCGGTCCGTTCGTGCCGCCGCACGGCGACCCACCCGCCAAGCGCATCGTGCGCAGGCTGTTCCAGGAAGGCCGCAAGTACGGTGTCTGCGGGCTGCTCTGCACGCAGAACTTCACCGACGTGGACTACAAGGTGCTGTCGCAGGCCCACACGGTCGCGCTGGGCCGAATCGGCGCGCCACAAGACAAGGCGCGCGCACGCAAGCTCCTCGGCATGAGCGGGGAGCTCGACGCGACGTCCGCGGCCGACCAGCTCATGACCGCGGCGCGGGGCACGTTCCTGGTGACCAGCACCGCGCAAGGCGCCGCCCCCCGCTGGATTCGCGTCCGACCGCTGCTGACCGAACACGGCACGCCGTGGACCGACGCCGACGTGATGGCAAACACGCCGCCCGCCCTTCGCGAGGCGTGGCGGCGGGGACGCGCCTGACGACCGGCCCTGGGCGGTCGTGTTACCGCACGACCTGGCCCAGCACGACGCGGACGGTATCGCGGTGGGCGAGCCGCCCCTGCTCCTCGGCCACATGCTCGACCGGAGGCAGATCGGCGCCGAGAAAGCGGGCGCCATGACGCCGGAACGTGTCCGGATCGCCGGTGCAGAGCACGCGAAGCGAGCCTGTGCCCTCCCGCGTGTAGCCCGGATGACGGCGCAGCCAACCGACCAGGCGCTGGGCGACGGCGGGGCTCGGGTCGAGCACGCGGACCCCCGGCGGAACACACGCCTGGAAAGCCGGCATCAACAGGGGGTAGTGCGTGCATGCGAGCACGAGCGTGTCAATCCCCTCGAAGGCCTGGACGTATCGGGCCACGGACAGGCGCGCCACATCGGAGTCTTCCCAGCCTTCTTCGACGATCGGGGCGAGCAGGGGTGCGGGATGGGCGGTGACGCGATGGGGCCCGAGCTTGGCGACCTCCATGGCGAAGGTGCCGGAAGCGATGGTGCGCGTTGTCCCGATGACGCCGATGTGGCCTTCGCTCACGGCCACGGCGGCTTCGGCTGCCGGGATGGTCACGCCGAGGATGCGGCGCGGGCTCTGGGGATCGGGCGCGTACCTTCGCTGCAGGTGACGCAGCGCCACGCAGCTCACGGTGTGACAGGCCACGACGATGAGTCGGCAGCCCTCCTCGAACAGGCGTTCGACGCACTGCTCGGCGAAGTCGAGCACCGTGTCGGTGTCGCGTCCGCCGTAGGGAGCACGGCCGGAATCCCCGAGGAACACGAAGTCATGGCGCGGTAGGGCAGCACGCAGCTCCCGCAGGACGGACAGGCCGCCGTAGCCGGAATCGTAGACGCCAATCATGAACGTGCAGCCTCCGGGGGCGCGGAGGGGGCAAGTCGCCGGCTGGGCTTGGTCGGTTGCATCGATGCGGATATGGCACCCGGACGGTGGGTTGCGTCAAGTTCTTGCGGGGAATCTGCGCGGCCAAGGCGCCGTTGCATCTCGCCTCGTCCTCGCCTGCCCGCGAAGCCGGGGCATCCGCGGCGACCGCAACGATCGCGCTGCCGCCACGGCTTCCGCGCCTTTACTCCGTCGCGGCCATCGCATCCGGCACGCGGGCTCTGATTCTGCCCGCCAGCTCGCGACCGAATTGCCTGCAACCGACCAGGTCCGCGGCGCGCGGAACGTACTTGATCGCCAGCGGCTCCCGCACCAGCTCGACCTTCAGCTCCTGGAGAGCCTCGTGGACCTGGTCCACCGCGGCCGTGTTCCACCCGTAGGATCCGAACGCCGCGCCGATCAGGTTCTTCGGCTTCATCCCCTTGAGATAGGTCAGCAGGTCCGCCACGGTCGGGAACATCTGGCCGTTGAGGTTGGGCGATCCCACCAGCAGGGCCGCCGCGTCGAGCAGCTCGGTGAGCACGTCGCTCCGGTGCGCCGTGTCCAGGCTCATCAGCTTGACCTGCACGCCGCCTTCGCTGGCGCCTTCGGCGATCGCCCGGGCCATCGACGCCGTGCTCTGCCACATCGACGCGTAGGCGATAACGACTTTGCTCGATGGCTTCCTGTCGCACCACGTGCGGTAGTCCTGAACGAGGGCGGGCAGGTCGCGACGCCACAGCGGGCCGTGGTCGGTTGCGACGACCTTGGCGCGCGACACGGTGTCGCCCACCTTTTCGAGCAGCTTGCCCATCGGGGGTGAGAAGGGCATGAGCACGTTGGCGAAGTACTTCGCCGTCTCGTAGCGGACCACGTCGGCGGGCAACTGGTCTGCGAATCGCTCATGACTGGCCAGGTGCATACCGAAGGTATCCTGGGAGAACACGACGTCGTCGCCCTCGAGCACGCCGATCATGCTTTCGGGCCAGTGCAGCATGCGCGCGTCGTGGAAGGTAAACCGAGCGCCGTCGAGGTCGATTGGAGCGCCGCTGACGACGGGCTCGACGGGCCTGTCGAGGTCGAAGTGGGCGGCGAGCGCGGCGACCCCTGCCTTGGAGGCGAGCACGCGGGCGGGCTTTGCGGCCGCAAGCAGCAGCGGCAATGCGCCCGAGTGGTCCATCTCCGCGTGCAAGGACACCACGGTCCTGATGCGCGAAGGATCGATGACCGAGGCGATCCGCGACATCATCTCGTCGAAGAAGGGACGCTTGACCGTATCGATGAGGGTGACCTGATCGGCCAGGACCAGGAATGCGTTGTACGACGTACCGCGGCTGGTGAGGTAGCCGTGGAAGTCGCGCAGCGAAAAGTCGATGGCGCCGACCCAGAAGACCCGGTCGGTGATGCGTACGGCTTCGAAAGGCTGGGCAATCATGTATCGTCTCCCGATTCCGATGACGAAGACACGGCGCGCATCGCACGTCCCGCGGTGAGGCGCAAGGACGATACGCGGACCGCACAGTGCGCAACCCCGGTCGTCCGCTGGAGATATGCACGCGGCTGCGTCCTGGTGTACGGTGCATCGAGCAGCATGAAGCTTGGTGCCGGTGAGAAGACCATCGTCCTGTTGGCCGCATCCGTCGTGGTCGTCGCGGGCTTGAAGCTCGCGCAGCCCCTCGTGCTCCCCATCTTCTTCGCCCTCGCCATCGCCGCGATCACCCAGCCCGCCGTGGCCTGGCTCGAGCGCAGGCGCGTACCGCACGTGCTCGCGATCGTGCTCGCGGTTCTTCTCGATCTCGGCGTGATCGCGGGTATCGCGAGCGTGGTCGGCAGCTCCGCTCAGGACTTTTACGCGCGTCTGCCCGACTACCAGACCAAGATCGGGTCGCTGATCCGCGCCTCGATGACCTCCCTGTCCGCGCGCGGCATCCGCTTGTCACCGGACCAGACCGCACGCCTGCTCGACATCAACCGGGCGGTCGAGCTCGGCACGAGCGCGGCCCGGGGCATCGCCGGGCTGGTGAGCGATTCGATCCTGGTTCTGCTGCTCGTCGTCTTCATGCTGTTGGAGGTGAGCCGCTGGCGCGTCAAGATCGCCTATGCGATGGGCGCGCCGAACGCGGACATCGGACGGTTCGAGCAGGCCGCCGACGAGCTCCAGAAGTATCTCCTGGTCAAGTCCCTGATGTGCCTCGTCACGGCGGTTCTGTCCGGCATTTGGGTCGCGATCTGGAACGTCGACTTTGTGTTGCTCTGGGCGCTGCTGGCGTTCGTGCTGAACTACATTCCCACGATCGGCAGCTTCATCGCAGGCGTGCCCCCGGTGCTGGTGGCGCTCGTGCAGCTCGGCCCCGGCCCCGCGCTCGGCGTCGCCATCGGCTACGCGGTCATCAACGTGCTGATCGGCACCGCCGTCGAACCTCGCGTGATGGGCCGGGCTCTGGGACTGTCGCCCCTCGTGGTGCTGCTTTCCCTCGTGTTCTGGGGATGGCTCTGGGGTCCTGTCGGCGCCCTGCTCTCGGCTCCGCTGACCATGGTCCTCAAGGTCGCCATGTCCCATACGAAGGACATGCGCTGGCTCGCCATCCTCCTTGGCTCCTCCACCTGGGTCGAGCGCCAGACCGAACAATGGGCCAAGGAGCCGCCCGTGTCGATCCGCCCCTCCGGCGACCCGGGCGCCACGCCTGTCGCACGCCGCTGACGCCCCAGTCAGCCTTGCGCCTCGGACGCGGGCAGAACCGCGCGCAACAGATGCACGTTCGGCACGTCCCGCAGCGAGACAAGCTCCACGCGATGGGTTCCACGGTCCCGGATCGTCAGCATGGCTCCATGCAGCCCTGGCCTCAGCTCCACATCCGCCCACGGAATCAGAGTGCCACGCACCTCAAGCGCCTTGCGTGTCACGGCGATCGGCCCGAATTGCAGCCGCCCGCCGCGGCGAAGCGTCTCGTGGGCCGCGGGTAGCATCACCGACAGCGTCAGCGCCGATATCCTGCGCACCGGCTCGTCGGTCCATGTCACCCCGTCGACCAGCACATCCGTGCCGTCCACGCATCGCAGCGCCACTTCACGCTCGCCGCGTATCCACACCTCCGCCACCTCGTCCCAGCGCACGATGTCGCTGCCGCGCCACGACACCTGCCGCATCCCTCGCTTGCACAGCGTCAGGCGCAGATCCCAGCTCCGCGCCACGAATACCACACTCGACACGAGCAGCCACACCACGGGGATCAACGCGGCGATCATCGCAGGGCGGGTCCATCCCTCGATTCGCTCGCCAAAGCCCCCGACGAGCAGCATCACCATCGCTGCCACGGCCACGACGAGGGCAGGGACGATCCAGCCGAGCGAGCGCAGGTTGACCGCCAGCGTGCGCCGATACTCCGAGACGACGGGTCCCAAGTCGACGGGTTCGTGAGACGCACGCATGGCCGAATCATGCACGTGCGTTTGCGCTTTGGGAAGCCGAGCCGCCGGCGGTCATGCTGCGCGGTGCCCACGCACCGATGAACCGGCGGACACCCGTGGACCGATCCACGATGACAGTCTCCCGCGGATCGCGTGGCCTCGCGGATACCGCGTGTCGGATCGCGGCATCCGTGGCGTTCGCAACAAGCGGATCCCGGACGGCAGCGCCGAGCTTGACCCGCACCGCAGCTCGCGCAAGCGTCGAATCCATGGCCGCTCCAGCGCTGAATCGATTCCTGCCCCTGGTTCGCGCGTGGTTTGCCCGCCGCTACGGCCAGCCGACCGACGCGCAAGTGCAGGCCTGGGAGCATATCGCACGGGGCGAGCATGTGCTCGTGACCGCCCCCACCGGCAGCGGCAAGACGCTCGCCGCGTTCTTGTGGACGATTGACGGCCTGCTGTCCGGCCGAATCGAATCCGGCATCACCCGCACGCTCTACGTCTCTCCGCTTCGGGCCTTGAACAACGACGTTCGTCGCAACCTGCTGACCCCGCTCGACGAGCTTCGCGACGAGATGGCGCGCGAGGGACTCTTCCCGCCACCGATCCAGGTGGTCACCCGGTCCGCCGACACGCCGCCGGACGAGCGCGACCGCATGACACGCCGTCCTCCCGAGATTCTCATCACCACACCCGAGTCCCTCAACATCCTGCTGACGTCCCAGCGTGGCCGGCGCATGCTCGCCACCGTGCGCGCCGTGATCCTCGACGAGGTCCACGCCGTCGCGGGCACCAAGCGCGGAGTGCACCTGATGACCGCCGTCGAACGCCTTGCGCTGCTCGCTGGCGAGGTCCAGCGCATCGCCCTTTCCGCCACCGTCCGGCCCCACGCAACCGTGGCCCGGTGGGTCGGCGGACGCGAGCTGGTCGCCGCCGGCAAGCTGCGCGACCGTCCGGTGCATGTCGTCGATGCGTCCGGCGCCAAGCGCTACGACCTCCAGGTACACTTCCCGGGCAAGGCGGACGAAGCGCTGGATCCGGCCGAGGGCGCCACGATTTGGCCCTGCTTGACCGAGGCGCTGCGCGAGACCGTCCGCGCGCATCGATCCACGCTGGTCTTCGCCAACAGCCGCCGCATGGTCGAGAAGATAGCCCGCCTCGTCAACGACGGCGAAGCACACGACCTGGTGGTCGCGCACCACGGCTCGCTCTCGCGGGAGATCCGGCATGAGGTCGAGGCGCGGCTCAAGCAAGGCATGGTTCGCGGCATCGTGGCCACGAGCTCGCTGGAGCTCGGCATCGACATCGGTTCGCTCGAGAAAGTCGTGATTGTGCAGACGCCGCCGTCGGTGGCATCCACGGTGCAGCGCGTGGGCAGGGCCGGTCATGCCGTGGGGGCAACGAGCGTCGCACGCTTCCTGCCGCTGGTGCCGCGCGACGCCCTCGACAGCGCGGTCGTGGCCCGTGCCGTGCTCGACGGGTCCATCGAGCCGATTCGTCCGGTTCGTGCCCCGCTCGATGTGCTCGCCCAGGTGATCGTGTCGGCCACGGCGGCGGAATCGTGGCCCATCGACGCACTCTACGACGCCATCCGGTGCGCGGACTCCTACCGCGATCTTTCTCGCACGCAATTCGACCTCGTGATCGAGATGCTCGCGGGACGATATTCGTCGGGACGAGTCCGGGAGCTGCAGCCCATCGTATCTGTCGATCGCGTGCGCGGAACCGTGTCTGCGCGGCCGGGGGCGGCGATGCGGGTGTATATGGGCGGGGGCACCATCCCCGATCGGGGCTACTTCCGGCTCCGCCGCTCGGATTCGCAGGCCGTGGTGGGCGAGCTCGACGAGGAGTTCGTGTGGGAGCGAGCCATCGGGGACACGTTCACGCTGGGCGTGCAATCCTGGCGCATCGTCGATATCACGCACAACGACGTCTTCGTCCTTCCGGCGCAGCGAGGCGCGGCCTTGGCGCCGTTCTGGCGTGCCGAGGGTCGCGATCGAAGCTTCGAGCTGTCCGAGCGCATCGGCCTGTTCCTCGAAGAAGCGGAAAGACGCCTGGACGAGCCTGCATGGCAATCCGGCCTGACACGCGACTACTGCCTTAGCCCAGCCACCGCCGGCGTCGTGGTGACCTGGTTGTCCAGACAGCGCGCCATCATGGGCGGACGTCTTCCCCACCGGCACCGCGTGGTGCTCGAGCGCGTGCAAGACCCCCAGGGCCGGGGCGGAGAGAGCGGGTATGTGCTGCATACGGTGTGGGGCGGGCGAGTGAATCGTCCTCTCGCGCTGGCCCTGCAGGCCGCCCTGGTGCGCGCCGGGGCTTGCCCGCAGGTGATGCACGACGACGACTGCATCGTGCTGACGGAGGTGCGGGATCTGCGCGCATCGGAGCTGTTTTCGATCATCGCGCAGGACGAGCTGGTGGCGCTGCTGCGCGCCGGGCTGGAGCGCACGGGGTTCTTTGGCGCTCGTTTCCGGGAGGCCGCCGGCCGCGCGCTCCTGCTCCCCCGCGCCGGATTCCAGCGACGCACGCCCCTGTGGCTGTCCCGCCTGCGCGCCAAGAAGCTCCTGAATACCGTCAGCCAGTTCGAGGACTTCCCGCTGCGCCTCGAGGTCTGGCGCGAATGCCTGCAAGACGCCTTCGACATCGACGCCCTCACGCGCCTGCTGCAGGAGGTTCGTGATGGAACCGTGCAGGCCGACGACGTGACGACGTCGTCACCGTCTCCTTTCGCGGCTAGTGTGACGTGGCGTCAGACGAATCAGCTCATGTACGAAGACGATACGCCGGAGGTCCAATCCGCCTCGGCGTTGCGATCGGACCTGGTGCGCGAGGTCGCTCTGAATGCCGGCTTGCGCCCGCGGATCGACCCGGCCGTGTGCAGAGAGCTGGAAGGCAAGCTCCACCGTACCGCACCGGGCTGGTCCCCGCGATCCTCACGCGAGCTGCTCGACCACGTGGTCGAACGCGTCCTGCTGCCCGTGGCGCAGTGGACCGAGCTGCTGCAGTGCATGGAGCGCGACGGTGTCGGCCCGCTGTCCACCATCCTGGATGAGCTCTCGGACCGGCTCATCGCCCTCGCGTCGGAGGCGTCGTTCGTTTGCGCGGTGGAGTTGCTCGCGCGCGTCGGCGCCATCCAGCCGAGCGCCCTCGACGAAGCGAGATGGCGCGACGTGCGGGATCCACGACAGCCACTTCCGCCGCAAGCCCGGATCGCCGCGCTGCATGTCCTGCGGACGAAGCGCGCCCATCAGCAGGTGTCCGCGTCCGATGTCGTGAGCGACTGGCTCGCGTCGTACGGTCCTATCTCTCGCGACGAAGCGCGTCGGACGCTGGGCATGCATCCCCACGATTGGGACACTGCTATCCAGTCTCTCGTCGAAGACGGTCGGGTTCTCGTGGGGGAGCTGACGGTCGGCAGCGAAGCTGTCGAGGTTTGCGCCGGCGAGAACTTCGAGCGGTTGCTGCGGATGCTGCGAGCCGGAGCACGTCCGGCGCTGGATCCCCTGCCTCTGGGGCAGTGGCCGTGTTTTCTGGCGAAGCACCACGGGATCGGCGGGGACCGCGGCGGTGTGGAGGCCCTGCGCGACGCCATCGATCGGCTGATCGGCTATCCGGCTGGCGCGGAGCTGTGGGAGTCGGAGCTGCTGCCTGCCCGGCTGCGCGGTTATCAAACCGCCTGGCTCGACGCGCTCTTGTCGGAGACCTCGTTGCAGTGGTTGGGGTGCGGAAAGCGTACGATCGCGTTCGTGACGCAGAGCGACCGGGAGCTGGTCGGGACCAGCAGGGGCAAGCTCTCGGCCGAGGAGCGCGCCCTGCTCGACGGGATATTCCCTCACCCGTCGGCGCGTCTCGGCCTGGACGAGATGAGGCGGCATCCCCTCGCGATGTCTGGCAATCTGACGGCTGCGCTGTGGCACCTGGCCTGGAAGGGGCATGTGGTGCATGACGGCTTCGCGGTCGTGCGCCGGGGCATCGAGAGCGCGTTTCGCACGGACTACACCGTAGATGGCATGGTGGGCGGACGGCTCCGCCCGCGGGCGGACCGGTGGCGTGCCGGAACGGCGGCGGCCGGGAGCTGGAGGCTCGTGGAAGAGACCGCCGAGCCGGCCCATTCGTTGGAGGCCGAGGATCTTCAGCGCGAGCGGGCGCGGCTGGTGCTCGACCGCTGGGGCGTGGTGTTCCGGGAGCTGCTGGAAAGGGAGCTGCCGGAGCTGCAATGGTCGCGTCTTTCGCGCACGCTGCGGCGCATGGAGCTGTCCGGCGAGGTGGTTTCGGGCCAGTTCTTCCTGGGGCTTTCCGGGCTCCAGTTTGCCTCGCGCGAGGCGCTGAAGACGATTCGCTCGGGTGGATTCGATGGCGCATTTTGGATAGGCGCGACCGACCCCGCGTCGCCTTGCGGTCTGGGCCTGGACTTCGGCGCAAAGCTGCCGCGCAGGCTGGCTGGCAATCACCTCGCCTATGCCGGCGGACGGATCGTCGCGGTGTCGGAGAATCGGGCGCGGCGGCTGACGCTGCTGACCAGCCCGGAGGATCCGGGTCTGCCCGGACACCTGGCGTTCCTGGTCCACATGCTCACGCGCCAGGCCCGGCCGGAAAAGCTCCTAAAGGTGGACACGATCAACGGCATGGCGGCGTCGAAGAGCCCCTACCGCGCGGTGCTGGAGTCGATGTTCCTGGTTTCCCGCGACAAGCAGTCGCTGGTCTTGATGCGCAGGTACCCGTAGGTTGCCGCCCGACTCGGATCGGGCGCACCGGCCGGCGACGGGCCGATTCAGCACCGGGCGCCGCACGCCAAGCTGCCGTCGCGCAGCCCACTCGCGGCGCCAGCTCCTTGGTTGACGAATGCGCCGATCGGCGCTGTAGTGGCACAGGCTTCGATGTTCCCGCGATATGGTTCCCGCAGCTCGTCGTATCCCCGTCCACACGGAGCCGTTTGTCCATGACGTCCTTTTCCCTCGTTCCACTCGGGATCGGAGACGCCTTCTCCGCACGGCATTACTCCTCTTGCCTGGCAGTCGAGGCCAGCGGCACCTGGGTGCTCATCGATTGTCCCCATCCCATTCGCAAGATGATGCGGGAAGTTTCGTCGTCCGCGCAGGTCGAGCTCGACGTGGACGACGTGCATGCGGTGCTGCTGACCCATCTGCATGCGGATCACGCCTCGGGGATCGAAGGGCTGGCGTACTACTCGTACTTCCGCCTGGGCAGACGGGTTCGCATCGCCACCCACCCGGAGGTGGCACGGGATCTGTGGACCGGTCACCTGGAAGGCAGCATGGGGCGCCTGCGGCTACTGCCCGATCGGGCCGTGGAGCACAAGAAGCTCGAGGACTACGTGGAGCTCATTCATCTGCGGACCGAGGAGCCTGTGCAGGTCGGGCCTTTTTCGGTAGAGTGTCGTCCAACCATCCATCCGATCCCCACCTTTGCGCTGCGGCTCAGGGCCAACGGCCGCACGCTCGGCTACAGCGCAGACACCTCCTTCGACCCCACGCTCCTCGCCTGGCTCGAGCAAGCCGACCTCGTGGTGCACGAAACGAACGTTGGAATCCACACGCCCTACGAGGAGCTGGCGGCTCTGCCCACCGAGCTGCGTCGGAAGATGCGCCTGATCCACTACCCCGACTCGTTCGACACGGCATCCTCGGCGATCGAGCCGCTCGAGCAGGGGCGGCGGTACCAGGTCTAGCGTAGAGATCTCGGCACCGGGGCGCGGCGTTCATCAGCGTACCTCGTTGTCGATGCGGGCAACGCGGGGTAGCATGGCGCGGATGCCGAAGATAACCGACCTGCTGCACGGCCGGGCGTCGGCCACGCGCGACCTGCGAGTCCACCTCTCCGATCGCGACGGCGGCGACCTGCACCACAAGCTCCGCCAGGCCTACTGGTGGATCATGAACAATGCGGTCATCTCGCCCTACTACGACATCGAGTTTGGCGAGCGCTCGCGCATACGCAACGCCGCGGGGGACGAGCTGGTCCTGCACGATGCCATGAGCTATAGCTCGTATGTCCTGCTCCCGATGCTCACGCTCGTCACGTGCAGGCGGGCGCTCATGATCGGCGGTCCGGGCCGCGGCAAGACCACGTCTGCCATCCTGATGGCCCTGATCGCCAGCGCCACGCAGGACGAAGTCCGGCGGTCCATCCAGCGTGGCCATCCGCAGCTCACCATCGCGGACCTGCTCGGATCGCCCCTCCCCTCGGACATGATCCGGGCCGACGACCTGTCCAACGTCCGGATCTCGTGGCGGAAGTGGATCGGCCAGCGGGTCAAGATCATCGACGAGTACAACCGCATTCCCACCAAGACCCAATCCGCGCTGCTCTCGCTCATGGCCGAGGGCTATGCCGAGATGTTCGACCAGTACGTCCACACCGGCAGGTCGAGCTGGTTCCTGACCGCGAACGACGACATCGGCGGCGGCACGTTCCAGGTGATCGAAGCCCTCAAGGATCGCATCGACATCGTGGTTCGCGCCGTTCCCTTCCATTCGGGCTTCGTCAAGACCTTGCTGTCCCGCGTCGAGTCGAGCGTCGGCCCCGAGGATCTCGTGCCCGCCGAGATCGTGTTCAAGCTCGAGGAGCTCGACGCGATCTACACCGCGATCCTCGATACGTCGGTACCCGACGACGTGTTGTCGGTGCTGGCGTTCTTCCTCGGGCAGCTCGACTTCTGCAGGCTCGCATCGCCGCGCTTTGAGCTGATGAGCAAGGACACGCTGCGACTCTCCGGCAAGACCGTGGGCGCGGTGTGCGACGAACGATGTCCGCTCGACAAGCGGGTACACCTGTGCACGCAGACCGAAACGGGGGTGTCCGCACGCGCCTACCAGACGATTCTGCACTACGCCAAGGCGTTGGCCTGGTTCCGCGGACAGACATCTGTCACGCTCGACGACATCCGCCAGATCGTGCCCTGGGTGCTCCATGAGAAGCTTCAGCCCAACGCCCGCTCCCCGTTCTTCGAGCCGCCGTCCCATCGCCTGCTCTTGCAGGACCGCGTGAGCTGGATACGCAATCTGCTGGACATGGCCATCGATCAGTGGTCGAGATACGAGCGCACGCGGCGCAGGGTCATGATGTTTCACGACGAGCTGGACAAGGGGCTGGCCGGGGTGGACCTGAAAACGACGCGCGCCAGGATGGACGCCATCGTCTCGGCGATCCACGATCTGATGACGAAGTCGGAGTTGTCGGGCGCGGTGTACGAGGATCTGATTCACCTCAAGGCGCTGTACAGCCGCTATCAGAACTACGCGCGCTGGCTGCAGGACGGTGGAGCACCGTGAGCGGAGACGGGCTGCTGGACCATGGCCGACGGATCGGCGAGTCCGCGGGGCGGCGCTTCGTGCATTGGGATCCGGCGGTATGGGACGATCTTCTCGCGGGCCCGCTGCATGTCCTCGCGGAAGGGCTCGCCAGGTCGCCGCTCACGCACCAGCAGGCCATGGCCCTGGGGTGTAGCTACCTGGATCTCGCGTGCGAAGCTGTCGGCCTCGGCTACCTCTTTCCTCCGTCCGCTGGACGTCAAAATGTCTTTTCCCTGTTGTGGCGAAGCCTCATTCCAAGGGATCTGCCGAGCGTACCGCCCGAACGCCAGGCAGAGCTGCTCGCGGCTTGCTGGAACCTGGGTGAGAACCTCGAGACATCTCCGCCCTGGTTGCAGCGTATCCTGCTCCAAACCTGCAGCAGCCTCGAGCACCTGCGGCACATCGAGCAAGCCGTAGCATCCGTGCAAGCCAAGGTTCTCGACACGCCATCGCAACCGCTCGGCTCCACGCCCCGCGCCTTCTGGGTCTCCGTATCCCGCGAAGACCGTCGCTTCCTCCCAGGATGGTCCCACTTCATCGCGCCCACGGTCGTGTGCGTGCATGACCGCCTGCGATGCTCCAACAGCGGGCATGATGTCACCTGCGGCGTTCTTGTGGACGACCCCCCTTTGATGCTGGGCGCGATGGGGTGCGACCTGCATGCCGCCGAGCAGGAAAGATCCCCCGCGCTGCTCGACCGTTTCGCGCTCCACGATCCCCGCGTCACCCCCGCCTGGCACGTATCCGTCAATCCCTGGCGCGCTGCAGCCAGCCTCGTCACGTCCCAGATGGTGCTGGTGCTTTGCCCATGACCCTGCCTGCCCACTCCGCCCCTTGGTCCCATGAGGAGATCGCGTCCGCCTGGCACCGCGCCCTCGCAACATGGGACGTCCGCCTCGAAATAAGCCCGCCGTCGCATCTTCAGGGCTTCCGGCACGACACCGACGAGCCCCTGGCCTTCATCGACCTGGCCACACGGCAGGTGTTCGTGAACTTCGAGCTGCTCGACAGCATCGGCGCGAGAGCGTCCCTCGCAGCCGTGCTTGCGCACGAGGTCGGGCATCACGTGCAGTACCCGCACACGCTCGGCCAGGCCGCGCGGCTTCGGGTCCTCGAATCCCAGATCATGCCCGCCGGCGGCCCCTCGCTGCTCAACCTGTTTTTCGACCTGCAGGTCAACGAGGTCGTCGGGCGAACCATGGCCGACGATCTGGGTCGCATCTACCGCGGATTCAGCCGACTGGCTCCCGCCCGCATGGCGCCCCTGTTCTGCTTCCACCTGGCGATTCACGAGGAGCTTTGGGGCACGGCCCCCGGCACGCTCGTCTCCGAGGATCGCCGCCAGGAGATGGACACGCAGTTTCCGGGCTGGCAGGCCGACGCCCGCGTGTTCGCCGACACCTTCTTCGCCTTGCCGGGCGCCCACCTGCGGATCGTCTACTTCTGCAGCCGCTTTCTCCGCTACATCGATACGCAAGAAAACAACGTCTACCGCTATGCGCTCTCCCACGACATGCCCCAGCCGTCGGTGGACGACTTCGCTGGCGCCCTGTACGGCGATCCGCTCGCCGACGACGCGCTCGAGCAGGCCAGGAAACGGGGCTGGATCTCCCCGGTCGACGAGAGCCAGGCGCGCAGCATGCGATCCGACGACCAGGTTCTCACCGTCATCGACCGTGCGACCAGCCACCTGCCGGGCAGCTCGGTCCGGCCTTTTCGCCAGGCGCTCGTCGGCCGTCACTATCGCGCACTCGCGTCCAGGTACCTGTTTGAGATCCGCGATCGGAGCCCGGACGCACCGGAGCCGTCACTGCCCACCGTTACCGTGGATTGGGAGCAGGGCGACGGTCTGCAGGCTATCGACTGGACGCAGAGCATTCTGGAACGCGGCATGCTGGCTGCCGCGATGCCCCTTCGACGCGAGCTCATCGCGGACGATGCTCCGCCGGATCGGATCGACGCTCCTGGTGCGGAGATCTATCTGGATACGAGCGGGTCGATGCCTTCACCCGACGCGCGCATCAATGCGATGACGCTCGCCGCGCAGATCCTCGCGCTCTCCGTGCTCCGCCGCGGAGGCCGTGTCCGCGGTATCGTCTACTCCAGCCACGCCGAGACGTCGGAATGGATGTATGGCGAAGAAGCAGTCAGCTCGTTCCTGCTCCGGTACTCTGGTGGCGGAACCGACTTCCCGTTCCAGCTCATGCGCGAGTTTGCCGAGCGCGATCGCGACGTCGTCCGACTCATCATCTCCGACAGCGACTTCTTGTGGAATTGCAGCCAAGCTCCGGAGAACCTTCGGCTCTTGTCGGAAGCCATCGATCGTTCCGCGCGCGTGGTGCTGCTGCTCGCCCTGCCGTCCGATAACGACTTGAAGCGGATCCTGGCGCCGCTGCTGGGCCATCCCCGCCTGCGCGTGGTGACCGTGGACACCGCGGGCGACCTCGCGAAAGCGGCAGCGGCCCTGGCCGGATCGTTCCTCGACCCAATTCCGAATCTGTTTCTGCGATCGCCGGGATGAGCCCTGCCACGCGCCATGGTGGCACGCACCTGTCCAGCATTCGTCAAGAGAGCGCCCCAAACAGGTGTCGCACCGCCAGCCCGACTCACTGATAATTCGCGACCAGGCGCGAGTACACGTACCGGGCGCCCACGGCTTCGCTCAGGCACCACAGCTCGCCGGTCGATGGATCGATGTACAGATCCTCTGGGGAATCGCTCCACGGATAGGTGTTGCTCGCGCCCACGGTGACACGGTACAGCGCTCCGTGCCCTGCGGCCGGCGCGCTCGACGACAGCAGCCACCTTCCATACGCGGGCACCGCGCCCTGGATGTTCGTCTGACCCGAATAGAACGTCTCGGTGGGGACGAACAGGGCGCCTCCCGCCAGGCGGCCCGTGGACGGATCGATGGGCCTGCATCCGAAGATCCGGCGAAGGTCACGTGCCTGGAGACCTGGACCCATGGCGTCCACCATGCATCGTACTCGACGCCCCCTGCCCGCGCCACCCCCTGGCGGGCTACGTCTTTGCGCGCTAGCCTCGAGCTCGGCTCCGTCATGCCATTCGACATCGAACGCATTCGGAACGAGGTTCTGTCGTCACCGCTGCTCTCTCCGTATCCACCGGAGTTCGCCGTGGCTGTCGTCAACGACTGCTTTCGCAGCGCCGGATGCGCACCCATTGCAGACGACCGGTGGGCACGGTGGCTCGCCCGTGAGCGATCGCTCGCACCGGAGCAGATCTCCATGCTCGGATACTTGCTGTCGGTCACGTCCATGCGCGACGAGACGGTTCCCTTGCTCCCGCGCGCGAAGGCGCCCACCAAGGCGATGGAGGGGTTTCTGAACAACATCTCCCCTCTTACGGCGGAGATGATACGCGCGAATCGATTTCGGCAGGAGGAGTTCGTGCGTCGGTGGGCAGAGGCATGGGGAGGTACTATCCTCGGCGAAACCCCGGAGGTTTCGAGACAGCGAGCCGATCAGCTCGACTACCGTCGCACGATGAAGGAGTTCGCGGCGGCGGAGGCCGCGCGCAAGGCCGAGGCCGAGCGCAGGGCCGCACTGCTTCGTGAGGCAGCCGAGCGCGAGGCTGCTGCACGCGGTTGGAGGGAGTGATGAAGCAATCCCCCCACGAGTTCCAGGCCCGGACCGGGTTGGTCTACGACCCGCCGCCGTGGCTCCGATCGCTCGCTCGACCCTTCGAACAACGCGAGCCCTGCCCTACCCTCTTCCGATACCCCGGTCCGGAGGGGATCCTCGCCAGCCTCCAGGGTCGCTTGCCGCGCCTCGCACCTGCCAACATCCCCTATGCCTGGCTGTCGACGACGCCCGCGACAGGCATGCCGGCCAGCGCCGTGTTCGGCGTCGTGGCCGTGCTCGATCCCTTGCGTCTCTCACCTTGCGTCGCCCCCGAGCCCGATGCTTGCCTCGCCGTCAATGGCCCGCTGGATCCCGGCTGCGAAGCCATCTGGACCCCTCCAGGTCCGCGCGCAGCCGCGCTGCCGTGGGACGATCTCCGGTCCGGAGCACAGGTGGTGTCCGCTCTCGGCGCCGGCTATGCGGTATTGCGTTCCGCCATGGTCGACCGGGTTGCCGCGTACCTCGAGGAGGTCGATCTGCTCGTGAAGGCGGGCGCCGATACCCGCGTAGCGTGGTGCGAACGCCCGGTCGAGGATCGTCGCCGCGTGCTCTCCGAATATGGGTTCCCCGGACGATTCACGCGATGACATCGTTTCGTCGAGCTGCTCCTCCCGCACGCATCGAGCGGGTTGCCACACCGCAGAGGCGATACCTGCCACGGGTGCAGTCTACGGTTCGGGATCTGCTGATGGCGTGCAGGGATCCGACCGGCGCGATGCGAGATCGGATTTTGCTCGACCGGATCGCCGTGTTCCGCGAGTCGCTGGCCGGCTCACCTTATTACCGCAAGGAGCTGCTGCGACTCGGTCTGGGCCCGGAGGATCTGCGGTCCGTGCGTGATCTCGTCGACTTCCCCATGCTCGACCGGTCCAGGCTGCAGCAGTGTTGGCAGGAACTGCCGGTGCTCGACGACCGAGATCCGGAAGCACACCGCATCGTCACCGTGTGCAGCTCCGGCAGTACCGGCCTTCCGGTGACCATCGTCAAGGACGGCTTCGACGCGGTCTACATGTGGGCCGCGCTCCGTTTCTGGTGCACGTGGTTCGGTGTCAGCCTGCCTCACCGGCCGAGGGCCGTCCTGCTGTGCTCCCTGCCCGGCGGGTTGGAGTATTCGGTTCGGTTGCCGCTGCTGCACGACGGCGCTCTGCACCGCATCTCCCTGCTCCGCCACGACGCCCGGCAACGTCTCGAGCGAGTCCGCCCGTCGATTGTCCTCACGGACCCGGCGGGGCTGCATTGGCTCTGCCGCGAACCTCCGGCGGTGCGACCGCTCTTGCTCCTGTCCTCGGCGCAACACCTCTCTGCACAGCAGCGCGAACAGGCAAGACGCTTGTTCGGCGCACCCGTCGTCAACTACTACGCTTGCACCGAGACCACGCAGATCGCCTGGGAGTGCCTGCTTCGCCCGGGCGCCTTCCACGTCATGATTCCCGACTTCTGGGTCGAGTCCGCAAGTGGCGACATCGTGGTGACGCGCCTTCGCCCGGGGCTGGTGCCGGTTCTGCGATATCGGACTGGTGACCGCGGCGAGGTGCATCCCGACGACTGCGCTTGCGGGTACCATGGCTTGTCCATCGTCGGCTTTTCTGGCCGGCACGCGTGTATGTTCGTGCGACCGGACGGCGCCGGCGTGGACGCATGGCAGCTTGCCTGGGTGTTCAAGCACACACCGCTGAGCGACTTTCGCGTAACGCAAGCGTCGACCAACCAATTTGTCGTGGAAATCGCCGGAGCGACCAGCGATCGAGCGTTGGCCGAGACCCGCGCCAGGCTCGCCGCCGCGCTTGGCAACCTGGGCTGGGCCGCCCCGATCATCGACATGCGACCCGTACCTGTCATCGAAACACGTGGAGGCAAACCCCACGCGTTCCGCAACAGCATCGGCCAGACGCCCCGGCATCCGGCACGCCGCGCCGCGGATTGACAGCCGATCACCCCGCCGGTAGCATGCCCCATCATGCCGATAGCCGAGTGCGCAGGGGTCCACGGGTGCCAACGCGCCATCTCCATCTCCGCAATTCCTGGCGGCAACCCTGCGACCAACGCCGATCCCGAAGGCTATGCCTCCCAGTGGACCTACTGCCCGGTCTGCCAAGCATACACGTGCGACCGCTGTCTCGCCCGGCAGCAGAACCGTTGCCGTTGCGGAGCGCCGGCGCGGCTCTACACGGAGGCCGAGCAAATCCGCATGGCGCAGGGTGGCCCGCCTCCTCCTGCCCCTTCGCAATCCATGCCACCGGATCATGATGTCGCGTACGCGTATCACGCATCGGTCCGGCCATCGTCCGAGCCGCAGCTACGCATGATGCTCGAGGGCATTGCGATGCAGGTCGACGGTGACCTGGCGAGGGGCAACGTGGATCGCGCCCGCGCGATGGCGTCGCTGGCCGCAACCCTCACGCTGACCCAAGGGGTCCAGGCGCCTGTCTCCGAGGTGCCCTGGCTGCTCTCGTATGGCGAGAGCTTCTATCGTTGGAAGCTTTTTGCAGAAGGCGCAGAATACTGGAAGGGCATTTACCAATTGCTCGCAAGGCTGGGCAGGCACGAAGCAACCGAGTCACTCCGGGCAGTGGCCACCGCGGGCGCATTCCAGGTGCTGAGCGGCGAGATACCGCCGGAAGCTCCCCACGCGCAGCGCGTCGCTTCGTTCGTGCAGAATGCGTACGGGCCGGACCATGTGCTCACCAAGGACGTATTCGCCCGGCTCGGCCTAGCGCCGACGGCGGCCCCTGCGTCATGGTCGCCCCCGCAGCCGCCTTCACAAGCCATCGACCTTTCACCCCAGGTACCGCGCCTGCCTCCCGAGGTCGCGTCCCTCGACGGCTCGGCGCAGCTTGCGCTCTGGGTCACGCTGGCGTTCCTCGACGTGGCATCCGCCGATGGGACCGTCGACGAGAGGGAATACCTCACGTGGAAGCAGACGATGGCTGCGTTGCAGCTTCCCGATGTCTGGGGTCGATTTGGCGCCCAGGGGCTTCAACGCATGCTGCAGACTGGCGTGCTCCACGCCTTGTCGGCCGAGTTCGCAACCTTGCCCGAGCCGTCGCGCGCCAAGCTCGCAGGCATGCTCGTCGAGTTCATGATCGCCGACGGCCGCGTGGACCCGGCCGAGGTGCTGGCGGTCAAGCGCATCGGAGCCTGGCTGGGTATGTCCCTCCAGGTCGGTTGATCGAACCGTCCACGCACGGTCGTCCCACTCCGCCTCATGATGAACGGGAGCCGTGGACGCTGAGCGGTCAGGAGACGGGAATCCCACGCAAGCCGAAAGACGCGCATGCCTCGGGCCGTGAGGCGGGCTCCGAGATACCTGGATACGGGCAGCGCGTCGGCGGCGCCGGTTGCGACCCCGCCACCTTGTCCACGACGCTCAGCGCGGCGGGCAGGGACGAGATACCAACACACAGCGCACGCCTCACTATCGTCATCAGCATGGCCTACCACCCTTCGGACGTTCCACCCAGAGCGTCCCCGCCTGCCGGTTTCCCGACAGGGCCGTCGGATTCTCGTACGCCGCAGTACATACTGCGGTGTTCCGTACGCGCGTGAACGGTTTGCGCCAGGCTCTCGTGGCAGAGAGGTTACGGTCCAGGTTTGCCACGGCCGGTTTTGGTGCACGCTCGCTTGCGTGACTCCGGCGAAACGGTCGCCCTCCGGAGAACGCGCGCGACGCAACGTCAGCAGACGCATCCAAACGAGACGTCCTGCCAGCCGCTCCCAGCCGGCCAGGCTGGCATGGGTCATGCTCGCCGGTCCGGCGTGTTCCCCGTTGATCCGTCCAAGGCGCGGTTGGTGCGCCCGGAGTGAGGATTCCTTCCGCGATGCAACCCGAAGCAACCATGAATTCCGGCCTGGCGCTGTCCACCCTCGTGGCATCGGGCGCCGTGCTCCTTTTCCTGCTGGCCGCAGTATCCGGCTACGCCGTTCGATCGCTCCGCGTCGGCAGAAAACAGGAAACGCGCCTCGAACGGCTCGGCGGAACCTCGCTGTTCGGCGCATGGCTCATGGAGGCCGTCTACTGGGCCATCCGCCTGCCTGGCCGGTGGCTCGCCCAGGTTGGGGTGCACCCGGACACGCTCACTTGGACATCGCTCGTCATCACGCTCGCCTCCGCCCCCATTGCTGCTTCGGGCCACTTCTCCACGGCCGGACTGCTGTTCCTCGTGGGTGCCGCCTTCGACGCGCTGGACGGGATGGTGGCGAGACAGACGGGCAGGGCTTCCCGGCAGGGCGCGGTCCTCGACTCCGTGCTGGATCGCGTGGCGGACGCTGCGCCCCTCGCCGGACTGGTGATCTTCTATCGTTTCAGCGTCTGGCAAATGACGGTCCCGCTCGTGGCGATCGTGGGCGGCCAGCTCGTCAGCTATGTCCGGGCCAAGGCGGAGTCCATGGGGCTGGACTTGCCGAGCGGCCTGATGCGACGACACGAGCGCGTCGCGTACATCAGCGGCGCGTTGATCATCGCGCCCATGCTCTCCCCTGTGCTTGGCAGCCCGGCCGGCGCCGTGCATCCGGCCACGCTCACCATCCTTGGGCTCGTCGCAGTCACCTCCGCGTTCGCTGCTTGGCGCCTGCTTCGCACGGCACGCGAGTGGCTGGCCGTGCGCGACAACGGGTCCCAACCTACCGCAGGTACCAGGTGAGTGCGCGCGTGTTCTCCTCCGCTCGACAACTGCAGCCGGCTGACCGCTGTCGATGCCTCGACGCCCCTGGGGCACTGTCTCGAGCAAGCCGTGCCAGCCGCCCCGTCGTCGATTCCGTTGCCCAAACCGGCACGCCTGTGATAACGCCTCCTGTGCAAGGTTCCGAAGCCATGTTGATTCGATGGAGACAGCGAGCCCGTAGGGGGTTCTCCGAGGCCGCCACCATGACGCGTGCCTCCCTGTCTTCCGCCGGCGCCACGCTGGTCGACGGTATCGTCTACCAGCTCGTGCTCACCGCACTGGTGGGCCGCTACGGAGCGGCTGCCTTTCTCGGAGCCCTGCTCGGCGGTGTCACCAACTTCGCGATCAACCGCTTGTGGACCTTCCCGGGCACCACCAAGCGCCTCGGCACCCAGATGAGCGAATACGCTTTCGCTTCCCTCTCCACGTACCTGGCGCTCCAATCCTCCCTGTACCTGCTCGTGGAGTTCGGTCACACCGACCAGCGCGTCGCCTGGATCCCGGCCAAGATCATCGCCTGGCTGCTCGTCTCGTACCCGCTCCAGCGCTTCCTCGTCTTCGGTTCCCTGGGCCGTCGTCTCCTGCAAGCAATCAGCTACGGTGCCCCGGCCCCGGTAACCACCCGCGTCTCAGCTCAGCCGCCTGCCCCGCGCGAAGCAGACTGATCCGGCAACCGGCCGCGCCCACGCACACCAGTCCCAGCCGCTCAGCCTCATGCCTGGCGATGCGCCATCCACCCGCCCGTCGACCCAAGACACCACCGGCACGACGCCAGCGCATCGGTCCGGCGCAGCAACGCAAGCACGGCGCGCCGTGTCGCCCAATCTTCCCCGGCCAGTTCCACGCCGTCGCCCTCCCATGGTCCTGCATCGATCCCACGACCGTTCAGCACCGATGCCAAGATGAGGCGGTCGGGTACACGGATAGAAGCGTCCGCCATGAATCGTGTGGCACCGGGCGCGAAGCCAGCACGACGCATAGACGCGCCTGGCCTGCTCTTCGTCGCCCGGAGAGGCGGGCGTGATCTCCTGGAACACGCCGATCGGCTTGATGGTCAGGCGCACGTCATGGGCACGGCATCGCGATTCGACGTGAGCCAGTGTTCGGGCAGGCAAGGGCGCTGACGCATAGACCGAAAGCGTGATCCTGTCGAGGAGCTGAAACACCCGATCGGGAAGCCGCGGGGCGAGCCATCCGTTGGTCGTCATGGACAGCACGGGGCTGATCCTCGAGGCTCTGGCCGCCTCGATGCACTCGACCAGGTTCGGATGCAGCGACGGCTCGCCGCCGGTCAGCTTGAACACCGCCGGCGCCAAGACGCGCGAGGCGCTGGTCAGGTCACGCTCGAGCTGGCCGGGGTCGACGAAGCGGTCGGGCAACCACGGGGACAGCGTGCAGCACTGCGCACATCGCAGGTTGCAGTGGTCGACCACGTGCGCTTCGAGTGCCCACGTGACAATCCTCCCGCCGATGATCTCGTAGTCCATGGCTGGCCTGGGCGCGTATCATGTGCGCGGACGCGGCTCCCGCAAAGTCGCCTCGTACCCATGACGTTCGTGCAACGATTCGCGCCGGCTTCCGTGCTGCACCTGCCTTGGGGGCAGTCTCCAAGCAGCGCGGGCGAACCGCCAAGTCTGCTGGATCCGGCCGGTCGAGCGCACGGACCCGTGTCGGTCCGGTCCCGCGTGCTGTGGGATCCGGACCGGCGAATGCTCTTCGGTTGGCCGGCGCGATTCGGATCGCAGCCGCTGTACTTCGCCGTGGATGCGGACGGCATCCGCCTGTCGACATCCGCGCTGGCCTTGGCCCGCGGGATGCCGCCCGGCGAAGACGTCATCGATCCAGCCGGCGCGATCGATCACCTGGGAGGAGAGCCGTTGGTCCTGCCGCGCGCGGTCTTCCGCGGCGTGAGCATCGTTCCCGCGGGATCGTGCTTGCAGGTCGACTCGACCCACGCACGGTGGGCGCTTCGGCCGGCAAGGCTGCCGCCACAAATCGCGGCGGATGAAGGGTGCACTGCGAAGGCGATCGGCCAGGCCGTGGCAAGCAACCTCGACCCGCGAGGCACCGTGGTGCTGCTCAGCGGAGGGCTCGACTCCGCGCTCCTGCTTTCGATCGCGGCGAGATCCGGTGCTGCCATTCGCGCGGTAAGCCTCGACGATGGCTCGGCCTCGCACGAGGTGGAGCAGGCTGCGCGGCTCGCGAGGCTGTTCGGAATCGCACATCGCGTGATGTCGTTGTCGACGGACCGGGTCGTGGATGGGTTTCGCGACACGGTTCTGGCAACCGAGAGCCTTCTTTGGAACGGCCGCGCTGCCGCCAAACTCGCTTGCTATGGGGAGCTGCACCGGAGCGGAAACCGCGCGCTGCTGAGCGGCGTGGGCGCCGACGAGCTGTTCTGGGGCAATCCCGCGTGGTGGGACGCTGCACCGGGCACACTGTGCCAAGCCCTGGCGAGGCTCGCGGGGGACCGCGCCTGGGCGCGGCTTTGCGCCGATGCCCGGCCCCGCTTCGAAGCCCCCGTGTCCCCGCTCGACCGTGCGGCCATGCGCCGATTTCTCCTCCACCGCACGCTGCCTTGCTCGACGCTGCCCCCGGAGACATGGTCGGCGTCGCCCCTGGGAATGGACGTCCGGCTTCCCTATTTGGATATGCAAGTAGTTCGATGCGCGCTGGGCCATCCCTGGGAAGCGCTCACGCAGGACGGCCAGGGCAAGCTTCCGCTTCGACGGCTGGCGCGCGCCACGTTGCCCGCCGAGGTAGCCGACGCGCCCAAGCAGCCCGTGCTCGCGCGCGCACCGGATCCCCGCAGCCATCAACGGCAACGCTGGGCGGCCGAGTTCCGGCGATGGGTACGCCCTATGGGACTCTTCAACAAGCACATCGTGGCGGATTGGCTGCTCCGCTACGAGTATGCACCAGCGGACGACCCGGATCTGTCACGCCTGGAGCGGATGCTGATGCGTCTTGCGTCGCTGTCCGTGCTGCGAGCGGCCTGCCGGGACGATCACTTGGTATCATCGGCGCGGACCGGGAACCCGACGGTCGTGCGAGGCGTGGGTTCTGCGAGGTCTTCGGGCAACGGTGCAAGCGATGGATGAGCATCGAGCGGGTTGCCGTCGTTGCCTTCGCTGATCATGGTTGGCTCCGCGGTTGTGCCGTGCCGGGGCCCCATGATCGGCGGCGACGGTGCCAACACAGCCGGCAAGGTGGAGGACACCGGAACGGGTGGAAGCGGTGGCTCCTCTTCGAACCCGAACAGGCGTGCGGGAGCCGGCCCGACGGGCTCGGCCGGAACGTCTGGCAGCATACCCCGGCGTCGCGCTTCGCGTCGGATCCATGCGCGCACGACGCTGGTCACCGAGGCGCACAGACCTTCGTCGGCAAGCTCCGCGTTGCGCGCTGCCACGATCCTGTGGAGCAATTCGATGTCTTCGCGCGAAAGCTCGATCAGCAGGGGAGCGACGATGTCAACCTTCTCAGGACCGGACATGTCGAGAACTCTAGCACTCGATCTCCGGCGGATCAGCCCTGAGATGAAGCCCAGGTCCAGGCCGAAGCCTCACGGCATGCACCCGCATGGGATCCGCTGGACACCAGTTCGCTCATCTTCTATTGCACGCTAGCACGATGTCTCGCGTCCTGCTCGTGACGACACCCGAGAAGGGGCACGTCAACCCTATGGCCGGGGTGGCCCGTTGGTTGCTGCGAAGCGGTCACGCAACTGCCTGGCTCTGTCTCCCGGAGCCGTCAGAACAGGTGAACCGCCTCGGCGTGGAGCAACTCCGGCTGAGCCTGCCCGTGTCAGGTCCCGACCTCCCGATGCGCGGCGAACGAATTGCCCGCATCGTGCGAGACCCGCCGGCGCTCGCCGCGTGGATTCGAGCGCTGCTGCTCGACGCGGTGCCGGTCCTGATTGAGCCGGTGCGCGAAGCGATCCGACGCTGGCGCCCGGATGTGATCGGCCTCGACCCGATGCTGTACGCCGCAATCATCGCGGCGCACCTCGAGCATGTTCCGTATGTCGGCATCTCCAGCTCGCTCAACCCGGTCACGCCAGACTCGTTCGACTGCCCCCACCAACGCAACATGCGCGCGCTGCAAGCCGACAGGCAGGCTCTCTTTGCACGGTACGGGCTGACACCCACGTTCCGTGTCGCCGATTGCCTCTCTCCCTGGCTCAACACGGTATTCGCCACCGAGACGTACGTCGGCCCGCTCGGTGACCTGCCTCCGGCCACACGCCTCGTCGGCCCCAGCATCCCGCCAGACATCCGGGGCGACGAAACAAACCTGCCGGAGGAGCTGGCGTCCTTGCCCGAACCGTTCGTCTACGCGTCCTTCGGAAGCCAGATCTACTATCAGCCAGAGGCATTCGGACTGCTGGCCGAGGTTTGCGCGCGGATCGGCGTCGCCCTCGTCATCAGCGGGGGCGATCTCGCGGGATCCTCCTTCGCTGCGTCGCTGCCCGGCGACACGTTCGTCGTTCGCTACGCTCCCCAGCTCGCCCTGTTGGAACGCGCATCGGTCATGGTCACGCACGGAGGCGCCAATTCGGTCATGGAGGCGCTTCGCGCGGGAGTCCCTTTGCTCGTGAGCCCCGTCTGCAACGACCAGCCCATTCAGGCGGCGTTCGTCACGGCGTCGGGGGCCGGCATGGAGCTGGACTTGCACCGAGCTTCGCCCCAGAATTGCCAAGCCGTGTTGAGCGCCCTCCTTGCGCCAGACTCCTCCTACCGCCGGGCCGCGTCGCGCATCTGCGACTCGTACCGGGACCGGGACGGCGCGAGGCTGGTCGCTCAGCTTCTTACGGACCTGGCTCCATGAACATGTCATCGCAAGGGCGTTGGACGATCGAGCGCATCGAGGACCCCGCGATTCGAACGCTCGAAGTCTGGCGCGAGGACTTCGGAGATATCCTCCCGGGCGCTGCAGGCCGGCTCCTGTATCAGGCAGTCGGCTCGCAACGGCTCGACGCGCTTCGGGCCCAGTGTGCGTCCGCCCGGGTCGCGTCGGAAACGCTTGGGCGGGATCTGGCGCGTTCGATCCGCCTGCTGCTGGACCGCGACTTCGGCGGCGCCGGCTGTGCCCGGGCCGTCTGGCTCGGGGGCGGGCTGCTCAACTCCGAAGGCGTGCGGGAAGCCCTGCTGAACGCGGGCTTGCCAATCCCCGTCATCATCTCCGACGACCCCACATTCTGTGCGGCGCCTGGCGGGAGACAGCTCCTCGCTCAACATGGCGACGGCCGTGGTGTGGTGGTCGACGTGGGGCAGACGTCGATCAAGGGCATTGCGTTCGCCAGAGGCCGGGCGCGCCAGCTCGTGTTCCCACGGGACCACCACAGCCTGCCCTTGCGGCTGCAGGAGCGCAGCGAGCTGCTCGAGCCTGGGCAATCGCATTTGTTCATCGAGCGGGCCGCGGGATTCATCGCACGCGCCGTGTTCTCGTTCGGCTCGGTGCGCGAGCCCCCTCCGCCGCTCCTCGTGCTGGCGCTGCCCACCACACTCTCCAGCGATGGTACGCCCCAGGGTTGCACGTACCCCGGCTGGGAGGGCAGCACCGAGCTGGTCCCTCGCATCGCCACGCAGCTCGACGAGTGGATCCAGGCTGATCACGGCCACCCCTGGCGCAACGTTCCCGGCCGGATCCTGCTGCTCAACGACGCCGAGCTCGCGGCGCGGTCCGCTCGCCTGAACGCGACGGTCGCAGCATCCGGCAAGGTGCTCGTGATGACCGTGGGCTTCGGACCAGGAGCCGCGTTGCTTTCCCTGGCATGAGCAGGCCCGTCCATCTGTTCGTCTCGCCACACCTCGACGACGCAGTCTTCTCCAGCCCCGCGTGGCTGGCCGACTCCCGGCGCAACGGAGCCCGGACCGTCGTGCTCACCCTGTTCACCTCCGCCAGTGTTTCGGCCGACCCCGCCACCGTGGCTTCGTACGAGCTGCGACGCGCAGAAGACCAGGCCGCCCTGGCCGTCCTCGATGCCGAACCTATCCACGCAGGGTTGGTCGACGCGCCTTTTCGATCCGACCAGTATCGCTCGTTCGAAGGACTGTTGTTCGGTGCGATCGATCCGCACGACGCCGCCCCATCGCAAGTCGACGCCTGCATCGCGGACACGGTGGCAAGGCTGAAACCGGTGTCGATCCGGACCACGCTCGCCGTCGGCGGACACATCGACCACAGGATCACCTTCGACGCTGTTCGCAGGCTCGAACGCCGACTGCGCACCGTCCCCGTCGCCTACGCCGAGGATCGCCCCTACTGCCTCGTCGACGGCGCCACGGCCGTGCGTCTCGCCTCGCTCGGCTGCCATGGCGCCCTGCCCTGCCCACCGTGCGACCGCTTCGTCACCGAGCTGCTGCACGCGCCCTACGTGCTGCACCACCTCGCGCCCGCGTGCAGATCGCGCGTTGCCGCGTGCGCTCGCGACCTGTGCACCACCAGCTCACGAACCAGGCGTTCGATCGAGGCCGAAGCCGTGCTCACGCCCTGGTCGCTCGACGATGCGGACCTGTTCCTCCAGGCCATGCAGGCGTACAAGAGCCAGATCGACGCGTTCTTCGGCTCACCGGACCAGGCACGCTTGCACCTTCGCCAGGGTGCGGCCCAGGCCAGGCAAGAGCGCGCGTGGCGGATGACCTGTCCCGACGCCTGATCCCAATTCCCACCGGAATACGCTTAGGGGAACGTGCTCGGTAGCCCGTTTGCACGCGTCGAGTCCGGCGCGGCTGGGGGCGCGAGGCGGCGCTCGGTGCATGCCAGGTCGGCGCGCGCCCTGGTCCGGCATCACCGCCACCAGTCGAGGAAGAGCCGCAGGCGCAAGGCCGCTGGCGATTGGGAGCTGCGCCGCGATGGGCGCATAGAACACCGCTACCAGGCAGAGCACCAGCACCGCTGCGAGGCCGAGCTTCCGTCGACGACCATACACGTACGCGATCAACCCGCCGACCAGCACGACGCCGAAGGCGTAGGACGGTAGATAATGGTACACGTACGAATCGCGTCGCGAGATGACCCATGGCGCCATGAACGCGACCCAGTACAGCGCCAACGACGCGCTGGCTCGACCGACAGCCCGCTGCCACGGCGACCCGCCCGCAACATCAGGGTCACCGCGCACCGACGCAATACCCCGCCATGCGAGTCTCGACGATGCCGCCACCATCGCGATCGACGACGTCCACCACAGCAGTGGATTGCCCAGGGAGCTCATGACCCGAACCATGCCGTCCGGCATCGCCTCCGACCACAACAACAAAGGCTTCGTCGGAATTAGCCAGGTGTAGAACCTCGACGTGAGGGGATGCGCCATCTGGTTGAGCGCGAGGTGGTGATTCATCAGGCCTGTCGTCGCTCGCCACACGTCACCCACGCCGTAGGGAGCGCCCGCGATCGCAAGCCCGGATGCGTAGGTGATGTAGAACATCGCGGGCACGACAGCGACATAGGTCGTCAGCGCAACAGGCGCTTGCGACGAACCGATGGTGACGATCAAGATGGGGGCGATCAGGACCGCGGCGCTGAGCTTGATGCTGGTCGCGAGCCCTGCGAGCACACATGCCAGCCACACGTGCCACGCACACCTCGCACGTACCGTTGCCACCGCGGTAGCCAACGCCAACGAGGCCAGCATGCCGTCGAGGAGCGCCGTTCGCGAGTAGGTGATGAAGAAGCCGTCGCCGGCAATGAGCGCTGCAGCAATCCAGCCGGCACGCCGATCGCGGAACAGCGTACGGGCCAGCGCTGCCGCAAGAAAAATGGTCAACACGCCGAATGCTGCAGGCGTTGCCCGCCATCCCAGAGAATCGTCACCGAAGAGCAGCATCCCCGCCGCGATCAGAAGCTTGCCCAGCGGCGGGTGGTCGTTGTGATCCGCGCCTGCCTTCAGGTAGCTCCTCGCGTTGTCGACGAAATGATGCTCGTCAAACATCATCGACGCAGGGTAGGCCAACTTCCAGAAGCGGAGAAAAATGCCCAGGCTCACCATCGCAAAGCATGCGAGCGCAAGCGGCCAGTCCTCTGCCACGGCGCTCCCGGTCCGCGCCAACCATGACCTCGCTCGCCCCCATCCGGCGGAACGTTCCGCGTTACCGGCTGGCGCAGTTGAAGCCCGCTGAATCATGCCTTGTTGATCCTGCATGCGTCGCGGCGCAACAATACGCCAGGATGATATCCACGTCGATCAAGGCCCGGCCACGGCCCAGCATGCAGTGGGGCGAGCTCGCGATGCTGGTCGGAGCCGGCGTGCTGGGCCTTGCGATCTGGTTCGGCACGCGGGGCGCGCCGCCCAATCGGCCGGGCGCAGTCGTCGACATGTCCATCACGCTGGTGGCGGCCGACAAACAAGACCTGGCCTGCGCGCTTCCAGACCCCATCGGCCCGGCCCATTGTGCATACGCCGAGCCGGACAAGCCGTGGAGCGGCGGGGCGCAGCACGCCGAGTCTCGCGAATCCCTGCTCGCTCCCTACCGGACGACGGACGGCGGCCCGGTCATTCTTGCCGACGTTTTCACCCAGCCCGACGTTGCCACACGAGCAGCGCGCGACGGCTCGCTGGCGCGGTCGGCCCAGAAGCGATTCGTCGCCGATTGCAAGGTCAGGCTTGTCGAGCGCCGTCCCTCCGTTTCCGTGCGCTTCGGCAAGAACGCTTCGTAGGGCAGGTTCGATCAACCATGGATCGGTATCGCCGAGACGTGCCGGGTGCGGGATTGATCGCGCAAGCCCTATCCAGACCGCCCGCGGCGAATCATGCCTCCCGGCGCCCGAGTGCCTTGCGGAGCCCTGCGTCCAGCTCGGCGGCAATGTACGGCTTCGGTACCGCGGCGTCGAATCCGTAGGCCGCGTGGTTCGACATGATCGGGTCGGTCGAATACCCGCTCGACGCGACCAGGGCCAGGTCGGGTGCAATCTGGCGCAGCCGCCTGGCCGTTTCCCGCCCGCTCATCCCACCAGGCATGGTCAGGTCCAGCAGAACCGCAAGGAACGGCTCATCCCCCGCCATCGCGGCGCGCACGCGATCGATCGCTTCCTCACCGCTCGACGCCGTGTCGGTCTGGTAGCCCAACCCCTGCAGCATCAACACGCCGATCTCCCGAACGGCCGGCTCGTCGTCGACCATCAGGACGCGGCCACGAATGGGCGCAAGCGCCGCGGGCCTCGACGATGGTGGCATCGTGGTCTGCGCGGTCGCCGGCAGCAGGATGCGAAACGTGGTGCCGACACCTGGTGTGGACTCGAAGTCGAGGTGTCCCTTGTGCCTGCGTACGATGGAGTACGAAGTAGCCAAACCGAGCCCGGTACCTCGGGTCTTGGTGGAGAAGTACGGGTCGAAGACACGGGCCGCGTACTCGGGCGGGATGCCCACGCCGGTATCGGCGATCTCCACGCTAACGTGCGGCCCGGGCTGCAACGCGGATCCTTGGGGCACTTCGGCCAGCTCCACGTTGCGCGCCCGAATGCTGAGCGTGCCACCCGACGGCATGGCCTGGATGCCATTGAGCACGACATTGCCCAGAACCTGGCTCATCTGGCTCTCATCCATGCTCACGAGGCGCAGGTCGGAATCGATCTGAACATCGCACCGAACCGGGCTGCCGCGTGCGACGAACCGCACCGTCTCCCGGATGAGCTCCGCCATGTCGGCTGGACGGCATATCGGCGCGCCTCCGCGCGTGAACGTCATGAGCTGGTGGGTCAAGTCGCGGGCACGCAGGCACGCCTTCTCCGACAGCGTCAACAGCTCGGCGAGCTGCTGATCGTTGCCGGCCTTGCGCCTGGCAAGGGTCACCCCGCCGAGCACGGCGGTCAGGATGTTGTTGAAGTCGTGGGCGATCCCCGCGGCGAGCAGCCCCAACGACTCGATCCACTGCGCCTTGTGCAGCTCGTCCTCGAGGCGGATCTTCTCCGTGACGTCGTATCCGAGCCCCACCATGCCGACGACCCGGCCCCCTTCGATGAGCGGCGCCGTGTTCACCATCAGCGAGCGCGGCTGCCCCTTGGCATCGATCACCGTCGTCTTGAAACATGACCGGTTGCCGGCGATGGTCTGCCTGAAGCACTCGCGAACCATCTCGCGATCGTCCGGGCACACCAGCGGATCGAAGGGGAGCCCGATCCAGTCGGGCACGCGATAGCCAGTGGCTTCCTCGCCTCGCACATTCACGAACGTGAAGCGCCCCTCCAGGTCCAACGTCCACACGATCTCGTGGGTGGTGTTCAAGATCGTGCGCAGCCGCTCTTCCACCTCCTTGCGCGTCGTGCTCTCGGCGTCAGGCCTCCGAAGGAACCACTCCACGCGTTCGTCCGGCGCAGCGTCGGGGTCCACACGGCACGACACGATGACCGGCACGCTGCGGTCGAAGCTCACTCTCACCCAACAGGACAGGTCGCGGACCGGCTCGCCTGCCAACACCATGTCGAGCGGATCTCTGCCCGAGAAACCGAACGTTTCGAATCGCTCGATCCGCATGCCGTCGTCGAGCGAAAGGATGCTACGCGCGACGGCATCCAGCCGGGAGATGTTGCCCTCGATGGAGCTGCGAGCCACGCCGATGCCGAGGAAGGCGAGCGTATCGGGATCGGCCGTGTCGCTTGGGGCAGACGACATGAAAGGTACATGACCTTGCCACAGCCGCGAGGCTCCCACAATTGAAGATCCCCCGCAGGACACCCCGCAACGCTTGACCCGTTCACCCCAGCGGCTACAACCCCGTGCCAATATGCGCTGCCGCTTCGCCCAGCTCTCGTTCGCGTCCGTCTGCTGCGCCGCCTGCTTCGCCGGGCTCGCTTGTGCGCCTTCCGCCCCTGCCACGGACGACGCGCCAGCCGTCAAGCACGCCCCCATCGTGGGTGGTCAGCCTGCCTCGGCCTCCGACTACCCATCCACCGTCGCCGTCACCGACCCGGCCGGCAACCCGTTCTGCTCCGGCACGCTCATCGGCCCCAGGCTCGTCGTCACCGCGGCGCACTGTGTCGAAGGACGCAGCGTCGACGATACGCGCGTCGTCTACGGCTGGGAAATACCATCGCACGCGCCAGCGTCCGAGCGAAGGATCCCCTCCTTCGTGGCCGCGCACCCGCACTACGATCCGGACGCACCGCAGGACGCTTACGGGCTTGGGCAGACCAACGACATCGGTGCGATTGTGCTTGCGGATCCGATCCCGGATGCGGTCATTGCACCGGTGCTTCCGGTCGACGACCTGGACAAGGAGCTGACGCCCGGCAGGGCCATGCACATCGTCGGCTATGGCGTCTACAACAAGCTGACCCAGCAGTCGGGCACGCTGTATCGCGGCATCACGCCGCACGTCAGGCACGTTCCCTGGGAGCTGCTCGCGGGCCTCCCGGGAGAGCCCGACACCTGCTTCGGAGACAGCGGAGGCCCGGCCTACATCGTGTCCGAGGATACCTTGTGGCTCGTCGGAGCCACCTCGCGCGCCTGGGCCGGCGCCATCAACCCCTGCGGTGAAAGCACCATCTACACCGTCGTCCCCGCCTTCGTCGACTGGCTGGACTCTCTGCCGGGCGCCGATGTCGACGGCGGCCTTGTCGACGGAGGCTTCGAAGGAGGCGGATGGCCTCCCCACGATGCATCCGGCGGAGCGCTGCTCGACGTCGCCCCTGCATGCATGCCGCCGACGTCCCATTGCAATCCTCTGACCAACGAGGGATGCGACACGGCGGCAGGACAGACCTGCCGGCTGGATGCCCGCATGAGCCGCGTGTGGTGTGACGACACGGCGAGCGTCGCGGGTCCAGGCGCCATGTGCGACGAGACGAGCCGCCTCTGCAAGCCGGGCTACTACTGCGGACCGTCGATCAAGTGCGAGAAACTATGCTGCAGCAACGACGACTGCCCGCCGGGCGTGCCCTGCCGGTCGCTGGTGACCCTGCTCGGCGACATCGGCACGTGCGGCGTTGTCTACGAGGATGCGTCGTCGCCGGATGGCATGATGGACGCCGAGGTCGGGACGGACGTCGTGCAGGAATCGTCGACCGACGCAACGGAGGATCCGATCGACGCGGCGGATGCGTTGGAGGAACGAGCCGTGGCCGACGCGGCGGAGGATGAGGCTGGTTGGGACGCGACGCCTGCCGGAAGCGACTACCCGGGTGAGCCGATCGACCCGGGCTGCGGCTGCGATGTGCCGGCTTCCGTGCGCCCGGGCTGGGCTGGCCTGGTGGTGCTGGCTGCGGCAGTCGCGGCGATGCGTCGCAGGCGCGGGATCGCGCCGCGCTGATCTATCCTGATCGGGATAGACGCGGCGCGACCTGCCTGCGGCGGTCCGGCTTCCAGGGCGGGAATCAGCCGCCGCCGAAGAGCTTCTGGATGATGGCCGACAGCTTCTTGACGGTTTCGTCTTTCATGCCGTTATCCGGATGCGGCCACGCGAAGTTGCGGGCCTGAACCTGGTTGCACGAAAACGACACGAGCACGTCGGCCGTCTGTGCCCCGCCCGCACCGAACGACAGGCCCAGCTCCGGGAACATGCACGGGCTCTTCTTGGGCCCGAAGCTCTTCTCGTAGCCGAAGATGTCGATGATGTCGCTGCGCATCTTGGTGTCCATCACCTGCGCCTGTCCGATGATGCGGTAGCCCTGGAACATGGGGGCGTTCTGCACGGCGGGCGTGGTGGGCATGGGCGTGGTGCTCCCCCCGGGCGTGCATCCGGGCGAACCCGGCGGGAGGAAGCCGCAGATCATCTGCTGCGCCTGCTGCACCTGGGGCTGGAACTCCGGCGGAATGGGCAAGCCCGGAATCAATGAACCGCCCGTGCCTGGCGCGGGCGTGGCCGGCGTCGCGGTCGCCACCGGCTGATCCTGGTAGTTCTGAAGGCGATAGACCGTAACCGGCGACTCCGCGAGCTGGTTGAACGGAGCAGCGGGGGAACCCGCGCATCCCATCGACAAGGAAGCCACAGCCGCAGCGGCAACGAGAACGAGTGTGCGTGTTTTCATGGGCGCCTATTCTATCAGGAGCAACGACCAACGTGGAAGCCCGGGCACCACTTTCTTCCCGGTTGCCTCATGGACGGCCCACAACCTCCAACCATTCAAACGGTCGCGCCGCATCGGAGCGCGTCCTGCGCTCAATGCCCTGAGCGCACCATCGGCACGAAACGCACCGATGCAATCGAACGGGCCTGCGTGGCCGATCCATCCCGCACCAGCACCATCAGTTCCTGGACGCCCTGCTGCGGGCCCACCGGCACGACCATCCGCCCGCCGTCCCGGAGCTGACCGATCAGGCCCTGTGGCACATGCTCCGGCGCCGCGGTGATGATGATCGCGTCGTACGGACCTCCGCTCGCCCAACCGACGTACCCGTCCGCAAGATGCACCTGCACGTTGTCGCACCCAATCCGCCGAAGCCTGATGCGGGCCTGGTCCGCAAGCGGCTCGACGATCTCCAACGTCTCCACCCGTTGCACCAGCCGCGACACGACCGCCGCCTGGTAGCCCGAGCCGGTCCCCACCTCCATCACGACGTCCTTCTCCCCGACGCAAAGCGCTTCGGTCATCATCGCGACCACGGCGGGCTGCGAGATGGTCTGACCGTGACCGATCGGCAGGGGACAATCCTGATAGGCACGGTCGCGCAGCGGCGCGGGAACGAACGCGTGACGCGGCACGGCCATCATCGCCTCGATCACCCTGCGGTTCCCGCGCGCGTCGCCCTCGATCGATCGCACCAGGGCAAGCCGACGTCGCCAGGTGTCTTCGTCGTCGACATCGAGCACGAAAAACCGCCTTGCCTCGTCGTCTCGCATCGTGCGCAGCGCATCGTGACCGAGCTTCGCGCGCCCGACAAGATCCTCCGCCTCGACCCAATACGAGGGGCTCGAACGCGCACGCGCGGACACGCGCACGCACTGCGTCCTGATCTTGCACCATGCCCGACTCGCTTGCGTCCGGACCGGTGATGCGCAACAAGCTCCGCGCATGCGAGCCTCAGGCTCGCCCAACAGGCGCGAGGTCGTCATGGGTCTCACCCTCACTCAGAAGATTCTGGCACGCGGGGCCGGGAAAAAGTCGGTCTCCGTGTCGGAGATCGTCGACGTCACCCCCGATGTCGTGCTCTCCCACGACAACACGGCCGCCATCGTGTCCACGTTCAGGAAGATCGGCGTCGATCGCGTGGACCGGCCGGACAGACATGTGATCGTCCTCGACCATTGCGTGCCCGCGGCCAGCGAGAAGTACGCGCAGAACCACAAGGATGTCCGCGAGTTCGTCGCCGCTCAGGGCATCCGCAACTTCTACGACGTGAACCACGGCGTCTGTCACCAGGTGCTCCCCGAGCACGGCCATGCCCTGCCCGGACAGCTCATCGTCGGATCGGATTCGCACACGACCACGTACGGCGCCCTGGGCGCCTTTGCCGCGGGAATCGGACGAAGCGAGACGGCGGTCATCATGGCCACCGGCAGGATCTGGCTGCGCGTGCCGGAGACGATGCGCGTGACCGTAACCGGCCAGCTTCCCCCGGGCGTGTTCGCCAAGGACTTCATTCTTCGTCTCATCGGCGACCTGGGCGCCGACGGCGGCTTGTACCAGGCCGTGGAGTTTGCCGGCCCCGCCATCGCCAACATGGAGGTCGACGACCGCATGACGCTTTGCAATATGACCGCGGAGATGGGCGCCAAGAACGGCTATGTCGCAGCCGACGACCAGACCGAAGCCTGGCTCCGCAAGCGCGGCGTCTCCAACGTCGAGCGCATCGCTTCCGACCCCGACGCCGAGATCGCGCGAACGCTCACCTACGACGTCAGCGAGTTGGTGCCGCAGGTGGCCGCGCCGCACACCGTCGACAACGTGCATCCTGTCACCGAGCACGCCGGGACCAAGATTCATCAGGCACTTCTCGGTACGTGCACCAACGGACGCTTGCGCGACCTGCACCAGGCAGCGGACATCGTGCGCGGCAAGAAGATTCATCCATCGGTTCGCATGCTGGTCTTCCCGGCGTCGGTCGACGTGTATCGCGCCGCGATGGCGGACGGCACGTTGATGACGCTGTCGGAAGCCGGTGCGGTCCTCATGAACCCGGGGTGCGGGCCCTGCCTCGGGGCGCACGAAGGGATTCTGGCGCCCGGCGAGGTCTGCATCTCCACCGCGAACCGCAACTTCCGGGGCCGCATGGGGAGCCGCGACGCATCGGTGTACCTGGCCAGCCCGGCCACGGTCGCCGCATCCGCGATCGCCGGTGAGATCACCGACCCGAGAACCCTGTGAGGAGGTGCCCGATGCCCATCCGAGGAAAGGTTTGGAAATACGGCGACGACGTCAACACCGACGTCATCTTCCCCGGCAAGTACACGTACACGATCACGGACCGCAAAGAGATGGCTGCCCACGCGCTCGAAGACCTCGACCCGTCGTTCGCGAAGTCCGTCCGCCCAGGCGACATCATCGTGGCGGGACGCAACTTCGGCTGCGGGTCGTCACGCGAGCAGGCGGCGTCGTGCCTGAAGGAGGCGGGCGTGGGAGCTGTCGTCGCAGCGTCGTTCGCGCGCATCTTCTTCCGCAATGCCATCAACGAGGGGCTTCCCCTGGTCGAGTGCCCGGCTGCCATCCCGGCGATCGAGAACGGAACCGAGATCAGCGTGGACCTCGAGAACGGCGTAGTGGACGTGCATGGCAAGACGTTCCCGTTCCCCGGTCTGCCCGAGTCGGTGATGGGGATCGTGCGGGAAGGGGGGCTCATCCCGTACACGCGCAAGATGATCGCGCAGCGCAAGACGACGACCTGAGCCAGCGCGGCCACGGCGCCCCCGGCCCGGTCCAGCCCTCCCAGCGGCCGAGCCACCGCTCATCCGCCTTGCTGCGTCGGCAGGTCGACCGCCGACGCACGAAGACCTCGCGGTTCGGGATCGCGCGGCATCCTCGCAACCCATCCACGCCCGCTGCGCCCGTACCTCCCCGCAGCGACCGGCCAATGTTGTTGACCTCCGCACGCGAACCGAGCAATTTGCCAGCTCCGCGGCGCTCCGCCGGTGCGGATGACGCCGCAGGCTTGAACAGGAGAAGACCATGGCGAGTCTCACCGTCGTCACGATGCCCGGTGATGGCATCGGCAAGATCGTCCTCAAAGAATCCCTGCGGCTGCTCGACGCCGTCGGCTTCAAGGCCGACTACGTACACGGCGACATCGGCTGGGACTTCTGGTGCTCCGAGGGCAACGCGCTTCCGGACCGCACCATCCAGCTCATCGACAAGTACAAGATCGGGCTGTTCGGCGCGATCACCTCGAAGCCCAAGAAGGAAGCCGACGCCGAGCTCGATCCGAGTCTGCGCGGCAAGGGCCTTGTCTACTACAGCCCGATCGTCACGATGCGGCAGCGCTTCAACCTCGACGTCTGCGTGCGGCCTTGCATTGGATTCGCGGGCAATCCCCTCAACTTCATCCGGCGCGAGGGTGACGGGTTCGTCGAGCCCCCGGTCAACGTCGTCGTGTTCCGGCAGAACACCGAAGGCCTGTATGCCGGCGTCGAGTGGACCAACCCGCCCCGGCAGGTGCGCGACGCTTTCGCCACGCACCCCAAGTGGAAGCACTTCGCCGACGTTCCCGGCGAGGACCTGGCCGTGTCCCTGCGAATCATCACGCGTCCCGCGGCCGAACGGATCGCGCGCGCCGCGTTCGAATGGGCAAAGAAGTACGGGTACAAGAGCGTGACCATCTGCGAGAAGCCCAATGTCGTACGAGAAACGTCGGGCATGATGGAGACGGTCGCGAGGCAGGTAGCGAAAGACTACCCGGACATCCCGCTGTGGTCGACGAACATCGACGCCCAGATGATGTGGCTGACGAAGAACCCCGAAGAGTACGGCGTGGTGCTGGCCAGCAACCTGTTTGGCGACGTGATCTCCGACGCATTCGCAGGCCTGGTCGGCGGTCTCGGATTCGCGTGCAGCGCGAACCTGGGCAAGGACCATGCGGTCTTCGAGCCCACCCACGGCTCGGCGCCCAAGTACGAGAAGCTGAACCCGTCGATCGTAAACCCCATTGCCATGCACCTGTCCGCCTGCATGATGCTCGACCACGTTGGCGAGCGCGAGAAGGCCGAGCGGATTCGCGGAGCCATCGGGGCCGTGATCAAGCAGGGCCGAGTTCGCACCTACGACATGCTCCGCCTGCCCGGCGGTCCCAAGGTCTTCGAGAAGGGCGCCTGCACCACGCAGCAGATGACCGACGCGATCATCGCGAAGCTGTAGCCCCGGGAGACCACCATGATCAGGGACACCGACATCGAGAAGCTGTTCGAGCGTCATCTCGCTCGCATCAAGAACCCACAGCTCCGCGCCGGCGTGGTGAAGGCATGGGTGATGGGCTGCGAGCGTGGCGGGTACGAGACGCTCGACGATCTATGCAAGATGCCGTTCACGCTGCTGACCGACTGCCACGGGGTTTCGTTCGTCGAGCATACCCTCGCCGTGACTGATGGCGCGATCGCGCTTGCGGAGGCACAGATGAACAACTACGCGCGCCTGCCGTACGCGATTGACATGGACCGGCTGGTGGCCGGCGCGTTGCTGCACGACGTCGGAAAGCTCGTCGAGATCCAGCGAGACGGCCAGGGGTCGTTTGCCAAGAGCCGCAGCGGCAAGTGCATGCGCCATCCGATCTCGGGCACCGTGCTCGGTGCACTCGCCGGCTTGCCCGACGAGGTGCTGAACGTCATCGCCTGCCACGCCAAGGAAGGCGAGGGCCGTCCTCAAGTGATTGAAACCGTGCTCGTCCACCTTGCGGACTTCGCGACATTCGACCCGCTTGTCATGAAGAACAAGGGATCGCTCATCGAGTAGGCCCCGGCGGCACCGTCGCGGACATCGTTCTGTCCGACACGGCTTGGAGCCGCAGAGCCGTCCCACCAAACCCCAGAAAGCACTGCGGACCCATAACACTAGCAGGCGATTCGATCGCTCTCGTGCTCCGCGGCAGTGGGTTTGGCCTCCAGAGCGGGCTCGTCGGCCTCCCGCGCGAGCGCACGCTTCTTCCAAAGGAACAAGCCCAGAGCCGCCAGGCCGAGGGCCATACCGATGGCCGTGCCCGTGGTGCTATCCAGGCCGAGGCAACCGTTCTCCCGGCGCTCGACGAGGATGTACGTCGCGGTCATGATCGTCATGAACACGGCCGGGATTCCGGCGAGCCACCACCAGGAGCCCCTGCGCGCGAGGAAGACCGTTGCGGCCCACAGGGTGATCGCCGCGAGCACCTGGTTGGCCCAACCGAAGTAGCGCCACACGATGCCGAAGGGCACGAAGTTGATCAGCGCGGACAGGGCAAAGAGCGGCAGCGCAACCAGATAGCGATTGGCAATCTTGACCTGGGACAGCTTCAGATAGTCTGCCACGATCAAGCGTCCGACGCGGAACGCGGTATCGCCCGAGGTGATGGGCAGGACGACGACCCCCAGGATCGCCAGGGCGCCTCCGAGTGCGCCCATTTGCTCGGTGCAGACGGTGTGGACGACGACGCTTGCGTTGTTGAGGTTGGGGCCGAGGGCCTTGGCGAGGCCGGCGACTCCACCGTAGTGGCCCGAGGCGGCAGCCGACCAGATCACGGCGATGACGCCTTCGGCGATCATGGCGCCGTAGAAGACGATACGCATGTGCTTTTCGTTGGTGATGCAGCGAGCCATGAGAGGGCTCTGGGTCGCGTGGAAGCCGCTGATGGCGCCGCAGGAGACGGTGATGAAGATGATGGGCCAGGCGGGGATCTGCTTGGGGTGCAGGTTGGCGAGGGTGAACTCGGGAACCTGGAGGTGACCGGTGAGGATGCGGACGGCGAGGCCGGCGACCATCACGAGCAGGGCGAGGGCGAACAGGGGATAGATGCGGCCGATGAGCTTGTCGATGGGCAGCACGGTGGCCGCGAGGTAGTAGAGGAAGATGAGCGCCATCACGGTCCACATCCAGACGGATTGGCCGCCGAGCGAACCGGAGAGGAAGTGCGCAGCCGGCTCGCCGAAGAGGCCGCCGACCTTCTCGGCGGGCCACAGCGCGACGATGAGGGCGGCAGGGCCTTTGACGAACACCGTGCCGACGAGCACCATCAACAGCAGGATGAACGCTGTGGCGAAGTGGCGAGTGGTGCGGCCCAGGTAGTGGCCGATGAGGTCGGGCAGCCCGGCGCCGTTGTTGCGAATGGACATCACGCCTGACAGCATGTCGTGCACGGCGCCGCCGAAGATGGATCCGAACACGACCCACAGGAACACCTGGGGGCCCCAGAGCGCGCCCATGATGGGTCCGAATACCGGCCCCAGGCCAGCGATGTTGAGCAGTTGAATCAGATACACCCGCCAGGTCGGCAGCGGCACGAAGTCGACGCCGTCGGACCTGCCGTACGCTGGGGTGACCCGGTTCGGGTCTGGCCGGACGAGGCGAGTGATGAGCCCGCCGTGGAGGAAATACCCCAGTACCAGCGCCGTGATGGCGAGGATGAAAGAGGTCATCTACCGATCCTCATGGTTCGGGTTCCTCCGGCTTGTGTGCGCGGTAGCTTGCGACGCGGGCACGTTACCACTCGGGGCATCGTTGGGAAATGGGTCGGGGCCTACCGGGACAGACCCATGAAGGACTATGCTCGCCGCGGCAGCGCGCAGCGTGTCTAGCTTTTTTCGCGGCTCAGTCCGCGGGATCTCCTGCGCGGGGCGGAAGGGTGATGCTGCGCCGGTATGTTCCTCGGTGGCAACCGCCGCAGTCGCCCTCAGGCGCGGCTCGATGAATTGCTCAGAGCCGCCGCTTCCCGGTCGGCGACACGCGGGAGCCACCGGGTCGGCTTCGCTTGCTGGGCCGTAGCGCGAGGCCGAGCCGCAGCAGGCGCACCGCCTCGTCGCTGACCGCTTCCATGTCTTTGCGATCCAGATAGATGCCGTCGATAAGCAACCGGCAAAGGCCGTGCAGCGTGGCCCAGCTTGCCTGCGCCATGCGAAGGGATCGTGCCGATCGTCGGCCGGTCCCGGTAGCTGCCAGCGCGCGGACGCGATCCGCATATCGCCGGAAGCTCTGCCTGGCTACGGAGCGGAGCTGCGGTGTCGGCACGCCGTTTTTCCAGATGGTGCGGCCGAACATGAGCTCATACTGCTCCGGCTGGGTGGTGGCGAAATGCATGTACGCCCGAACGAACTGGCGCAGATCCTTGTCGAGTCGGGCGCCGGGTTCCAGCCGCGCCGTGTCGATGAGGGCCGTCAGCTCCTCGAAGCCGCGCGCCGCAAGCGCACAAAGCAGCGCATGCTTGTCCGGAAAGTAGTGATAGGGAGCCATCCTCGACACCCCGACCCGATCGGCGAGCTTGCGCAACGACAAGCCGTCGATGCCGTCGTCGCGCATCAGCCGCGCGGCGGCCTCGATGAGCGCGCGGCGCAGGTCGCCGTGGTGGTATCTCCGCTCCGCAGGCATGATGGCATCCTCGCCGAGACAGGTTGACAGCGTCAAGATGGTCCCGTATCTTGACAGCGTCAGGGTATCCTTCTCCCCACCCGCGTTCCCGGGAACAACGAACATGCCTGCGTATCCCCACCTGCTCGAGCCCCTCGATCTCGGCTTCACGACCCTGCGAAACCGCGTGGTGATGGGGTCGATGCACACGGGCCTGGAAGACCGTCTCTGGCATCGAGGCAAGCTCGCGGCCTACTTCGCCGAGCGGGCGCTGGGAGGGGTCGGGCTCATCATCACCGGCGGCTTCAGCCCGAACCGCGCGGGTTGGCTGTATCCGTTCGCGGGCGCGATGATCAACCGGGTGGACGCCCTCTCCCACCGGGGCATCACGCGCGCCGTGCACGACGCCGGAGCCGCCATCTGCCTTCAGCTCCTGCACGCAGGCCGCTACGCCTTCCACCCGCTGTCCAGGTCCGCGTCGGCCATCAAGGCGCCCATCAACCGTTTCACGCCGAGGGCGATGAGCACGCGCGAGGTTCAGCAAACGGTGCGCGACTTCGCACGAGCTGCACGCCTCGCCCAAAGCGCCGGCTACGACGGCGTCGAGGTGATGGGCAGCGAGGGATACCTGATCAACCAGTTCACGGCTCCTCGCACGAACCATCGCACCGATCGATACGGGGGAAGCATGGACAACCGCCATCGTTTCCCGATCGAAGTGGTGCGCGCCATCCGGCAAGCCTGCGGCCCGGATTTCATCATCGTCTTTCGCCTGTCCGTGGTCGATCTCGTTCCGAAAGGGTCCACCCGGCAGGAAGTGATCGCGCTCGCCAAGGCGCTCGAGTCGGCCGGCGCCACCCTCATCAACACCGGAATCGGCTGGCACGAAGCCCGGATCCCCACCATCGTCACCTCCGTGCCGCGCGCAGCGTTCGTCGACGCCACCGCGCAGGTCAAGGCCGCCGTCGGGATCCCCGTCATCGCGTCGAACCGTATCAATACTCCCGAGGTGGCCGAGGGCGTGCTCGCGGCAGGCAAGGCCGACCTGGTATCGCTGGCGCGTCCCCTGCTGGCCGATCCGCAGTTCGTGGACAAGGCGGCAGCCGGCCGGGCCGACGAGATCAACACGTGCATCGCTTGCAACCAGGCCTGCCTCGACCACACCTTCAGCATGAAGCGCGCGACGTGCCTGGTGAATCCCCGCGCAGGCCACGAGACCGAGCTGGTGTATGTGCGATCCTCGCGCCCCAAACGGATCGCCGTCGTCGGAGCCGGCCCAGCCGGGCTCTCGTGCGCAACGATCGCCGCCGAGCGTGGTCACGACGTCACCCTGTACGATGCCTCCGGCGCCATCGGCGGGCAATTCAACCTGGCGGCCCGCGTGCCGGGCAAGGAAGAGTTCGCCGAAACGATTCGGTACTTCCTGAAGCGCATCGAGAAGACGGGCGTCAAGCTACGGCTCGGCCACAAGGTCGGCCGCGCGGACCTGGAGCGCTGCGACGTCGACGAGATCGTCATCGCGACCGGCGTCAAGCCCCGCGTCCCCGCAATCCCCGGCATCGATCACCCCCGTGTGGTGGGCTATGCCGAGGTGCTGCGCGGCGAGGCCCAGGTCGGCCGCCGAGTCGCCATCGTAGGAGCCGGCGGCATCGGCTTCGACGTCGCCACGTTTCTCGTCCACGACGCCACGGCGGCACGCCCCGAGCCGCTGGACCATTGGCTGCGCGAGTGGGGTGTCGACTACCGGTCCGATGCACCGGGGGGCCTGACGACACCGGTCGTCGAGGCTCCCGCCCACGAGGTCTACCTGCTTCAGCGCAAGCCCACGGATGTCGGCAAGAGCCTCGGCCGAACGACCGGGTGGGTTCACCGAACCCTGCTCAAGAACAAGGGTGTCGTCTTCATGAAGGGCTGCACCTACGAGCGAATCGACGACGACGGGCTCCACGTCCTCCACGACGGTCGGCGGAAGGTGCTGGCCGTGGACACGATCGTGGTCTGTGCGGGGCAGGAACCGCTTCGCGACCTGGCGGACGGCACGCCAGCCGGGCGTCGCCCCCGCCATCATGTGATTGGCGGCGCCGATGTCGCGGCGGAGCTCGATGCGAAGCGCGCCATCCGGCAGGGCGCGGAGCTCGCGGCACGCCTGTAGCCAGCGACGCTTAGGGGGCTCGTTCGCCTGCGATTGCGTGTCATGATCCGAGCGTCTTGCCGCTCCGCCCGCTGCGCGCCAAGATGCTGGCGCATCGGCCTGATCTGCCGCAAGCTCCCGTCGTGCCCCCGGTGATCCCAGCCCGTCTCGCCCATGTGCTGCATGTGTGGCGGGCAGCCGTGTCCCCGCATCGGCGTGCTGCGATCGCGGGCTCGATCGTGGCGACGCTGGTGGCGGCGGCGCACCTAGCGCGGGTGGGAACACCGTTCTGGCGCGCGGCGGCAGCGACAGCGATAGCGGTCGTCGCGGTCGTCTGGCTGCTTCGGGTGGCTTGGGAACGGCGCGTGTGGCGATCACCGCGGCGTGCGGCGCGGGCTGCGATCCGGGCGGTCGACGTGGACTTGGCCGAACGCGCTGCGCGTGCTGCGGACCTGGTCTCGGCGGCAGACACGGTCGCGGACCCGTTGTCCCTCGGGCTCGCGCAGCTCCACATCGAGCGCGTGCTGGCCAGCGTCGGCCGCGATCGGATCGAGGCCGCCGCACGATCGCGCGCCCGCGCCTGGCAGCGCGCCGCGCTTGCGCTGATGACGCTATCGCTCGCTGCTCTGACGCTCGCACCGCTGCGGTTCGTGGAGGGCATCGATGTACTGCTCGCTCGTGCCGGCAGAGCGCCCGTGCCCATCGATTGGGTGGACGCAGCCGTAGGCGAGGTACAGCTACCTCGATATCTTCGAGCTCGCGACCAGATGTTCATGGGGCTGCAACGGACGTCGCATCCGCGCGGCTCCGTGATCACGTTGCGAGGACACGCCGTGCATGCGGGACGCCGCCTGGTACTGACTGACGGCAAGCAGGAAGTTCCCTTTGCGGACGACGGCCGGGGAGGCATCGCGGCACGCTGGACGCTGGAGGACAGCGTACGTCTCGAGGTGGGCGCAAGGTTCGGCGATGTACTCATCGTGCAAGGCGAGCCTCTGGACGTCGAGTCGATCGCGGACGAGGCGCCCAAGGTGGCACTGGAAGACGCGCCGCGCAGCGTGGCGCTGGCCGAGGCTCGCGAGATCCCGATGCGGTATCGGGTGACGGACGATCACGGGTTGACGCAGGTGGACCTTGTGATTCGGGCGGGAGACAAGGAGGAGCGCCGTGTCCTGGCGCGATACCAGGGCCAGGAGGTCGACGAGAAGGGCAGTGTGGTGATCTCGTCCGGGGATCCGGCGCTTCGCAGGGCGTGGGTGCCGGTGGAGCTGGCGATCGAAGCGCGCGACAACGATCCGATCACGGGTCCCAAGTGGGGACGGAGCGCATCGATCACGGTGGTCCCGCCTGCCATTGGGGAAGAGGAGGCGCAACGGTTCGAGGCCCTTTCGAGGCTGCGCGACCGGGCGGTCGACCAGCTCGCCGACCGGCTCACCGAGCACGCGGGAACGACGCCTGCGGAGCGCCGCACGCATGTCGAGACGGAGCGCGCGAGGCAGGGCGCTTTGCGCCAGGAGCTGGACAAGCTTCGGGCGATGACCGTCGGGAGCCGGACCGTGCCGGGGCGGCTGTCGGCGTTCCTTCTGGGGCAGGTGGAGCGGCTCGACAGGGCGGTGGACCGCGAGCGAAGCGCGTCGTCGACCGCGGCCGCGGCGAAGGCGCACGCGCAGGTATGCGACACGGCGGGCGGGGCGGTGCTGGGGATGGACGGTGCGCTTCGGAGTATCGGTGCGGTCGACGCGATGTCGGTGGCGAAGCGGCTGGCGGACGTGGCGCAAGCCGGGGCGACGGGAGCGGAGCTGGTGCAACACGGCGAAACGGACCGGGGCAAGGCGAGGCTGGACGCCGCGCTGGCCGCCTTGCGCGGGGGTGCGCGGTCGCTCTCGCGTCTCGAGGCGCTCGGCAAGGACCTCGGCGAGGTCGTCGACATCGGCGTCCGACGCATCGAGCGGGCTGCCTCGGCGAACGATTATGCGCATGCGCAGCTCGCGGCCGAGCACCTGGCGGCGCGGCTACGCCGTCCGTTTCCCTCGTTCTCCGGAGGCGGCGGTCGGGGTTCGGGCGGTGACGGCATCCCTGGTCCGGCGGATGAGCAGGACGCAGCTTCGGCGGACGCGCAGTTCGACGCCCAGCAAAGCGAGATTGATCGCATCGCGCGCGAGCATGCGTCCGCCATGGACGAGCTTCGCGATCTGCTCGACAAGGCCATGCAGGACGCACGGAGCGAGGGGCTCCGCGACGCGATCCGGGAGCATGCGGATCGCGTTCGGCAGGCCGTACGCGGGTTGCCGTCGGACACATCGAGCATTTCGCCGGTCGAGGCAGGCGCGGCAATGGTGCGATCGAATGCCGAGATGATGGCGGAGAGCATGGAGCGGCTGGCGATGGACGCAGCGGTGGCAGCGGGGCGCAACGCGGTGAGCGCGGCGGACCACGCACAGCGGATGGCCGCCGAGGAGCGGCGGCTGTTCGGCGAGGAATCGCTGGTAGGGCCGCGCATTGCGCAGGCGAAGCAGACGGTGCAGCAGGAGATCGACTGGTTGCGGGACCAGATCGACCGAATGCAGCGGCAAGCCGCGGACAGGTCGCGCGATACGCTGGACCGATCGGCCAAGCAGGAAGACGACTTTGGTCGTCGCGTGGAGGAGGTGGGGGACAGGAGCCGGCGCGGTGACGCTCCGCTGCCGCAGACGTCGTTCGATCTGCTGGACAAGTCGGCCAGGGCGATGCGCGAGGCGGCCGCGGCGTTTCGCGCGCATGACCCGCAGCGGGGCGCGGAGCGCCAGCGTGACGCGCAGCGTCTGCTCGAGATGGCGCAAGCAGCCGAGGACGGCGAGGGATCGAAGCAGCAGGGAGAGCCTCCTCCGTCAGGCGAGCAGGATGCGTCGAAAGGCAAGCCGGACACCGGTCGCGTCGGCATTCCGGGTGCGGATCAGTTCAAGGGGCCGGAGCGGTTCCGAAAGCGGGTGCTGGACGGGCTCGGGTCGAGCAGCGACCCACGGCTGCGCGAGGCGGTGCAGCGATATGCGGAGGGCTTGCTCCGATGACGCCACGTTGGAGCCGATGGTTGGCGTTGGCAGGCTGGTGCGCCGCATGGACGTGCTCGGCGGACGTGTCGGCGCAGGATGCGTCGCGCGCCACGCGCATCCGGGAAGCAACCTTGCAGCTTCGCTTCGACGAAGCCGCGAGGCTGCTCGATGCCGCGGATGCGTCGGACCCGACCATGGCGATCGAGCGTGGGCGGTACCTGTACTACGCCACACGGTACGATGAGGCGGTGGTGGCCCTCGACCGGCCGGACGTGGCATCGACCGACGACGGTGCGAGGCTCGGCGGCCTCGCGCGGGCGTGCGCGCGCGCCATGGCCGGTGCGCTGGTCGTGACCGACAAGGTGCATCGAATCGTGGTGCGGATGCAAGACGACCGGGACCAGGTGCTGGTCCCCATCCTCGGGCAGGTGGTCGAAGCGGTCCGTGTGTCGCTCGACCGGGATCTGGGTCTGACGTTGCCGGTTCCGCTGCGCATCGAGCTCGTGCGCGACCACTTCTCGCTCGCGGAGATGACGGGCCTGCCGGAGTCGTCGGCTCGAACCACAGGAACGGTAGCGATCGCCAACTGGGGCCGGGTCACGATGATCTCGCCGCGCACGATGCGAGACGGCTATCCGTGGGAGGTTACGCTCGCCCACGAGCTGACGCATGTGGCGCTCGGCATGGGCACGATTGATCGAGCGCCGCTCTGGTTCCAGGAAGGCATTGCCAAACTCGAGGAGACGCGATGGCGCAGTCCGGACCCGTGGGACGACTATCCCTCGTCGGATAGCGTTGCCGCCGTGGGATACGACCTCGGTCTGGCGCGCGACATCGAGCATGTGGGACCGTCGTTCGCGATGCTTCCCACCGCGCAGGAGGCCATGGTTGCGTTCGCGCAGGCGCACAGCCTGGTACGGTACATCGACCGGCATGGCGCGCCGCGTGCCCTTGCCGACATCATCGCGGAGATGCGCGACGGTCCCGCGTCGGACGACCCGCGCAACGCCGTGGAGCGAGCGACGGGACGGCCTCTCGAGGATTGGGTTGCATCGTGGCGGGTGTGGCTCGAGTCGGTGGACCGGTCGCTTCCACCCGAGGTGGGCTTGGGCGCGCGGGCGCCGGCCCAGGGGAGCGTCGGTAGGGACGCGCGGCTGGGCGAGCTGCTGCAGCAGCGAAGCAAGCACCAGGCCGCGGTGGTGGTGTTGAGCCGTGCGCGCGACCTGGCGCCCAACGATCTGCGGCTGCGCGGGATGCTCGCCGAATCGCTGCTTGCGATGGGGCGTAGCGAGCAGGCGAGCGCCGAGGTCGAGGTCGTCGGCCCGCCGTACTTCCCGGACGCCACGGCGCTCGCGATCCGCGGCTTCTTGTTGGCGGCGAGAGGGGACTGGACTGGGGCGAAAGGTGCGTTCGACGCCGCCGTGGCGCTTGCGCCATGGAAGGCCAAGGTGGCTTGCGAATGGCTCGATGCGCCGGCAACGCCCACCGATCCAGACCGGGCGGCCCTTTGCCATGCGGCAAGATTGTGGCCAATAGATTGACCTCGACGGCTGCACTTGCGAGGATCGCACCTATTCGCCCATGACCGTCAAGGTCGCCACCCACCTCGCAGCTCGTGTCGTGCGCGCGTTGCCTCGCACCGCGATCAGCCGTGCCGTAGGGCGTCTTTGCGAAGCACCGCTGCCTCCAACCATCTCCCGCGTTCTCGTGCGCACCTACTGCGCGGCGTGGGGCGTGGACATGTCCGACGTGCAGCCGCGCCGCGAGCCTTACGCTTCGTTCGACGAGTTCTTCACCCGGGCGCTGCGCAAGGGACGTCGCCCGGCTTCCGCTGAGCCCGACGACATCGTCAGCCCGGCGGACGGTGTGCTCCAGGCCCGGGGGCGGGTGGAGCCCGGATGCCGTATCGTGGTCAAGGGCATGCCGTACGACCTGGCCAGGCTCATCGGCGACGAGGACGACGCGCGCGCCTACCTCGGCGGGCAGTTCGCGGTCGTGTACCTGTCCCCCCGCGACTATCACCGGGTGCATGCGCCGGTCGACGGAGACCTGGTGACCATCCGGTCGTTGCCTGGGGATCTGCACCCGGTCAACCGCATTGGGGAGCTGAGCCGACGCGGTGTGCTCGTCGCCAACCGTCGGGTGGTGACGGTGTTGGAGACGGCGGTTCACGGCCGGGTCACGCTGGTTCTCGTGGGCGCGATGGTGGTGGGCCGAATCACGTTGGTGACCGGACCAGAGCGTGACGTGCCGCTCGGCACCAGGGCGGTCGTGCCGCCGGTGCCCTTCCGCCGGGCAGACGAGCTGGGCGCGTTTCACCTGGGCTCGACCACCGTCATCGTCACGGGACCGCAATCCCCTGCTTGGCATCGCGAACCCGGGCTGATACGTGTTGGAGAATCGCTCACGAGGAACGGATGACGGTCGAAGACGAGGACAAGCCCCAGCAAGCGCCCTCGGCCCCCCCCCGCGTGCCGTCACCGACACCGCCGCCGCCCGACCTTGCCATGCTCGACCAGGTCGCGGGGCCCTTCCCCGACGACCCGATCGCGGCGCTTGCCGCCATCGTCACGCCTGCGCCCCGCCCCGTCGAAGAAGACGAGCTGCGTCCCGAAGACGCCATCGATCCCACGCCCGACCCGCCTCCTCGCATCGCTTCCCAGCCCGACTTCGCACGCGCCGCGCGCGCATCCCAGCCTGACATCCCACGTCCAATGACGTCGTCCCATCCCGACGAGCCGCGCGCGTCGTCGGCCTCTTCACCCAACCTGTCGCGGGCGTCTTCCGGCTCGCAACCAGACCGATCCTCGCAGACCGACGGCGACGCCGTGCCCGCCCCCGAGGACAGCATCTCACCTGACTCGTCCAAGCCAGCGGCGATCGCACCCGACGCCGCGGCGTCTCGACGCGCACGCGCTCGGATCACGCTGCGCATCCCCGACGACGACGTCCCAGGATCCACGTCGCCGCAACCGCCGTCCGTGGATGCGCCCGCCGACGAGTCGAGCATCAGCCCCCTCGCAGTGGTCCAGGCGATGAAGATCATCGCCGTCGGAGAGCCTGTCGTAGCCGCGCCGGCTGCTCACGACGATACCGATGAACCCCGTGGGCCGATGCCGTCCGACGCCGACGTGCTTCCGCTCGGCGAGGGTGACATGCAATCGGTCTGGACGCCCGGGCAGCAAGACGCGGCAGGGCAGACGGAGCCGGCGACGTCCGAGGCCGAAGAAGAAGTGGAGCCGGAACCTGACGACGAACCTGCCGCACCGGCTGCCAACCTGGTGGTGGTCCCGACCCCGCTGCCTCCGCCCCCTGTGCGTGCGCGCATGGCGTCGGTTCCTCCGGCCAACGGCGCTTCGCCCGGCCCGCATGGGTACGGTCCGTTGCCGCCGGTCGAACCACCGCGCCCTCGCATGGGCTCCATCCCGCCGCTCGATCGCCCGACGCCGAGTGCCCCTCCGGTCGGCGCCTATGGTCCCCTTCCGCCGGTCGAGCCGCCGCGCCCTCGCATGGGCTCCATCCCGCCGCTCGATCGCCCGACGCCGAGTGCCCCTCCGGTCGGCGCCTACGGTCCCCTTCCGCCGGTCGAGCCACCGCGCCCTCGCATGGGATCGCTGCCGCCGACGGATACGGCCGCGCCCGTCGCGCCGCCGGTGGCGCTGCGGCCTGCCGAAGCGGTCGAGCTCGCGGATGAAGACGTGTCGCCGGACTCGACACCACCTGCAGAGCCGGAGCCAGCGACGCAGCGGGCGCCGTCGACCAGCCCGGCTCCTCCGCTCGCCGCTCCGCTACCTGCGGTCGTTGCCCCACCGAAGCCGACGCCGTCGCCGCCACAGGCCGCGCCGGTGGTCGTATCCGCGGAAGACGTGCTCGCGGCGGTTTCTCCACCGCCGTCGTTGACGCAGCCCCGGTCGCCCTCGCCGCCTCCCGCAAGCGTGGAGGAGGTCCAACCCGAGGCGGACGAAGAGGCGCAGGAGGTGGAGGCCGAGGCGGTCGTCGAGCCGCCGCCCGCGCCTGCGCCCAGGGTCGTTCCTCCGGAGCCGAAGCCGCCGCGCAAGCCTCTTGTCGACCAGGAAGGTGCTGGTCGACGCCGCGTGCGCGCCCCCTGGGAGGAAATCTTCAGCGACGACTTCGTCCGCGCGTTCCCTCGCCTCACGCCCCAGCAGGTCGCGATGGAGGCCACGTTCGTCGAAGAGAGCCTGGGTGTACAGAAGGGCGGCGTGATTCTCGACCTGGCCTGTGGCGCCGGACAGCACGCGGTGGAGCTCGCGTCGCGCGGCTACAACATCGTGGGCTACGATCTGTCCCTCACCATGCTCGCCCTCGCTGCGGACGAAGCCCAGGAACGCGGCCAGAAGATCAACTTCCTCCAAGGCGACATGCGCGAGATGGCGTTCGAGGAGATGTTCGACGCCGTCTACTGCTGGTCGACCAGCTTCGGCTTCTTCGACGAAGACAAGAATGCCTCGGTGTTGCGTCGCGTGCATCGTGCGCTGCGGCAAAGTGGCATGTTCCTTCTCGACCTCGTCAACCGCGACTTCGTGGTGCCTCGCCTGCCCTCGCTCAACTGGTTTGAGGGAGACGGCTGCGTGTGCATCGACGACGCCCAGTTCGACTCGATCACCAGCCGGCTCAAGGTGAAGCGCACGATCATGCGGGAGGACGGCAAGTCGCGCGAGGTGGAGTACTCGCTGCGGCTCTACAGCCTCCACGAGATCGGCAAGATGCTGCACGACGCCGGCTTCAAGGTCGTCGAGGTGAGCGGCCATCCGGCGACCGCCGGCGTGTACTTCGGCGCCGACTCACCCAGGATGATCATCCTCTCCGAGCGTCGCTAGGGCGTGTTGTCACCGGGCTGCGCCGGGCCCGCCCGGGGTTCATTTCCGCCGCACGACGTGCCACGAACCACCCCTGCTCCTCACGGGCACGCCCGCGGCCGCCGTGTGCGTTTGCCCAAGCCCATCCATCGGCATGTTTGGGCGTCGATACGCACGCTCGTTACTTCGAGCACGTCACGAAGGCGACGCCGTTGCGATCTTCGCAGCCGCATCGCGGGTCGGCCTTGACCGACGACTCCAGGCAGCGGCAGGTCGGAGCTCTCGCGCAGGCGGGGCTCCACTGGCAGCCGGTGACGCCGCCGTTGCTCTCGCAGTAGAACCCGGTGGGGCAGATCCCGTCGCCGCACCGGAAGCACGAGCCATCGTCGCACGATGGAAGCTTCGGCTCGCCGGCAGTGCTGTTGCGGTCATCCGAGCCGTTGGGAAGACCGCCGGCGGCGCCGGAGGTTTTCGGAGGCTGGGCACCGCCGCAGGCCACGGTCATCGCCAACACGAGCATGGGTAGGAAGAATGCTTGGCGCACGATCGACTCGTACCAAAACGCAGGGCCTGTGGGACATGGAATTGTCACCCGGGGCGGGATGGGCAACGCCTTGTGGCCTTTGCCCCTTGTCACCCGCCCCTGCCGCCTGCCGTCCTTCGATCCCACTTCTGGAGGAAAACCATGGGCAAGACACAAGACATCCTCACCATGTCCGTGGCCGAGCTCGACCAATTCCTGCCCTTGATACCGAGGAGTCCTGCCTCGCGCCCCAGCATGGCTGCCTCGCGAGGCGGTACTGCCGGGTCGCGACCGACGATGCTTGGCCTCCGGACTGGCTAGCCGCATGCTCGGAGGCTGTCCCAACGGCGCGACAGTCTGGAGCTACAGCAACCGTCCGTTGGAGAACACCATGGCCGCGCCGGCTTCGCGAATTCGCTGACGCGCGTCCAGGTTCGCCTGGAACCCGAAGAACACCGCCCGCACGTCGTCGCACCCGACCACGCTGCGAACCTGCTCGACCCGTTGCAGGAAAGCGTCGACCTCGCGCGCCGTCAGCCGCGCCTTCACCTCGCCCAGCACGACCACGTTCGCACCACCGATCGTGCCGCGCAGCACCAGGTCCACGTCGACCTCGCGGCCGTCGATGATGAAGCTGTCGTGCCCGCAGTCGGACACTTCGATGCCCCACGCCTCGCTCAGCACGTAGGGCAGCGTTTCGATGGCGAGGTCCTCGAGCGA
>Ga0272446_1000228_pt1 | contig 88983 bp, 75 predicted proteins | sample YNPCB0061_FD_194587 | JGI IMG/M metagenome (GOLD analysis project Ga0272446, IMG submission 194587) | Hot spring microbial mat communities from Yellowstone National Park, WY, United States - YNP-CB-006-1 | ecosystem: Environmental > Aquatic > Thermal springs > Hot (42-90C) > Sediment | place...
TAAACTCTGCGCCGGCACCTTGTCCTCTAATTATCAAAGGATTCTTCCAATAATTTTTAGTTGTAAATGATACAATGTTTTCGCTATCGTGTAAATTTGCAAATGGATGATTCTTATCAATTTCAACCAGAGATAATCTTGCTTCTCCATTTTCATATTTTGCAATGAAACTCAAAACGCAATTATTTTGACTCGCTTTGTTTTTTAGTGCAAGAATTCTTTTGTCGTCTTCTTTTAGTTTTGCAAAAAATTCATCAACCGTTTTTGCGTTTTGTGCATCATCAGAAATTATTTTATCAACATGAATATTTTTTAGTTCAAATGAAATACCACTTTCCCTAATTAAAATTAAAAGTTTACGCGCCATATCTAAACCACTCAAATCATCTCGAGGATCAGGCTCAGTATAACCTTTTTCTTTTGCAATTTTAACTACTTCACTGAAACTATCTTTTTCTTTTAATGAATTAAAAATAAAACTTAGCGTTCCTGAAAAAATTCCTTCGATTTTGATTACTTCATCGCCATTGCTGATAATATCATTTAATGTGGAAATAACTGGCAAAGCAGAACAAACATTCGTTCCATACTTGAATTGCACATTATGTTTCTTCGCTGTTTCTCTAATAGCCAAATAACTATCATAACTTTGTGTGTTTGCAATTTTGTTTGGAGTTACGATTGAAATACTTGCCTTCAAAATTTCGAGATAATGTTTTACTACTGAATCATTTGCAGTGCAATCAACAAGAATTGAATTTGGAAGCTGCATCAATTTCATTTGATGGATAAATTCTTCAAGATTTGATTCTGTTGCTGATGAATTTAATTCTTCCTTCCAATTAGAAATTTTAATTCCGGATTCATTAATAATCATCTTTTTGCTGTTGAGTAAACCAACAACATTAATATTTGCAAGCTCACGTTTTTGAAGATAATCTTTTCTTTCATCTAATAATTTTAAAAACGCTCCTCCAACATTTCCTGGACCAACAACAAATAGATTTAATTTTTTTCGTTGAGAAAGGAAAAGAGAATCATGAAGAACGTTCAATGCTTTTTTTAAATTTCGTTTGTTGATTACCAATGAAATATTTAATTCAGAAGAACCTTGAGCAATAGCTATGATATTAATTCCATTTTTGCCCAGTGATCGAAAAACTTTTCCACTAACTCCGGGTGTGTGTCGCATATCTTCGCCAACAACAGCAATGATTGACATTTCTGGTTCAACAGAAACTTCATCAATCATTCCATCTCTAATTTCCCACTTGAATTCTTCTTCAATTACTTTTTTAGCTTTATTGCCGACTTGCGGTAAAACAGCCAAACAAACACTATGTTCTGAAGAAGCTTGAGTAATTAATATTACATTTATTTTTTCTTTTGCTAATGCACTAAAAATTCTTGAGGCAATTCCTACAACTCCAACCATGCCGCTGCCGGTAATTCTTAACAAAGAAATATCATCAATAGAAGAAATGCCTTTTACATTAAAAGGAATTCTCTCATCACGCTCAGTAATTAATGTTCCTTTGTGTGCTGGGTTGAAAGTGTTTTTAATTCTGATTTTTATTTTTTTCAACAATGCAGGTTTCATCGTTGGTGGATGAATAACCTTAGCACCAAAATGGGAAAGCTCCATCGCTTCTTCATAAGTAACAGCTTTTAGAGGATATGCATCAATAACTTTTCTTGGATCGGCAGTTAATATTCCATCAACATCAGTCCAGATTTCAATTTCTTCAACATCGAGTGCTGCGCCAAAAATGGAAGCAGTGTAATCAGAACCACCGCGTCCGAGTGTGGTAGTTTCGTTTTTATTTGTTGAGCCGATAAACCCAGTGATTACTTGTGTTTTGTTATGTTTAGAAAAATGTTCAACAATGTTTTTATTTGTTTTTTCAAAATTAACTTTTGCATTTCCAAAGGAATCATCGGTTTTGACTAAAAGTCGTGCATCCAAAAATTCGGAATCAATTCCTCTTTCAGTCATCGCATAAGAAATAATTGTATTTGAAAGTCTTTCGCCAAAACTCATTATATAATCCAAAGTTCTCGGGGTCAGTTCTTTAATCAAATAAACGCCATGAAGAATTTCACGAAGTTCTTTGAATAATTCCTCAACTTGAAATGTGACTTCATCTTTATTTTTAATTAAGAAGTTGATAGCATCAACATGTGTTGAATGAAGTGAATCAAAATCTTTCAAATATGATTCATTTCGTTCGACAGCTTTTTTGCTAATTGAAATTAAATTATCGGTTACTCCCTGAAAGGCAGAGAAAACAACACCGAATTTGATTTCTTTATTTTGATAATCTTTAAGAATATCAATTACATTGCTAATTCGTTGTGGTGTTCCAACTGAAGAACCACCAAATTTTAATATTCTCATCTTTTCTATTAGTATTGGATAGTTGTTAAAATTTGCTGGCAATGATAAGAAAAAAGTAGCATAAGAGGAAGATTTACAAAATAATTTTTATGCAATTTTATTTATAATTATTCACAAAGAAAAAATATGAGCCTGATATGGTTTTAATTCAATATATAAACCAAGAGAAAATATTTCTTCTGCTGAACGGATATATTCAACATCATTTAGAAGGTCCTTAAGAGTTAACTCTTCAAGATATCCGGTAACATCAATTTTTAATCTGCAAGTTGCAACTGAAAGAGAATAATTTACCACAATGATTCTCCTTTCTTGTTCAAACCGCCATTCCCAAGCAAGCATATTTTTATATGATATGTTATTAATCCATGATGAAAGTGGAGTTAATAATTTCCATTCACCAAATTTGAAAACTTTGTGAGAGGTTATTCTTAGCAATTTTTCGTAAAAAGATTTTAAGTCATCTTGAATTTTTTCTTCGGGTTCTCTACCGAGTTGAACAGGAAGTTTAATTTTCTTTCCTTCAAATTGTCCATCGAAAAAAAGTTTAGCACCGTAAATAGTTGAAATAATTATTGCAGCTGCTTTTGATTTTTCTTTCCCAAATTCTGTTATTGCTCTTTCTTCATCATGATTCTCAATAAATCGCATTGATTTAATTTGATAATCATACTCTGCAGTTAAATGATCAATTATATCTTTTGGCTGAGAATATTTTAATCTATCAGTTAAAACTTTATCGTAAGTAAAATCAAAACCAAGTTGTTGAAGTTGCCATTCTAAATCCCAATAAGCTTCTGCGATAAAGAGAAAATCATTCTTTTCATTTTTGATGAAAGGAATAATTTCTCCCCAAAATTCTTTCGATTCATTTTTACATTTTTCTGGCAACGCAGAACCCCAAGAATTTTTGAAGACATTATTCAAAACAAGCATTGCCATATCACAGCGAACACCATCACACATTTGAGAAATATTCATCAAAACATTTTTTTGAAATTCACGGGCAGCTTGGCTGCAAATGTTTATTTGAATTGTATCTTGCCAAGCTGGAAAGAATGGATCTCTACCATGAGCGAAATATTTTTTTTCAATTACATTTGGTTGAAAATAAGTATGTGGATCATTCAAAAATGTTTTTTCATCAACCTGAAGAAAAATTTCTGGATTTGTATAGATCAATTCACTTTCAGAACTATAATGATTCGGAATGAAATCTAAAATTAATCCAAGCCCAATCGAGTTTATTTTTATTCTGAATTCTTGCAATTCATCTTCGTTGCAAATTTCAGGATTCAACTCATACTTATCGATTGAATATGGCGAACCAATTACATCTTCTGATTTCCAATCTTTCAAAGCTTTGGAATAACTGTTAACGAGATAATCTTCAAAGCAGTATTTGTTGATAGTTGATTTGCAAGTTTTCCAAATGCCCATTAACCAGATGTAATTAATTCCAAGCTTTGAAAGATTTTCCCAAAAGTCAAAAGGTACATCAAGCAGTTTTGCTTTTTTGCTCGGCGAATCAAATCTTCTTAAAAAAACTCTTGTGTTGATTTCATAAAATTTTGGATTTCTAATCATTTCCCCAACCAAATTCATTTTTTGATTTTAATCCGATGATTGCTTTTTTATCTTCGGTTAATTCTTTATTTCGTTTGAGTAATTCAAGATGAAGCAATTCATCTTTGGATTCTTCAATTAATTTATTGTTACGTTTTATTTCTTCTTCAATTTGAAAGATCTGATAATTTTTTACAGTCTCAATTGCATGTTCATAAGTATCTTTTTCAATTTTTCCATTTGAAGAAAGCTCATCCCAATTCTTGCTGATGCTGTACTCGCTTAATGATAATTCTAAAACCAAATTTTTCAAATTATCATCTTCAATTTTTTCGATTAAATATGCTGGCGAAATTTTTTCCTCATTAAACCCATTTTCCACAATGGTTGCAACTATTTTATAATCATCATTTGTAAAATTATCGATAGCAACATTATCTAAAATATGAGTAACGATTTGTTCATCGCCACTGAAAAGTAATCTTACTAATTCTTTTTCAAATGGATTTTCGTTTTGAAATTTATTCTGAAGTTTTAACTTTTCAATTTGAGAATCGGGATTACTTTTTGCTTGAGTAAAAACTTGAGTTCCACTTTTTTGTTCTGAAAGAAACTTATTCAACTCGGATTCAATCAATTTTTCACGTAACCCAAATTTTTTAGCAATTGCTTTGATATAAAGATTTCTTTTTAATTCATCATTTAGCAGAGATAAAATTCTGACAATTTCTCTAATTGCTTTTGTGGTTGAAGCGGCATCTTCAAAAGCACCTTGTTTTTCATATTGAGAAGTTTGATATTCAAAAAAGTTTTGAGCTCGTGATATTTCTTCTTCGAATTGTTCTTTTCCAAATTTATTAATGAAAGAATCCGGATCTTCACCTTTGGGAAGTGAAATAATTTTTACTTCAAAATTTTGTTTCAACAAAATTTCTATACTTCGTAGAGCGGCTTTTTCGCCTGCTGAATCTGCATCAAATAAAACCAATACATTTTTTGTGAATCGTGATAAAAGCTGAACTTGTTCATCTGTTAACGAAGTTCCTGAAGAAGCTACAACATTTTTAACTCCAGCTTGATAAAGCGAAATTAAATCCATGTATCCTTCAACAAGAATTGCTCTATCAAGTTTTCTAATTTCATCTTTAGAATGAAATAATCCGTAGAGTGATTTTCTTTTTGAATAAACTGGCGACTCAGGCGAGTTCAAGTATTTTGCGGCATTTGTTTCGCCGGAAAAAATTCTTCCACCAAATGCAATCACTCTTCCGTTTGGTGAGAAGATTGGAAAAATTATTCTGCCACGAAATTTATCGTAATATTCACCTTTATCGTTTGTATCTATCAAACCAAGTTGTTTTGCTTTTTGCAGGTCGATTTTATTTTCTTTTGCAAGATTTAAAAAACTTTCGCGTGAAAATGGCGCAAAACCAATTCCAAAAATTTTTTGAGTCTGTAATTTTATTCCGCGATTCTTTAAGTATTCACGAGCAGATTCACCATTTTCACTTTTTAATAATTGATCAGAAAAAAATCGCGCAGCTAAAAGATTTATTTCATAAAAAACTTCTAATTCATTTTGTTGTTCAGATGGAGCAGAATCATATTGAATTTTAATTCCTACATGCTCGGCTATTTCTTCAACAGCTTCAACAAAAGATATGTTTTTGTAATCCATCAAAAACTTAAAAACATTGCCACCAGCTCCGCAGCCGAAGCAATGATAAATTTGTTTTTCTTCACTTACTGTAAAAGAAGGAGTTTTTTCTTGATGGAATGGACAAAGTCCAATGAAATTTTTTCCACGTTTTTTTAGTTGAATAAATCCTGAGATTATATCAACGATGTCGGATGCATTACGAATTTCATCTATTTGTTTTTCTGGAATTCTCATTTGGATTCTTCAATAAAATTGCTACTCGAAATTAGAAATTAAAATCAACATTACAAATCAATTATAATTGCTCGTTCATTTTAATCTTTGTAATTTTGCTTAGAACAACTATGATTACAAACCACAAAAAAAATAGCGTTTTAATTTTTCTACCTGCAAAAGATTTTAATGAGCAGGAATATCTTGTAGTTACCAATAAACTTCTCAAAACTAATTATAAAGTTTTTATTGTGAGCGATTCACCATTTGTTTGTGTTGGTTCAAAAGGATTAAAAGTTAAAAATGATGTTCAACTTTATAATGTACATGAAGAAAATTTTGCCGGATTTATTTTAATCGGCGGAAAAGGAACTCGCGATTATTGGAATAACAAAACTCTTCATTTAATTTCATTAAAGTTTTATAATGGAAAGAAAGCAATTGGAGCGATTTGCAGTGCACCGGTAATTTTAGCTAAAGCAGGAATTCTAAAAAATTATGCAACTTGTTTTATTGATGATAAAAAGGAATTAGAAAGAGAAGGCATTGAATATAAAAATGTAAGCGTGTTCTCTGAAAACAAAATTATTACTGGACAAAATCCTGCTTCTTCGGATGAATTTATTGATACATTTCTTGCACAACTATCAAATTAATTTTGCAACTTAAATTTTCATTTCAATGTTTAGAAAAGAAAAAAGATTATATGATTCAAAACATTAAAAATTATTGCAACAGTCTAACTAAATATTCAAGATACAAAACGAGAGAAGTTTATATTGGTGATATTCCACTCGGTGGAAATAATCCAATAAGAATTCAATCGATGACAACAACTGATACAATGGATACAATTGCAACTGTAGAGCAAACAATCAGAATGATTAATTCCGGTTGCGATTATGTTCGAATTACCGCACCAAGTATTAAAGATGCTGAAAACCTTCGCAACATAAAAGAAGAATTGAGAAAGCGTGGTTATAAAACTCCATTAATTGCTGATATTCATTTTACACCTAATGCCGCAGAACTTGCAGCAAGAATTGTGGAGAAAGTAAGAGTTAATCCCGGTAATTATGTTGACAAAAAGAAATTTCAAACAATTGAATATACTGATGCAGAATATCAAGAAGAGTTGGATAGAATAAGAGAGAGATTTACACCACTTGTAAAAATTTGCAAAGAATATGGAACGGCAATGAGAATCGGAACTAATCACGGTTCTTTATCTGACAGAATTATGAGTCGTTACGGTGATACTCCAATTGGAATGGTTGAATCTGCACTTGAATTTTTAAGAATCTGCGAAGATGAAAATTATCACAACATTGTTCTTTCGATGAAATCAAGTAATCCACAAGTAATGGTTCAGGCATATCGATTACTTATCAAAAAAATGCAAGAAGAAGGAATGAATTATCCACTTCATCTTGGAGTTACAGAAGCTGGCGATGGTGATGATGGAAGAATTAAATCTGCAGTTGGCATTGGAACATTATTAGAAGATGGAATTGGAGATACAGTTAGAGTTTCATTAACAGAGCCACCAGAATTTGAAGCTCCTGTTGCAATTGCATTAGTTAAAAGATATGAAAACCGAAAAGAGCACAATCCAATTCCTCAAATTGATGAATCACCAATTGATCCATTTAATTATAAAAGAAGAGAAACATTTGAAGTTGCTGAAATTGGCGGCACAACAGTTCCAAAAGTTTTTTCTGATTTGAGTAAACATGATAAAATTGATTTCTCAACTTTTGAAAAATTTGGTTATACATATAATTCAGAAACTGATAAATGGAATTTATCCGATGCAGCAAGCGATATAGTTTATCTTGGGCAAAAAGATTTATCATTTGACTCACCAAATAATTTGAAATTAGTTTTTGATTACGATAAATGGAAGACATTAAAAGATAAATCAATTGGTTTTCCGCTATTCAAAAGTGTTGAAGAATTTTTAAACTCGGATGAAAAATCATTCTTACTCAATTTTGTCGAAACAGATATTGCAGATGTGATTAATCAAAAAATAAAAGAGATAAAGAATCAAAACACAGTTGTGCTTGTAATAAAAACCAAAAATCAACATGGAATGGCAGAGCAACGCAGGATTTTCTTTGAACTGATTAATCATGAAATAAAAAATCCAGTGGTAATAAAAAGAGAATATGAATTAGATAAAGAAAATTTCTTACTTCATTCATCAACAGATATTGGCGCATTACTTTTAGATGGATTGGGCGATGGAGTTTGGATTTCTTCAAGTTTACCGATTGATTTCATTAACAAAACATTATTTGGAATTTTGCAAGCATGCAGAACCCGAATTTCAAAAACTGAATATATCGCTTGTCCATCTTGTGGAAGAACACTTTTTGATTTGATTGAAGTTACAAACAAGATCAGAAAAAGAACCGAACACTTGAAAGGATTAAAAATAGCAGTCATGGGATGCATTGTTAATGGTCCCGGAGAAATGGCTGATGCTGATTATGGTTACGTTGGTTCTGGAATTGGAAAGATTACTTTGTATCGTGGAAAAGAAATTGTGAAAAGAAATGTAAACTCAGAAAATGCTCTTGACGAATTGATCGAATTAATTAAAAGTGATAACAATTGGGTTGAACCAATTAATTTCAGTTAGAAAATTTATGTGTGGAAGATTTCAAAATAAAAAAACAGAAAAAGAGCTTGTCGAATTGTTCGAACAAAACAATTTAGAATTATTAGTTGATGATGAAATTGATAAAAGAAAAAAAGATGACATTCGTCCAACCGAAAAAATTGCAGCGATATTTTCTGACAATGAAAAATTCAAATTATCGAAAGTAATTTGGGGTATCAAGTTCAAAGAAGATTCACCGCTTATTTTTAATTCAAGAATTGAAACAATAAAAGAAAAAACTTATTGGAAAAAATTATTTACTGAAAATAAATGCGTTGTTCCTATGTCAGGTTTTTACGAATGGAACAATAAAATTCGTTACAAAATCTTTTTGCCAGGGAAAGATATTTTCTTTGTGCCTGCTATTTATCATAAAGATAAAGAAAAAAATATTTTTGCTTCACTCATTACAACCACTCCAAATAAGTTTATTAGTGATATCCATAATAGAATGCCAGTAATTTTAGATTTTCAAAATGCAATTTCTTTTTTAAATGATCCTTCAGAAGAAAATATCAAGCGTTGTGTTCCATACAATGATGAAAATGAAATGGAAGCAGAAGCAGTGTAATTTTAACAATTAATTGGCAATTTAAAATGAAAATATTATTACCGGGTTTAGATAAACAATTAGCATTTCTCAGAAAAAATTATTACGAAAGACCGAGCTCAATTCTTGTTGTTGGTTCTTCAAGCGAATCAATTGCAATGAAACTTGCAGAGATTTATAAATGCAAAATCGAATTAATTGTTGAAGAATATGAATCTTTGCTTGCAGCCAAACTTTTAATCGGCGATTCAGAATATGTATTTCCAAAAATGATGAATTTTGATTCCACAGATTTTAATGATGCTCACTTTGATTTAATCTTTGCTCAAGCTTCGGTCTCTTCAAACAACAGAACAAAAATTATTAAAGAGCTAAAACGAATATTAAAACCTAACGGATATCTTTGTGTTGGAGAAATAGTTTCACTTTCAAAAGATACTCCAAAATTCATCAATGATGTTTTTAGTTCATCATCACTTGCACCAATTCATAAAGAAAATATAATTTCATTTTATCAAGAAAGAAATTTTGCATTGATTGCTCACGATGATTTATCATACACGTTGAGAGAATATTACATCGAAACGATAAAAGAATTTGAAAAAGCTGAAGCCAAGTTGAGTAATCAAGAAAAAAGTTATTACAAGAAGTTGATTAATAAAATTAGTCATGAATCAAATGTTTATTTGAAACTCGGAGGAAAAAAACATTTTGGTTTTGAAGTGTTATTATTGCAAAAAGAGGTAAAGTGAAAAAAGGCGACGAAATAGAACTCCAAATTTCCGGATATGCTTTTGAAGGGAAAGGTATTGCAAAAATTTTGAAAGACGCACCATCCAATGATGAAACAGCGAAGAAGTATGTTGTCTTTGTTGATAAAACTTATCCCGGCGATGTTGTTCTTGCTTCAATCTCGAAAATCAAAAAATCTTATGCTGAAGCAAAACTTAAAAATATTATTACTCCTTCAGATTTAAGAACAAACGCAGCTTGCAAACATTTTGGAATATGTGGTGGCTGCAAAGCACAAGACTTGAATTATGAATCTCAAGCAAAATATAAAGAAGAACAAGTTAAAGATATTTTTGAACGATTAGGTGGTTTGAAAGATTTTCAAATGCTTCCAATTGTTAAATCAGAAAAGATATTTTTCTATCGCAACAAACTTGAATTCTCTTTTGCAGAGAAAAGATGGTTGACAGAAGAAGAAATATCTTCAATGCAAGAAATAGCAGATCGAAATTTTGCTCTCGGTTTTCATATTCCAGGACTTTATGATAAAGTTTTGAATGTTGAAGAGTGCTGGCTTCAATCTGAAGTAAGCAATAAAATCTTAAACTTCACTCGGAACTATTTCAAAAAAATTAATGCAACGATTTATTCAACTCAAACTCATGAAGGATTTTTAAGAAACTTAATCGTCAAGCAATCACAACATACAAACGATCTGATGGTTAATCTTGTTGTCTATGAAGAAAACGAAAATATTTTTCAAGATTATTCCGAAAAACTTCTTCTTGAAGTTCCATCAATTACAACAATTGTTTTTAATATCAGCAAAAAGAAGGCAAGTATTTCAACCGGAGATTATGAAATTGTTTTCAAAGGCGATGGATTTATAATTGATCAAATTGGCGATTACAAATTTCGAATCAGTGCAAATTCATTTTTCCAAACAAATACTTTGCAAGCAGCAAAACTTTATGATGTTGCAAAAGAATTTGCAGACTTGAAAGGAAGTGAAACTGTTTATGATTTGTATTCTGGAGCGGGCACTATTCCAATTTACATTTCTAAAAATGCAAAAGAAATTTATGGATTTGAAAGTGTTGAATCAGCAATTGATGATGCTAAAGTAAACATATCATTAAACAATGTGAATAATTTTTTCCCAAATCTTGCTGATTTAAATAAATCATTCCTACCAATCATTGATGAAAAGAAAATACCTTTACCAGATTTAATAATTACTGATCCGCCACGAAGTGGAATGCATCCCAAAACAATCAACGATATAATAACTTTATCACCCACAAGGATTGTTTATATTAGTTGTAATCCAACGACACAAGCTAGAGATATTAAATTACTTTCTGAAAGTGGTTATAAGCTAATTAAGATTAGACCAGTTGATATGTTCCCGCATACTTATCATATTGAAAACGTTGCATTGTTAGAAAAAAATTGATTTTATCTATAAATTATTTCTGTAAAACTTCGATAAATTGAAGTTTACGGAACAGCAATTAATAATGTACTTTATAATTTTACCAAACAACAAATATTAGAATTAGCTATTCAATTCCACAAATCATGGTTCAACAAACTAACTATGACAATGCTGATATCATCCTAACCTTATCGAGGGATGAGGTGCATGTAATATTAAAAGTCTATGATATACTTGGAAGAGAAGTTGCAACAATTATCAATGAATTTCAAAATGCGGGTTCTTATAATTATCAATTATCAATTACCAATCATCAATTGTCATCAGGAGTTTATTTCTATCAATTGAAAGCAGGAAATTTTGTTCAAACGAAGAAGATGATTTTGATGAAGTAGAAAAATTTAAGAGGCGGTCATAATAATTTGAGCCGCCTCTTTTAATTTTATCCTTCTAGAGAAAGTAAGAAAGGATTTTCTAAAGCATTAACAATCCAGCGTAAAAATCTGATTCCATCTGCACCATCTATAATTCTATGATCATAAGAAAGTGAAAGTGGCATCATTAATCTTGGTCGAAATTCACCATCAATATAAATTGGCTCAATAGATGATTTTGAAACTCCAAGTATTGCAACTTCTGGCGAGTTTACAATTGGAGTGAAATATGTTCCACCAATTCCACCAAGATTTGAAATTGTAAAACATCCACCTTGCATATCTTCCAAGCTAAGTTTTTTATCTCTCGCTTTTTGCGAAATTTCTGCAAGCTCAACACTTAATTGTGTAATATTTTTTTTATCAACATCTTTTATTACAGGAACAAGCAAACCTTTCTCGGTATCAACAGCTACTCCAACATTAAAATATTTTTTGTAAATGATTTCATTCTTTTCCATATCAACACTACTATTGAATTGTGGAAAAACTTTCATAGCAGATGAAACAACTTTTAGAAGAATAGCAGTAATTGTCAGTTTGCCGCCGAGTGATTCAACTTGTTTAGAAAATTGCTTTCTGATTTTTTCGAGTTCTGTAATATCAGCTTTATCAAATTGAGTTACGTGTGGAATTGTTGCCCAAGCATAAGATAAATGTTCTGCAGTTTTTCTGCGAACATTATTCATCGGTTGACGATCAATTTCTCCAAATTTTGAAAAATCAGGTAAAGTTTCTTTTGCAATAGAAATTCCAGAACCAACAATTCCACCACTTTGCAATTGTTGATTCAAATTTTTAGCATAAGCTTTTACATCTTCAATTGAAATTCTACCATTCTTTCCACTGCCGCGAACATTGTGAATGTCAATTCCAATCTCACGTGCAAATCTCCGAACGGATGGAGCTGCAGGTGCAACAACTTTTGGGATATCTCTTGGAATGCTCACCAATTGCGGCATGTGAGTATGTTCTTTTTGAGTTTGACTTTTTGAAGAATCAGTTTGTGCTTGAATTGTAGTTTGTTTCTCTACTTCTTTTTCTTCAACTTTTTCTTCAAGCTTTTCAATTTTTGTTTCTTGAGATGAATCTGATACTTCAACAGAAATAATTGGTTCGCCAACTTTTGCTTTTTTACCTTCTTGAACAAATACTTTTTTTATGATTCCGGAAATTTCAGAAGGAACTTCAACTGTTGCTTTATCAGTTTCGATTTCAATTATAACATCATTAACATTAATCTTTTCGCCCTCTTTCACGTTGACTTTAATTACATCTGCTGAGGGAATATTATCTCCAATAACTGGTAAATTAATATCTACTATCATTTCACTTCCAATAATTTTTAATCAATTTATGATTTAGCTGGATTTGGTTTATCAGGATTAATGCCTAAATCCTTTTGAGCTTTTTTAACCACATCAATTTTTATTTTGCCTTCTTTCATCAATGAATATAAGGTAGCATAAACAATATGTTTGGCATCAACTTCAAAGAAGTCTCGCAAAGATGATCTTCCTTCGCTTCTTCCAAAACCAAATGTTCCTAATGAATGAAGTTTACTTGGCAACCATTTTGCGACTGCATCACTTAAAAATTGAACATAATCTGATGCTGAAACAAAAATTCCATTTTCATCTTTTGTTACTTGTGCAATGTATGGTGTTTTTGGTTCTTGATCTGGATGTAACATATTCCATCTTTCAGTTTCCTGAGCATCAAGATGAAGATTTTTATAACTTGTTACACTCCAAACATTTGTAGCAACTTTATAATCCTTCTCTAAAATTTCTGCAGCTTTAATTGCTTCATTAAGTATGGTTCCACTTCCTAATAAATTAGCTGAAGCTTTAGCGTTCTTTAAATCACTTTGTTTGAATTTATACATGCCTTTTAAAATTCCTTCTTTTATGTTTGGAACATCTGGCATGTTTGGTTGAGGATAATTTTCGTTCATGATTGTAATGTAATAGAAAACATTTTCTCTCTTATCATACATTCTATAAATTCCATCACGAATTATAACAGCAAGTTCGTAAGCAAATGCAGGATCATATGCAACTAAGTTTGGAATTGGATAAGCCAGCACGTGAGAATTTCCATCTTGATGTTGAAGTCCTTCACCTGCAAGAGTTGTTCTTCCTGCAGTAGCACCAACTAAAAATCCTTTACAGCTCATATCTGCTGCAGCCCAAACTAAATCTCCAACTCGTTGCAATCCAAACATTGAGTAATATGTGAAGAATGGAATTGTATTAATTCCATGTGTTGCATAAGCAGTACCAGCGGCAATGAATGAAGACATTGAACCAGCTTCAGTAATTCCTTCTTCAAGAATTTGTCCATCTTTTGCTTCTTTATAATAAAGGAAAATATCTTTATCAACCGGTTCATAAAGTTGACCAGCATGAGAATAAATTCCAACTTGTCTAAATAAAGCTTCCATTCCAAATGTTCTTGCTTCATCGGGAACAATAGGAACAATTAAATGACCGATTTCTTTATCTTTCAAAAGTTTAGCAAGCATTCTAACATAAACCATAGTAGTTGAAACTTCGCGTCCTTCAGTTCCTTGATAAAATTCTTTAAATATTTCTTCATCAGGAGTTTTAAGTGGAGTTGATTTAATAACACGTTTTGGAACATAACCACCAAGAGCTTTTCTTCTTTCTTTTAAATAACGAATCTCTGCAGAATCTTCATCAGGTTTATAAAATGGCATTTTTGCAATTTCATCATCACTAATTGGAATTGAAAAACGAGTACGGAATTCTTTCAATTCATCTTCATTTAATTTTTTTTGAGAGTGTGTAATATTTTTTCCTTCGCCAGCTTCACCAAGTCCATAACCTTTCACTGTCTTTGCAAGAATTACAGTCGGTGCATCTTTGTGTTCTACAGCAGCTTTGTAAGCAGCATAAACTTTTTCAGGATCGTGACCACCGCGTTTCATTCTTTCTAATTGTTCATCAGTATATTTTTCGACAAGCTTAAGTAATTCAGGATATTTTCCAAAGAAATGTTCACGAATATATTTTCCACCGCGAGTAATATAATTTTGAGATTCGCCATCAATTGTTTCATTCATTCTTTTAATTAATAATCCGGTTTTATCAGCATCAAGAAGTGGATCCCAATCACTTCCCCAAATTACTTTTATAACATTCCAACCCGCACCACGGAAAATAGCTTCAAGTTCTTGAACAATATTTCCATTGCCACGAACTGGTCCATCAAGTCTTTGCAAATTACAATTTATAACAAAGATTAAGTTATCAAGCTTTTCTCTTGCAGCAAGAGTAATTGCACCTAAAGTTTCAGGTTCATCAGTTTCACCATCACCAAGGAAAGCCCAAACTTTTTGATCGCTCGGTTTTTTCAATCCACGATCTTCTAAATAACGATTAAATCTTGCTTGATAAATTGCTTGTATTGGTCCAAGACCCATTGATACAGTTGGGAATTCCCAAAAGTCGGGCATTAACCAAGGATGTGGGTAAGAAGATAATCCACCACCGGGTTTTAATTCTCTTCTAAAGTTTTCAAGTTGTTCTTTGGAGATTCTACCTTCTAAAAATGCGCGTGCATAAATTCCTGGTGCAGCATGTCCTTGAAAATAAATTATATCACCTTCATTATTATCATCTTTGCCTCTGAAGAAATGATTGAATCCAATTTCATACAAAGTTGCTGCAGAAGCATAAGTTGAAATATGTCCACCAATTCCATTTTCTTCTTTATTAGCGCGAACAACCATCGCCATTGCATTCCAGCGTATTAAACTTTTAATTCGTCTTTCAATTTCTCTTCCGCCAGGGAATGGTGGTTGGGCAGATTTTGGAATTGTGTTTATATGTGGTGTATTTGCAGTGAATGGTAATTCAACGCCCGCTTCTTGTGCGTAAGCATCTAAATTGTGTAAAAGCTCTTTTACTTTTTCCGGTCCATGAGTTTGAAGAACATACTCAAGTGATTCGAGCCATTCACGTAATTCAATTTCATCAAATTCATTAATGTTGTTATTGCTCATATTTTACCTTTTATTCTTAAATTGGAGTAGATATATTTTTTTAATGCAAATTTAGTAATAAGTTGTTAAGAATTCTATTTATTGAAGATAACTTCATCTTTAGTTGAATAGTTCAAAAAGGACATATTAATCTAAACTTCTGAAATATTGAGCTTGTCATTTCTGTGCAAACAGGAATTCATTTATTTTGTGAAAGATTCATGCTGAGTATTAACTCGATATGATCGGGTACGAATCTAACAACAAACTAATAATTTTTCAGAGGATTCTATTCGTCATAATTTTTCACTGCAATTATAGAAATTTTCAAGCAATTTATTTTTATAAAATGTTATTTTTATATAAGCTAAAATTTCAAAATAAAAAATGTTGAAAAAATTACATTAAAATCAGAGGGCTATTTATGAAAGGAATTATTCTTGCTGGTGGTTCGGGTACAAGAATGTATCCAATGACAAAAGTTTACAGCAAACAATTAGTTACAATTTATGACAAGCCATTAATTTATTATCCACTTTCAATTTTAATGCTTGCCGGAATAAAAGAGATTTTAATTATTAGCAATGATGAAACGATTCCACTTTATAAAAAATTGTTTGGTGATGGTTCAAACATTGGATTAAATATTCAATATGTTATTCAGCCAGCTCCAAATGGAATTGCACAATCATTTATTTTAGGAGAAAACTTTATTGGTGATGATTCTGTTTCTTTAATATTAGGTGATAATATTTTTTATGGCAAATTGGATTTCTTTTATAAGGCAGTTGAAAAAGATGATAAAGGTGCTACAATTTTTGCGTATCAAGTTAATGATCCAGAAAGATATGGTATAGTTGAGTTTGGTAAAGATGGAAAAGCAATAAGCATCGAAGAGAAACCTAAAATTCCAAAATCAAATTATGCTGTGCCCGGTTTATATGTTTATGATAATAAGGTTGTTGAGATTTCAAAAAATTTAAAGCCATCTGCTCGTGGTGAACTTGAAATTACTGACGTGAATAAAAAATATTTGGAACTTGGTGAACTCAAAGTTGAGAAAGTTGGTCGTGGTGTTGCTTGGCTTGATACTGGAACTCCAGAAGCATTATTAAAAGCTGCTCAATTTTTTGGAGTTATTGAAGATCGACAAGGATTAAAAGTTGCGTGCATTGAAGAGATTGCTTATTCGAAAGGATTTATTGATAGAGCACAATTCCGGACAGTAATTGATTCAATACCAAAATCTCTTTATCGTGATTATCTTGAAAAAATTTATGAGGAAGATTGATTGATCAATTTTAAAAAGAAAATTTTTATTCTGCTTGGATGGACTTTTGTTGCTTTGGGAATTGTTGGAGCAATTTTACCTTTAATGCCAAGTACAGTGTTTTTTATTATTGCCGCATGGTTCTTTGCAAGAAGTTCTCCAAATTTTCATAATAAACTTTTGACAAATAAATATGTGGGCAAGCATATCAAGAATTTTTATGAAAAGAATGGCATGCCATTAAAGTCAAAGGTGATTTCAATTGCAATGGTTTTTTTAACCATTTCATTTTCGCTATTTATGATTGAAAGATCTCTCTTTTTGGTTGTGATACTTCTCTCTGTTGCTTTTGCAGTTTCTTTTTATATTTTATCATTGAATACAATTCAAGATGTTGATTTAGATACATAAAACTAGGAAGGAGAAAATTTGATGGCTATATTCACTTCGAAAGCGAAGACCGAGATTGAAAAACTTGTTGAAGAAAATGATGAGTTGAAAAATACACTTCACCAGATTTTACAAAAGCATAAAAGTTTATTAGATCTTGAAAATAAAATTAATGATAGAGCGAAAGAACTGGAGAAGTTAATTTCATCAATTGAATTAAAGAAAAAAGAAAGTGCTACTTTTTCTCATGAAGTAAAGGAAAAGGAAAGTAAAGTTTTAGATCTGCAAGAAAATATTTCCAAATTAACAGATACAAAAAATCAACTTGAAAAAAACATCGCCAAGCTTGAAAGTCAAAAAGAAGAGATTGAACAATTCCATGAAAAAATTGAAGCAAAGAAAAATGAAATCAAAGATTTAGAATTAATTATCAATGAGAAGAATCAAATTATTCTTGATTTGACTGGCAAACTTGATGCACTGAAAGATGAAGAGAATAAAATCAACGAGCAAATCAATCAGAAAAATGACAACTTAAATATTATTCAAAGCAAGATTGAAAAAATTGAAAAAGATTCTGAAGAAAAACTTGAACGACTTAAAAGCGAAGAACAACGAAAGTTAAATCAAATTCAGCAATTGGATGATAGAATAAATTTAAGCGAAGAAATTAAAGCGAATCTTGAAACATCATTATCATCATTAGTCAATCAACTTTCAGAAAAAGAAAAGTTGTTTAGTGAGTATTCTGAAAAAAGAGAAAGTTTATTATCAGAAATTAATTCGTTAAGAAAAGAATTTGATGAAATTGATAGTAATATAAAATCTAAAAAAGATAGCCTGAATTTAATAGAAAGTGAAACGCAAAAACTTGTTGAGAATAAATTATTTCTCGTTGACGAAATTGAAAAGCTCAATGCAAAGAAAAACGAACTTGAACAAAGATTGATTGAGCTTGAAAATCAAAATAAAAATTTAGAAGAGCAATTAATAAATAAACAAGTTCAAATTGAAGATCTTGATAAAAAGAGATTAGAATTCGAAGAATCTCAACAAAAAATTGAGAAAAATATTAATAATCTTTTCTTACGTTTAGATGAAGATTACAATAAACGAGAAGAGAAACTAAACTTGCTGCAAAATGAACTCCAAGAAAAAGAGTCAAAACTTCAAGCAATTCAAAAATTGTTGGATGAAAAAAACGCCCAACTTTCAGAATATACTGGATTACTAAATTCGTATCAAAAAGAAAAAGATAATCTTGAGAGACAAAATTCAGCTTTGAAAGAAGAATTTATTTCTTTATCACAATCGTTGAGCAGCATTAAAGATGAATTTGTTAAAAATAAAATTGCGGCTAGCCAATTGATTACAGAAGTTGAATTACTCGAAAGTAAAAAGTCACTTTTACAAAAAGAATTGAATGAAATGATTTCAAAGACAAATTCTGAAATCCATTCACTTCTAGAAAATAAAAAGAATTTAGTTGAAGAAAATGCAACTCTCACAAAAGAATTAAATGAACTCACGGATCAAATTGCTCAAATGAGAGTACAAGTAATTGAATTGAAAAATGAAATTAGTATTTTGGAACAACAAAACGAGAATAAAACGAACACCGAGAATTGATTATGAATCATCAAAAACAAAATACAGATACAGCAATAAAAAATCTTTCTAAAATTATTTTGGCTATTTTTTTCATTATCTTTTTTACAAATATCCATGCACAAATGAAAAATCAAAATGATTCACTTCGATATTTAAAAAATCCACTTTATAATCGTTCGCTTGAAATGTATGATGTTTATAAAACTAAACATGCTGATGTTATAATGCTTGGTAATTCATTGACAAACGGTGGAAAGTGGAATGAACTATTGGGAAGAACTAATGTACTTGAAATGGGAATTCCAAGCGATATATTAAGTGGATTTCTTGCAAGAGTAAATTATGTTTATAAGTTTAATCCTAAAATCGTTTTTATAATGGGTGGATTAAATGATATTTATAATTGGACACCTGTCGAAGAAATATTTTCTCTTTACGTTAAACTTGTAAATGAAATTCGATCAAAAAACATTATTGTTGTTATTCAATCTACAACTTATGCGGCAAAAAATTATGGAAAAGATTACGGTGGGACACCAGAAACAAATGGAAACAGAAATCGTGAAGTCGATAAGTTGAATAAACTCCTTTCCGAATTTGCAAAGAAAAACAATATTGATTATTTGGATGTTAATTCACTTCTTTCTCGTAATGGATATTTAAAAGATGAAGTAACTTGGGATGGTGTTCACTTCAAAGCTAATGCATATAAAGTTTGGGCAAATGAAGTTGACAAAATCTTAAAGAAATATAGATTGTAATTTAATTTTACTCTTTAACTTATAATTCGATTCGAAAAAAATATAATTAAATAAAGGAATATTCTTTTATGGAAAACAATAAAATTCATCAACCACTTTATATTGTTGCATTAACGGCAATATTATTAATTGCTTTATCATTTGTGAAAGTGGATTATCAGTTTGAAAATCTTAACTTCTCAATCAAAACGATTGACGTATTAATGGATATTAAAAATCCTGAAAGTGAAAGTCCAAGCTCGTTCTTTGTGAAAGATAAGTTAAAGGTAGATTATGCTTCATTCAATTTCCTTCCAAATTTTGGTGAAGAAAAGAAGGACAACATCAATGAAGCATTGGTTTATCAGGGGAAAAAATCTCCAATTACAGGAAATACAAAACAACTAATGAATTTTTTTGAAGCAGTTAAATTAGCAAAAACAAAAAGTGTGAGAGTTGCTCACTTTGGAGATTCTGCTATTGAAGGAGATTTAATCACCGCTGATATGAGAGAAACATTACAGAATAAATTTGGTGGTAATGGTGTTGGATGGCTTGGAATTGTTTCTCAAGATGTAACTTTTAGAATGACAACAAAACATTCATACTCACAAGGTAATTGGGAAAGTGCTTCTCTTTATTCAAGCAATCCTAAAAAATTACCTTTAGGAATTAGTGGAGAAGCAAACGTTCCTAAAGGAAATGCGTGGGTTCAATATGAAGCAACATCTTTTAGAAGATATTTAAAAGATTTTAGCATAGTTAAACTTTATTATTCAAACGCAAAAGCATCGAATATTAATTATTCATTTGATGGTGGTGCAAAACAAACCGCAGCATTAAAACCGGGAGAAAGTTTACAGGAGTTAGTATTAAAACCAGCTTCAAAAGCAAAGAGTATTAGAATCGAATTTCCACTTGCTGATCAAGCAATTGTTTATGGCGTAACTTTAGAAAACGAACCCGGTGTTTATGTTGATAATTTCCCACTTAGAGGAAATAGTGGAGTTGATCTTCAACAACTCAATGTTAATTTGCTTAAAGAGTTTTCTAAATATCTGGATTATAAATTAATCGTTCTTGAATTTGGATTAAATATCGCAGGCAATAGAACTGATTATTCATGGTATGAAAGAGAAATGGTGAAAGTGATTAACAACTTTAAAATAGCGTTTCCAAAAGCAAGTATTATTCTTGTTTCTGTTCATGATCGTTCAATGAAAAAAGGATCTGATTTTGTAACAGATCCATCAATTCTTCGTTTAATTGAATCACAAAAAAATATTGCTAAAACAACAGACGTTGCATTTTGGAGTTTGTTTGATGCTATGGGTGGAGAAAATTCTATGTCAACTTGGGTTAATGCAAATCCACCATTAGCTTTTAAAGATTACATTCATTTCAATGATCAAGGAGCTAAAAAAGTTGCACAACTTTTCACAGATGCTCTTTTGGATGAATTCAATAAAACAAAATAGACCATTCAAAAAGGAAAAGAATGAACGATATTAATTTCAACATCGATGAAGCCAACACTCTCTGGAAACGCTGGTCATTAAATGCAAAAAAATATCCAAACAGAGATGCTATTATTCATTGGCTTGCTAACGAAGAACCAATTCGTTGGACATTTAGTTCTTTAATTGAAAAGGCAAAAAAATTTTCCGTACATATTAAAAAGCATGGTATCGAACCAGGAAATGTTTGTGCAATTGTGATGCGACATAATCCTAATTTTTATCCTTTGTATTTAGGAATAAGCAGAACTGCCGCACTACCTGCTGTTCTTGCATATCCAAATCCAAGATTGCATCCTGATAAATTTCGTCAAGGTATTGAAGGAATGTCTCAACGTTCGGGACTTGATTACATTTTAACCGAACGAGAACTTGAACCATTAATTCGTCCTTTAATTGAAAAACCGGGTAGTACAATTAAAGCAATGTACTTTCCACTTGAGTGGGATACAGAAAACGAAATTGATTCACAACTTGATAATGAAATTGAACAAATTGCAAATAATGTTAAAGACACTGAACCAGTATTGCTTCAACATTCAAGTGGTACAACAGGATTGCAAAAACCAGTAGTGCTTTCACATAGAGCAGTTCTTCTTCATGTAAAAAATTATGGTAAAGCAATTGGGCTACATGAAAATGATAAAGTAATTAGTTGGCTTCCACTTTATCATGACATGGGTTTAATCGGTGCTTATCATATTCCTCTTGCTTATGGAATTCCATCAGTTCAAATTGATCCATTTCAGTGGGTGCTTGCACCAGTAATTCAACTTGAAGCTATAACAAAAGAAAAAGGAACTTTATTGTGGCTTCCAAATTTTGCATATAATATTTATGCTGAAAAAGTTGACGATGAAGAATTAGAGGGAATTGATTTATCAACTGTTAGAAGAGTAATTAATGCAAGTGAACCTGTTCGTCATGATAGCCATGAAAAATTTGCAAAACGTTTTTCAAAATATGGATTTAACCCGCTTGCTTTAACAGCGATGTATGGAATGGCTGAAACAACTCTTGCAGTTACTCAAACTGAAGAAGGTAAACCAATTCCAGAATTAACAGCAGATAGAAATTTGTTGTCAAATGGTGTTTTCAAATTTGCTGATGAAAATTCTGTTAAAAGAATTTGCGTTTCAAGCGGAAAATTAATTGATGGTTGTGACATAAAAATTGTTGATGAAAATCGTAAAGAATTGCCGGATGGAACAGTTGGAGAAATTGCAGTGCATTCGGTTTCAATGTTTGATGGTTATAGAAATTATCCTGAAAAAACTGCAGAAGTTTTAGAAAATGGCTGGTATTATACTGGCGATTATGGCTTCAAGTATGAAGATGATTATTATGTTATTGGAAGAAAGAAAGATATAATCATTGTTGCTGGTAAAAATATTTATCCAGAAGATATTGAAGATGCAATCAATAATGTTGATGGTGTTATTCCAGGAAGAGTAATTGCATTTGGTGAAGAAGATGAAAAGATGGGAACTGAACAAGTTGCCGTTGTTGCTGAAACAAAAGTTGAATCCGATGAAGAAAAGAAAAATTTAAGAATGAAAATCTTGAAAGCAGGAATGGCAATTGATATTAATATTCATAAAGTTTATCTCGTTCCGCCAAGATGGTTAATTAAAAGTTCAGCAGGAAAGCCAAGTCGTAAAGCAAATAAAGAAAGATTAATTAACGGAAACGATCCACAAGTTTGGAGTAAATAAAATGATTTCACCAGAACTAAAAGAAGTAATTCTAAAACAACTTAATCTTGATGACTTTGATCTTCAAGATGAAACAATTGCACCAGAAGTTCCGGGTTGGGATTCGTTGAATCATATCAATATTATTCTTGCAGTTGAAGAAAAATTTGGAATTAAATTCAAAAGTCGTGAATTGTTACAATTAAAATGTGTTGGCGATTTGCAAAAATTGGTTGATTCAAAATTAGGAAAATGATTCTCAACCATATTTAATTTTTAAGATTAGTAATGACAACACCATCAAAAATGTTAGTGTTGTCATTACAATTAATGAAATACTTCCGATTAAAATTCCATACAACAACCAAATCAGTTGACCAATTAAATTTATAACGTTCCACGCAATTGAAATATCCTTCGTTGATTTTGTTTTCCAGGATTTTAATACTTGTGGAAAAAGTGATGACGCAACAAATAATCCAGCAGTAAGACCAACTAATTCAACATTCATTCTAATTACTCGTAGAGAAATTTATTGCAATATTTTTAATGAAGTCTTTATCCCAATACTCTTTGATTTTTCCATTTTGCAGGAAATAAATTCTTGGCGGTGATTGACCAACTAAATCAAAAAACTCATGTGCAGAAATTATCTTATAAGGAAATCGAAATCCCGTTATGGTTTCGAAAGAATCAACAGAAACTTGTCCTTCTGAAAAATATAAAGCAAATAATTTTGGAAACCACTTAAACTGTTTTTTCATTTTTGCTAAATCATGAGCGGCCGCTTGACAATGTTCGCATTCAAGATTCATTACAGCAAGTAAAATTTTCCCTTCTGATAAATCAACTCTTCCAACTCTTTCAAAGTGTGTGTAAGAATTAAATTTATCGATGTTGTTTTTCTTTATTGGCGAAGCCACGAATACAAAAATAAAAGCAACAATTAATAATAAAATTGGGATTATAATATTTGTGGAATCAGCTTCAGATTTTTTGAAAATGATAAATGTCAAAATCAGTAAAATGAAATTTTTAATTAAAGATTCTGTCGGCGACATTTCAATCATCGTTCCAAAACATCCACAGTTTTGATTGTCGCCAATAAAATATCCGGTGTAAATTAAATAAATTGAAAATCCAATCAAGAAAATAAAAGTTACCGGTAAAACAAATTTCTTTATGTAGTTCTTTTGCAATAATAAAAAACCAAGAGAAAGTTCAAGAGCAATTAAAATTCGTACTAAAATTGCCGCAGCTTCTCTTGATGATGTAATATGATGATCAACTAAAATTATTTCAACAATTCCGGGTGCAATTAACTTTGAATAAGCTGAAAGAATAAAAGTTATTCCCAAAATAATTTGCAGCAAAAAAACACTTTTCAATTTCATGGATTTTTCACAATAATATTTTCGATTGGGATTGCATTTTCTTCTTTAATATCAAGCATTGCGTTAATCATAAACAAAGATTTATAATTTTTAATGTCGGTAATTTTTATTTCTTTTTCTTGAATTATACCATCTCGCAAAAGTTTTTCCCGTTTAGTTCCTTTGAGTAAAGGTGTTGTTGGAGTAAAATAAATTTCTCCATCAAAGAATACAACATTAGAATAACTTGTATCCGTTACAAATCCATTCTTGATAATCAATACATCATCAGCAATACATTTACACAAAAGTTTTTGGAGATTGGAGCGATCTAAATATTTATAAGAATAATCAATCCAATCAACATGAATTGCTTGAAGAGAATTAATCTTCCGTTCATAATAAGGTTGAAATTCGATATCATTGATCTGTTGAGAGTAAACAACTCGACATTTGAATACGTTGTCAGAAATTCCTTTAGGAATTTTAATTGCAGATTCTAAATCAATTTCATCATCACAGCCAAAAAGTTTTTTTCTGGTTGTGTTCATTCTTTCATTGTGAAATTTGATATTCCACAACTTTTTGTTTTGCAATTTAATTGTTTCAAATAATTGGGACATAGATTTTATCAATTAATTCCTGATATTCATTTTCAAGATTGCTCATAAAAGTAATTCCGCCGCCACTTCTGAAAAAAAGTTTATCTTTAGTTTTTTCAATGAAGCGAATCATAACAGCACTGTCTAAATTTTTGCCGTCAAAAATACCAAATACACCAGTATAAAATCCTCTCTTTCCTTTTTCTGCTCGTTGAATAATCTCAATAGTTTTTTTCTTAGGTGCACCACTAATTGATCCAGCTGGAAGCATTGCGTAAATTATATCGCCAATTCTTTCGTTATAATCTTTCTCAAGCTCGCCTACAATTTTTGAGCTAACTTGCAAAAGTTCTTTTTGATTTGTTATAATTTTTTCAACGTAACGAAATTTTTCTACGCGAACATTTTTTGAAATTATACTTAAATCATTTCTGATTAGATCTACAATTGTTACATGCTCGGCAAATTCTTTTTCATCATTAAGAATTGCTTCTTCAGCGTTTGGTAAACTTGCATCAATCGTTCCTTTCATTGGATATGATGAAATAATTCCATCTTCAATTTTTACAAATGTTTCCGGAGAGAAAACAACAAACTGATCTTTGTACAACAACTTATACTTTGCAGTGCTGTGAACAAAAATTTCCTCTAAAGTTAAATTGGTTTCAATTTCAGTTGGGAAAGTTAGATTGAGTAAATAACTGTTTCCTTTGCTGATTTCATTAACAACAAAATCAAATGAATTTTTATAAAGAGAAAACTCAATTGGTTTTTTTGTTAGCAATATTTGCCTTTGATATTTGTCCGGATTCTTTTCGTTTATTTTTGAAAAGATATTTTCTTTAATCAACTCATCTAATAAGAAAACACAAGGATTTTCTAACTCAAAATCAAAAATGAAGAAAAATGGTTTGCCATCTTTTCCGTATTCATTCATTTTGGAAATGACAGTTGAAAGTTTGTTGTTCATTTTAAAAAAACTTAATCAAAAATTTTTTGAAGAGCGAAATGCAAATTATCAACAGGAATGATTTCAATCGAGCTTTTTGTTTTTATTGATTTAAAATTATTTGATGGAATTATTACTCGCTTAAAACCAAGTTTTGTAGCTTCTTGAATTCTTTTTTCAATGTGATTAACACTCCGAACTTCACCGCCTAAACCAACTTCTCCAATTACCACAGTATCATTTTTCGCAAACTTGTCAGAAAAATTCGAAGCGATTGCAGAACAAATTGCAAGATCAACAGCAGGCTCGTCAATTCTAATTCCACCAGCAATATTCAAAAAAACATTTTGAGAAGAAAGACGAAGATTTGCTCTTTTTTCTAACACAGCTAATAAAATAGAAAGTCTTCTGTAATCAAATCCAGTTGCAACGCGTTGTGGATTTCCAAAAGAAGATGGTGTTACTAATGCTTGCACTTCTAATAAAATAGGACGCGTTCCTTCAATACTTGCAGTAACAACTGAGCCAGTAGTTTGTTTATCTCTCTCACTTAAAAATATTTCGCTTGGATTTTTCACTTCGTGCAAACCATCATCATGCATTTCAAAAATTCCAATTTCATTTGTACTGCCAAATCTATTTTTCTGTGCTCGCAAAACTCTGTATGAATAACTTCTTTCACCTTCAAATTGCAAAACTGTGTCAACAATATGTTCAAGAACTTTTGGGCCCGCAATCATTCCTTCTTTTGTTACATGTCCAACAATTATAATTGCACAATGTGATTTTTTAGCAAGTTGCATCAATTCAACTGTGCATTCTCTTATTTGAGTAATTGTTCCCGGCGCATTATCAAAATCTGATTTATATGTTGTTTGAATCGAATCAACAATTACAACTTTTGGTTTCGTGTTTTCGATTGCACTTAATATTAAATCTAAATCCGTTTCAGTCATTAAAGAAATTTTGTCGTTTACTACATTTAATCTTTTTGCTCGCAAACTAATTTGGTTTGCAGATTCTTCACCGGTTACATACAAAACATCATCATTAATTTTTGAAGCTGCTTGAATTACCAAAGTAGATTTTCCGATTCCGGGATCGCCACCAATTAACACAATTGATCCGGGCATTAATCCGCCACCAAGCACTCGATCAAATTCTTCAATGTTGGTGATAATTCTTTTCTCTGATTCAATTTGCGATGTGTTGAGCTTTGTAATTCTTGTTGTATCAACATTTTTTTTGATAGAAGATTTTTTCTCTTCAATCAATTCTTCTGTGAATGTATTCCAACTTTCGCAGGAAGGACATTTGCCAATCCAACGTAATGATTCATAGCCACAATTTGAGCAAACATATTTAATTCTGTTTTTTGACAATTAAAATCCTGTTCGTTGAATAAATTTTTGAATGATTGGATCGTTGCTCGTAATTAATTTATCTGGAGTATCCTTAAAATAAATTTTTCCTTCATGCATCATTGCAATTTTATCGGCAACATTCTTTACGCTGAACATATCATGTGTAACAATAATTGAAGTAACATTAATTTTTTGATTCAACTCTTTTATTAAATCATCTATTGCATCAGACATTACAGGATCAAGTCCGGTTGTTGGTTCATCATACAAAATATATTCGGGATTTGTTACTAATGCGCGGGCAAGTCCGACTCTTTTTTTCATTCCACCGGAAAGTTCGGCAGGTTTAAGATTGCCAATTTTTGATAATCCAACTAACTCAAGTTTTTCTTCTACAATTTTTTTTATTTCATTTTTTGAATATTCATGTTGCGCTTCCAGAAGTGGAAGAGAAACATTTTCTTCAACAGTCATTGAATCAAAAAGTGCTGCACCTTGAAACAAAAATCCAAACTTTCTTCTCATTTGATAAAGTTCTTTAGTATCCATTTCGTGTACAATTTTGCCGTCGAACTTAACGTAACCTTCATCAGGAATTAATAATGCAACAATATGTTTTAACAAAACACTTTTTCCGCAGCCACTTCTACCAATAATTGCAAGACATTCACCTTTGATGATGTCTAAATCAACTCCTTGTAAAACTTTATTATTGCCAAAAGATTTGTGAAGATTTTTAATTTCTATCATTTCAATCAAATTTAATTAAGGGTTTAATCCTGTATGACATTCAACGCACATCATTTTTTTCCACTTGTCTCCAACTTCATTTCCGGGATGTTTGAAATCCAACGAAGAATTAATCGTAGCGTATTCCATTTTATTTGTAAAGCCTTGAGCATTGATTTCGTGGCAAAGGTTGCAATCTTTTTTGATCAATTTTCCATCATCTGATTTGTGTTTATCATTATGACAGCGGAAACAGCCCATAAATTCGAGATGACCGATGTTATTCGGATAAACATTCCAACGCACTTTCATTTCAGGAAAAATATTTTTTGAAGCTTCCGAAATAATTCCAACTGTTGCTTTTTCAACTAATTCTTTTTTGTTGTTAAAAATATCCGGATAATTATCTTTATAAAAAGAATATATATAATTTCTAATTTCCTGTTCGGCTTGTGTTTGTGTGCTGAATTCTTTTCCTAAAATTTCCATCGCTGCAAATTTAATTCTTGGAAGCTCTTTCGGAATTGCACCAATTGTGATTGCGTTATTAATAAAAATTGCTGGTGGTTGATAATTATGCGATGGACGATTGTGACAATCCATGCAATCTACAACTCTTGTTTCCAGTGAAGATAATTTTTCATCTGTCAGATTTGAAGATGGATCTTTGTAGATAGTAACTTTTCCTGTTTTCAAGTTTGTATATTTTACCCAAGGAATAGTTTCTCTTTTTTTGTCTGATGATTTGTATTCAATTCTAACATTAGGATTAATATGCCAGTGAATTCCTTCTTGCAGACCAAGCGCACTAATTGGCGCACCAATTTTCATCAATAAAGAAATATCCCATTCAGAATTATTGTCATCAGAAAGATAATGACGTGTTTGGACTAATTTTCTTGAATAAAACTTTTGTGGCCAGTGACATTCCTCGCATGTTTCTCTTGCAGGACGCAAATTTGAAATTGGAGTTTCAATAGGGCGAGGTACAGTTCCAAGAGTTACAGCATAAACTTGATACAACCCGCTTAATTTTGAACGAACATACCAATCAGCACCACTTCCAACATGACATTCAACGCAAGCGACTCTTGCATGAGGTGAATTTTTGTATGCAGTGTATTCAGGCGACATTACAGAATGACAAAGTGTCCCGCAGAATTGAACTGATTCTGAAAAATGAAATGCTTCATAACTTCCAACTGAACTTGCCAATAAAAATATTGCAGTACCAACAGAAAAAATTGTAAAAGCAGTTTTATGTTTTGGATCATTTAAATCAATAATAGGCCAGCCTTTTTGCGTTTTTATATTTTGTTTTTCTTTTCGAATTTGTATCCACATTCCAATTGGAATTAATAAAAGTCCAATTAATAAAATTGCTGGAAGCAAGACATATATTATCAATCCTAAATAAGTATTGCCATGATCAAATATTGAACTGATAATAAAAAGAAAAACTATCATGGAAAAAGTGATAAGAGCTATTGTGGCTCCGGCTAATGAAATCCAATTTTTTGATGAATCAGGTAATTTTAGTTTCATTTTCTCACTTTATTTTTGTTGCTCTAAATTAAGAAAATCCTATTTAATAATATGCTTGATTAAATATTCCAAGACAAAAAAAGCATTCATTAAAAACAATCATTATATTTGAATCAAATCAATTATAAAAAATTATGTATTGCCAAGTAGTTTTTCCTTTGCCTTTTAGAAATGCATTTACTTATTCAGTTCCAAAAGAATTAATTGAATTGGTAAAAATAGGAGTTCGAGTTGTAGCACCTTTTGGAAAAAGAGTGTTAACCGGCTTTGTAATTTCAATATCTGAAACAACTGAGTTGAAAACAAAAATCAAATCAATTCAAGATGTGCTTGATGAAAATCCAATTTTTGATGAGCGAACATTAAAATTTTATGAGTGGATTTCTGAATATTACATCAGTTCATTGGGAGAAGCTTTAAGAAATTCTGTTCCTTATGGAAGTGAAGTTGAAACTAAAAGAAAAATAGTTAGTGATACTCAATTTTGTTTGAAGTTGTTTAATCAAGAACTGAAAAAGGAATCTATTAGAGCAAAATTACTATTTGCTTTATCTGAAAAAGAAGTTCATACTGTATCGGCTTTGCAAAAACAATTAAAGAAAAAAAACATTTATTCATTGTTGCGTTCGCTAGAAAAAATTGGTGCTCTTTCAATTTTGGATTTAATCGATGAAGGAAAAGTAAAAGCGAAGAAGGTAAAGTTTGTCGAACTTGCTAAATCAATTGATGAAATTTATGCTTCACTGCCGGAAATTGAAAAAAAATCTACAAAGCAATTGGTTATTTTACTTGAGCTACTTGAAAAGAAAGAAGCTATTCAACAAAGTGAATTGATAAAAAAAACTAATAACTCTCAGTCTTCAATTCATAGTTTAGAAAAAAAAGGTTTGATTAAAGTTTTCGATAAAGAAATTGAAAGAGTTTATCATGAAACTTACAGCGAAAAGCAAGTTGATATAAAACTTACCGACCAACAAACTTTTGTTGTTAATGAAGTATCAAAAAAAATAGAAGCAAATGAATTCGAAAGTTTTCTTCTTTATGGGATAACTGGAAGTGGAAAAACACAAGTTTACATTGAACTTGCCAAAAAAGTTATTGAGAAAGGAAAAGATGTAATTATTCTTGTTCCGGAAATTTCTTTAACTCCACAAATTACTTCTCGCTTCTTCAATTATTTCAATGAAAAAGTTACTGTGCTTCATAGTAGAATGTCTCTCGGTGAAAGATATGATTCTTGGCGTGGAATTATTAAAGGCAAATATAATTTAGTAATTGGACCACGTTCGGCATTGTTTGCACCTTTAAAAAATGTTGGATTAATTATTGTCGATGAAGAACATGATCAAAGTTACAAGCAGAGCGAAATTATTCCAAAGTATAATGCTCGCGATGCTGCAATAATGAGAGCAAAGTTTAGCAATTGTCCTGTTGTGCTTGGTTCGGCTACACCATCAATTGAAAGTATGTTTAATGCTAAAAATAAAAAATATACTTTGCTTCAATTGCCGGAAAGAATTGATAATGCAATCCTTCCGCAAATTAGATTAGTTGATGTTACGATTGAAAAGAAAAAGAAAAAAATGGAGAGCATTTTTTCTCATCAACTTCTTGAAGAAATTAAAGAGAGAATTCGTAAAAATGAAAGTGTAATCATTCTTCAGAATAGACGTGGCTTTGCAACTCAAATTTATTGTAATGATTGTGGTGAAGTTATAATGTGTCCTAATTGTTCTGTTTCAATGGTTCATCATATAAACAAAAATATTTTGCAATGTCATTATTGTAATGTAATTCAACCAGTTCCAAAAGCTTGTCCAACATGCGGTTCAATATCATTAAAATTTTTTGGAACAGGAACACAACGAGTTGAAGATGAACTTTCGTATTATTTTCCAAATGTAAATATTGAAAGAATTGATTCAGATTCAATTTCAAAAAAGGGAAGCTTAGGAGAAATATTAAATCGTTTTCGTAATGGTGAAATTCAAATTCTTGTTGGAACACAAATGGTGGCTAAAGGATTAGATTTTGGAAACGTGACTTTAGTTGGAGTTGTTTCAGCAGAAACATCGTTGTGGATTCCCGATTTTCGAGCTGACGAAAGAACTTTTCAATTATTAACTCAAGTTGCTGGTAGAGCTGGCAGAAGTGAAAAAGTTGGAGAAGTTTTGATTCAAACTCAAAACCATAAACATTTTGTTTTGCAAAAAGTTTTGATGAACGATTATGAAGGATTTTATGAAAAAGAAATTTTACTTCGTGAACAAAGTGGCTATCCACCATTCACCCGAATTGGATTAATTGAAGCTAAAGATGAAAAGGAAGAAAATGCTCGCGGTGCTATCAATGACTTTTTTAATGCATTAAAAAAATATCAAAACAAATTAACAATTACTCCTCCAACTGAAGCAATCATTTATAGAATTAAAGGATTTTATCGCTGGCAGATTTTAGTCAAAAGTCATCGTAAAATTGATGTCGGTGGAAAAATTTTAAGAGAAGCACTTTTTGAATCTTTAATCGAGTTTAATCAAAAATCACGCTTCCGTGATGTAAAAATTTCAATTGATGTTGATCCCCAAAGTATAATATGAAAAATCAATCAAAATATTTTTTGTTGAATAAACCTTATGGAGTTTTAACACAATTTACAGATAAAGAAAATCGCCAAACTCTTTCTTCACTTTATGAATTTCCAAAAGATGTTTATCCTGTTGGAAGATTAGATTTGGATAGCGAAGGTTTATTGCTAATTACAAATGACAAACCACTTACTAATTTTTTGCTGAATCCAAAATTCAAACATGAAAGAGAATACTATGTTCAAGTTGAAGGAATTCCAACAAATGATGCCATCAACAAATTGTGCAGCGGAGTAATAATTGAAAATAAAAAAACTTTACCGGCAAAAGTGAAAATGATTGACGAGCCAAATTTTCCAGAAAGAATACCTCCAATAAGAGAAAGAAAAAATATTCCAACAAGTTGGCTTTCAATTACAATTTATGAAGGAAGAAACAGACAAGTTAGAAAAATGACTGCTGCAGTAGGTTTTCCAACTTTGAGATTAATAAGAGTAAGAATTGAAAATCTAAAACTTGGCAATTTAAAAATTGGTGAAGTAAGAGAGTTAACAAAAAAAGAAATTGAAGAACTAAAAAAGAAAATCAAAAATTGATTTATAAAAATTATGCAAAATTACTCTGCAATCTTTCTGTTCTATCAGCAAGTTTTAGCTTTTCAATCAACTCATGCAAATCGCCATTCATAACATCAGTTAAATTATAAAGTGTCAATCCAATGCGATGATCAGTAACACGGTTTTGAGGAAAATTATAAGTTCTTATTTTATCACTTCGATCACCTTTACGAACCATTGATTTTCTTTGAGCGGCAATCTCACTTGTTTGTTCTTGCATTTTCATATCATATAATCTTGCTTTCAAAACTTTCATTGCTTTTTGTCTGTTCTTTAATTGTGAGCGTTCATCTTGACATTGAACAACTAATCCAGTTGGTAAGTGAGTAATTCGTATAGCCGTTTCAACTTTATTAACGTTTTGACCACCGGCACCACCACTTCTAAAAACATCAATACGCAAATCATTCGGATCGATTTCAATTTCAACATCTTCAACTTCCGGTAGAACAACAACAGATGCAGCAGAAGTGTGAATCCTTCCACTTGCTTCAGTTGCCGGAACTCGCTGAACACGATGAACACCACTTTCAAATTTTAAATCGCCATAAACATTATCGCCAGATAAACTAAAAACAACTTCTTTCAATCCACCAATTCCACCCATATCATTAAAATCGATTAATTCTTTTTTCCATCCACGAATTTCAGCATAACGAGAATACATTCGATATAAATCAGCAGCAAACAAACCAGCTTCATCACCACCAGTTCCAGCGCGGATTTCAACAATTACATCTTTATCATCATCTGGATCTTTAGGAATTAATAATATTTTTATTTCTTCTTCGAGAGATAATTTTTTTTCTTTCAATTCTTTCATTTCAGATTCGGCAATTTCAATCAATTCTTTATCATCACTGTTGTCAATGATTTCCTGATTGCCTACTAAATTTTTTATAATGTGATCATACTCATTAAATTTTTCGATGATAGGAAGTAATTCTCGTCTTTCTTTACCGAGAGAAATATATTTTGCCTGATCAGATAAAACATTTGGATCAGAAAGTTGTTTCTCAACATTTAAATATTTTTCTTTTATTGATTTTAATTTTTCGTAAAGTTCCATTGAGTTCCCAAAATTGCGGGCGAAATATAAAGATTATCGAAGTGAGTGACAAAGAAGTAAAAAAGTGAAAGTGAAAGTTGCAAAAATTATTTTCACAAGAAACAAAGCATCATGGAACTTTTTCAACTCGATTTGTTTTTGTTATTTTTACTTTTAGAATAAAAAAGAAGAAATTGATAAAGGAAAATATATGTCAACAAAAACACAATTAGCTGTAATCGGTGGCGGACCTGGCGGTTATGCTGCTGCTTTTTTAGCGTCCGATCTTGGAATGAATGTTACTTTAATAGATTTAGAAAAAAATCCCGGTGGAGTTTGTCTTTATCGCGGTTGTATTCCTTCAAAAGCATTACTTCACGTTGCTAAATTAATTCATGAAGCAGAAGAAGCTAAAAAATGGGGAATTGATTTTGGTGAACCCAAAATTGATATCAATAAACTTCGTGATTTTAAAAATGGAGTTGTAAATAAATTAACCGGTGGTTTAGGTCAACTTGCCAAACAAAGAAAAGTTAATTACGTAAATGGAAAAGCAACCTTTGTAAATTCATCAACTCTTTCAGTCCAAAAAACTGATGGAACAATTGAAGAAGTAATTTTTGAAAAAGCAATTCTTGCAACAGGATCTGTTCCCGCTAAAATTCCCGGATTATCAATTGATTCACCACGCGTAATGGATTCAACAGCTGCACTTGAATTAAATGATGTTCCGAAAAAACTTCTTGTTATTGGTGGTGGTTATATTGGATTAGAATTATCGACTGTTTATGCATCACTTGGAAGTGAAGTTACAGTTGTAGAAATGTTGCCCGGATTGTTGCCCGGCGCTGATCGAGATTTAGTTGCTGTTCTTGAAAAAAGATTGAAAACAATTTTGAAAAATGTTTACACTGAAACTAAAGTCGTTGATTTAAAAGATAACGGTGATTCAATCACAGTTAAATTAGAAGGTGCAAAAGTTACTGAACCAGAACAAACTTTTGATAAAGTGTTAATTTCTATTGGAAGAAAACCGGTAACGGCTGGTCTTGGTTTAGAAAACACAAAGATTAAAATCAACGAACGAGGTTTTGTTGTAGTTGATAAACAATTAAAAACCGATGATGAAAATATTTATGCAATTGGTGATATAGTTGGAAATCCAATGCTTGCACATAAAGCAGCTGCTGAAGGTAAAACAGCAGTCGAAGCAATTCTCGGTAATAAAGTTGCATTTGAACCAAATGCAATTCCAGCAGTTGTATTTACAGATCCTGAAATTGCTTGGGCGGGCTTAACAGAAACAGAAGCAAAAGAAAAAGGTATAAAAGTAGAAATTGCAAAATTTCCTTGGGCTGCAAGTGGTCGCGCAACAACACTCGATAGAAATGATGGCTTGACCAAATTAATTATTGAACCGGAGACAGAAAGAATTCTTGGTGTTGCTTTGGTTGGTGTTGGTGCTGGTGATATGATTGCCGAAGGAACTCTTGCTATTGAAATGGGTGCTGTTGTTAAAGATTTAGAATTGACAATTCACCCACATCCAACATTATCAGAAACAATGATGTTTGCAGCAGAATTATTTTACGGTCATGCAACTGATATGTATAGACCAAAAAGAAAATGAATATGAAAAAAATTTTTTTCTTTTTATTAGTGATTTTATTTACTCAAGCCAATGCCCAAAATTACAATTGGGCAAGGCATGATTCTCTTGTTAAAGCTGGGATTAATCAAATTTATGGGATGGAATTAGACGACGCAGAAAAAACATTCGATATTGTTGTAAAAGAATTTTCTAATCATCCTTCCGGAAAATTTTTTAAAGCAATGATTACTTGGTGGAGAATTTTGGTCAATCTTGATGATGAAAATATGGACCAAAAATTTTATGATCAACTTGAAGAAGTAATTGAAATGTGTGATAATATTCTTGATAAAAACGAAAACAATGTTGATGCAATGTTTTTCAAAGGTGGTTCACTTGGATTTCGAGGGCAACTTCTTGCTATTAGAGAAAATTGGGTCAAAGCTGCTTTAGATGGAAAAGAAGGACTCGATCTAATTTTTAGATCTTATAAAGTGAATCCAAAAAATATTGATGTGCAGCTTGGCTTTGGAATTTATCATTATTACGCAGATGTTATACCCAAAAAATTTCCCGCCGTTAAACCTTTCATGGTTTTCTTTCCTAAGGGAGATAAAGAAAGAGGAATTAAAGAACTTGAAAATGTTGCGTGGAATGGTCGCTACACAAGAATTGAATCACGAGCTTTTTTGCAAAAGTTAACTTTTCAATTTGAAGAACAAATGGAAGAATCACGAAAGTGGGGAAAAATTTTATTGGCAGATTTTCCAAACAATCCGGTTTTCCAACGTTATTATGGTTTAACTTTTGTGAAAGAAAATAATTATGCAGAAGCTTCGAAAACATTTCGGAGTATTTATAGCAAATGCAAAAAGGGTTATTCTGGTTACAACAAAAGATTTGAAAGAGAAGCAACATATTATATTGGTAATGATTTTCTAATTAGAAATGTTGCCGATTCAGCAGCTTTCTATTTTAGTAAATCAGAAAAACTTTCTCGTGAAATTGATAAAAATGGTGAATCGGGATTTTTAATAAACACAGTTCTTTTCTTAGGAATGCTCAATGATTTATTGGGGAATAGAGAAGTTGCAAAAAAATACTACACCGAAACACTTCGACTAAAGGAAAGAAACAATTCTCATGAATTGGCAAGAAGATATTTAAAAGAACCTTACAAAAAGTATTGATAAATTACTTTCAATAAATGGAATCATTGAGTGAAGTAATTTTTTAGTCCGACAAAAAAAAATACTTTTATAAACTTGTTGAAATTCCAAATCTGTGAATAGCACCAATTAAACCCAATGAAGTAAAACCATAATCAACATTGTAACCTTTTACTATAAACCCAACACCTAAATTAAATCCAGCTAAACCAGCAGAAGTATTTAATTTGAGTTCTTTTCTTTTCTCGTTATCGTAGCCAAATCTTAAACGCATACTTTGCCCAAGTTTAAATTCTCCGCCAAAAGTAATTTGGGTAAATCTCTTAAAGAATGTGCTTTGCTCTTCATTCAATTTATTGAAAGACCAAAATATTTTTAATGGAAGATTTTCTAATTGTTTTGTAAAGCCAAATTTAATTTCAAGCGGGAGATCTTCTTTTATTGAATAATATGATGAAAGTTGTGTTCCTAAATTCAAAATAGAAAAACCAAAATTCCATTTTGTTTCCGGAATAAAAAGTTGCAATCCCAAATCAACAGCTGCAGCAGTTGAAGATACTTCTCCGATTTTGGAATAAATTAATTTAACATTAGCTCCATAGAAAAAATTTTTATCTAACTTATTTCCATATCCAACAATAAAAGCAAAATCGCCAGCATTAAAATTGCCAAGAACATTTCCTTTTTCGTCTGCCTTTGTAAAACTTCCATAATTTATATATTGAATAGCTCCGGCAAATTTTCCAATTCCTTCAAATTCTTTTGTCGTTGAAAGACTTGCGGAATTAACATCAAGCAAATGCTTTGTAAAAGAAAATGAAATAGGATTTCCATCTAAAAAATTTATTCCTGCAGGATTATAAAACACCACATTTGGGTCATCATTATTTGCAACAAAACTTCCGGCAACAGCTGCAGCTCTTGGACTTGAATCCATTCTTAAAAAATCATAAACATTTTGTGCTTGGATAAAATTTGTAATCAAAGCAACAATCAAAAATATCTTCCGCATTTCTTTCCTAAATTTTGGTACAATTTTAAGAATAAATTAATATCAATTGCAAGGTAAAATGATAGCGATCTTGGGAACAAAGATTTTTAATACTATGTTAGATTAATCAAACAAAAACTTGAATACACTATTCATTAGCAATAAATTTGAAAATAAAATAAAGGGAAAAATATGAACGGACTAAAAACAGTTATTCTTATGACCGCAATGATGGTTCTGTTTATTTTGGTTGGAAGAGTAATTGGCGGTCAACAAGGAATGATGTATGCATTCTTCTTTTCTTTGGTCATGAATTTTGGTTCTTATTGGTTTAGCGATAAAATCGTACTTTCAATGTATGGTGCTCAACAAATTTCAAGAGAAGATGCACCAGAACTTTATGATATTGTTGAAAAACTTGCATCAAAAGCTGAATTGCCAATGCCAAAAGTTTATATAATGAATAATCCAACGCCGAATGCTTTCGCAACTGGTAGAAATCCAAACAATAGTGCCGTTGCAGTTACAACTGGCATCATGAATTTATTAAACAAAGAAGAACTTGAAGGAGTTATTTCTCACGAATTAACTCATATTAAAAATAGAGATATTTTAGTAAGCACAATTGCTGCAACATTAGTTGGAACTATAACATATATTGTTCAATTCGCAATGTTTTTTGGTGGCGGAAGAAGAAGTGATAGAGAAGAAAGTGGAAATATTTTTGTTGATTTACTTTTATTAATAATTGCACCAATCGCAGCGATGTTAATTCAAATGGCAATTTCTCGTTCAAGAGAATATATGGCTGATGAAGGCGGTGCGATGATTTCGGGGAAACCTTTAGCTCTTGCATCTGCATTAAATAAATTGCAACATGGCAACGAAGTTATTCCTATGAGAAATGCTGGTCAATCTTCTGCTCATATGTTTATCGTTAATCCATTGCATGGTGGTGGAATGATGAAATTATTTTCAACTCATCCTCCAATTGAAGAAAGAATTGAACGATTAAAAGAAATTGCTGCTGGTAGAAGATAATCTTAACACAAATGAAAATAAAATATTTTTATCTCGCATTATTGATTTTTTGTTTTGGTCTGAAAAACTTAGCTCAGACCAAAACTAATCTTGAAAAAATCGATTCGTTAATTTCTCAATCAGTAAATCAAATTGATTCTTTAACAAATTCAAATGAAGAAGTATTTTTAGAAATTACCACACCAGCTTCCATTGAAATTCTAAAGGGGAAAATTATCAGTGCGTTTTCAAAACATTATAAATTGATCAATTCAAAAGAAAACCTAAAAAGGGAAATCAATTACTTTTTAGAAAATATTGATATTGATTATTCTAACCCACAAAAAGAAAGTTTCTTTGGCAGCTTTGTTGTCGAAAGAACAATCAAACTTTCTGGAAATATACTTATACGAGATGAAACGAATTCTATAAAAACAATTCCAATAAATAATTCAATTAATGATAGAGTGTATCTTGATGAAATTAGATTATTGGAAGATTCATCTTTGCCATTTACGCAATCAGAAATTCCGGCAGTTCCAATTTTGTCAAATTTAATTGAGCCGATTGTAGTGGTCGGGACATTAATTGTTACTACTATTTTATTATTTACTGTCAGAAGCAAATAATTGACTAATTTTATCAGTCAATTCAAAATGCTTATTTTTACCACTCGAAATAAGGAGATTAGTTTTTGAAAAACATTAAGAAAGCAATTTTACTGTTACCACTTTTATTATTAATGAATTGTTCAAGCTCGGTAGATACAAGCAAATTTACGGTTGATGAATATTTCACTTACTTAATGAAACTTTATAATGAAGAAGAATATGAAACAGCAGTTCAGGAATTTCAAAATTTTCTTCTTCAATATTCCGGAAGCGCATATAATGATGATGCTCAATATTATTTTGCGATGACTTACTTTAAAAGAGGTCAATATTTATTAGCCGCTTATGAATTCAGCAAATTGATAAGAAATATTCCTGCTTCACCTTTTGTTCCGGAAGCGCAATTCATGTTAGCAGAATCTTATTATCAATTAGCTCCGCCGTATCAACTTGATCAAGCTTATACAAAAAAAGCAATAGAAGAATTTCAAGTTTTTATTGATTTCTTTCCTGCCGATAAAAAAGTTGCTGAAGCCGAAGCTAAAATCAAAGAGTTAACAGAACGCTTGGCGGAGAAAGAATATCAAAGCGGATTGATTTATGAAAAAATGGAATATGAAAAAGCAGCTATAAAATATTATGCTTTTGTCGCTGATACTTATCATGATACTAAGTTTGCACCAATTTCTTTGTATAGAAAAATTCAGCTTGAAATTAAAAAAGGAATGAATGCAGAAGCGATCGCCGATATTAATACTTATTTAAATCGCTATCCAAACGATGAAAGAGTTAATGATGTAAAACAACTCGAAGCTAAATTGATTGGGAAAAATTAATGAATGCCAAAAAAGTATCCGATTCAATTGTGATGATGACAGAACTTGTTCTGCCAAATCATACGAATCAACTTGGAAATTTACTTGGCGGACAATTAATGCATTGGATTGATATCTGCGCTGCACTTTCTGCAGCAAAGCATTCACAAAGAGTTTGTGTGACAGCATCTGTTGATAAAATAGATTTTCACCATCCGATAAGATTAGGAAATGCAGTTACTTTAATTGCTTCTGTAAATAGAGTTTTTAAAACCTCAATGGAAGTTGGAGTAAAAGTTTTTGCAGAAAATTTTTCAGAGGGTACAAAGATTCATACAAACTCAGCATATTTAACTTTTGTAAGCGTTGATGAAAATCTTAAACCAGTTCAATCGATTCCTATAATACCTGAAACTGAAGATGAAAAAAGAAGATTTGAAGAAGCTTTGCAAAGAAGAAAAGCGCGTCTTGAAAAAAGATATAACTCATAAACTTGTTTTTATTTTTTTCTTCCTTTTTCAAAATTACTTTTCTCAAATTCCATTAAATGGTTTTTGCAAGTTGGAAGAAATTTCCGTTGCAAAAAATCTAACCAATATTTTTGCAATTGATTTTAACAATGATGGCTTTCGTGATTTAATTCTTTATAACCCACAACAAAAAAATTATTATTCATTAGCAGCTAACGGAAGAGCGTCATTGCAAAAACCTGTTTCTCATTTTTCATCTAATTCTATCTCCACATTACATCAGCTTACAAGTTCTTTTGTGGATAAAAAAGTATGTGCACTGATTAATAATTCAAAAGAAGTTTCGTTGGTAAACATTTCTGCTCAAGGTTCAATTTCATTTTCGAATAAAATAAAACTTGATGGCTCAGCTTCTTCAATTGATATTAAAAAAGATCCATTTGGTGATTCTGAATTAATTGCATCAGGAGTTGGAGTTGATGGAATTAAAGTTTTTCGTGAAAAAAATAGAAAGTTATTTTTTGAAGATAACATTAAAGGGAAATTATTTACTAATGCAATGTACATTGATTTGAATTATGATTCGTACAATGATATTGTGGCTTTCGATGTTTATTCAAATTCGCTTGTGTTTTTCTTTAATAATCGTTTCGGAGATTATGATGAAGAACGATCTATTGGAATTTTATCTAACGTTAAAAATTTTCAAGCTGCTGATTTTAACTCTGATCGATTTACAGACCTGATTATAAATTCAAACGGGAAATTAACTGTATTGTTGGGTGATTCAGTTTCTTCCTTTCAAAGACAAGATGTTTTTAAGATTGATGAAAAAATTTCAGTTTTCAAAATTTATGATTTCAATGGTGATGGTTTTAATGACATCGCTTTTATTAACGAAAACAAAAATGAACTTAAAATTAGTTTTGGTAATTCGAACAATTCTTTTTACAAACCAATTTCAATCTTAAAAAGAAATAACCTTGTGGATATTGAACCATTTTATGATCGTGGTGGAAGAAAATTAGCTTTGCTTTCAAGTGATGGTTTTGTTTATCTAATTTCAAAAATATCTCTTAATGATGATGAGTTTAATATTTCGTTTGGGAATGATTCATCATGCATGGTTTCTTTTGATTATAGAAATGATGGATTCAAAGATTTTGCTTTCGTTGACGAAACAACAAACACTCTTAAAATTGGAATTAGCGCAAGAAGAAATTTATTCAGTAATTATTTTGAAATAACACTACAAGAAAAAGCAGATGAAATTATTGTTGATGACAAACAAAAAGAAATCAAAACTTTTGTTTGTTATAAAAAAGAAAAGAATGCTGTAGAGATTATAAGATTCAATTTCTCATCTGGAAAAATTTTGAGGAATATTTTCTATACAGATAATAAAATTAAACAGATAAAACTTTTTAGTGATCGAATTAAAGACCGAATGCTTATCTGTGCAATAACTGAAAAAAATAAGAATCTATTTCTTGAAACGAATGAATTAACTGATTTCAAATCCATTGGTTCAAAAATTTCTAAAGTTGCTTCCAATGTTGAAAGTTCTACTTTGAGAATTGCTGGTGATAAATATATTTATTCATTGATAAAGTTTAATCAAAATTATGATTTGGTAAGTTTAGTATTTGACAACAAACTTGAAACTCAAAACACAAGATTAACATTTGAATTGCAAGAAAAAGACAGCATTAAAACTTCTCTAACATTTATTGACGAACTTTTTGCAAAGACAAATCCGGTAGTTTTTCTTTTAACTATAAATAGAAAATCTGTGCTTTACATTTTAAGTGAAAATAAAAATTATAGATTCGATTTGGGAAATTACGTTGATAATAAGTTGTCAGTTCGATATTTATATAATCCAAATTATATCGAATTTTTTATTTATAATGCTGAGAAAAACAACATGTTGAATGTCTTGGTTAATGAAAAATTCAATTTATCAAATAAGACAGAAATTCATTTTCAACACGAGATTAAAAATTATATTGTGTCAAAATTTGATGTTCGAAATAAATATCTGATCTTTGCAAATAAAAATTCAATAACTTTTAGAAAAATATAAATGAAAATAAAATTCATATTCCTTTTTGCATTTGTTGTGCAGCTTAACGCACAAAATCTCGATTCTCTTTATGAAAAATATCTTGTCCTAAAAGGAGTAAAAAGTTCTTCAACAAAAATTGCAAATACAGAAAATGAATTTCAGAAATGTAGTTTTGGAATTGTAAATGCAGTAAGACTTAATTTCAATAATTTTAGCCCAAAACAAAAACAAGTTCTTTCCACTTTATTGCAAAGACCAAACACTGATACAAGTTTTGTTTCTCCATCAGGAAAATTTAGAATTCACTTCAATAAAACAGGCAACAATAAACCGGGTTACGATTTAAATGAATTTGCAAAAGCAGCAGATTCAGCATATAACTTTGAAGTAAACAAATTAAAGTATCCACCACCGCCTCCGGATAACAATGAAGGTGGTGATAATCGTTATGATATTTATATTCAAAATTTAGTAAGCGGACTTTATGGTTACACAGAACTTGAAACAAATATTACTGCAAACACTTATACAAGTTATAGTGTTATTGATAATGACTTTTTAGGTAATGATTATGCAACTCATGGAATTTCAGCCGCTAAAGCAACAGTCGCACACGAGTTTCATCATGGAATTCAAATTGGAAATTATATTTATCGAGAGTCTGATGTTTATTTTCATGAAATTACTTCAACAGCAATGGAAGAATTTGTTTATGACGATGTGAATGATTATTTAGCTTATCTGCCATCATATTTTAGAAGCCCCAACAGAGCTATTAATTTAAATAATGGCTATAACCTTGCGATTTGGAATATTTTTTTACGAGATAGATTTGGTTTTGATGTTATAAAAGAAATTTGGGAAATGATGCCACAAAAAAGAGCGGTCGAATGTTTCGATCTTGTTCTTGCAAAACATGGTTCATCACTGAAAATGGAATTCAACACTTTTGGTTTATGGACTTACTTCACCGGCTCACGTGCAATTCAAGGAAAATATTTTAAAGAAGCTGCAAACTTTCCCTTGATTAGTTCAACAATCACAGATAAATTGACTTTGCCTTCTTCAACGGTGAAAATAACTTCTGAACCTATTTCAAATAATTTTATTGAGTTAATTGATGGACCAAACACAATAACAAATATTATCTCAAATGTTGATATAAAAAATTCTGTTGCTGGTTTAAATTCAACATTGCCTTTTGATTTTATGCTTGCAACAAAATCGGGAATAAATTATAGAAAACTTGGCTTTGGTTATTATTCAAAAATTGAAAGCAGCGATAATTCTTTGCTTGCAGAAACAAATATTATAAATAATATTCCTTTGAATGAAGGACAAATTTCTGTTGAGGTTGTTAACTTTGCTTATCCACAACCATTCAGTTATAAAAGAAATTCAAAATTGTTTTTACCAGCATCACTAAATACAGATGGCTATGCAGAAGTATTAATTTATTCATCATCAATGAACTTGGTTTATTCGAGTCAAAAACGTATTGTTGCCAGCGAAAAAATTGTTGTTGAATGGGATGGTCTTGACAACAACAATCAAAAATTAGCAAGCGGAGTTTATTTTTATATTGTCAAATGTGGCGATGATATTCAAAAAGGGAAAATTGTAATTTATAATGATTAACTATTCTGTTGAAATTGAAAATCTTGTAAAATTCTTTGGAAGAAGATTAATCTTTAATGGAATCAATTCTTCTTTTCATTCCGGAAAAGTTTATGGAATTTCTGGTCCAAATGGTTCTGGCAAATCAACATTTGTTAAGATTCTTTCTTGTTTAATTTCTCCCACTAAAGGTAAAGTAATTCACAAAGTAGAAAATAAAATTATTGCTGAAGAAAAACTTCATAATCATATTGGCTTTGTTTCGCCATATCTTTTTCTTTATGATGAATTTACAGCAGAAGAAAATTTAATTCATCTTTCAAAAATTCGTGGGAATAAATTCGATCGAGAGTTTGCAAAATATCTTCTTGAAGAATTTAAACTCTATGAAAGAAGAAATGATCAGATAAAAGGTTATTCTTCCGGAATGAAACAGAGATTGAAATTTGTTTTTGCTTTACTTCATAAACCATCACTTTTAATTTTCGATGAACCAACATCAAACTTGGATAATAATGGCAAAGAAAAAGTTTACGAGTTCATTCAAAAAATGAAATCTGATAAATTAATTATTATCGCTTCAAATGAAGATGCGGATTTATCTCATTGCGAAGATATTCTTGAATTAGAAAAATATAAACAGCAATAATCATGAAAGCATATTCACTTTATAAGAAAGATTGGCAATCAGAATTAAGAACACGTTATGCAATAAACGCACTATCAATGTTTATTCTTGTTACAATAAGTGTAATTATGTTTTCTGTCGGAAGCGAAAAGATTACAGAATATTTAACCGGCGGATTGCTTTGGGTTGTAATTTTCTTTTCTGCAATGTCAGGATTATCCCGAGCATTTGTTTCGGAAGAGGAAAGAGGAACAACTTTAACTTTGCAATTAATTGCCTCGCCATCAACAATTTTTTCAGGGAAGCTTCTTTTTAATATTGCACTTGTTTTTCTAATGAACATTGCAATTACAATCTTGTTTTCAATGCTTTTTGATTCATTCGTAATAAAAAACTTTTCTTTGTTTATGCTTGCTTTCTTTTTCGGAAATTTTGGAATTGCGATTTCGTCAACAATAATTGCAGCAATAATTTCTAAAGCAAGTTCCAAAGGAACACTTTATCCAGTTCTTTCTTTCCCAATTTTACTGCCATTAATTTTAACTCTTCTCGAACTCACAAAATTTTCGATGGATGGTAAATCAATTGAAAAATCATTAGTGGAAGTTGCAGTGCTTATCTGTTACGATGTAATTATGGGAACTGCCTCTTATCTTTTGTTTGACTTTATTTGGAAAGATTAATTCGCAATTTTTTTCAAATCAAGATGTAATCGTTTGTCCTCTTCTCTAAAAATAGTGAAGAAGATTGCAATCAAAATTTGGAAAATATTTGTGATTGCAAAGTAATAAATACCACTTGAAAAATTTTCAACTACAGAAAGCATTTTCAAAATACTTGTAGCTTGATATAGAATTAAAACCATATGAAAAATATTTACTAAAGAATTTTCGACAACGAATATTAAAGCAATTTTTAAAAATCTCACTAAGATTAAAAAGTTAATAAAGATGATAAAGTAAAAAGTGTATTTTGAAGGAGAGTTGGTCGAAAGTCCGGCGAGAGCAATTAGTATTACAAAGATTAAAACGTTTCTCTTTTTAAATTTCTTTAAGTCAAACAAAACAAAATATGCAACGATTGCCGAGAAGTTATATAACAAATAAGGAATGAAATGAAAAGTTTTTCCTAAAACTATTCCAAGCGGGTCAGTTAAAGCCAAAACTAAAAAGAACAAAAAGAATCTGCTTTTGTATTGCTTTAATGGAGGCAATAGCCAGAATACTGTACAAATAAAAACAATAATTTTGAAAAGAAGATTATCCATTATTCATCTTCAAGAATTTTATTTTCAAGCGAAAACTTAACAGCATAAGAAATAAATTCAGGCAAACTTTTTATTCCTAATTTTTGCATTATTCTACTTCTGTGATAATCAACAGTGCGTTTTGTGATTCCAAGCTTTTCACCAATTTCTTTACTTAACATTCCTTCAGCTATGTATTGTAAAATTATCTTATCTTTTTCATTAAGTCCAATATAATTATCAAGTTTTGCAGTAGATGTGCCTTTGAATTTTTTCTTTAATTCTTTCAACTTTTCATTTGTGAATTGTCTTCCAAAATATTTTTCATCTTTAAATACAGTTTTGATTGCAAAAATCAATTCGCCTTTCAAGGTGTTTTTGCTAATTAATCCTTTTGCTCCAAGTCTATCGGCAAAGTAAATATATTCTTCTGTATCGTGCATAGTTAAAAAAATTACTTTTACATTTTTATCTTTTTGCTTGATTTTCTTTAAAGTCTCAAGTCCATTTAATTTCGGCATTGCTATATCAAGCAAAACAATATCAGGTTTTAATTCGAAATATTTTTCTATTGCCTGTTCTCCATTTTCAGCTTCGCCAACAATTACGATATCTTGTAAGTCATCAAGCAAAGAACTAATTCCGCTTCTAAAAAGTTGATGATCGTCAACTATCAAAATTCTTATTGGATCAAGTGTGTTCATATTCATAATTCTTAATTGGTATTTCAATGATTAGTATTGTTCCATCATTTTCGTTGGAATCAATTTTCAAATTTCCACCAAAACTTTCAACTCGTTCTTTAATATTAAGCAAACCCATTCCACCATTTAATCCGGAGTTTTTTAATACTTCTTCTGGATTAAAACCTTTTCCATTATCGGAAATGATTAAACGAATTGAATTTTTTGAATTGATTAATTGAACACCAAACTTTGTCGCTTGTGCATATTTTAAAATATTGTTTAATGATTCTTGAACAATTCTAAAAAGATTAATTTCTAATTTTTCATCATAACGTAAATCTTCATCAGCAAAGTTCAATTCTCCAATTATTCCAGTCCCTTCGGAAATATCATTTATCAAATGTGTAATTGCCATTTTTAATCCCATTGATTCTAAAGCTCGTGGCTTCAAACTGTGGGAAATACTCTTCAATTCTTTGATTATTTCTTCAATTGTAGAAATAAATTCTTCATATTCTTTCTTTTGCTTTGGTTCAACAGAATCATCTTTGCAGCTATTTAATTTTATTCTTAATAAAGAAAGACTTTGTCCAATGCTATCGTGCAATGTTTTTGATATTTGATTTCGCTCTTCTTCAATTTTGTTTTGTAGTTCTTCTGAAAATTTCTTTAATTGCTTTTGGTAAGAATATAATTTTTCTTCAGCTTCTTTTTGTTCAGTTATATCTCTGAAATATAAATGACCGATATTAAGTTCAGCATTACTTCGATAAAGAATAAGAAAATATTTGTCGTTAATCTTTTTAACAAACTTCATTGTTGTTGAAGTGAAATTATCTCCGAGCGGCAAATTCAAATCGGGGAGAAACTCGTTTATGTTTCTTCCTAAAAAATTTTCATCATTAAAAATATCTTTTAGAGCATAGTTGGAAACTAAAATAGTCCCAGCATTATTAATTCTAATCAATGGATCTGGATCGAGTTGGGCAAACAAGGACATTAGTTTAGCGGATCGAAGCTCAATTAATTCTTTTTCTTTTTCAAATTTGTTTGCAAGAGGAAAAACAAGATATTTGAAGACAATAACAATAAAGGATAGAACAAAAGCAACAAACAAAACTGCTGCAAGAACAGGATTCTCAATATGAAAAAAATAATTAAGTAGTTTGTCTAAGCTTTCAATCAAGATTTTACCCGTTCAAATTTAATCTTTCAAAATTGTGCAGCTAAATTAATGCTTTTTATATCAATAGTGTAGCAGGAACAGAATCGGTTTTCATTGGTTATTAACCTTAGTTTGATTAAATTTGAACAAGTCAGTGATGTTAATAATAAATTTTGAGGTTTTATTGATTTATTGGGATGTAAATCCGGATATAGTCACAATTGGTCCAATTACAATTCGTTGGTATGGATTGCTTTTTGCACTTTCTTTTATAATTGGTTACCAAATAATGACAATTATCTTTAAGAAAGAGAATAAACCCGAAGATGATCTTAGCGATTTAGTGTGGTATATGGTTTTAGGAACTGTTTTGGGGGCAAGACTTGGTCATTGTTTCTTTTATGCACCAGAATATTACCTAAAAAATCCAATTGAAATTTTAATGGTTTGGAAAGGTGGTTTAGCAAGTCATGGAGCTGGAATTGGAATTCTTACAGCAATATACTTGTTCATCAAAAAGAAAAAATCATATTCGTTTTTATGGCTGATGGATAGAATTGTAATCACTGTTGCACTTGCGGGCTTTTTTATTAGAACAGGAAATTTGTTCAACTCGGAAATTTTTGGAAGAGAAACAAATTTACCTTGGGCTTTTGTTTTTGCATCTGTTGATGGCGTTCCACGTCATCCAACTCAAATTTATGAAGCACTGGCTTACTTAATTATTTTCTTTGTTCTTTATTCATTTTATAATAAAACAGATGGAAAGTTTAAAGAAGGAAAAATTTTTGGATGGTTTTTAATTTCTGTTTTTGGCTTCCGGTTTTTTATTGAATTCTTGAAAGAAAATCAATCACTTTTTGAAAATCAATTGCCTTTGAATATGGGACAAATATTAAGTATTCCATTTGTAATTATGGGTATTTGGATTTTAAATAGAAGAGAGAAAAAACAATTAAACTTTAGAACTAAATAGAAAGATACTTGATGAAAAAAAATAATTTTATAAATCTTATTGCTACAATTCTAATTGCATTACCATTAATATTTGCATTTGGGGGAAAAGTTAAAAAATCAAATTATGATCCTTTGAAAGATACTTTAAGATATGAAAGCGAAAAACATCTTAGAAATATCAAGCAATTAACTTTTGGCGGAAACAATGCAGAAGCATATTGGAGCTTTGACAATAAACAATTAATCTTTCAAAGTGATTGGAGTGAACTTCATTCGCAAGGTTGTGATCAAATTTTTAAAATGAATGCTGATGGTTCAAATTTATCTAATGGCAAAAAGTATCAATTAGTTTCAACTGGTAAAGGAAGAACGACTTGTAGTTATTTCTTAAAAGATGGAAGAATAATTTATGCATCAACTCATGAAGCTGGTGAAGGTTGTCCTGAATCAAAAATGTTTACCGGTGGAAGATATGTTTGGCCACTTTTCAAATCTTATGATATTTACATTGCAAATGCTGATGGCACAAATCCAAAAGTTTTAATTGGTGGCGAAGGTTATGACGCAGAAGCAACAGTTTCTCCCGATGGAAAATATATTGTTTTTACTTCAACAAGAAGTGGCGATCTTGAACTTTGGCGTTATGAAATTGCAACTGGAAAATATTTACAATTAACAAACACTCTTGGATATGATGGTGGTGCATTCTTTTCAAGAGATTCAAAAAAAATTGTTTGGCGAGCAAGTCGTCCAAAAGGTGAAGATGCAGAAACATATAAACAACTTTTGAAAGATGGATATGTAGAACCAAAAGCATTGAATATTTTTGTAGCTGATATTGATGGTAAAAATGTTCAACAAGTTACAAATCTTGATGGAGCTAACTGGGCACCATTTTTTCATCCAAGCGGAAAGAAAATTTTATTCTGTTCTAATCATCATTCATTGACACAAGGCGGCAGAAGATTTGATATTTTTATGATTAATATTGATGGAACAGGATTAGAACAAATTACAAATAGCGGCATCTTTGATGCATTTCCTATGTTTTCTTACGATGGTAAAAAATTAGTTTGGTGCTCAAATAGAAATGCTGAAAGAAAACCAACTCACGATACAAATGTTTTTGTGGCTGATTGGATTGATAATCCCGAAAAAGTTGACTTAAACTTTATTCCAACAAAAAAATAAAATGACTGAACGAGATTTTATATCAAATTGGATTAATAAGATTCGTGTTGAACTTAAAAAATTTCCAAATGATTTTTTAAGAGCAGATGAAGAATGTTCAGTTATAAAACTTCCGACGAAACTTTTGATTTTTCCTCCACCACTTTTTAATACTTATCAAATTATTGATGAAAACGGAGAAACCATTTTTTCTACGGATGATCAATTCAAAGCAAAGTATGTAATTTATGCAAATCGTTCTCGCCCAAGCGAAGTAAAAATTCCTACAAATGATATTCGTGTTTATGAAATTGTTCGTGACTATGAAAAACATCTCGATTCATTCTTAAAAGAAATGGAAATTGATTTCAAAAAAAGATGGCCTAATTCAAAAGGATTTAATCGAATTTCACTTCAAGTTTTTAATTCATTAGAACTAATCCGTCACTAAATTGATAAATCTCAGCGACAACATTTCAAACTATATCAAGAAAAATTTTGGCCAAGAATTTCTTGAACGATATCTAAATTATTCAAATAGTGAATATCAACCATACATTCGGCTTTCTCCATTTTTCGAATCTGGAAAAACAATTGCATCATTAAAAAATTATGGAGTTGAATTAGAGGAAGTTGAAAACATTCCTTTTGCATTTCGAGTTTTAAGCGGAGAAAATTTAATCGGTAAAACATTGGATTTCATTCTGGGTAAATATTATGTCCAAAGTTTATCATCAATGATTCCCGCTTTAGTTTTGAATCCAAACAGAAATAATATAGTAATGGATTTATGTGCAGCTCCCGGATCAAAAACAACTCAACTTGCTGAGATGATGAACAATGAAGGAACTTTAATTGCAAATGAAATTTCTTTTGAACGAATGAAAAGCTTGGTGTTCAACGTTGATAAAATGAATCTTGCTAACATTGGAATTTTGCAAGGTAAAGGTGAATTGCTAAATCAGGTTTATGAAAATTACTTTGATAAAATTTTGGTTGATGCACCTTGCAGTGCTTTAGGGATTGTGCAAAAAAAAGGAGAAGTAAGTAATTGGTGGAATGAAAACAAACTAAACAATTTTACAGATTTACAAACTCGGCTACTCGTTTCTGCAATTAGAATGTGCAAAGTTGGTGGAGAAATTGTTTATTCAACTTGCACACTCTCTTATGAAGAGAATGAACTTGTGCTCAATAAAATTCTGAAAAAATATCCTGTTGAGTTGATAGAAATTAAGTTGCCAGTTAAAAGTAAAGATGCATTTACAAATTATGAAGCAGATATACTTGATCCATCAATTGTTAAAGCCAAAAGAATTGTTCCTTGGGAAATTAACTCCGAAGGATTCTTCGTAAGTAAAATTAAAAAAATTGATGAAACAGAAAGTTCAATTGAAAAAAGAAAATTTAAAAATGAAATTCAGTTAGTTGAAGCTAATCATCCAAAAATAAAAGAGCAGTTAAAAATACTTTCTGATTATTTCGGAATTGAAAACAACTTCCTGAAGAATTTTAAATATCTGCTAAAAAGTAAGGACATTTATTTTGTGGACAGAAATTGGAATTCTCCTGCATTAGATAATTTTATTCGCATTGGATCAAAGTTGGGCTCAATAGAAAAACGTGGATATATTCAGCTTCATACTCTTGCTGCACAAATAATGAAAAATGCAATTACAAAAAACATAATAGAATTTGAAACAATAAACGAAGTTGAAATTTATTTGAAAGGTGGAATTGTAAAAAAAGATGCAGGAACAACAGGACAAAAAGTTGTAAAGTTTCGTGATGATATAATTGGAACTGCGGTTGCATCAAAAGAAGGAATAAAAAGTCAATTCCCACGAGCTTTTAGAACACAAGAAATTATTGTAAAATAAAATGAACTAAACTAAGAATTGTTTTTAGAAATCTTTTTCTATTGACTAATTCAGTTTAATAATTTGGAAAAATAAAAAATGCCGGACCAAAAATTTCATCAGCCCGGCATTTCACTTCTAAGAGAAGCTATGGCAATTATACATCAAAATATTGCTCGAACTCAAATGGAGTTGGACGCAATGCTGCAGGTTTAATTTCTTTTGTTGTTTTATAGTTAATCCATGTATTGATTACATCTTCTGTGAATACATCACCTTTTAATAAAAATTCATGATCTTCTTCTAATGCTTTTAATGCGTGTCCTAATGATTCTGGTGTTGAAGGAACATCTTTTAATTCTTCAGGAGACATATCATAAATATCTTTATCAAGTGGTTCACCCGGATCAATTCTATTTTGAATTCCATCAATACCAGCCATCAATATTGCAGAAAATGCTAAATATGGATTTGCAGAAGGATCAGGACAACGGAATTCAATTCTTTTTGCCTTTGGTGAATTTCCGTAAGGAATACGAATTGATGCACTTCTGTTATTTGATGAATATGCTAAATTAACCGGTGCTTCAAATCCAGGAACTAATCTTTTATATGAATTTGTTGTTGGATTTGTAATTGCGAGTAATGATGGTGCATGTTTCAATAATCCACCAATAAAATAAAGAGCCATGTCACTTAATCCAGCATAACCACCGCCTGCAAAAAGTGGTTTTCCTTTCAACCATAAACTTGTATGAACATGCATTCCACTTCCATTATCACCAAAGATTGGCTTTGGCATATATGTTACAGTTTTTCCATTTTTAATCGCAGTATTTTTTACAACATATTTAAACATCAATAATTGATCAGCAGCTCGTAATAATGGACGAAACTTCATATCAATTTCACATTGACCACCACTTGCAACTTCATGATGTTGAGCTTCAACTTCAATTCCTAAGTTTTCAAGATTCAAAACCATTTCATTCCGTAAATCAACTAATTGATCTGTTGGAGGAACGGGAAAATATCCTTCTTTAAATCTTGGTTTATATCCTAAGTTGGGATTTTCTTCTCTTCCGCTATTCCATTTTCCTTCATTTGAATCAACACGATAAAATGCAAAGTTTGGTCCACTATCAAAACGCACATCATCAAAAACAAAAAATTCAGCTTCTGGACCGAAATAAGCTGTATCAGCAATTCCTGTTGACTTTAAATAAGCTTCAGCTTTTTGAGCAATATTTCTTGGGCATCTTCCATATTTTTCTTTTGTGATTGGTTCATATACATCACAAATTAAAGAAATAGTTGGCGCAGAAATGAAAGGATCTAAAAACATTGTGTTTGGATCAGGAATAATTAACATGTCGCTTTCATTAATTGCTTTCCAGCCACGAATTGATGAACCATCAAATCCAAATCCAGACTGAAGTGATCCTTCATCAATTTGACTTACGGGAACAGTAAAGTGTTGCCATTGTCCAGGAAAATCCATGAACTTAAGATCAACAAATTTTATTTTGTTTGTTTTAATGAATGATAGAACATTATCTATCGGGGAAGAAGTTTTAGCCATTTTTCGTCTCCTTTTTTGATTGTAGATTTATACTTGTTGTTTCTTTCAATGTTGATAACACAAAACTTGTAATTGTTTTTGTTACTCCGCTCCAAGATTGAATTTTAGATAGTAAACTTTCAAGCTCTTTTGTTTCTTTTGCTATAACTTTTAGTAAATGAGAGCCTTCGCCAAGAATAGAATGGCATTCCAGAATTTCAGGAGTTTTCTTCACTTGCTCAATAAACTTTTCGTAGCTTTTAGATGATTCCATAACAACAAGCACAAAAGCCATAATATCATAATGGAATGCATGTCTATCCAAAATAGCATGATAACCTTTAATAATTTTATGGTCTTCAAGTTTCTTCATCCTTTCACTAAGAGAAGGAACTGAAAGTCCGACAATTTCAGCAAGTTCATTTCTTTTTATCCTGCCATTCTCTTGTAAATTTTTAAGAATGGTGATGTCGATTTCATCTAACATATTGTTATCTTTATTTATTAAGAAAAATTTTTATTTACACCTTAAAAAATAAGGTATGAATAACTAATAAGCAAATAATCTCAAGAAAAAATTTTAAATAACCTTTGTTGAAAGATAAGAGTAGGCTAAAAAAGGGATTTAATCTTGCTTAAAAGAAAATCTTAGCTAAATTTGGAATATAATTTTTCTAAAAAATGAAAAAGAAAATTTTCTTATTACTCATCCTCATTTATTCTATTTCCTTCGCACAACAAAAGGAAATCATTAATACTATTATCTCCAAAGTTAATATTGATTCATTAATGGAAAATTTAAGTCAACTTACCGGAGATAAAGAAACAAGCATTGGTGGTGGAAATATTAGAATCACTTCTCGATACAGAAGCAGTTTGGGAAATTCTTATGCGGCTCAATTTCTTAAAAGAAAATTTCAAAAATTAGGTCTTCAAGTTTATCAACAAGATTTCATGCAAGATGGTCAAAATATTTATGCAATTCAAAGAGGCGTACAGAAGCCAAATAATTATGTGATTATTTCTGCTCATTACGATGATATGCCAATTGGAGATTTTTCTCCGGGTGCTGATGATAACGGAAGCGGAACTTGTGCTGTCCTTGAAGCGGCAAGAATTTTATCCAAATATGAATTCAATTATTCTATTATATATGCTTTGTTTGATCTCGAAGAACAAGGTTTATTCGGTAGTACTTATTACGCTGAACAAGCAAGAATGAGAAATGATAGTATTATTGCTGTAATTAATTTAGATATGATAGGTTGGGATTCTAATAATGATTTTGCTTCTGAAGTGCATGTTCAAAATATTTCTAATTCAATTCACCTTGCACAAGTATTTCATGATATGAATAAAAATTATTCAATCGGGTTGCAGTTATTTACAAATTATCCGGGAAGCTCGGCAAGTGATCATGCATCATTTTGGAGAAATGGTTACACAGCAGTAATGTTAATTGAAAGCTTTAAGGACTTTAATTTTTATTATCATCAACCTGGCGATGATATTTCTAAAATCAATAAATCATTTTATGAAAGAATGACAAAACTTGCCGTCGCTGTTCTTTCTGAATATGCCGGGACAGATAAAGACACAATTATTTATAAACCAACACCAACAGCTTTTCATCTCTCTAATAATTATCCCAATCCTTTTAACACAAGCACAAAAATTCGATACAATATTTCAAATGAAACATTCGTTAGATTATCTGTTTATGACGCACTTGGAAATGAAGTAGTAAAACTTGTCAATGAAATTCAAAAACCAAATTTCTACGAAATCAACTTTGATGAAAATTTAACTCGGAAATTATCAAGCGGTGTTTACTTTTATTCACTTCAAGCTGGAAATTATTTTGCTGTTCGCAAGATGGTTTTAGCAAAATAATAATGAAAACTTCTATAAATAATTTTTTGTTTTTCAGTCAAGAGAGACTTTCTTAAAAGTTCGGAAATAAAATTTTCATTCTCATGAAAGTGGAAATCAAATTTTATCTAATTAGTTTAGATTTCTGTTTAATCTCTAATGACAAAATTAATTTTCCAGAAATTTATAATGCATAATTATTCATTTCTATTAAAATTTATTCAGCTTTGTTTGAAGAGCCTTTAATAAATGTTTATCTTTGCCACTAAAATTATCACAAGGAGTTTTTCTTTTTATGAAGTTTAAGAAAAGAACACATACATGCGGTGAATTACGTGAATCAAATATCGGCGAAAGTGTTGTACTCAATGGATGGGTTGCAATTCGTAGAGATTTAGGTGGAGTAATATTTATTGAATTACGAGATAGATATGGAATGACTCAAATCGTTTTTGAGCCTTCTCATAATCAAGCGTTGCACGAACAAGCAAAAAAACTTAGAAATGAATTTGTAATTTCAGTCGAAGGAAAAGTAAGAAGAAGACCTGAAGGAACGGAAAACCCAAATGTTCCAACTGGAAATATTGACATCGTTGCAGATAATTTGATTATACTTAATTCATCAGAAACGCCACCATTTCCAATTGAAGATAATATTGATGCTCATGAAGATCTTAGATTAAAATATAGATACCTTGATTTGCGTCGCGCTGAAATGCAAAAAAATCTTTTGCTACGACATAAAATGTATCTAATCACCAGAAAATATTTTGATGAGAATAACTTCGTTGAAGTTGAAACTCCAATTTTGATGAAGAGTACTCCAGAAGGTGCACGAGATTTTTTGGTTCCAAGCCGACTACACAAAGGAAAATTTTATGCACTTCCTCAATCACCACAAACTTATAAACAAATTTTAATGGTTTCTGGATTAGATAGATATTTTCAAATTGTTAAATGTTTTCGTGATGAAGATTTGCGTGCAGATCGTCAATATGAATTTACACAAATCGATGTTGAAATGTCTTTCGTTGATGTTGAAGATATTTTTGAAATTGTTGAAGGATTAATGAAAATTTTCTTCAAAGAAATTTTAAATAAAGATTTATCACTTCCTTTGAAAAGACTTTCTTTTGATGAAGCTATGGAAAAATATGGAAGCGATAAACCCGATCTTCGTTTTGATTTAGAAATGGTTACGCTCAACAATGTTTTTGCAAATACACAATTTAAAGTCTTCAAAGATGCAATTGAGAATAATGGAATAATTACTGGACTATTAGCAAAAGGTTGTGGTGATTATACAAGAAATCAGCTTGATGTCTTAACAGACTTTGTTAAAAAACTTGGTGCAGGTGGATTAATTTGGATGCGTGTAAAGGAAAATGATCTTGAAGCACCAATTGCAAAATTTTTATCTGATGAAGAAAAAAATAATATCATTAAACAGATGAATGCAGAAGCAGGCGATCTTCTTTTCATTCTTAGTGGAAATAAACTTAAAACTCTTTCTTACATGGGCGCTCTTCGTTTAGAAATGGCAAGAAGAATGAATTTAATTAAAGAAGATGCTGAACCAAAATTACTTTGGGTAACAGATTTTCCTCTATTTGAGTGGGACGAGGAAACAAAAAGATACTATGCAATGCATCATCCATTTACATCTCCAAAAGTTGAAGATATTCCATTAATGGATACTGATCCCTCAAAAGTGAGAGCTCGTGCTTATGATTTAGTAATGAATGGAAATGAAATTGCCGGCGGTAGTATAAGAATTCATAACTCAGATCTTCAAGCAAAAATGTTTAAAACACTTGGAATTAGTGAAGAAGAAGCTAACGAAAAATTTGGATTTTTAATGGGTGCATTTAAATATGGAGCACCACCTCACGGTGGAATTGCATTTGGTTTTGATAGATTAGCAATGTTATTCGCTGGAAGACACTCTATTCGGGATGTTATTGCTTTTCCAAAAACATCAAGTGGAATGTCTTTAATGGATGATTCACCATCTCACGTGGATGAACAACAATTAAAAGAACTTCATATAAAAATCAGGTAATATTTTCCAACCTCAATTTTTTACATGTAAATTTTACGGAATGGGCTAAATATTTTTTAGCCCATTTTTCCCTTTGATTAAAAAAACCCATTTCTTATATTATTTTCGAAATTATTCAAAATATTTTAAAAATTATTTTTTTGGTTCAATTATTGTTAAAACAATACGGCAACAAAAAGTAGTCGGAAAAAATTACACTTTGGAGAATTAAGTGGGTCAGCAGCAACTTTTATTAATATTACTCGGGATACTTATTGTTGGTGTTGCTGTTTTTGTCGGAATAAATTTATTTAAGGCAAATGCTGTAGAAAGCAAAAGAGCAATTATTACAAATGAATTAGTAAATTTAGCAGCAATGGCTCAAAACTATTACTTAAAACCGGCTGCACTTGGTGGTGGACAGAGAAAATTTACAGGTTGGTCAATAGCTCCAGAATTGCAAATAACTGCAGCAGGTCATTATGTCGCTCAAGTTTTTGACGATAGCGTTGTAATCATTGCAATCGGGAATGAAGTTGTAACTGGTAATGATAGTTTAAAAGTTAAAATTACCGTCACTCCAACTTCATATAAAACTGTAAATATTAATTAGAGTTCTTTCTTTACTGAATAAATAACAAAACATCAATCAAAAAAAATAGGAGTTACATTATGGGTCAACAACAATTATTACTCATCGTTCTTGGCGTTATCATCGTTGGTATCGCTGTAGTTGTTGGTATTAACGTTTTTACTGCAAGCAGTTCTCAAGCTAATAGAGATGCAGTTATTTCAGATTTAACAAACTTAGCTTCTTTAGCTCAACAATATTACAGAAAACCAACAGCTCTCGGAGGTGGTGGAAATACTTTCACAGGTTGGACAGTTCCAGCTTCTCTTGACACAACCGGTAATGGTGTTTATACAGCAACTGTTGCAGCTCAATCTGTTACTTTGGTTGGTACTGGAAATGAAAAGGGAAACAATGGTACAAGTGCTGTACAAGTAACAATGGTGGTTGGACCGGATAGAATTACGTCAACCACAATTAACAATTAATTTTTACTTTTATTTTTGTTAATTTTAAGCCGATAGTTTTTGCTATCGGCTTTTTTTTGAATTTTACGGAAATAAAAAATGATTGAAGTTAGATTCACAGCGCAAAAACCAAATGGGCAAATTCTTAGCGGTACTTTTACCGAGCCAACTTTTAAAGATGCAAAGAAAAAAATTCAAAAGTTAGCTGAGAAGAATCAACTTAAAATTCAAAAAATCGAAAAGAAAGTTGCCTTCCTTTATAAAATTAAAAAAGGTAAAGATAAACCAATTACAGGTGAGCAGCGCGCTTATAATAAAGAAGAAGTTGCAAATGCTCTTCGAAAACTTGGCTATGAAGTAATTTCAATCAATCGAAAATTATTTGATTTTAGTTTCAAACCGCCACAACAAGATATAGTTTCTTTTGTTAAAATTAGTGCTGAGTTACTCGATCAAAAATTACCATATTCCGAAATTTTAACTTTATTGATTGGTGATATTCAAAATAAAACATTAAAAGAAACATTAAAGCAAATTAATAGCGAACTTAAAAAAGGTGCTGATAGTGAAACTACTTTTTTAAGATATCAGACTGTGTTCGGAAAATTTACAGCTTATATGCTTGGGCTTGCTTCTAAAAGTGGTAACATGGCAGAAATTTATAAAGCAACTGCAAAATTTCTTGAACGTCAACAGGAGTTTAGAAAGAATTTAAAGAGTGCATTAATTACTCCTTTGGTAACTCTTTTTGTTTTGTTTCTTGCTGTAATTTTTTACGTCGGATACATTTTTCCCGAAACAGCAAAATTATTTGTGAAATTTAAAATTGAATTGCCACCTTTAACCGCATCAACTTTAGTAATCAGTGATTTTTTAATGAACAATATGTTGCTTGTTATTCTTGTGATTCTAATTCCACCAATTGTTCTTTGGCAATTTGCTAAAACAAAAAAAGGAAAATATATTGTCGATAAATACATGCTGAAAATTCCAGTTATTGGTCCACTAATTCACAAAACATTGATTGAGGTTTTTTGTCGTGTTTTTTATACATTGTATAGTGGATCAGCTGAAAGTATAGAACCAATTAGAATTGCAGCAGAAGCAGCAGGCAATGATTATTTTGAAAGCCAAATTAAAAATGTTGCAATTCCAATGATGATAAAAAGAGGTGCGGGAATTACAGAAGCATTTGAAGCCAGTGGAATTTTTACAGAAACAGCTATTTCAAGATTTCACTCTGGCGAAGAAACTGGAACAATAAAAAACACTGCTCTTCAACTTGCAAATTATTATGAAAGCGAAACCGTTTTTAGATTAAAAAATATAATTGAACTAATTCAGGTTTTTATCGCTATGGTTATCATGATTGTAATGATTGGATTAACTTTAGTTTCAGCCGAAACGGCAACAATTAGTCCTAAACCACCAGTAATGCAATAAAGAGGAAAGCCATGTTAGAATCTCAACTTGAAATGATTGATAAAATTGGTTACTTATTATTAAAGAAAGGAATCATCGATCATAAAATTTTAGAGCAAGCATTAAAAATTAAAGATGCGGATCAATCAAAGCTGAAAAGAAATCTCGCACAAATTTTAGTTGATGAATTTCATTTCGATCATGATTTGATTTTTAGAGAAGTTGCTGTTCTTTATGCATTTAAAGAATTAAATATTCATCCTGATGAACTTACTGATGAAAGAATAAAAGAAATTAGAGAAATGATGACTCGACAGGGCGAAGAAGTAAAAAAGATGCTTCTTGAACATCGAGTGATTCCATATAAATATGATGATTTAGCAAAAGAAAAATTAATACTTGCAGCAGTAGATCCAACAGATAGAAATCTTGCAAAGATTGCTTACACACTTAACGCAAGAAAATTTGAAATTAATTATTTAAGAAAAAAAGATTATGATAAGTTAATTTCTTTAATCATCACCTCTGAAAATGAATACTTGAAAATGATTCAAGAATCTGCAGAAGAGTTTCATGTTGTTGAAGAAGAAGCAAATGTTAATGAAGAAGAACTTGATGCAGAAATAAACAAAAGTGCTTTAATAAATTTAATTGAAGCAGCATTGGTAGAAGGAACAAGAAGAGGTGTGAGTGATATTCACATAATTCCAAAATCAGGAAACAAAACAGAAATTCACTTTAGATTAGATGGCAAACTTCAACTTTGGCATACTCAAGAAAATACATTGCCAGAAGCTGTTATGGCTGTTGTTAAAGATCGCTCAAAAGGATTGGATCGATTTGAAAGAGAAAAAGCTCAAGATGGTTTTATACAAAGAGAAATTGATGGACATATTATTCGTTTCCGTGTTTCTGTTTTGCCAACTGTTGGAACAGAATTAAAAAACAAATTTGAAAGCATTGTAATTCGTATTCTTGATGATAGAAAAGTTATAAAAGATTTAAGCAAACTTGGATTGACAGGTTATGCACATCAAGCATTTGTTAAAGCAATCTCACAACCGCAAGGAATGATAATCTTAACTGGTCCAACTGGAAGTGGAAAATCAACAACATTAATTGCTGCGTTGTATCAGGTAATTGATCCATCAAAAAATGTTTTGACAGTTGAAGATCCAGTTGAATATGTTATTGAAGGTGCACGACAGTTAAAGATTGGACACAAAATGAATTTTGAACAAGCAATTCGTGCAATACTTCGTCACGATCCAGATATTGTTCTTGTTGGTGAAATGCGTGATAAAGAAACTGCTGAAACTGCTATCAAACTTGCAAACACTGGTCACTTAACTTTTTCAACTCTTCACACAAATGATGCACCGAGTGCAGTAGCTCGTTTATATAAAATGGGGGTTGAACCTTTCTTAATTGCTCATGCAATAAATATAATTGTTGCTCAACGTTTGATAAGAAAATTATGTGACTCATGTAAAAGAAAAGTTACAAACGTTGAAGAACATGTTACGTTGGCAGGATTGAATTACAAAGATTGGCAAGGTGCAGAATTATACGAAGCTGTTGGTTGCGAAAAATGTAATAACACCGGTTACAAAGGAAGAATGGCAATTCACGAAGCATTATATTTTACAAAAGAAATTAGAAGAATAATTGTTCGCAGCGGTGAAGAAGTTGACGAAGAAGCAATCAGAGAACAAGCAAGAAAAGATGGTACTGCAAGTTTGAGAGAATCAGGATTTGAAAAAGCAAAGCAAGGACTTACTTCAATTCAAGAGGTAATTGGTGCAACAATGGAGGATTAAAATTAAAAGCACAATTGAATTTTCTTTTTTATATTTCAAATAGAATAAATTTCATTTCAAATAAAAGTGAATATTGATGATTGCAGAAGCTAAACAAGTCCTGACAAACTTTGTTTCTAAAATTCCACAAACAGTTTTAGGACCAGAAAGAGCAACTTATATTGCTGAACATATTCATGAACTTCCTACAGAACAACACTTACTTTTACTTCAATTAATGAATTTCATTTTGGAAGCAATGATCGATCGTCAAGCTTCAGATATTGAACTTGGAGGATTCGGTGCTCAAAAACATGTTTGGTTTAGAATCTTTGGTAAAAAAGAAAGAGCAATGGATATGCCTCAATTTGCAGAAGATGAGGCTTCAACTTTGATAATATCACTTCTTAATAAAAATCAAATTAAAGTTCTTTTGGAAAATAGAAATTTGGATTTTAGTTACACATTCAAACATCCAAAGATTAATAAATATTTACGATTTCGTTGCGATGCTTACTTTGATCTTGATTATTTAACTCTCAACATGAGAGCTATTCAAGCTACAATTAGACCATTGGAATCATTAGAATTTCATCCGTTTGCTGTAAAATCAATGAGCCACAACTATATTAAGTTTGGTTTGTCGTTAGTAACAGGCATTACAGGTTCAGGAAAATCAACTACGTTAGATGCTATCATCGATTATCATAACGATTTTGATCCTTGCCATATTGTAATCATTGCATCACCGGTTGAATTTGTTCACCAATCAAGAAAATCAATTATAAAACATCGTGAAGTTGGAAGAGATGTTGCTTCATTTAAAGAAGGTGTTGTACAGGCATTGCGTCAAGATCCTGATATTATTGTAATTGGTGAAATGAGAGATCCCGAAACAATTTTAGCAGCTCTTGAAGTTACAGATACCGGACATAAAGTTTTTTCAACTTTGCATACTTCAAGTGCAGTTGAATCAATTGATAGAATTATTGCAGAAGTTAATCCAAATGAACAAGAACGAGTTAGAAATAGACTAGCTGATGTATTAATTTCTGTGGTTTCTCAAAAGTTAGTGCCAAGTTTGGATGGCAAAAGAGTTTTAGCAAAAGAAGTTTTAATAGTTACACCGAGTGTAAAAGCTGCAATAAAAAACAATAATACAAGTGAAATTTACATGATGATTAATCAGGGCGCTCCACAAGGCATGATAACTATGGAACAGGATTTGTTACGTTTATATGTCGAAAAGAAAATTTCGAAGGAAAATGCTATCGCTTATGCAAATAATAAAACAAGAATTCTCCAACTGTTGAAGGCTTAATTTTGAAACCAATAGTTTGTATATACTGCGAAGGTACTGATACAAAACTTGCTGTAATGACCAAAGATAAAGATGGCGTAAAAATTTTAAGAACCGCGTCCTTAACTTTATCTCGTACGTTGCAGTATTCTTCAACAACTTCACAAACAGAAGCTATTGCAGAAATTGAAAGAAGTTCAATTAGCGAAGACCTTTCATTTGATAGCTTAGAAGCTATTTCCGGCGAATATACTCCACCTGCTCAAGATGTTTCAGATGTGAGTTTATTAAATTCAACTATTGCAAATCTTAATGTTGCTAAGTTAGATTACATTCCAATTCTTACTGAACCAACAGTTAATTATCATGTTTATGAAGGGATAAAAGAAAAAAATAAAAAGAAATTAATTGAAGCAATAAAAAATGATTTACTTGCTTCGAAAGGATTAAATATTGATTTAGATATGATAGATTCTTTCGAAGTTAATGATAAAACTTTGCTTGGTGTTTACTTAGAAGGTGATCTGCCTTGTGTGAATTTAGTTAACCAATTGGCTAATTATAACCAAAAAAGATTTCTTAAAATTCCCACAATCAAAACCGCTGAATTGCCCTTAGCTTATTTTGTTTCAAAAAGCAATAAGTTTTTCCCTGAAGATTATTCATTAATTGTTTATATCGGTAAAGAATATAGTAAGCTTATCTTTCTTGAAGGACAAAAATTAAAACATATTGGTAGTAATCTTGATATTGGTACAAAAAATCTTCACACTTATGATGTTTACTTCTCTAAAATATTATTAGAGATGGAAAATGGTGGAATTCCAAAACTTGACAACATCATTATTTGTGGAGAAGATCGTTCAGAAAATTTGATACTTTCTTTTTATGGAACATTTCCAGAAGCAAATGTTACTGAACTTAAATTCGAAAATTTTGATACAAGCCAGTTGAGTGAAGAAGATTCAAAAAATCTTGCGCTTTATGCAATTCCAATTTCTGTTGGAATCGAATATTTTGATGAGCAAGATAAACTTTACAAAGGTGTAAATTTTCTTCCAAAGTTTGTTATTGAAAATCAAAAAGTATTTCAATTTGCTTGGCATGGTTATGCATTGATTCCACTTTTGTTTGCTGCAACATTTTTCTTCACCTTTAATATTTTAAAGAATATCAAAGAAATGAAAGATCTTGATCTTGAGATTGAAAGACTTCAACAAAGACAAATTCAAAATCAAGCATTGGTTGAACAGATTAATCCACTTCAAGCAAAAATAAATGCCTTTGATGCAACACAAGCTATTCTTGATTCTGCTTCCGTTGGCGCTGGTCTTTGGAATAAAAACTTAACAAAGCTTTGTGATTTTATGGAACGTCGAAGAAGTTTCTGGATCACAAAAATAGAACCAGTCTCAAAAACAGAATTAAAATTAACCGGCTATTCTTTAACAAGAAGTGTATTGACTGAATTTGCGGATATGAATAGAACATCAATAATTAAAAATATTAATTATGAACCGCTTAGAGAAAAAGATGCTTTCTCTTTCACGATGAATTACATTATGATGGAAGATACTACTAAAGTTAAATGACAACGAAAACAAAAAATACCGTAATCATCGCTATAATTTTAGTGGGAATTATTCTCGTCGGAGGATTATTTGATTTCGTTTATCAAAAGGGAAAGATAAAAGACAAGCAACAAAAAATTAAAGAGTTGAAATTATATCAAATGGATACCGATGCTCTCAAAGAACAATTGGTGTTCTTACAAAAAAGAGTTGCTCAACTTGATTCAATTCTTGCAAATAGAAAATATGTTATTCCTTATAATATTACTCAAGCTTCATTTTTTGATTTTGTAAATAAAGTAAGTTTTGATTTTTCACCTTATTCTTATGCAAACATTGAATTTCAGGATACAGAACCATCAACTAACTTTATGATGTACAATTATATTGTATCCGGTGTTGCCGAGTTTGATGATTTCTTTCATCTCATTTATGCAATTGAAGAAAGCAAATACTTGAAGAAAATTTCTAATCTCGAGCTTTCTAATAATATTAAAGTTGATCAGGATGGTACTCCACATTATTTAGTTAATTACAAGTTCAGAGCAAAAGTTTATTTTTCTAACGATGAAAGATTTTCATTCAAAGGTGGATTTGAAAATAGACTTAATGCAAATCCCGCGTATGATATTTTTTATCCTTTGATCAGAATGGAAATTCCACCAAATAAAGATGGATTGCTGGATGTTCAAACTGCTCAATTACTTGCATTAATTCCTGATGGTGCATTTTTAGCCGATGCAAGTGGAAATACATTCTTACTTTGGGAAGGCGATAAAGTTTATCTTGGTTATTTGACAAATATTAACTATCAAAACAATGAAGTTAATTTTGTTCTAAACAAAGGTGGAATAATTGAGAATGTAAAACTTCAATTACAGAAAGAGAAAAAAGAGAATAAAGCAGGTAAATAAAATGAAAAAGTTTATAATAATTCTCGTTTTAATTGGGTTGAGTTTTTCTTATGCCCAAGTTGATATCAAAGATAAACTCAAAGGATATGTTAACCCCGAAGAAATTGTTTCTCTTTCAGAAACACTTCCATTTAATAAAGCTGTTGAAGTGTTATCTAAAGTAAGTGAAAAATTAACAGGCAAAAAGATAGTATCACTTCCTGCAATTACTTCACCTATTGGTGTCGAAATTGATAAAATGCCATACAAAAAAGCTTTATTGATAATTGTTCAAATAAATAATTTATTGCTTGAAGAAACTGAATCAACAATTATCATCAAAAGAAAAGATGAAACTAAAGCTAATCTTCCACGCGAACAATATGTTCCTGTTTCAGAAAGAGAAGTAAAAATTTCTGCTGTTATTTTTGAAGCAAGCGTTTCTGATATGAAGGAAAGAGGTGTTAATTGGGAATTTCTTCTTTCAAAATCTGGATTAAGTCTTGGTGGAAAAATTGTTACTGCACAAACACAAACTCAGCAAACAACAGGAACAACACAAGCAACTCAAAATCCTCCTGAATTTTCTTTATCACCCAAAATTGATTTTACACTTGGAAAAACTTTTGATGGAACTGCAACTGGTTTATTTAAATTTTTTGAAGAAGAAAATCTTGGTAAAATTATTTCGCGACCAACAATAATTGCAATAAATGGAATGCAGGGAAAAACCCAAGTTGGTTCTGATTTCTCAATTAAAGAAAGAGACTTTGCCGGTAATTTAATTGATAAATTTTATCAGAGTGGAACGATTATAGAAGTTACTCCAAATATAATTACAGAAGATGGAATTGATTATGTAATGCTCAAAGTTAGAATTGAAAGAAGCTCTGTAATTCCCGGTGCAATCACAACAGAAAAACCAAAAACTGAAGTTACAACAAATTTACTTTTGCTTGATGGCGAAGAAGCTGTAATTGGTGGTTTACTTGTAAATGAGGAAACAACGAATAGAAGAGGTGTTCCTGTTCTTAAAGATTTGCCTTGGTGGGTTTTTGGTTTACGTTATCTATTTGGATATGATCAACAAACTGTTACGACAAAAGAAATTATTACACTCATAAAAGTTGAATTGCTTCCAACACTGAAAGAAAGAATAAACACTAAAAAGAATGAACTGCTGAAAAAAGAAGTTCTTGATAGTCGAGAAAAAATGGAAGATTATCAAGATCAATTCAATAAAGCGAGAGAAGAAATAAAGAAAAAACAAGAAGAACCAAATTAATTTGTGCGTGATTCTTTCTTACTCAATTTTACTTCTTTGTTTAAGGTTCGTTTCGAATGAAGCTTAATACTAAATTTGTTTTAGCAACTTTTTCTATTGTTCTATTGATTTCAATTTCTTCGATGTTGGTTTTTTATATCCTTTCGGGAAAGGTAATCAAACAACAGCAAGAGAAAACTATTCTTAACGCAACAACCAACTTTGCTTTTGCTCTTCAATATGAATTACAAAATTTAGATGAAGAGTTCAATTCTCTTCTTCCACAAATAGATAAGTCTTTCTTTGCCTCTTTAGAAAAAAATAAAATTGATTTTCTCTTCACACTTGAAAATGATAGCACAATCAACAAAAAAGAATTCGTGGTAAAGTCTAATTCATTTTTGACGCTACGATCATATTCGTTCAAAGAATTTTTTCATAATAATCCAACTTTGCTTTTAAGATATAAGCAATTAAATAATGGAAAAACATTTTATTATGGAAAAATTGTTGATTCTGAATTTTTAAATAGTATTGCACAAAAAGTAAATGCTGAAATTGCATTAGTGTTGGATGATTCACCGATTGAAATCTCTAAACCCGCAGAAAATCAAAAGTATTTATTGAAGATTGTGAATGCCAATAAAAATTTGCAACTAAAAAATAATTTTGATTTGTACTCGGAAGAAGAATCGGATGAGGATTTTATTTCTTCAATTTATTCTTCAAAGTCAGGATTGTTTCCATTTTCAAAAGTAAATTTTTTGATTTTCCAATCATTCAAGGAAAGTGCAGAATTTAGATCAGCATTAAGAATGGTAATGTTATTAATTGTTATTGCAGGTAGTGGTGTAACTTTTATAATTGTTTTACTTTTTACAAATAGATTGAGAAAACAAATTTCGTTGTTGAATGAAGTTGTCGTTGAAACCGGAAAAGGCAATTTAGATTTGCGAGTTCCAATTTTAACAAAAGATGAAATTGGAATGTTTGGCGAATCATTCAATAAAATGCTTGATGAAATTGTAAAGAAAAATAAACGTGAAAATAATTATAGTGAGTTCATCGCATTAATTAATCAAAAACAATCGTTGCAAGAACTTTGCGATGCTGCTCTTTCGAAGATTATAAATTCTGTTCAAGTTCCTTTTGGTTCAATCAGTTTAGTTGATGGAAAAATAATTAAACAAATTTCAACTTATGGTCTCGGAAGCGATAAATTTTACAATGATAATAAAGATGAAATCTATTCTTCGTTAATTCTAAAGAAAGAAACAGTTGAATATTTCTTTGAAGAAAATTTCCCGGAAGTTAAAACCACATTAACCTCGATTAAAATAAAATATTTGTTGCTGTTCCCAATTATTTATAATAAAGAAGTAATAGCAATTGTTGAATTAGCATCAGATGTTCAAAAGAATGAAACCTCAAAAGATTATTTGGAAATTATTCACGATCAACTTGCAATTGGGATTGTTAATGCAAAATCCTTTGAACAACTTGAAAATCTTGTTGATGAATTGCAAAAGTTAAATGAAGAATCAAAAAAACAAAATGCTCAAATAATTGAACAGAATGAACAACTCAAAAAACTTCACAAAGAATTACAAGAAAAAGCAGAAGAGTTAGAAAAACAAAGAAAGCAAGCTATTGAATTGACCAAAGTGAAATCGGAATTTCTCGCAAGCATGTCACATGAATTGCGAACTCCATTAATCTCAATTAATGGATTAACCGAATTGTTGCTGAAAAATATTTCGCTCGATCCTCATATAAAAGAACGAATAAAAATTGTACATAGAAATGGGAAAAAATTACTTTCGTTAATTAACAACATTTTAGAATTTTCAAAATTTGAGTCGGGCAAAATTGAAGTTAAGAAAGAAACATTTTTATTGGCAGATTTGATTGAAGATATATTCCCAATATTTGAACAACTTACAAACGAGAAAAATCTTCAATTAGTTTTTGATTTACCTAAAAAGAAAAATTTATTATTAAACACAGACAAAGAAAAAATTGAACAAATTTTGTCTAATCTTATTACTAACGCGATTAAGTTCACAGAAAAAGGTTATGTAAAAATTAGTGTAGAAATTTTGAATAATGTTGAATTAAAATTCTGTGTTGAAGATTCAGGAATTGGCATCTCTGAAAATGATAAAGAAATTATCTTCAAAGAATTTAAACAAGTTGATAGTAGTTTATCCCGTAAATACAGTGGTGCTGGACTTGGATTAGCAATCTGCAAAAAATATTTAGAGCTTCTTAACAGTGATTTACATTTAGAAAGCCAAATCGGCAAAGGATCAAAGTTTTATTTTATTTTGAAAGAATCAATTCTTGATGTTATAGAAACAGATGAACATTCTTTCCTTTCGATCTCTAACAAAGCTCAGACTTCAAAAGATGTTTTGCTTATTAGTGAGAATAAATCATCAATTAAACTGATTGAAGATTATTTACATTCTTATTCGGTTCAAGTAGAAATCATTGATACATATTCACAAGCAAAAGAAAAAATTTTAGCTGAAGATTTTCATGGAATAATTTTTAATAAAGATGATATTGATTGGAATTTAATTCCGATGATTAAAAAATCTTCAAATAAAAATAAGCCTATAATTATTTCACTAATTTTAGAAGAACAGAAAATCGGTTGGGAACCAGAAATTTTTGATTTCATTCTTCAAAATGATTTTGAAAATGAATTTATTGATTTAAAAAATAGAGTTGAATATTTCTTTAATAGAAGCATATCAAAAGCAACTCTTCTTTATCAGAACGAATGTAAAATAAATCTTTCGGAAAATATTCAGAACAATTATGAAATTATTTTTCAAGGATTTACTTCACCGAATGAAATTGATACAAACAGCATCATTCTAATTGATGTTGAGTCACTTGAAGAAAAATCCATCGAGATTTGTTATTTCATCTCAACAAACATTAGAAACAAGAAAGTGCCACTTGTATTTATTCTTCCTGATGAAATTAATGAGAGTTTATCAGAAAAGTTGAACGAAAATCTCAAGAGTTACACAAAGCAAATTCATCATCACCCAATGGACATACTGAAAGTTTTGCGTGATAGACTTGAATTAAACAAACAATTTGATTCAGAAAAATCAATTGAAAAAATTGAAAATGAATTGAGTTCTCAAGAACAAAAAATTAAAGTTAAGCCAACAGTTTTAGTCGTTGATGATGATAATGATGCTTTATTTACCGTCGGCGAATATTTGAAAGAAATGAATTACGATACTGTGTTCGCACATAATGGAATGGAATGTTTGATTATGCTAAATCATGTAAATCCAGATTTAATTTTACTTGATATTATGATGCCACAAATGGATGGTTTTGAAACCATAAAACGAATTCGAAATGATAACAGGTTTTCAAAATTACCAATCATTGCTTTAACTGCTTATGCGATGCTTGAAAACAAAGATGTAATCGAAAAAAATGGTTTTGATGATATAATAACAAAACCAATTAGTTCTCAAACGCTTCAACAAAAAATTGATAAATATATTTCTTAGTTAATATGAAAAAAATTTTAGTGATAGATGATTTTCCGGATAATGTTTTTCTTTTGCAGGATCGATTAGAAAAAGAAGGTTACGAAGTTATTAAAGCTTATGATGGACAAATGGGAATGCAAAAAGCGGAAGAGGAAAATCCCGATTTAATTTTACTCGATATTATGTTGCCAGATATTTCAGGTTTTGAAGTATGCAAAAAACTCTCAACTCAAGAATCAACTAAGATGATCCCAATTATTTTATTGACAGCATTAACTGAAGCAGAAAATACACGAACGGGTTTACAGGCTGGTGCATTCGATTACATTAAAAAACCATTCAATCGAACTGAATTATTGGCAAGAATTAATTCCGCTTTACGTTTTAGTGAAATGAATAAACTGCTGCTTGAAATGGAATCAATTAAAACTTATGCCGCTACAGTAGTAACAGCAAATCATGAGATTAAACAACCATTAACATTAATTAATCTTTCCACTGCAGCTATAAGAAGAGAATTGACAAAAGAAAATATTTCGACTGAATTGATTTTAAAGAGAATTGAGTTTATCGAAAAAGCAGCAAAAGATATTAATGATGTTTTAGAAAAATTGGCTTCAATAAAAAAACCGGTTATTGCACCTTATGTTAATAATTTGCATATCATTGATCTACAAGAAAAAAAATCAAACAACTAATTCTCTCACCGCAGAAAGAATTTCCTCAAAATTGTAAGGCTTTAAAATTATATTTTGAACAAGCTTAATTATTTCATCGTCCTCACTGACATTTGAACCACTTGCTAAAATTATCGGCACTTGGTTTCCACTTTTTCTAATTTCTTTTATGCAGTAAACTCCATCGAGTTCAGGCATTTTTTTATCAATTAATAAAATGTCAAAATGATTGTTGCTAATTATATCAAGTAATTCTTTGCCGTTTTGAACGGTCATAACTTCAAAACCATACGAAATAAAAAGTTCGGCTAATAATTCACGTAATATATTTTCATCTTCAGCGATAAGAATTTTCTTATTTGCAACTGAACTTACTGTTGTTTGCGATAAAGAAGGTAACTTGATAATAAATTTTGTTCCTTTGTCTGGTTCACTTTCAAGATTTATTTCACCTTCATACTTCTGAAGAATAGATTTTACAATCGAAAGCCCAACACCTGAAATTTTGTTTTTATCTTTTGTGGAAAAATTCTCATCAAAAATAAATGGCAGAATATTTTTATCAATTCCAACACCATCATCTTGCACTTCCAAAATTATTTTATCGCTTGGAATATCATTCTTAGTTATGACTATAATATTTCCTTTCGATTCGATTGCTTCAAAAGAATTTGTAATTAAATTAAGAACCAGCCTGTAGAAATCTGAATACTTTCCATTTATCAATCTTAATGAAGGATCGAGTTGTAAGTTAAATTTTATTTTCTTCTTTTTTTGATGAATAAAAGAATTAACAACTTCATTCACTACAGAATTTAAACTAACTAACCTTGATATGGTTGATTTTTTATCGTGTGAAATTAACTCTTCGATAATTTCTGAAGCTAAATATGTGTTTGTTTCAATGCTGTTTAATAATGAAATGTTGCTTTCCGAGTTTTCAACTTTTCTTTTTAATAACTCAACGCTATTCAAAATTTTTGTGAATAAGCTATTTAGATCATGAACAATTTGCTTTAGTGTTTGGTCCGTTTGGTTTTCCATCATTTGAGATTGTATTTAATAATTTTAGAATAGAGTGTTTTCAAACTAATATCTAATGCACGTGCTGTGTTTTCTCTATTCCACTTAAAATGGTCAAGAGTTTTTTTGATGTGAATTTTTTCTAGCTCTTCAATTGTTAAAATTGTTCCATCATCTTTTTGAAAGTTAGAAAAATCAAATTCTTCTTTGGGAATATTCAAATCTTTTGGAAAAATAAATTCACTATCAGAAAAAATTATTGCTCTTTCAATTATATGCTCTAATTCACGAACATTGCCGGGAAATTTATATCGCAGTAATTCTTCTTTTGCTTCTTCAGAAAGTTTTTTAACAGATCGCACTGGAGATTTTTTATTTAAGAAATAATCTGCAAGCAAAAGAATATCACCATTTCTTTCTCTCAAAGGTGGAATCGTTAATGTAATAACGTTTAGTCTGAATAATAAATCTCTCCTGAAATTTTTCTTTTCAGATTCTTCCATTAGATTTTTATTTGTTGCACCAATGACTCTCACATTCGATTTCAAATTAACAACACCACCTATTCTTCTAAACTCACCATTTTCTAAAAACCTTAGCAACTTAGGTTGAAGAGTCAAACTTAATTCACCAATTTCATCAAGAAATAATGTTCCACCATTTGCAATTTCAACTAATCCTTGTTTTGAATTTTTAGCATCAGTAAAAGCACCTTTTTCATATCCAAAAAGTTCGCTTTCAATTAATTGATCTGGCAACGAGGCACAATTAATAGCAACAAATGGTTTATTACTTCTGTTTGAATTTTTATGAATGTATTCAGCGAATAATTCTTTGCCTGTTCCAGTTTCTCCCTCAAGCAAAATATTTGATTCAGATTTAGCAGCTTTTTCTGCAAGTCGTAATAAATTTTTTATTGGTTCGCTTTCACCAATTATTGTATTTGGAATTACTTGATCAACTTTTGAACTTAATAATTTATTGCGAAGTAATAATTCTTTATACTCTAACGCTCTATCAATTGTAACGCAAAGTTGACCAAATTCATATGGCTTGGTTATAAAATCATACGCACCATGTTTTATGCAATCAATTGCTGTTCGAATATCAGATTTTGCAGTGAGAACAATTACTTGTAACGATGGAAGATTATCTTTTGCATAACTTAAAACTTTTTCACCGTGAACTTCTTTCATTTCTAAATCAAGAAGAAGAACATCATAAAATCTTTTTTGTAAAAGTTCAATCGCATCTTTCCCATCATAAACTACATCAACAATGTAACCTTCATTTACAAGCTCTTCTTTAAGCAGATAACATAAAGTTTCATCATCATCTGCAATTAATATTCGAACATCTTTCATAATTAATCCGAGGAGAAATTATTGTTTTGTGAATTCAAGTATTGCTGGTAATGTTGTTCCTAAAGCTTGCACAGTTGTTTTAATTGTGCATTTATTTCCGGTTAATGTAAAATCTAAATTATCAATAGTACCATCAGAATATTTTAATTCAATTTTGCCATTTGCGATTTTCCATGTTCCAGTTTGAACTGTGGTTTCAGATTGCCCAGTTGTTGAATCTGTTTTTATTGTAGTCATCGTGAAAGTTCCATCAGCTTTTGCAACAATTGTCATTTGTGTTCCGGCTTGTTCAGGAGTCATATCAACATTATTTCCGCTAAGTGTAACTGTAACTTTGCTCAACTTCCATGTTCCAACAAATTCATTTGGGTTTGTTGAAGGTTCAGTTGGATTACTATCTTTTTTGCATCCAACGAAAACTAATGAAAGCAAAAACAATGATGCTATAAATCTAATGTTAATATTTAGTTTCATCTTTATGATCCTTACTTAATAGTTCATTTTTGATGTTTTAATCTACATAGTATTTCAACATCAATCAACACAAGGTAAATAAATGAATTTTTGATCAAGTCTGATTTTCATGTTCAAGGTCAAATGTCTATTTTTAAGTATTCATAAAAAATAATTTAAAGAATAGTAAATTGGAAAAATCAAGAACAGGATGGCTTTGGGTCCCAACTTTATTTTTTACAGAAGGAATTCCTTTTGTAATTGTAACGATAGTTTCCGCAATGATGTATAAACGACTTGGAATACCAAACTCAGAAATCGCACTTTATACAAGTTGGTTTTATTTGCCTTGGATTATTAAACCATTGTGGAGTCCATTGATTGATGCAATTGGTACGAAAAGAAATTGGATTTTATTAACACAATTTTTGATTGGAATTGCTTTTGCGAGCATTGCATTCGTTATTCCTATTCCGGATTCATTTCAATTCACACTTTTAATTGTCTGGATAATATCATTCATTGCTGCAACGCACGATATTGCAGCAGATGGATTTTATATGCTTGGCTTAAAAGAAAGTCATCAATCTTTTTTTGTAGGATTTAGAATTTCATTTTATAAAATCGCATTACTAACCGTTTCTGGATTAATAATTTTACTCGCTGGTCAAATTGAAAGTATGATGAGCGTGGTGCCTGCGGAATTTAAGGTCGTTGCAAATCCTCAAAAATTTTTTGAAGAAACTATAAAAGTTGATTCAGTCAAAATTAAACCTCAAGCTGGTGCATTAAAAATTATTTCTAATCCGCGTTATTTAGAAATTAGTACAAAACCAAAAACAAGAGACCAGATTAATTTCTATTCTAACTTTGCTCGTAGCATGAATATTATGAATGGTTTTACTACCGAATTACTTTCTCCGCAAGATACAACCGGAACGAATGATTTAGTCGGTAACATTGGCATTGTAAAATTTTATCTTTCCAAACAACCAAGCAAAGATGATGAATATTTAGTAAACGTTGATTTAGTTGGTGGAGATGAAAAATTTAAAGTAATAGAAGGCAAAACATTAAAGTTCACTTCAAGAAATTGGAATAAACCGGCGTTTGCAGTTATTCAACTCGATTCATCTGTTACTCAAAAATCAATTGCTATTTTTAATGCACGAATAGAAAAATTTCCATTAGCTTGGTCAATAACTTTTGGAATTGTTTCAGCATTATTCTTTTTGTTAATGATTTATCACAGAATTGTTTTGCCAGATGTTGCTAAAGATGATTCTTTGTTGAATAAAAAATCAACATCAGTTGGAAAGGAATTTTATAGAAGTTTTGCGAGATTCTTTGAAAAGAAAAAAATCATTGTGATAATTCTCTTTTTACTTTTCTATTTATTTGGACGAGCACAAGTAATTAGAATTGTTCCTTTGTTTTTACTCGATTCAAAAAATCTTGGTGGTTTAGGATTATCATCTTCAGAACTTGGATTAATCAATGGAATTATTGCTAATTTGTTTTTTGTATTCGGTACATTGCTTGGTGGATTTTTAATATATAAAAAAGGATTAAAACATTGGACTACAACATTTTTGATCTTATCTAACCTTCCACTTTTGGTTTATATTTATTTCTCTTGGTTTCTGCCATCAAACTTTTGGGTGCTAACAAGTTGTATCGCTATTGATTCTATTGGTTATGGCTTAGGACTTTCATTCATTATGATGTACATGATTTATGTCGCTGAAGGAGAATATCGAACCTCGCACTTTGCTATTGCTTCTGGATTTATGTCTCTTGGATTAATGTTGGCAGGGATGTTTAGTGGATTTATTCAACAAGCAATTGGTTATAAGTTTTTCTTCATTTGGGTTTTTGTATCTACTTTTCCTGCATTTGTGATAACTAAATTTATTCCACTTGAATATGGTTTTGGAAAGAAAAAACTTTCTGAAGAATAAACAACTTATTGAAAGCAGATTCGTCTTATCTTGAAAAAACTGGAGTGTATTTGTCCACAGATAAAGTAATAGAAGTTAAAGGACTTTATAAAAAATTCAAATCTATCGTTGCCGTTGATAATATTGATTTAAATGTTTATCGAGGTGATGTATTTGGATTTTTAGGACCGAATGGCGCTGGCAAAAGTACAACAATCAGGATGCTTCTTTCTTTGATAAAACCAAATTCCGGCTCAATTAAAATTTTTGGATTACCTCTTGAAAAAAATAGAATTGAGATACTTAAAAAAATTGGTGCAATTGTAGAAAAACCAGATTTTTATTTATATCTCACCGCATACAAAAATTTAGAAATACTTGGTAAACTTTCGGGGGCAGATACTTCAAAAAAGAAAATAATGGAATTGCTTGAATTAGTTGGTCTTGAAAAACGATACAATAGTAAAGTGAAAAATTTTTCTCATGGAATGAAACAACGACTTGGTTTAGCACAAGCACTTCTTCATGATCCCGAGTTAATAATTCTTGATGAACCAACAACCGGTTTAGATCCACAAGGAATGAAAGAGATTAGGGAATTAATTGTTTACTTAAGTAAAGAAAAAAATAAAACGATATTTCTTTCATCACATATTTTACGCGAAGTTGAATTGATTGCAACTCGAATGATCATTATTAATAAAGGTAAAACTCAAGTTGAAGGAACTGTTGAAGAATTACTAAATGCAGATTTGATGAGCGTTTCTTTTGAAGTTGATGATGTGAACAAAGCAATTGAGTTAATTAATAATTCGCAGTGGAAAAACTTTTATAAAAGTACATTCAAAAATGAAATTAATTTTGAAATGAAAAAAGAAAATGTTGCCGAGTTGAATAAATTCTTAAATGACAAAAATGTTTTTGTGAGCGCTGTAGTTCCAGTTCGTTCTTTAGAAGATTACTTCTTGAAAATTACAGAGGGAACGACTAAATGATAACCTTAATTTACTTGGAACTTCAAAAAATTTTCAAAAAGTGGAGAACTTACATTGGATTCCTCGCGGTCTTCGTTATGACTGCAATTGTACAACTCGCTCTTTATTTAACCCAAGAAAATTTTGTTAGAGCCACAACAAGAGCTTTTAATGATTCGTTTTTTCTTCAAGGAAATTTTTTTAATGGCTATGTGGTTGCATATTTAATATTGAATGCAATGTTTATTCATATTCCATTTCTAATTGTGCTCGTTGGTGGAGATTTACTTTCTGGAGAAGCAACTGCAGGAACTTATAGAATGGTTTTAACTCGTCCAATTTCAAGATTTAACTTCGTTACAGCAAAATTTTTAGCTGGGTTTATTTATACTTTTCTCTTTATTCTTTTTCTAATTGCTTTATCACTCTTTGGAAGCATTCTGTTCTTTGGAACTGGAGAATTAGTTTCGTTCAAAAGTAAGTTAATAATTTTTGCAAGCAACGATGTCTTCTGGCGTTTGCTAGCAGCTTATGGTTATGCAATTTTAAGTATGATGACGGTTATGTCAATTTCAATATTTTTCTCCTCAATGGTTAGTAATGCAATTGGTCCAATCGTTTCAACAATGGCGGTGATAATTGTATTTATAATTCTTTCAACAATTCCAATTGAACTATTACAAAACTTACGACCATATTTTTTTACAAGTCATTTGTCTCAATGGGATGAATTTTTTAACGATCCAATTAATTACACAGAAATTGTTAACTCGGCACTAATTCTTTTTGCACACATAATTGTTTTTTATGCATTAACAACATATTTGTTCATTAAAAAAGATATTTTAAGCTAAGAGACATTCATGAAAAAAATATTTTTACTTTTAGTTATTCCACTAATTTATAATTTTGCTCAAGCCAAGAACTCGGAGACAATTTTAAAAAATGTAAAAGCTAAATTTGAAAAAATAAAAGATTATCAAGCTGATGTAGTTGTTAAGCTTGATATGGAAGCTGTTAAAGTACCGGATACAAAAGCAAAAGTATTTTTTAAGTATCCTAATAAATACAAAATTGAATCCGATGGATTTGCAATGTTACCAAAACAAAGCATGAATTTTTCTCCTGCTCAATTACTTCAAGGTGATTATACTTCTGTCTTTGTTCGTACAGAAAAAGTTAACAATCAATTATATGATGTTGTTAAGATAATACCCAATAGTGATACAACTGATATTATTCTTTCAACCATGTGGATTAATTCTTCAAAATCAATAATTCACAAAGTTGAAACCACAACTAAACGAGGAGGAACAGTTCAGATTGAATTTGAATATGATCCTAAATTTATACCACTACCAATTGAATTGCGTTTTTCTTTCAATGCTGGAGAAATGAAAATACCAAGCCAAAATCAAATGAATAATAATGAAGATACGAGAAGAAGAAATAGTGGAGCTATGAGAATCAAAGGCACGGTTATTATGCAGTATTCAAATTATAAAATTAATACCGGGCTTTCCGACTCACTTTTTGAAGAAAAGAAAAAATAGAAAAACTTATTAGGTGAAATCTCTTTTTATAATTGCTTGCCGTTACAACTTTAAGAAGTTATTTTTCCACTATAAAAATTAGTTAACTTATTTTCATAATAATTATTGGAATAAAAATGAAGATTCATGAATATCAAGCCAAAGAAATTTTAAAAAAATATTCAGTTCCTGTTCAAGATGGAATTGCAATTAAAAGCTTGTCCGAATTTGATTCTGCAATTCAGCAGCTTCAATCACGCGGAATAAATCAATTCGTTGTCAAATCTCAAATTCATGCCGGAGGAAGAGGAAAAGGTAAAATCTATAATCCTCAAAATCGTGAAGAATTAATTCTTGAAGGTGGAGTTAAATTTACAACCGATGTTGAAAAAGCTCGCGATTATGCAAGCAAAATGCTCGGCAATTTGTTGGTTACTCATCAAACAGGTGCTGAAGGTAAAATTGTTCAAACACTATTTATAACAGAAGGACTTGACTACAAAAAAGAACTTTATTTAGGAATTTTACTCGATCGTGCTGCATCTAAAAATGTTATCATGGCTTCAACTGAAGGTGGAGTTGAGATTGAAAAAGTTGCAGAAGAAACTCCAGAAAAAATTATTAAAGAATGGATTGATCCCGCAATTGGATTTCAAGCATTTCAAGCAAGAAAATTAGCTTTTGGTTTGGGACTCGAAGGGAATGCATTTAAAAACTTTGTAAATTTTATTATCAAACTTTATAAAGCTTATGAAGAAACAGATTCATCTTTACTTGAAATTAATCCACTTGTTATTACAAACGATGATCGCATTCTTGCTTTAGATGCTAAAATGAATTTTGATGACAATGCTTTGTTCCGTCATAAAGATATTGCAGAGTACAGAGATTTAAATGAAGAAGCACCACTTGAAATTGAAGCATCAAAATATAACTTGAACTATATCAAACTTGATGGCAACGTTGGTTGCATGGTTAATGGTGCTGGCTTAGCAATGGCTACGATGGATATTATTAAATTAGCTGGCGGCGAACCTGCAAACTTTTTGGACGTTGGTGGTGGAGCTAATAAAGAAACTGTTGCTAATGGATTTAAAATTATTTTATCCGATCCAAACGTTAAGGCAATTTTAATCAATATCTTTGGTGGAATTGTTCGTTGCGATAGAGTTGCTCAAGGTGTCATTGATGCAGTTAAAGAAGTTTCTGTTACCGTCCCAGTTGTTGTTCGTCTTGATGGTACAAATGCAATTGAAGCAAAGGAAATGTTAGAAAATTCTGGTTTGAATTTTTCAGTAGCTTCAACCTTAAAGGAAGCAGCTGAAAAAGTTACTTCAGTTTTGGCTCAAATGTAAATCAAGAAACGAGGCTGTTTCATTATTAATAATAATGAATTTTTGTTCTCACAAAAGTGGAAGTTCATCAAAACTTATTTTATGAAACAGCCTTTTTTAATTGAAACTTGTTTTAATGATTTCATGTTTAGAAAAGAAAGATAATTTTATGATTGATTTTAATATTTCAATAGAAGATGCGCAAAAGTTACTTTATGAAAAAATGAAACAAGAGTTGCGCCTTAAACAAAAACAAGGATTAATCCCTTCCGATTTAAATCTTGAAACAATTTCTTTTAAAGACTTAAATACAATTTTAGAAACATCAATTTTAGATTTGATACTTTTACTTCCAATTGAAATTGTCATCTCTCAAGAAAACATTTATAAGTTTATCGAGTCAACAGTTCATTCGTTATCAATAAAAATAAAGAGGGAAGAACTTCTTCTTTTTTCTGCAAGGAATTTTAAGAAAATTGTTACTCCAATTTTTGACAAAATAAAAAAACAAACCGAAAATCTTCAATTTTTGAAAAACTAATTTCGTGATTTCATCTTCTCGAAAAAGTTCGTAATTTTAATAAGACAATAATATTCTATACTCTAACTAAAAGTATAAAAATGACTGAATTTGATGATTTTTTAGAAATTGTAAATATAGCTTCGGAAAAATTCGAAGAACTGCATGGTGCTTTGGACCATACAGCTATTACAATTGCCCCTGCGAATTTAATGTTGCTTGGAGATCATACTCATTATAATGATGGAATTTTATTGTCAACTCGAGTTAATAAGTATTGGGTTTGTGTTTTAAGAAAAAGAAAAGATAAAACAATTTCCTTTGCAAGTGGCGGAAGTGGTAAATTTGTTAGTAGTTGTATTGATAATAATGAAATAGATAACAACAACGAATTTAGGCTTTTATTTAATTTGACAAAACTTCTTTGTAAAAATGAAATAATTGATTCAGGGTTTGATTGTGTAATTGAAGGAAATATTCCAGATTGTTTTGGACTTGGTAAAATATCAAGCTTGCAAGTTGCATTCATCAATGGAATAAAAAAAATATTTTCAATTGATAAATCTGAAGAAGATTTATTAAAATTTATTCACGAAAATGAAATTCCTTTCGTTGGAAAAATTTCTAATGTCGGTCATCATTATGGAATTCAGTTTGGTAAAGAAAATAAAATTCTAAGTTTTGATCTGCGTGGAAAGAAAATTCAGCATTTAAATTTTTTCCTCAAAAATTATGAAATCATTGTTTGTGATACAGATTCTGTAATCGAGAATTCAAATACTCGATGCAATGAGCGAGTTGTTGAATGTGAAGTCGGTGTAAAAAGTTTAAGACTTTATATTTGGGGAATTAAAAACTTACGAGATATTAATTCCGACTTTTTGCTTCGTCATTATCACATGGTTCCTAAGAAAATATTTAATCGTGTTTTATATAATGTTACTGAAAGAAAACGTGCGCAGGATGCAATTAATTATATCTCATCAAATGCTTGGGAAGATTTTGGAACGTTGATTAAAGCTTCTCACTGGGCTCTTTCTCAAGATTATGAAGTCGCAGATAGTAAAGTTGATTTTTTAGTTGAAAGTGCTTCAATTTATAAAGGTGTCATTGCTTCTAAAATGATTAGTTGTTCAACTATTTCGGCTACATTTAACATTGTCCAAACAGAGAAAGCAGATGATTTTTGCAATTCAATTTCGAACTTATATAAAGAAAAGTTCAACGCTGATTTAAAAACATATAGACTTAAAACTACAGGTGGTGTAAAGAAATTTTCTTCAAAAAAAATATTAATTAATCCGAATTAATTTCTTTAAACAAATCCTTCTTCAAATCCAACTTGATTTTCATATTTGTTAGATATACATTGAAACATAAATTAATGGGAGTATTAATGAGTTTTTCTGAAGAATATATGAATGATAATAATTCGATGCCATACGATGAAAAAGAACTAAAGGAAAAAATAAAACTCTGTAAAGAATACATAAATAATGGGCAATCTGTAGCAAATTTAGAATTATTTGAAGATACAATTGAAATGTGTGCAGATTATGATTATGTGGACGATGGATTGCTTTTGGTAAATGAAGTTCTAAATATTGCACCATACAATTCAGAAGCTTGGCAGTTTAAAGGAATTTTTCTAAATAACTCTTTCCTTTTTGAGGAAGCATATTTTTGTTTTGAAAAAGCCATCTCGCTCAATCCAAATGATGTTGAATCGTTTATTAATAAATCAATAGCCGAAGATAATCTTGGCTTGTTTGATGACGCATTCAATTCATTAAAACATGCTGCAGAATTAGAACCAAATAATGAAGAGATTTATTATAGTCTTGGTGTTCTGTTTGAAAAAAGAGAAAAGTGGGATGAAGCAATTGAATATTTTAATAAAGCATTAGAAATAGATCCGAATTACATCGAAGCACTTTATGAAGTTGGTTTCTGTAAAGAAAATGCAAATAAGCTGGAAGATGCTTTACAAACTTATGATAGATATCTTGAATTAGATCCTAATAGTTATACAGGTTGGTATAACAAAGGAATTATTCTTTTACGTTTGGAAAAATATGAGTCTGCAATAAATTGTTTTGAACTTTCAGTTGCATTAAGAGATGATTTCACCAGCTCGTGGTTTAATCTTGGATTTGCTTTTTCTCAAATCAAAAAAAATAAAGAAGCACTTGAATCATATAAAAAAGCTTTAGAATTAGATCCTAACGATGAAACTATTTATTATAACATTGGACAGATTTACGAAGAAGATGGTGCTTATCAACTTGCAATTAAAAATTATACCGAAGCAATAAAATTAGATTCAAGTTATTATGAAGCTTTTTTGGCTCGTGGATTTTGTTATGATATGATCGGAAAATATAAACTTGCTTTGAAAGATTTTAACACTGCAATAACTTTAACCACCGATCCAGAAGATGCTTGGTTTGCTAAAGCAGATCTTGAATATTCTCTCGGACAATTAAATGAATCAATTGAAAGTTATAAACAAGCACTAAAATTGAATCCAAATAATTTTGAAGTATGGTTAAAATTAGCTGAAACTTATACTGAAGTTGGCTTGTGGCTCGATGCAATTGAATCATATGAGAATTGTATTAAAATTAATCCCGAGAATGCAAATTGTTATTATGGTAAAGCAAAAATTAATTTCTTACTAAACCGTACACATGAAGCAATTAACAATCTTAAAAAAGCATTTATGTTAGATCCAAACATTAGAAATAAATTTATTCAAGATTATCCTGAAGTTAAAACTTCAAAACTGTTTGTAAAATTAATTGACGAAAACAATAATTAATCGCAAATGCAAGTTCAAAATAAATTTAATCAGAATACAAAAATTATTGGTGTAATTGGTCATCCAATCAAACATTCATTTTCTCCATTGATGCATAATATTTCTTTCGAACTTTCAGGATTGAATTATTTGTATCTACCGTTTGATGTTCTTCCGTCATTTTTGAAAGATGCATTAAAAGGAATGGTTGCACTTGGTATCAAAGGTTTTAACGTAACAATTCCATTGAAAGAAAAAGTTTTACCTTTGCTGAAAGATGTTTCTGAAGAAGCAAATATTATTGGTGCAGTAAACACAATTGTCAACGAAGAAGGAACATTGAAAGGATACAACACTGATGTGTTTGGAGTAGTTGAATCTTTGCTTCCTTATAAAGATGCAATTGCTGGTTCAAAAGTTTCTGTAATTGGAGCTGGTGGTGCTGCTCGCAGTGTTATCTATGCACTTATTAGATATTTTAATGTTGGAGAAATTTCAATCATTAATAGAACAGAACAAATTGCTGAATCAATGAAAGAATATTTTTCGGCTAAGATGTTGTTTGATAATATTAAATCGTATCCTTTGGCTCCGCCCGATTTAATTGAAGTTTTTCGTGATTCACAATTAATTATTAATACTACATCAATGGGAATGCATCCAAATGTTGATGATTCTGCTACAACTATTAAAGAATCTTTTATGAAAGGACAAATAGTTTTTGATGTAGTTTATAATCCAATCAAAACAAAGTTGTTGATGCTTGCAGAATCTCAAGGCGCAACAATAATTACCGGCTTGAGAATGTTTATCGAACAAGGTGCAAAAGCTTACGAACTTTGGACTGGTGAACAGATGCCAAAAGAAAAAGTAATGAAAGCTCTTGAATCATATCTTTCAAGTTAGTTTTTCTATTTTAATTTTTTAACAGCTTCTTTAATTCGTTGGGCAGCAATCTTTAATTTTTCAATTGATGACGAATAAGATATTCTAATATAACCTTCCGCTCCAAAACCAATACCCGGCACCGTTGCAACTTTTGCATATCTTAATAAAAAAGTTGAAAAATCAATTGAGTTTTGAATTACAAACGAATCAACAGATTTACCAAACAAACTTTGAACATTTGGGAAAAAATAAAATGCACCTTTGGGTTTATAACAAGAAATTCCTTCGATGGAAATTAGTTCATTCCAAAAGTAATTTCTTCTTTTTTCAAATTCATTTTGTGCGAATGAAACCGAATCCTGATTACCTGTTAATGCTTCTAATGCCGCCAATTGCGAAATAGATGAAGCATTTCCTGTATTATGACTTTGATATTTTGCCATCGCATTTATTATTTCTTTATTTGCAGCAGTATATCCAATTCTCCAACCAGTCATGGAATAAGTTTTCGAACAACCATTTATTGTAATAGTTCTTTCTTTTATATTCTCATCAATCGAGGCGAAACTAAAATACTTAAAATCATCATAAACCAATTTTTCATAAATCTCATCAGATAATATCAAAATATTTTTATTGCGAATTACTTCAACTAATTCAATTAATTCTTCTTTTGAATAAACCGAACCAGTTGGGTTTGATGGATTACAAATAATAAGCAACTTTGTTTTAGAAGTTATTGCAGCATCTAATTGTTGTGGAGTAATTTTAAACTCAGTTGATTCATCAGTTGGAATTATAACTGAAACACCACCAGCAATTTTAACCATCTCAGGATATGAAACATAATATGGTGAAGAAAAAATTACTTCATCATCAGCATCAACAACTGTTTGTATAGCTGTAAAGATTGATTGCTTGGCGCCATTGCTTACAATTATTTCATCACTAGAAAAATAAAGTGAGTTGTCATTTTTTAGTTTTTCACATATTGCTTTACGAAGTTCAATAGTTCCAACATTAGTTGTGTACTTTGTAAAATTATTTTGAATAGCTTTTATTCCAGCATCTTTTATATTTTGTGGAGTTGGTAAATCAGGTTCACCAACAGTTAAATCAATAATATCTTCACCATTTTCAATTAATAATTTTGCTTCTGCAGCAATTTTCATTGTTGGGGAATAAGAAATATTATTTATTCTTTTTGCAAGGATCAAATTAAACTCCAGTTAGTTTGTTACAAAAATAACTTTGTGAGAAATGAATAAAAAATAAGAGATTAATTTTCAGTAAGCAGTTTTAAGGTTGAAGCTGAAATCTCCGGTGAAATTTGTGAAAGTAATATTAATTTTTGAAATCTGATTTTTCAATTTGAATTGTTCACTCAATGCATAATTTGTAATTAACATTCGATAAAATGGTTTTGAATTATCTTTCAAAATTACTTCCGCAATTACAGAACCAGCGACTAAGTTTGAAACGGCTAATGCAACTTTCACTGAATCTGATGTGAATGTTATTGGAAAACTCTCACTTTTTGTGAATTGCTTTGCTTTGATTGCATAAGAAAAGTTTTCTCCACTTATAGAAACAGCAGGAGTGTTATTAATTGTTTCCGGAATTTCAAATGGTGTTTCTTGTTTTTTACAAGAATTAAAAATTAGAATCGTCATTACAATTGATAGATACAAATATATTTTCTTCATACTCAACCTTTAAGGAAATGGATTCAACTACTAAATTTCGTTGAATCCATTTATGAAAAAATTATTTTAACTGTGATAATCTTTTGGGACCAGCATTAATTACTTCTTGTGAACAACCTTTTTCAAACAATTTGAAATTCTCGTTGAAACGAGCTGCAAGTGCATCATATTTTTTCCAATATTCATCTTTGTTGCCCCATGATGCCTCAGGATATAAAACATCTTCTGGAACATCAGGACAGCTCATCGGAACTTCGTAACCGAATAGTTTATCTTTTCTGTATTGAACATTATCAAGCTTTCCTTCTAATGCAGCATTTAAAAGATTACGAGTGTGGCGAATGCTAATTCTTTTTCCAACTCCAAATCTTCCACCGACCCAGCCAGTATTAACTAACCAAACATTTGCTTTGTGTTTTAAGATTCTTTGTTTCAACATTTCAGAATATTCAAAAGGATGACGAACCATGAATGGTCCACCGAAGCAAGCTGAAAAAGTAATTTGAGGTTCAATGCCAAGCCCAATTTCAGTTCCTGCAATTTTAGATGTGTATCCACTTATAAAATGATATTGTGCTTGTTCTGGTGTTAAACGAGCAATTGGCGGCATAACACCAGATGCATCACAAGTTAAAAAGATTACATTTTTTGGATGAGTACGAACAAATCCTTCGCTAACAACATTTGGAATAAAATCTAATGGATAAGATGCGCGCGTATTTTCTGTAATGGTATCGTCATCAAGATCAATACTTCTTGTTACAGGATCGAAAACAACATTTTCTAAAATTGTTCCGAAGCGTTTTGTTGTTGCATAAATCTGTGGCTCATGCTCAGCAGAAAGTCGAATTACTTTTGCATAACATCCTGCTTCAAAATTGAAAACTCCTTGAGAACTCCATCCATGTTCATCATCACCAATTAATTTTCTTTTAGGATCTGCAGACAAAGTTGTTTTACCCGTTCCACTTAATCCAAAGAAAAGAGCTACATCACCATCATCGCCAACATTAGCAGAACAATGCATTGGCAATACATCTTGAAATGTCAAAAGAAAATTCAAAACTGTGAAAACAGATTTTTTAATTTCTCCGGCATATAAAGTATTTGCAATGATTGCAGTTCTTTGATCAAAATTGATGATGATTCCAGTGTCACTTCTTGTTCCATCATAAATTGGATCGACCTTGAATCCGGGAACAGCTATAACTGTAAATTCAGGAACAAAATTTTTCAATTCATCTTTATTGTTTGTTGTAACGAACATATTTCTGACAAATAAACTATGCCAAGCTTTTTCAGTTATAATTCTCACGGGTAATTTATAATCAGGATCAGAACCGGCATAAACATCTTGAACAAATAATTCTTCTCCTTGAGCCCATGCTTGTAATCTTCCCATTAATTGAGACCATTTTTCATGAGCATAAGGACGATTATAACTTCCCCACCAAATATCTTTTTGAGTTGATTCTTCAAGAACAATATATTTATCTGATGCAGCACGAGCTGTATGTTTACCAGTATTAACAATTAAAGGTCCATCTTTTGCAAGTTTACCTTCATTGCGAAAAATTATTTCTTCGTAAAGAGCTTCATTTGGTAAATTCCAATAAACTCTATCGAGATTAGTTATTCCCTGATTTTTTAATCTAAAATCAGATGCAAGTTCTAATGCTTGTTTACTTGCTGGTGTATTGAATTCTAAATATTTACTCATAACCAATCCCTCACTAATTTGCGGTCACCAATGTAAAGTTCATTCGGTGAATTAGGATCAAGTGCCCATTTCATTCTTTCAATTCCTTCTTCAATATCTTTTATTGTTCCACAATAACTTATTCTTAAATGTCCATCTAAACCAAATTCTTTTCCGGGAACTGTTAATACCATTACTTTATCAATGAGATAGTTGGAAAGTTTTTGTGAATCTTTTTCATAAGCAGAAAAATCTGCAAACAAATAAAATGTTCCATCTGGAACATGAACTTTAACTCCATCGAACGAACGAAGTAAATTGACAAGAACATTTCGGTTGTTTTCTAATGTAACACGAAGACTTTCAACACTTGATTGAATTCCATTCAATGCACCAACTGCTGCTTTTTGTAAAAGTACTGATGGTCCACTTGTTTGATGTCCTTGAATGTTTGCCATTGCTTCAATTAATTTTTTATTTCCAACTGCCCAACCAATTCTAAATCCTGTCATTGCATATTGTTTAGAAACACCATTAATGATTAAGAGTTTACTTTCTTCTACAGATTTTTTTGTGTAATCATAAGCACTGATTGGTTTTCTTCCATCAAAAATTAAACGATGATAAATATCATCCATTATAAGATAAATTCCTTTTCGTTCACAGAAATCAACAATATCGGCGATAAATTCTTCTGAATACATTGCACCTGTAGGATTATTTGGTGAGTTGATAATAATTGCTTTTGTATAAGAACCAACTCTCATTTCAATATCTTTTAGACGCGGATAAAATGTTCCATCTTCTGGCAAAACAGGAACAGGAATAGCACCAACTAATTTTGCCATGTCGGGATAACTTACCCAATATGGTGCAGGAAAAATAACTTCTTCTTGCGGATTTAATATTGCTTGAAGAGCAACCATAATTGCTTGTTTAGCGCCGCTGCTTGCAATTACATTTTCTGGATTAACTTTTCTGTGATAGAATTCTTCTGTGTAGCGAATGATAGCTTTTTTCAAATCAGGAATTCCATCTGCTGGTGCGTAACGAACTTCACCGCTGTTTAACATATTAACTGCTGATAATATTGCATCCATTGGTGCACGACTTTTCGGTTCACCACCGCCAAGATGAATTACCGGATCTCCTTTTTCTCTAAGTATTGCGGCTTTTTCGTTCAATGCTAATGTTGGGGATGCTTTGATTGATTTTGCGATTAGACTTAAACTCATAATAAACCTATTAATTAAATTTTGTACATGAAACTTATTGGCTTAAAGATGAATTAGCAAATGAATTTTTGTCCTATTATTTGAAAATAAAACTTTGCGTTCGTTGCGACTTCTTGGCGAGCTTTGCGAGGAACAAAATCTTTTGTGCTACAACCACAAAGATTACAGAGGATGCACTAATTATCACTGTTGTTTGATTTATGAAGATTTTTTACCGAGATTTTCGACGAGATCAATTAATGCTTTTTTCTCAAATGGTTTGGAAATAAAATCTGAAAAACCTTTTTGTAGGAATTCTCTTTTACTCATTTCTGATGAGTATGCAGTAAGTGCAATTGCAGGTGTGTTTTTGTGATGATCAAAATTTCTGATTTGATTTAACACTTCAATTCCGTCAATGCCATAGCCGAGATTAATATCAATTAGCATTATATCAAATTTCTTTTCCTCTGCAATTTTTACTGCTGTTTTGCCATCGCGAGCTGTAACTATTTTCCCACTCTTTGCGAGAACTTTTTGCAAGATGTCAATATTTAAAGGATTATCTTCGACAACAAGTATATCTATATTTTCTTTAGTTGGAAGTGTTTCATCAAAAGTTTTCTTTGTGATTTTTTGTGCTACTTCTTCACTAATCTGATGTTCTGTTTTTATTGGAATTGTTAAAGAAAATTTTGAACCTTTTTCAAATTCACTTATTACAGAAATTTCCACATCAATTAATCGTGCTAATCGGCTTGCGAGTGTTAATCCTAAACCAAGACCTTCAAAATCTCTTCTGATTC